>Ga0209172_10000216_pt1 | contig 172414 bp, 191 predicted proteins | sample LarsenN4metaG_FD_184113 | JGI IMG/M metagenome (GOLD analysis project Ga0209172, IMG submission 184113) | Hot spring sediment bacterial and archeal communities from British Columbia, Canada, to study Microbial Dark Matter (Phase II) - Larsen... ... | reverse complement strand
TTCATCGGTCATCGGTGAGTCCTTGGATCAAGTCGTTGGTGTCAACGACCCGACCTTCCGATGATTCTCGATGACCACCCCGGCCTCACCGGGCTTCAGCTCGTACACCACGCCCTGGGACACGACCTTATTGGGCGCACTGGGAGCAACGCGCGCCGAAAGGCGACTGGCGCGCTTGGGTCTTCCTGGGAGGCCGCGGCGCCGGCAAGACGCGGGCGGGCGCCGAATGGGTGAACGCCGAGGCGCGCGCCGGACGCGCGCGCCGGATCGCTTTGATCGCACCCACCTTTCATGACGTGCGCGAAGTGATGATCGAAGGCGTCTCCGGCCTGCGCGCGCGGAGCGGCCACCGGCCGGCTTACGAAGCGAGCCGCCGGCGTCTTGTTTGGCGCAATGGCGCGCAGGCGCTCTGCTTCTCGGCGGAGGACCCGGAGAGTTTGCGCGGACCGCAATTCGATGCGGCCTGGGCCGATGAGCTGTGTTTCTGGTCCCATCCGGAGGAGACGCTCGAGACGCTGAACCACGGACTGCGCCTGGGCGCTCGTCCGCGCCTCATGGTGACTACGACGCCGCGGCCGATCGCGGCGCTGAAGCGGCTGCTGGCGGCGCGCGACACCGTGACGACGAACGCAACGAGCTGGCACAATGCGGAGAACCTGTCGGCTGACTTCGTGACGGCGCTCAATGAGCGATGGGCTGGATCGGCGCGCCAGCGACAGGAATTGCTCGGCGATCTCATCGAAGACGTCGAAGGCGCGCTGTGGAAGCGCGGCGAGTTAGAAGCGCTGCGCGGGCGCACGGACGAAAGGTTCGATCGCATCGTGGTGGGCGTCGATCCGCCGGCGGGCGCGGGCACCTGCGGGATCATCGCCGCCGGCGCCCGCGGGGTGGGCGGAGCGCGGCGAGTCACGGTGCTGGCTGACGCGAGCGTGACCAACGTTGCGCCGAGCGAGTGGGCGGCGCGGGCTGCACAGCTGGCGCGCTCGCTCGGCGCGCACGCGATCGTGGCTGAAGGCAACAACGGCGGGAACATGGTCCGCGAAGTGCTGCGCACGGCCGCGCCAGACATTCCAGTGCGCCTGGTGCGCGCGCTTGACGGAAAGCGCGCGCGCGCCGAGCCCGTTCAGCTTTGGTACTCCGAAGGCCGAGTGCGACACGCGGCGGCGTTCGCGGCGCTCGAGGACGAAATGTGCACGTTCGGCGCGCCGGGTTTCTCCGGCAGTCCCGACCGGCTCGATGCGCTCGTGTGGGCGCTGACGGATTTGTTTGCCGGCGGCGAGGGGCCGCGAATTCGGCAGCTCTAGCGGAAGGCAATAAGGCCATACGGCAGTAGGGCAATAGGGCGGAAGCGGCAGCGGCGCGCGTTGCGCGAACATACTGCCTTAATTGCCCTATTGCCTTATTGCCCTGTGTTTGAGGTGAACTCCATTGTTTGACTGGCTCAGAAAACTCCGCGCGCCGCGCGCGGAGCGCAAACTCATGGCTTGGCATTGGCTCGGCCGCCCGGTTTGGCCGATGCGCGATCCGGCTGCGTTCGCGCGCGAAGGCTATGCGCGGAACGCCATCGCCTATCGCTGCGTGCGCATGATCGCGGAAGCGGCGGCGAGCGCGCCGCTTAAGGTCGGACCGAAGAACCATCCGCTGGCGCGCGTGCTCGCGCGGCCGAACCCGGAGCAGACCGGCGTCGAGTTGCTTGAGGCGTTCTTCGGCCATCTGCAGGTGAGCGGCAACGCCTATCTCGAAGCCGCCAGCATCGATGAGAGCGCGCCGAGCGAGCTCTACGTGCTGCGGCCGGATCGCATGAGCGTCATTCCCGGCGCCGATGGCTGGCCGGTCGGCTGGGAGCATCGCGTTGGCGCGAACGTGCGCCGGTTCGCGCGCGATCCGGTGACGGGCGAAGCGCCGATCCTGCACGTGAAGCTCTTTCATCCGGCGGACGATTGGTACGGGCTCTCGCCGATGGAGGCGGCGGGGTTCGCCATCGACATCCACAATTCCGGCGGCGCCTGGAACAAGGCGCTGATCGACAACGCCGCGCGCCCATCCGGCGCGCTCGTGTTCACCGGCCCCGGCGGCGTCGACCGCTTGCACGACGAACAGTACGCGCGCCTCAAGCAAGAGCTGGAGGAGATGTTCACGGGCGCGCAGAACGCGGGCCGGCCGATGCTGCTGGAAGGCGGACTCGACTGGCGGCCGATGTCGCTTTCGCCGGCGGACATGGATTTCATCGAAGCGCGCCACGCCGCCGCGCGCGACATCGCGCTCGCGTTCGGCGTGCCGCCAATGCTGCTGGGCATTCCCGGCGACAACACGTATTCGAACTACCGCGAAGCCAATCTCGCCTTCTGGCGCCACACGGCGCTGCCGTTGGCGATGAAAGCCGCGCGCGCGATCGAGGCCTGGATCGGCGATCGCTGGGCGCACGCTGGGTCTGCCGCGGTCAGCGGCGATCTCGAAGCGGTGCCGGCGCTGGCTGTCGAGCGCGAGGCGCTGTGGGCGCGCATCGGCGCGGCGGATTTCCTTGACACGAACGAAAAGCGACGCCTCGCCGGCGTCGAAACGCCGGAGCGCGCACGATGAAAATGACCATCGATCCGCGCATCACCTTTGCGCTCATCTTCGCGCTGTTTCTGGAAACGGCTGGCGGGCTGATCTGGGCCGGTCGCGCGGCAGCGCGGCTGGAGGAAGTCGAGCGCGCCGTCGCCACGCAGCCGGAAGTCGCCGAACGCCTGGCGCGCCTGGAGGAACAGATCGCCGACGCGCGCCGTTCGCTGGCGCGCATCGAAGCGCGTCTGGATCGGGAATGATGAATCCTCGTGGAGTGGGTGCTCATACCAGAATGCGCGCGGAGATACTCGCCCCGCTCCCCCTCGATGGGAGAGCTGTCGCGCGCAGCGCGACTGAGGGGGTGAGGCCCGCGACCCTTCGAGAGCCGCCTCATGAGGCATCAAAAGTTGCGCGTATCACCCCTCCCGCGCGCTTCGCGCGCCGCCCTCCCCATCGAGGGGAGGGCGGGACGATAACGATGATCATCGAAGGTTACGCCGCGCTGTTCGGCGTCGCGGACCAGATGCACGACATCGTCCGCGCCGGCGCGTTTGCGGCAAGTCTGGCGCGGCGCACAGCGCCGTTGCCGATGCTGGTCGAGCACGAGCCGCGTCTGCTCGCGGGCTATTGGACCGAGCTACACGAAGACGCGCGCGGGCTTTGGCTCAGCGGCGAGATTCGCGATGAGTTCGCCGGCGCAGCGCGTGCGAGGCGCCTGCTCGCGCGCGGCGTCGACGGCTTGTCCATCGGCTTCGTGCCGGTCGCGGCGCACGCGCAGGGGCGCGGGCGCGTCCTGAGCGAGATCGAACTTCTGGAGGTGTCCATCGTGACGCATCCGATGCAGCACTTTGCGCGCCTCACGGCGCGCTCACGGCAGTCGGCAGTCGGCAATCGCCAACCGGGCCCATCGACTGCCGACTGGCGACTGCCGACTGCCGCGTAAACGAGGAGAACCAAGTGAAGAAGGAAGTGAAAGCCGCGCCGGCGGACGGCGCGGACGCGCTCCTGCGCGCGTTCGAGGAATTCAAGGCGGCCAACGATGCGCGTCTCGACGCGATCGAGAAGAACCGCAGTGACGTGCTGCTGGAGGAGAAGGTCGACCGAATCGATCGCGCCCTCGCCGAGCAGAAATCGCTGATCGAGAAAGCGGCGCTCGCGGGGCGGCGTCCGGCGCTGGCGGCCGATCCGGCGGCGAGCGAACACAAGTCGGCGTGGTCGGCCTATCTGCGCCGCGGCGATGTTTCGGCGCTGACGCAATTCGAGGCGAAGGCGCTGAGCGTCGGCTCGGATCCGGACGGCGGCTACCTTGCGCCGCCCGAGCTCGATCGGCTGATCGAGTCGAGGCTGAAGCAAGTCTCGCCCATGCGCGCCATTGCGACCGTGCGCACCACGAGCGCCAACGTGTTCAAGAAGCCGATCAGCTTGACGGCGGCGGGCACGGGCTGGGTGGCAGAAACTGGCGCCCGCGCGCAGACCGACACGCCGACGCTGGGCGTGATCGAGTTTGCGACGGCCGAACTCTACGCCAACTTGGCCGCGACGCAGACGCTGCTCGACGACAGCTTCGTCAATCTCGAAGACTGGATCGCGAGCGAAGTGGAGGAAGCGTTCGCGGGCCAGGAGCGCGCCGCGTTCGTCAGCGGCGACGGGGTCAACAAGCCGAAGGGCTTCCTAGCCTACACGATGGCGGCCGAGGCGAGCCACGACTGGGGCGAGATCGGCTACATCGCCACTGGCGCAGCCGGCGCGTTTCCCGCCTCCAACCCGGTCGATAAGCTGATCGACCTCGTGTACACGCCGAAGACGCAATTCCGGCAGAACGCGCGCTTCGTGATGAACCGCAAGACGGTGTCGGCTGTGCGCAAGCTGAAGGACGCCGACGGGCATTATGTCTGGGCGCCGGACGATGCGGGCGGTTCGACGCTGCTCGGCTATCCGATCACCGAGATCGAAGACATGCCGGACATCGCGGCCGATGCGTTCGCCATCGCCTTCGGCGATTTCGCGCGCGGCTATCTGATCGTCGACCGCGCCGGCGTCCGGGTGCTGCGCGATCCGTATTCGCAGAAACCGTACGTGCTGTTCTACGTGACCAAGCGCGTCGCCGGCGGCGTGCAGAACTTCGACGCGATCAAAGCGCTGAAGTTCGCGGCGGCGTAACGGAAAGCACAAAAGCCCGCGCTTCCCCGCCGAATGCCCCGCGCAAGCGGGGCTGAGAACGGGGACTCAGAGTCGCACGCCCGGAGCGTTGTCGTTCTCTGCTTTGGGTCCCGGATCGCACCCCGGCTTGCGCCGGGGATGCGTCCGGGAAGCGGAGTTTCCTCTGCTCCTATTGCCTAGGAACTAATGTCCATCACCACCATCACGCCGCCCGCCAGCGAGCCTGTCTCGCTGGCGGAGGCGAAACTTTTCCTGCGCGTCGATCACGGTGCGGAGGACGAGCTCATTTCCATGCTCATCGTCGCCGCGCGCGAAGCGGTGGAGGCGGCGATCGGGCGCGCGCATCTGCACGCGCGACGGCTCGCGAGCGGCGATGTCGCCATCAGCTGGGTGCGCTGCGCGCGGAGTGGAGACACTTGGGGACCGGGCGAGCCGCCGCTCGGCGCGGCCGCGGAATCATACCGGTTGGATATCCTGGACGGGGCAATCGTTAAGCGCACGGTTACGACGCCGATGTCCTCTTATTCTTACCCCGTCGCGGATCAGGTCGCCGATTTCGGCGTGCCGCCGGGATCGTTGCGGCTCCGGGTCGCTCAGATCGGGCCCGACGGATCGCCAGGGTTGAACACGGAGTTAACCATCACATTATAGTTCCTAACGGCCAGAAGGCCGGTTTGTGATTCCCTCGATTGGAATCTGGCCGCCTCGCTGCCACTGTTCCGCAGGAAGGCCGGAGTTGCAGTCAGACACCTTGAGCTGGGATCCTTACGCCGCCCTCGGCCTTAGCCGATCCGCTACCGCCGACGACATCCGTCGTGCGTACCGAAAGCTCGCCAAGGAGCTGCATCCGGACGTGCGGCCGGGCGACAAGACGGCCGAGGACAGGTTCAAGCGCGCAACAGCCGCGTTCAATCTCCTGTCCGATCCGGTGACGCGCTCGCGCTTCGATCGCGGCGAAATCGACGCCGACGGCAACGAGCGCATGGCGTTCGGCTCACGGCCGCGGCAAAGCTCGCGCGCGCATGCGGGCGCGGGCGCCCATGGCGGAGCGGCGAACGACGCGTTCGATCTCGGCGACATCTTCTCCGACTTGTTCGGCCCCGGGTTCGGCGGCGGCCGCGGCTACTCGCGCATGCGCGGCCGCGACATTCGCTTTACGCTGGAGATCGACTTCCTCGACGCCGTGAACGGAGCGCGCCGGCGCGTGTCGCTGAGCGAAGGGCGCACGCTGGACGTGGCGATCCCCCCCGGCGTCGAAAGCGGCCAGGTGTTGCGTCTCAAGGGCCAAGGCGGACCGGGCGTGCAGGGCGGCCCGCCAGGCGATGCGCTGGTCGAGCTCAGCGTGCGGCCGCATCCCTTCTTCCGCCGCGAAGGCCAGGACATCCACATGGACCTGCAGATTTCGCTCACGGAGGCGGTCGAAGGCGGACGCGTGCAGGCGCCGACGGCGACGGGGCCCGTCAGCCTCACCATCCCAGCCGGCTCCAACACGGGAAAAACGCTGCGGCTCAAGGGCAAGGGCGTGGCTGGACAGGGCGACCAGTTCGTACGCCTGCAGGTCGTGTTGCCGGATGCGGTGGACGAGGACCTCAAGAAGTTCGTCAAGAAATGGCCAAAAAGGGGCTACGTTCCGCCGCGGCCGGCCAGTTAACAGCCCGCGACCGGACTGTTCAGCGGCCATTCAGTGGGCGGCGCGTAAATCCTCGGGCCATGTGGGCTAAGCATCTCCTCATTGCCGGCTTTGCCGTGCTGGGCGTCGCCGCCGCGCCGCTCGACGCCGTGCGCCAGGCGTACACGGGCGAGGCCTGGGTGGTTCCCGTGCAGGATCGCCGCGGCGACCGCGAGCGCGACATTCGCCCGCTGCGCGAAGTGGTGGCCGAACTGCGCGCCCGCTACGGCGGCGATCTGATCGACGCCCGGCTTGAGGACGGCGGACGGCCAATTTATGTGATCCGCTGGCGAATGCCGGACGGCCAAGTGCGCGATTTCCGCGTGAACGCCGCCCGCTGAGGAACTCACACGCATGCGGGTCTTGGTAGTCGAGGACGATAAGAACCTGCGTGAGCAGCTGACCGGGGCGCTCACGGATGCAGGCTATACGGTCGATGCCGCCGATAACGGCGAGGACGGCCAGTTCCTCGGCGAAACCGAGCCGTACGATCTGGTGATCCTGGACCTGGGCCTGCCGAAGGTGGACGGGCTCTCGGTGCTGAAAGCGTGGCGCAAGGAAGGACGCAGCATGCCGGTGCTGATCCTGTCCGCGCGCGACCGTTGGAGCGAAAAGGTCGAGGGGCTCGATCTCGGCGCCAACGATTACGTCACCAAGCCCTTCCACATGGGCGAACTGCTGGCGCGCGTGCGCGCCAATGTGCGCCGGCAGACGGACCACCAGTCGGCGGTGATCGAAGTGGGGGATCTGCGGCTCAACTCCGCCACGGGCCAAGTGACGGTGAACGGCGCGCCGGTGAAGCTGACGGCCTATCAGTACAAGGTGCTGGACTACCTGATGCACCACGCCGGCCGCATCGTCTCGCGCACCGAACTCACCGAGAAAATCTACGCCCAGGACCACGAGCGGGATTCGAACACGATCGAAGTGTTCATCGGCATCCTGAGGCGGAAGATTGGGTCCAACCGCATCATCACCGAAAAGGGCCTGGGCTATCGACTGATTGACCCCGCTGCGGAACAGCAGTGAGCGACGCGCGCGAACATGGACCGCCGGCGCCCTCGCCGGCATCGACTTCCGCCGACGCACAAACCGAAGAGAAGCAGGCATCGACGCGCTCCACCGCGCCTGCGGCGCATGCCGGCGGGAGCGCCGGCGTTCCGTATTTCGATCGCTTCCGCGCGCTGATCCGCCGCTCGCTGGCGGCGCGACTGCTGACTATCGCCATCGTCAGCGTGTTGAGCCTGGTCGCCATGGGCGTGATTGCGCACGCGCAATTCCAGCGTCAGCTGCTGCGCCTGTTGATCGATCCGGAAATCCAGGCCGTCGCCGACAATCTCGTCGCCAACGCCGGGCCGGGCCTTGGCGGTGAAATTGCGCTGCAGGACCTGCCTTACGATCCGCGCTACTTGCAGCCGTTGAGCGGGCGCTATTTTCAGATCGCGCGCATCCGCGACGACGCCTCCCTCGACGTGCAGGTGATCTCCCCCTCGCTGTTCGACATCAGCATTCCGCTGGACGCCAAGCTGCAGAACGAGCTGATCGCGCCGGATGCGCCGCGCACCGCGCGGTTTCTGGATATTCCAGGCCCGGATGACGAACCGCTCCGCATCGTGGCGCGGGTGCAGGAAATCCCGCAGCTGGAGGGGCGCTATCTGTTTCTCGTCGGCGTCGCGCCGCGCGCGATCCTGGCGCCGGCCGCCAATCTCGTGGGCATTTCCTTCGCGATCTTCCTGGCGTTCTGCGCGGTCATGGTGGCGGCGGTGACAGTGCTTCAGATACGCGTGGGCCTCGAGCCGTTGCGCGAGTTGCGGCGCGACATCGCCGAGGTCCGCCGCGGCGAGCACGAACGGCTGCGCGGCGATTATCCGGCCGAACTTCAGCCGGTGACGCAGGAACTCAATGCGCTCGTCGACCACAACCGCGAGGTTGTGGAGCGCGCGCGCCGCCACGTCGGCAATCTCGCCCATGCGCTGAAGACGCCGATCGCGGTGCTCAAGAACGCCGCCGCAGAAGGCAAAGCCGAGGATGCGGTGATGCAGCAGTCCATCAGCGAGATGGAGAGCTTCGTCGAACGCCAGCTGCGCCGCGCGCGTGTGGCCGCCCGCGCCGAGGCGCGCGCCGGCGCCACCATCGCCTATCGCACGCCGGTGCTGACGAACCTCGAAGACCTCGTCTTCATGATGGAGCAGAAGTACGACCACGTAAAAGCGATCGACATTTCCATCGAGGCGGACGGCGACGTCACCTTCCGCGGCGAGCGCGAGGACCTGTTGGAGATGGTCGCCAACCTGATCGACAACGCCTGCAAGTACGGGCGCAGCCAAGTGATCGTGCGCCTGCTGCCGCCGTCCGGAAGCGAGTGCCTGTTCGAGGTGGTGGTCGAGGATGACGGTCCCGGTCTTGGCGCGGCCGATCTTGCAAAAGCGATGGCCCGCGGCGCCCGGCTAGACGAGGCGGCGCCGGGCCAGGGGCTCGGGCTCTCGATCCTGAAGGAAACTGTCGATCTTTACGCTGGCGAGCTGTTGTTCGAGCGGAGCGAACTCGGCGGCCTCAAGGCGCGGCTGCGGCTGCCGGCGACGGATTGACTTATACGCATAATACGTATTAGACTGAAACCATGAAAGTCACTGCCAAAGAGTTTCAGCGTCAACCGGGTCGGTATCAGCGCTTGGCGCAAGGTGAACCGCTGACGATCACGGCCCATGGCGAGCCAAGCTTGGTTATCATGAGCATTCGGGAATACGAGCGCCTGAAACGCCGCGCCCGGGAGGTCTTGGCTGTGGACGAGCTCACGGCCGAGCAGGCGCGGGACCTGCTGGCCGCGCTGGAGGAGAGCCCTCCTGATCCGGAATCCGAGCAGTTCAATGATGAGCTCCACGGCTGGAAGCCGTGACATGGCCCACGCCAAGGGTCGGCCAAGTCATCCGCTACGCCTACCTTTGGAAGCGTGAAGCTGACGCCGGGTTGGAGGAGGGGCTTAAGGATCGTCCCGTCGTAATTGTTGTAGCGCAGCGGCGAGAGGGCGGCCGCATACGCGTGGTAGTCGCGCCCATCACGCTTACGTCTCCGATTGAAACGGGGATCGCCATCGAAACTCCGCCCGCCACACGCAGACGGCTCGGCCTTGACGACGAGCCGCAATGGATCGTCCTGAACGATCTCAACGCCTTTCTTTGGCCAGGACCCGACCTCCGCCCGGTTCCAGGTCAGGGTCCGGGCAGCTTGGTTGTCGGCTTTGTGCCTGGGGATTTGATGCGCGTCATCAACGAGCGACTCCGCGAGCGCATCCGCGCCAGCTTGGTTGCCATCACCAATCGCAGCGAGACGTGACTTCAGCAGCGCTGCGGCGCCGGCGTAAGTTTCATTAGCGCCCAAAGCAGTCTAGGCACCCGCCCGTGTGGTCGATGCTCTCCGTCCTGCTCGTCGGCGCGCTTATGTGCGCGGGCGCGGCGTTCTGGGTGCTGCGCGCCTACCGCCAGGCGGGCGGCGGGGCGCGCACGGCGTTTCCGGCGCTTGCCGCGTGCGCTGTCGTGGCGATCGCTACGCTCGGCGCCTACCTGCTGATCGGTCATCCTGAATTGGCGGGCGGCGCGTATGCGGATCGCCTCGCGGCTCTGAAACAGCGCGATATCACCACGTACTCCGTCGACGAGGCGCTCGCGATCCTGCACGAAGCGGCGCGCGACAATCCCGACGATCCCCTGCCGCACTTCTACACCGGACAGCTCTTGCTCAATCAGGGCCGCCCGCACGAGGCGGCGCGCGCATTCGATGCGGCGCTGCGGCGAGAGCCGCGTCTGGCTGAGGCAATGATGGGGTTGGGGCGCGCGATGGTCCGCATTGAGCAAGGCCGCGTCACTCCCGAAGCGCTGGCGCTGTTTCAGCAAGCGGGCGAACTGACCGACGATCCTGCGCCTTGGATCTATCAAGCCATGGCGGCCACCGAAGGCGGGCGCAATGCTGACGCACGCCGCCTCTGGGGCGAAGCGCTCGCGCGCATGAGCGCCGACGATCCGCGCCGCGAAATGGCGCAGCGCATGGCGAGAGGCGGCACGTGAGACGACGCGATCAACGCTTGATGATGATCGGCGCGGCCGGCGCCGTGCTTGTGCTCGCCGCAACGCTGACGTTCGCAGGTCTGCGCGATTCCGTCGTCTATTTTGTCGCGCCCTCGGAACTGGCCGAGAAAGCCGAACCGGGCCGGCGGCTGCGGCTGGGCGGCTTGGTCGTGGAAGGCACAGTGCGGCGCGGCGCCGACGGAGCGATGCATTTCGCGGTCACCGACGGAGCAGTGCAGGTCGAGGTGCGCACCGATCAGCCGCTGCCGGATCTGTTCCGCGAAGGCCAAGGCGTTGTCGCGGAAGGCAGCTGGCGCCCGGGCGAGGTGTTCGAGGCCGACCGCGTGCTGGCGCGGCACGATGAAACCTACATGCCGCGCGAAGTGGCCGAAGCGCTGAAGCAGCGCGGCGAATGGAAAGGCGATGCGCCGCCATGATCGCTGAGATCGGCGCGTTTGCGGCCGTGCTGGCGCTTATGCTGAGCCTCATGCAAGGCGCCATGGGGCTGGCTGCGTCGAAGCGCGACTCGCGCGTCCAAGCCACAGCCGCCATTGCGCAATCGGCGGCCGCGCTCGTGCTTTTCGCCTTCGTCTGTCTGATCGCGCTTTTTGTGCGCTCTGACTTCACGGTGGCGACGGTCGCGGCCAATTCGCACGTCGACAAGCCGCTCATCTATAAGATCGCAGGGGCATGGGGAAACCACGAAGGCTCGATGCTGCTGTGGAGTCTCGTGTCGGCGCTGTTCGGCGCGATCTATGCGTCGGCGCGCGGCAAGCAGGGTCTCGGCCTCTGGTCACGCGCCGTGGGCGTGCAAGGGCTCGTGACGGCGGGCGCGCTAATCTACACGCTCTTCCTCTCCAACCCCTTCGCGCGGCTCGATCCGGCGCCGATGCAGGGCTCGGGTCTCAATCCTCTGCTGCAGGATCCTGCGCTCGCTGCGCATCCGCCGATGCTCTACCTCGGCTATGTCGGCATGAGCATTCCGTTCTCGCTGGCGATTGCGGCGCTGATTCAGGGCAACGCCGATCAGGCCTGGGCGCGGGCGCTGAGGCCCTGGACGCTTGTAGCCTGGATCTGCCTCACGCTCGGCATCGCGCTTGGTTCGTACTGGGCCTATTACGAACTCGGCTGGGGCGGTTGGTGGTTTTGGGATCCGGTCGAGAACGCGAGCTTCATGCCGTGGCTCGTCGCAGCCGCGCTGGTGCACTCTTCGATCGTGACTGAGCGGCGCGGCTCGCTGGCGAGCTGGACGATCCTGCTCTCGATCATGGGGTTTGGACTCGCGTTGCTCGGCACGTTCCTGGTGCGCTCGGGCGTGCTCACCTCGGTGCACGCGTTCGCGGTCGATCCGCAGCGCGGCATCGCTGTGCTCGTGCTGCTGGGCGTGGCGATGGGCGCAGGCTTTGGTCTTTACGCGTGGCGTGCGCCGAAGCTGGCGCAGCCTTCGGGCTTCGCCGCCGTGAGCCGCGAGAGCATGCTCGTTTGGAATAATTTCGGTTTGGCCGTCGCCGCCGGCGTCGTGCTGATCGGGACGATCTATCCGCTCATTGTAGAAGCGGCGGGCGGCGGCCTGATCTCGGTTGGCCCGCCCTTCTTCAATATGACCGTCGCGCCGTTGCTCGCGGCGCTGTTCTTGGTGTTGCCGTTGGGCCCGATGCTGACGTGGCGGATCGGCGATGCGCGCGCTGCGTTGCTGCGCCTCGCGCCCGCGGCGGCGCTTGCCTTGCTGACGCTGATTATCGCGTTGGCGAGCACGGGTTGGCGCGCCGTGCCGGCGATCGGACTTGCCGTCGGCGTGTGGCTGATCGGCGGCGGGCTTGTCTATCTCTGGACCCGCATGCAGCGCGGCGAGGGACCGCCGCTTGCGAAGCTCGCCATTCTCCCGCTTGCGGTGTGGTCGATGACGCTCGCGCATGTCGGCGCGGGCGTGCTTACCATAGGCGCGGTCGCCGAGACGGGCTTTCGCTCCGAACAGGCCGTGGCGCTCGCGCCGGGAGAAGGTGTCGCGTTCGCCGGCCGGCGCGTCACGCTTCTGGAAGTGGGCGAACTGGATGGTCCCAATTACACCGCCACGCGCGCGAACTTCCGCATTGACAGCGCGGGCGGCGCGCAGACTGTTTCCGCCGAGCGCCGTTTCTACCCGACCGCGCCGACGCCGACGACGGAAGTGGGCATCCTGAGCGGCCTCGACGGCGATCTCTACATTGCGCTCGGCGAGCCCGTGCGGAATGGCGGCGGCGCGTGGGCCGTGCGGCTTTATCACAATCCGCTCGTGCACTTCATTTTCCTGGGCGCCCTCATGATGGCGCTTGGCGGCGCCCTGAGCTTGCTGGCGCTGGCGCGGCGCAGCAGGAGCGCGACATGAGCTTCGTTGCTGCACTCGTCGCTGCACTCGCGCCCGCGGTGCTGGCCGATCCGGCGCAGGAAGCGCGGGCGCAAGCACTGGAGCGCGAAATCCGCTGCGTGCAATGCGAGAACGAGCCGATCGCGCAATCCACCGCCGAAATCGCCGCCGACATGCGCCGTCTCGTGCGCGAGCGCGTCGCCGCCGGCGACAGCGATGCGGAGATCCGCGCGTATTTCCGCCAGCGCTATGGGGACTTCGTGCTGTTCCGTCCGCCGTGGGATGCGCGCACCTGGCTGTTGTGGAGCGCGCCGTTCCTGCTGCTGGCGGCCGGACTCGCAGTCGTGCTGGCGCTCCGCCGACGCCAAGGCGAAGGGGCTGCGCCGCTCACCCCGGAAGAAGGGGAGCGCTAACCATCGCGCCGACCCGGCCGCTCGTCGCCCAAGCGGCTGATTGTCCAAGAAAACTTCACCGCGCTTGCCCTAATTGATCGCAACTTCGCCCCAAACCGCCCTTACCCGACCGCGAGGGCCACTTATCTAGGGCTTGCAATCGGAGGCCGGGTGAGCCTCCAATCTCAGCCTCTCCTCAAGGGTTCTCGATGACCGACGCCGCAGCTCTGAAGTTCCTCCGCCGCACCGCCATCGCAGGCGGGGCAGCCCTGACATTGTTCGCCGGGTTTTCCGCCGCGCCGCTCGTGTTCGCGCGCGGGGCAACAGCGCAGGAGATCCAACCCGGCTCAGTGGCGCAGCCCGCCGGCGCGCCGATGAGCTTTGCCGACCTGATCGAGCGCGTGCGGCCTGCCGTGGTGTCGATCTCGGTGCGCCAGCGCCCCGATGCGGCGCGGCAACCGTCGCTCGAGGGTCTGCCGCCGGGTTTCGAGGAGTTCTTCCGCGGCCGACCGGGGCGTCCCGGCCCTGCGCCGACCTCGCTCGGTTCCGGCTTCTTCATCGACCAGAACGGCACCATCGTCACCAACCACCACGTGATCGAAGGCGCCGAGTCGATCACCGTACGCACGAGCGACGGGCGCGAACTCGACGCCGACATCGTCGGCTCGGACGAAGCCACCGACATCGCCGTGCTGCGCACCCGCGGCGGCGGACGCTTCCAGTACGTGACGTTCGATGACGCCAGACACGTGCGCGTGGGCGATTGGGTCGTGGCTGTCGGTAATCCGTTCGGTCTAGACGGCACCGCGACGGCGGGGATCGTTTCCGCCATGGGACGCCGTGATGCGGGCTCGTCGGCTTACGTCGACTACATGCAGATCGATGCGCCTATCAATCGCGGCAACTCGGGCGGGCCGACCTTCGACCTCAACGGCAACGTCATCGGCGTGAACAGCGCCATCTTCTCGCCGACCGGGGGCAATGTCGGCATCGGCTTCGCCATTCCCGCCAACACAGCGCGCGGCATTGTCGAACAGCTGCTCCGCAGCGGGCGTGTGACGCGCGGCTGGATCGGCGTCTCCATCCAGCCGCTGGATCGCGACATCGCGCGCAGCCTCGGGCTCGAAGAGCCGCGCGGCGCGCTTGTCGCCAGCGTCGTGCCGGACGGTCCGGCGGCGCGCGCGGGCATCCAGCAGGGCGACGTCATTTTGAGCTTCGAAGGGACACGCATCGAAGATAGCCGCGATCTGACGCAGCGCGTCGGCGCCACTGCGATCGGCCGCACCTCGCGCGTGGAGATTCTGCGCAACGGTCAGCGTCGCACGCTGAACCTGCGGCTCGCAGAGCGTCCGTCCGAACAAGTGCTTGCAGCGAACAACACCCCCCCTGAAGCCACGCCGCCTGCGACGCCAGGCGCGCCGGGCGTGGCGCAGGGCTCACTGGGTCTCTCGGTGCGGCCAATGACTCAGGCGGACCGCACGCGCTATCAGCTGGAAGGCAACCAGAACGGTCTTGTCGTCACAGCGGTCGAGCCGACGAGCGATGCGGCGCAAAAAGGCGTGCAGCCCGGCGACGTGATCTTGCAGGCTGGCGGGCGCGCGGTGAGCACGACCGCCGAGCTGGAGGCCGCGGTGCGGGCGGCCGAGCGCGCCAATCGTCCGTTGCTGCTGCAGGTGGACGGCCGCGCCGGGCGCCGTTTCATCGCCGCTGAACTCGGCAATCGCTAAGGGAGCTTGGCCGATGCGTGTGCTGCTGGTGGAGGACGACGCCGACATGGCGCAGACGCTCAAAGCCTCGCTTGCGGCGGACGACCATGAGGTCGACGTCGCCGGCGACGGCGAAAGCGGTGAGTCGATGGCGCTCGACGGCAATTACGATGTGATTGTGCTCGACCGCATGCTGCCGAAGAAGCAGGGCGTCGCAGTGGTGAAGGATCTGCGCGGCAAGGGCGTCTCGACGCCGGTGCTGATCCTTTCGGCGCTGCACGACGAGGATCATCGCGTGGAGGGTCTCAATGCCGGGGCGAACGACTATCTCGGCAAGCCGTTCTCAACGCGCGAGCTGCTGGCGCGTGTGCGCTCGCTGTGGCACGGGCGCGACCGAGGACCGCAAACGCAACTGAAGGTCGGCGATCTGGAAATGGATCTGCTGGCGCGCACGGTGAAGCGGGACGGCAAAAAGCTCGACCTGCAGCCTCGCGAGTTCCGCCTGCTCGAGTACTTGATGCGCCACGCCGGGCAGACGGTGACGCGCAAGATGCTGCTCGAGAATGTGTGGGATTACCATTTCGATCCGCAAACGAACGTGATCGACGTCCACATCTCCCGCCTGCGCTCGAAGATCGACCGCGATTTCGGGCAAACACTGCTGCACACCGTCAGGGGCTCGGGCTATCGTCTCGAGGGATGAGGCCCCGCCTCGACTCGCTGCTTCGTACGACGACGTTCCGGCTTGCCTTGGTGCAAGCCGGCGTCGTGCTGTCCTTCGTCGTGCTGATGCTGGTCTACGTCTACTTCGCGACGGCGGGGCAGCTGGTGCGCGATTCCGACAACCTTGCCGACCAGGAATACGCCACGCTCGAGCGCGCCTACGCCGAAGGCGGCATGCGTCGTTTAAATCAGGAAGTGGTGGAGCGCGCGGCGCGGCAGGGGCCGTTCCTCTACGTGCTGGCCGAAAGCAACGGCGCCGTCGTCACGGGCGACTTCCAGCAGCTGCCTGCCACCCCTGGCGAGACGGCCGAGCGCATCTCCTTCAGTTTCGAACGCGTGGATGAGAGCGGCCAGTCCGTACGCGGGCGCGCCAGCGGCCGCATCGGCCGGCTGCTCAACGGACCGATCCTGTTGGTGGCGCGCGATCTCGGCGACAGCGCGATACTGGCTGCGCGCATCACACGCGTGCTGCTGACCGTCGCATTCGTCGGTGTGATCCTCTCCGTAGTGAGCGGCTTGGTCGCCGCGAACCAAGCGGCGCGGCTGGCTGAGGGGCTTTCCAACACGGCGCGCGAGGTGATGGCGGGCGATCTGACCCGCCGCGCGCCGGTGCGCGGCGCCGGCGATGAATTCGACGCGCTTGCGGAGTCGATGAACGCGATGCTGGATCGGCTGGAGCAGCTGATGCAGACAACGCGCACTGCCGGCGATGCGATCGCGCACGATCTGCGCTCGCCGCTCACGCGCTTTCGTCAGAAGCTGGAAGCCGCGCTCGAGGCCCCGCCGGATTCCGCTGCGGACCGCGAAGCGCTGCGCAAGGCGCTCGATGAAGCGGATAGGCTCCTGGACATGTTCGCCGCCGTGCTCAAGCTGGCGCGCGTGGAGGCGGCCAGCAACTGGCGCTTCGAGCGCGTCGATGCGAGCGCGATTCTGCGCGAGCTAGTGGAGTTCTACGAACCCGCCGCCGAAGAACAGGGCCGCAAGCTTACCGCGGAAATTCAGAACGGCCTTTCGCTCAAAGGCGATCCCGGCCTGTTCACGCAAGCTGTCTCCAACCTGATCGAGAACGCGCTGAAATACACGAACGAGGGCGGCCGCGTTGACGTGCGGGCCGTGCGGCGGCCCGATGGCCGCATCGAGATCGATGTGCTCGACGATGGACCCGGCGTGCCGCCAGCCGAACGTGACCGGGTGATGGAGCGCTTCGTGCGCTTGGAGACGGCGCGCTCGTCGCCGGGCGTTGGCTTGGGCTTGAGCCTCGTCGCCGCGGTTGCCCGCCTGCACCGAGGCGGCCTGCACTTGCGCGACGGCTTGGACAACGGCGCCGGCAAGGGCCTGGGCGCCGCGCTGGTGCTGCCGGCGCTGGCGGCGCGGTGATGCGCGGCGTCGGGCCCGCGATCGCTGAGGGCGCGCCGCCGGCGGCGTTCGCCGGCTCGCCATGGGAACAAGCCGCCGCCGCAGCCGTCGCGCACGCGCCCTACTTGAAGCGCTTGATCGAACGACGCGCCGATCTGCTCGCCGATCCGGACGCGCATTGGCCGGAGCGCCTCGACCGCGGCGCGCTCGATGCCGCCGCGACGATCGCCGCGGCGCCGCCGGCGATGGACGAAGGCATGCGCCTGCTTCGGCGCGAGAAGGACGCAGTGCACCTCGCTGCCGCGATCGCCGATCTTTCGCGCGCATGGCCGCTCGCTCGCATCACGGGCGCGCTGACTGAATTCGCCGACGCCTCGCTGCGCGCCGCGCTCGCCATGGCGGCGCGAGAACGCGCGGCGCGTGGGCAACTCACGCTCACCGAAGGCGATGACGATACGGGACCTGTCCCTGGCTTCGCCCTGATCGCCATGGGCAAGATGGGCGCTGGCGAGCTTAATTATTCCAGCGACGTCGATTTTTCCGTCTTCTTCGATCCTGAGCGTTTTCCCGCGCAGGAGCCGCGCGTAGCCGCGGTGCGCCTGGTCGCGCCGATTGCGCGCGTGATGGAAGAGGTGACGCCGGACGGCTATCTCTTCCGCACCGATTTGCGTTTGCGTCCCGATCCCGGCTCTACGCCTGTGGCTGTGTCGGTCACAGCAGCCGAGCACTATTATCAGAACCTCGGACAGAACTGGGAGCGCGCCGCGTTCATCAAAGCGCGCCCGGTCGCGGGCGATCTTCGCTGTGGCCGCGATTTCGTCGCCTCGCTTCAGCCCTTCATCTGGCGCAAGCACCTCGACTTCGCCGCTGTCGAGGACGTGCACTCGATCAAGCGTCAGATCCTTTCCGCGCACAAGAGCGCCGAACTGGGCGCGCCAGTATTCGACGTGAAGCTCGGGCGCGGCGGGATCCGCGACATCGAACTGTTCGCGCAGACGCAGCAGCTCATCCTGGGTGGGCGCAATGCGAAGCTCCGCGCCCCTGGCACGCTGGCGGCGCTCGAATTGCTGGCGAAGGCGGGCGCGATCGCGCCTTTCGCGCGCGACGCGCTCTCCGAGGCTTATGTGTTCTTCCGCGAGGTGGAGCATCGCATCCAGATGCTGGAGGATGCGCAGACGCATCAGATTCCGCCGGATGCCGAAACACGTGCGCGCGTGGCTGCGCTGGCGGGATTTGAATCGCTCGCCGATTTCGACCGCGCTGTCATCGAGCGCAGGCGTGTCGTTTCCGAAATCGACCATCAGCTGTTCGGCCGCGGCGAGAGTCTCGCCGATCCGCTCGGCAGCCTGATTTTCACGGGCGTAGAAGACCACGCGGAAACGTTGCGCACGATCGGCAAGCTCGGATTCGCCGATCCCGCCCACGTCAGTCAGACCATCCGCGGTTGGCATCACGGGCGCATCCGCGCCATGCGCTCCGAACGCGCGCGCGAATTGTTGACGCGCCTGACGCCGCGCCTGTTGCGCGCCTTTTCGGCGGTCGGGGAGCCCGATCAGGTCTTCGTGCGCTTTGCTTCATTCTTTTCGGGCCTGAACGCCGGCGTCCAAGTGCTGGCGCTGTTGGACGCGCGGCCGGCGCTGCTCGACCTGCTGGCGCGCTTGCTGGCGCTGGCGCCGCGGCTGGCGGATCAACTTGCGCGCCGCCCATCGCTGCTCGATGCGCTTATCGAGCCGCGCTTCGCCGCGCCTTTGTCGCAGGACGCCCCAGGCGCCCGACGCGAAGAGTTGCGCGAGCTGTTGAGCCACGAGGCGAGCTTCGAAGCCAAGCTCAACAGCGCCCGGCGATTTCATCGTGAGGAAGCGTTCCGCATCGGCGTGCAATTGTTGGAAGGTCTGATCAGCGCTGCTGAGGCAGGCGTCGCGCACGCCGAACTGGCCGAGGCGTGCGTGGCGGCGATGGCCGATGCGGCGCAAAAGGAGGTGCAGCGCACGCTGGGGCCAGAGCCGGGACGCTTCGTTGTGCTGGCGCTCGGGAAATTCGGCGGGCGCGAACTGGCGGAGGGCTCGGATCTCGACCTGATGCTCGTTTACGACGCGTCGGAATCGGCTGGCGCGGCCGCGGGCGATTACTACGCCAAACTGACCCAGCGCCTGATCAGCGCGCTCGCGGCGCCAACCGAAGAAGGCGCGCTCTACGAAATTGACACGAAGCTGCGGCCCTCGGGGTCGAAGGGGCCGGTGGCCGTGCGCCTCTCCTCGTTCGAGCGCTACTATTCAGAAGAGGCTTGGACCTGGGAGCTGCAAGCGCTCACGCGCCTGCGTCCGGTTGCCGGCGACGAAGGCCTCGCCGCGCGTGTCGAGGAGATCGCGCGCGCAACGCTAATGCGGCCGCGGGACAGAGCGAAAACGCTGCGAGATGTGGCGGAGATGCGCGCGCTGATGGATCGCGAGCGTCCGAGCAGAAACGTCTGGGATTTGAAGCTCGCCCCCGGCGGGTTCGTCGATATCGAATTCATCGCCCAGGCGCTGCAACTCACGGCGGGCGCTCTCGCCCCGCGAGTGGTTTCGCCGAATACCGGCGCGGCGCTCTCCAAGCTAACGGCGACCGGCCTCCTGTCGCCCGGGGTTGGGGAGCGGCTTGGCTCGGCTTGGCGGCTCTGGAGCGATCTCACACAGGTGCTTCGGGTTTGCATCGCCGGTGATTTCAATCCCGAAACCGCGCCCTCCCCGCTGTTAGCGCGGCTCAGCCGGCTGGCCCGGCTGGATGATTTCGACACCCTGCAGTCGGAGATGCGCCTCGCGCAGCAGGCGGTTCGCGGCGATTTTCTGCTGATCGTCGGCCCGCCGGGCGACGGAAGCGGGGCCCAGCCGCGTTCGTAACTGACGAGGCGATTCGGGAATTGCGCTAGAAGGCGGCGTGGCAGGGAGTCGACACAGTGTAATCGACCCGGACGCCGACCTCGTCCGGAGCATCGGCGCGGGCGATGCGCGCGCCGCCGAAGCGCTCGTGCGCCGGCATCTGCCGCGCATGGTCGGGCTCGCGCGCCGCATGCTGGGCGACGCAAGCGAGGCCGAGGACGTGGCCCAGGACGTGTTCCTGCGCGTCTGGCGCGAGGCGCCTCGCTGGCGGCCAGGCGCCGCCAAATTCGAAACCTGGATGCACAGGGTCGCGCTGAACCTCTGTTACGATCGCCTGCGCCGGCGCCGCGAAACGGCTGACCCGGATGCTGGCGTCAACGTCGCCGCCGGCGGGCTGATGCCGGCGGACGAATGGCTTGCCCGCCAGCGTACGGCCAAGGTCGACGCCGCGCTCGCCGAGCTGCCGGAACGCCAGCGGGCGGCCCTTGTGCTGGTGCACTACCAGGAGCTGACCAACATTGAAGCGGCGGAAATGCTCGAGGTGAGCGTTGAAGCTCTTGAGTCGCTGTTGGCGCGCGGACGGCGCGCGCTGAAGGCTGCTCTAGCGGATGTGGTCGAGGACTTGATTGGGGACGCCGATGGCGTCCCACGGAGTTGAGGAAGGATAGGATGATGGACCGCGAACGGTTCGAGCATCTGCTGGCGGCTTACGGCGGCGACTTCCGGCGCTGGCCGGCGCAAGAGCGCGCATCCGCTGCCGCTCACGCCGCGCAGAACGCGGAGGCCGCCGCGGCGCTCAAACAAGCGCAGACGCTGGATCGCGCGCTCGACGACGCGCGGGGCGAAGTCGGCGACATATCGGCCCTCGCCGCACGCATTCTGGCGGCCGCGCCGCGGGCCGAGTCGTGGCTCGGCCGACGCGCCAGGCTGGCGCTGGCGGCCTGCGCCGTATTCGGCGTGTTGCTTGGCTACGGCGGCGGGCTCATGGCGCCGGCCGCGGCGAGTGAAGAGGCGTACTTCGCGGCGGCGTTCGAGGCGCCGCTGCTGATCGGAGACGAGGGATGAGCCGCTTTCCCTGGCGCACGCTGCTGTTCGTGTCGGTAGCTCTCAATCTTCTGGTGGTCGGCGCTGTCGCCGGCGCGTGGGGCGCTGGCGTGCGGGTGCAGCGCGAGGTCGGCGAGGCGGTCGTCGCGCGCATGCCGGGGCCGCGCGCGTTTCTTGCCGCGCTGCCGCCCGACACCCGCGCTATCATGCGCCGAGAACTTGCCGATAGCTGGACGGAATCGCGCGAGCTGCGTCGCGCCGCCTTGGAAGCGCGGCGCGACGCGTTCGTGGCGGCCTCGACTGAGCCCTACGATGCGGAGCAGGTGCGTGCGGCCTTCGCCCGGCTCCGCGAGGCGGATCAGCGCGCCATCGCCGTATTCCACGACAATGTTGTCGACGCGTTCGCGCGGCTGACGCCTGAGCAGCGCCGCCAGGCGCTGGACGCGCTGCGCCGCGCCGCTCCGGCTCGCCGCCAGAACATCGCGCCAGGAGCTGACGCGAGCGAAGGAGCAGCGCCTGCGCAAGAGCAAGAATCGGAACTCACCCGGCGCCAGCAGATGCGTGAGATGCGGCGCGAACGGCGCCGCCAGCGGTTGGAGCAGCAGCAGGAACAGACGCCCTGATTACTCCGCTGCGGTGGCTTCCGGCGCGCGCTGGCCGCCGAAGGCGCGCGGCAAGGTGATGGTGACGATGGTGCCGCGGCCGACCTCGCTCTGAATCGCGAGTTTGCCGCCGTGCATTTCCGTCAGCGACTTCGTGAGCGCGAGCCCCAAACCCGTGCCGGCGTTGGTCCGCGTCAGTTCCTGCTCGACCTGCTCGAACGGACGCGCCAGGCGGGGCAGATGTTCCGGCGGAATGCCGCAGCCGGTGTCGACGACGCGCAGCGTGAGCCCGCCTGGCGTGCCGCGCACATGCACCATGATCGCGCCCTGATCGGTGAACTTCACGGCGTTGGAGAGAAGGTTCAGCAGAATCTGCTTCACCGCGCGGTGATCGGCTTCGATCTCCGGCACGTTTTCTGCGTCGACGACGACGGACAGGCCCTTCTCTTCGGCCTTGCGCTTGGTCAGGCGCACGGCCTGTTCGATCGCCACCATGGGATCGAGCGGCTTGGGTGAAAGCGTAAGCTTGCCCGCCTCGATCTTGGCCATATCGAGGATGTCGTTGATCAGCTCGAGCAGGTGGTTGCCGCTATCGAAGATGTCGGTGGCGTATTGCTTGTATTGCTCGTTGCCGATGGGGCCGAACAGCTCCTTGGCCATGATCTCCGAAAAGCCGATCACGGCGTTGAGCGGCGTGCGCAGCTCGTGGCTCATGTTGGCCAGGAAGGTGGACTTTGCGCGGCTCGCTTCCTCGGCTTTCTGCCGCTCCTCGTGCGCCTCGCGCGCCAGCGCCTTGATGCGATACTCCTGGCTCTCGGCGCGGCCGAGCGCATCGGAGAGGCGGCGTTCGTTGCGGGCGAGTTCTTCTTCCTTGCGCTTCAACGGCGTGATGTCGACGCCGACCGTGATGATGCCGCCATCCGCTGCGCGCCGCTCAATAACGTGCAGCCACTCGCCGTGCTCAAGTTCGATTATGCGCACGTCCGGATTTGACGGATCGTGCTTCTCGCGCCGGATATGCGCCGCCGCCGCCGCGGCGATGGCTTCGTAGGAAGCGCGCGGGCGCAGCAGCTCCGGGCCGAGCCTGAAGGCGTCGGCGAAGCTCCGATTCCAGAGGAGTAGGCGCTTGCGCGCATCCCAGAGCGCAAAGGGGCCGGAGAAGTTTTCGATGGCGGCGCGCAATTGCCGCTCGAGCCGCGAGACGCGCGCCTCGGCCTCGTGTCGCTGCGTCGCATCGATCACGGTGCCAAACACACGCGTCTCGATGCGGGCGTTTGCGTCTTCGACCGCGGCGCCGCGGATCTCGATCCAGGCCATGCCATTGCCGCGGGCGACGCGGAACCGCGCATCTAGCAGTCCGGACTGGCGCGCGCGGTGGAACTCTTCTTCCACGCCGAAGCGATCCTCGCTGTGGATCAACTCCAGCATTTCGCGCAGCGAGAGGGTGTCGCGCGGCGCGGCCAAGAGGCGCGCCGCCTGTTCTGACAGCTGCACTTCATCGGTGCCAGCGCGCCACTCGATCACGCCCACGCGCGCGCCGTCGGCGGCGATGCGGAAGTGCGTTTCGACGCGCGCTGCTTCCGCCTCCGCCAGTCTTGCGCGCTGTGCGTTCTGCCGCATCAGCAGATAGAGCACGCCCATCGCCGCAAGCGGGGCTGCGGCCATGAGCGCAAACCGAAGCAGCGCGGCGAGCCACAGCGCGAGGCTGTCCGGCGCCGGCGCGGACGCCATCACGCGGAAACCGCCAAGCTGGGCCGATGCCTCTGACGCAACCCAGCTCGCGCCTTCGCCATCGCGGAGCAAAGCGCCGAATTGGCTTTGGCGCGTCGCCGAGAGCACCTGCTGCTGCGCGCGCCCCCCCGCGCGCTGAAGCGCCGGCGAGGCGTAGATCACATCGCCTCGGGGCGAAGCGATCAGAACGCGCGCGCTCGGCTCGAGTTCGGGTAACAGGCGGGCAGGATCGACGACGATGACGATGGCGCGCTCGCCCACGTGACGCACGATCACCGGCGCGCTCTGCAACTGGCCCATGTCCGGCGCGCCTATCCAGACGCCGGTTGAGGCGCTCTCGAACGCTGCCCGGATCAGCGCTGCATGCTCGGCGCCGGTGATCGCCTCGACCGCTCCGTTTCGGCCGACTACAGCTGCAGCGATCGCCGGCGGCGCGTGCGCCGCGGCATTGACGACGGCGTCCGCGTCGACTCCGGTGGTGCGCGCAAGTTCCGCCGCACTCGCGCTCGCGCCCACCGCGATCGCCAGGTTCGCGTTGATGCGTTCGGTGATGAGGCCGGCGGCGGAAGCCTGCGCCGCGATGAGCGTGTCGACGGCGCGGTCATGATGCGCCTTGACCTGCGCTGCGGTCGCCGCGGCAAACGCGGCGACGAACACGAAGACCAGCACCATGAACGGGCGGTTGGCCTTATCGGGCGCGGCCGCCACGACGCCGTCTGTTTGTTTTGACCTCGACACCAAAGGTTTCCCCGGCCGCCCCGAATCGCCGTTCGGAATCCTGAAGGACTCAAATCGTATAGAGAGCGTAAACGCCGGTCGAGCCGGCGGCCGGTTCTATTCCCAGCGGCGCGCGCAGCGTCGCCGAATGGCGTCAGGCGAGCGTGCGTTCCACCACTTCGCGTGTGTTCTTCGAGAGATTAGGCAGACCGGCAAGCCGCTCCAGCGCCGCGCGCGCATGCGTCTGGCGCGCATCATCGAATCGCTTCCACGATTCGAATGGTGTCAAGAGCCGCGCAGCGAGCGCGGGGTTCTGTGGATCAATGTCCTCGGCCAGCGACGCCAGGAAGCGATAGCCGCCGCCATCGGCGCTGTGGAAAGCGCGCGGATTGCGCATCGCGAACGCCGCGGCGAGCGAGCGCACGCGATTGGGATTGCGCGTGTTGAAGTCGGCGTGCTTGCGCAGGTTCTCGACCCGCTGCAGCGCATCCTCGCGCGGCGAGGAGGCCTGGATGGCGAACCACTTGTCGATCACCAGCGGATTGGCGCGCCAGCGATCGTAGAAGCGCGCGAGCGCCTCGTCGAAGCGCGCGCTGCCGGAGGCGCCGAGCGCTTCCAGCGCCGCGGCCGTTTCGGTCATGCTTTGCGCCTCGTCGAAGACGCTGCACAGCAAGTCCGTTTGCTCCGGCCCGAGCGCGGCCAGCAGATCGAGCGCCACGCTCTTCAGCGCACGCCGGCCGGCGGCGTCGGCGCTCGGCGAGAAGGGAGTCTCGCTCTTGGCGCGCGCCATCGGTTCGAGACGTTCGCGCAGCGCTGCGGCGATGGTGCGACGCAACCTCTCGCGCGCCGTGTAGAGCGCCTCCGGATCGGGCTTCGGCGAGGCGAGGATGAGTTCGTTGAGATCGGGCAGCCGCAACGCCAGCGCGGCGAACGCGGGATCCTCCTGCGCGCGCTCCAGTTCGCGCCCGAGTGCGGCGGCAAGATCGGCGGCGGACGCGTCCGCGGCGCCGAGCATCAGCGCACGCGCGATGGACTGACCTGCTTCCCAGCGCGTGAACGGGTCCGGATCGTGCGCCATCTGCGCCAGGCGCTCGCGGACGCTGAGATTGTCTTGCAGCGTCACCGGCGCAGAGAAACCGCGCAGGATTGCCGGGATCGGCCGCTCGACCACGCCATGAAAGCGGAATGTCTGCTGCGCGCTCTCCAGCACAAGCGCGTGCTCGAGCTTGGCGATATTCTCGCCCTCCGCCTTCACGGCGATGTGCGCGCCGTCCGGGGCGATGAAGCTCACGTCGAGCGGAATGGGCAGGGGCTTCTTCTCCGGCTGTCCGGGCGTCGGCGCCGTGTGCTGCGAAACCGTGAGGTGATAACTCTTCGCCGCCTCGTCGTATTCGCCGTGCGCCTTCAGCGCCGGCGTGCCGGCCTGGTCGTACCAGCGCATGAAGTGCGAGAGATCGCGGCCGGACGCCTCCTCGAAACAGGCGATGAAGTCTTCCACCGTCGAAGCCGTGCCGTCGCGGCGCTCGAAATAGAGCTGCATGCCGCGCGCGAACGCGTCCGCGCCGATGATCCGCTTCAGCATGCGGATCACTTCGCCGCCTTTCTCGTAGACGGTGGCTGTGTAGAAGTTGTCGATCTTCTGATATTGGTGCGGCCGCACCGGGTGCGAGAGCGGCCCGGCATCCTCGCCGAACTGGCGCGCGCGCAGGCGCTTGACGTCCTTGATCCGCTGCACCGGGCGTGAACGCTGATCGGCGGAGAATTCCTGCTCGCGATAGACCGTGAGCCCCTCCTTCAGGCAAAGCTGGAACCAGTCGCGGCATGTGATGCGATTGCCGGTCCAGTTGTGGAAGTATTCGTGCCCAACTACGGCTTCGATCGCTTCGAAGTCCGCATCTGTCGCCGTCTCGGCGTCGGCTAGGATGAGCGAGGAATTGAAGATGTTAAGGCCTTTGTTCTCCATCGCGCCGAAATTGAAGTCGCGCACCGCGACGATATTGAACACGTCGAGGTCGTATTCGCGCTGGAAGGCTTTCTCGTCCCATTTCATGGCGCGCTTCAGCGCATCCATTGCATAGCGCGCGCGATCGGCGTCGCCGGGATCGACATGGATGGCGAGGCGCACCTTGCGCCCGCTCTTGGTGACGAACTCATCGTGGATGGACTCGAAGTTTCCGGCCACCAGCGCAAACAAATATGACGGCTTAGGGTGCGGATCGACCCAGACGGCGTAGTGCCGACCATCCTCCATCTCGCCGGCGTCAGTGAGATTGCCGTTCGACAGGAGCGTGGGGTAAGCCGCCTTATCCGCTTCGATGCGCACCGCGTAGCGCGCAAGCACGTCTGGGCGGTCGAGCGCGAAGGTGATGGCGCGGAAGCCCTCCGCCTCGCACTGCGTGCACAAGCGCCCGCCCGACATGTAGAGGCCTTCCAGGTGCGTGTTCGCGGCCGGATTGATGCGCGTGACGATGTCGAGGCGGAAAGACGCGGGCGGATTGTCGATGACGAGCTGGCCCGGCTCGATGCGGTACTGGCTCGTGTCGAGCGGTTCACCGTCAATGGCGATGCTCTGCAGGTCGAGCCGTTCGCCCTGCAGCACCAGCGGCGCGGCCGCATCCGTCTCGCGCCGAACGTGACTGCGCGCCGCCACCAGCGTCGAGGTAGGATCGAGCGAGAAGACGAGCGCGATCTCGTCGATCAGATAGGTTGGCGTCGTGTAATCCGAAAGGTGGACGGTCGCGGTCTCGGCGTCGCGCATGCGTGCCCTCCGGGCAGAAATCAGAAGTCGGAAATCAGAAATCGGAAATCAGACATAGGGCAGAAAACAGAAGTCAGAAATCAGAAATCAGAGGCCAAAAGGGCGCGCCGTATCGGGCGCCCAATTCTCTGATTTCTGATTTCTGACTTCTGGGGGCGCGAAGCGCCTACTCCGCGGCCTCGGCGGCGGCCTCGACCTTCGGCCCAGGTTCCTGATAGATGGCGGCCATCACGATTTCCGCCTGCATGGCCAGTTCCTGCAGCTGACCGGGGGTTTCGTGCGGATTGTCTTGCGTGAACTCAACCAGCTCGCGCGCAACCCGCATGAGACGCAACGCGTTGGCGACGATGCGCGCCTGACGCTCGATGCGCACGGGGTCACGGTCGTATTCGGCCATGGGCACGCGCCAGCCGCCCCAATCCTGCTCGTCCGTTACCACCACCGGGAACGTGCCTGGATAGGGATGGCGCGGGTCGCGCGCATCGGCGGAAAGGCGGTTTACAGCGCGCAACACGCGCCAGTTTTCGGTCTCGATCAGGTTGGGTTTATTCGCCTCGAGTTCTTCGGCGGCCAATTCATGCGCCTGGAAGTCGCGCCCGAGCCCGGCGTCATAGGTGACGCGCAGCGGCTCTTCGACGCCCTTGACCCATTGCGGGTGCACCGCCTCGATCACGGCCCACGTGGCCACCGGCTTCACGTAGACGCGCTGGCCCTTGTGGAAGACCGCCTTCGCCATTGGACTACTCCGCCACCCGAGCCGGCACGCTAGCGCGGTTCAATTGACCCTTCGTGAAGAGACGTTGACGCGAAGACACTCTTTCGCGCTCGGCGTTAAGGTGCGAAAAACCATAACGCACAGCGCCCCGCCTCCTCCTCGAGGAGGAGGCGCCCGCCGAAGGCGGGCGGAGGAGGTGATCGAGCGACGCTGTGGGACTCGCCTCAAGAGGCGAAACCCCAAACGTCCCGCCTATCGCCTCCTCAGTCAGCGCTTCGCGCTGACAGCTCCTCCATCGAGGAGGAGCGGGGCGGTCAAAGTCAGTCCGCTGCCAGCTCTGGGAGGCGAGCAGGTGAATTTCGATTTTTCCGACGACCAGAAGAGCCTCAGGGACGAAGCGCGGCGCTTTCTGTCCGAGAAGGCCGGCGCCAAGGTGACGCGCCGCGTCCTCGACGATGCGAAAGTCTCGTATGACGAGGGCCTGTGGCGCGCGGTGGCCGACATGGGCTGGATCGGCGCGGCGATCCCGGAGGAGTACGGCGGCACGGGACTCGGGCGGCTGGAGCTTTGCGTGTTGGCGGAGGAACTCGGCCGCGCGCTCGCGCCCATTCCGTTTTCCTCGACCGTGTACTTTTTCACCGAGGCGCTGCTGCTGGCTGGCAGCGACACGCAGAAGAAGGCGCTGCTGCCCAAGATCGCCGCAGGCGAGGTGATCGGCTGCTTTGCGCTGAGCGAAGGCCCCGGCGCGCCGACGGCGCAGAACATCCAGGCGAAGTTCGATGGCGCGATGCTGAGCGGCGTCAAGATTCCGGTGACCGACGGAGATTGCGCCACGCACGCGGTCGTCGTCGCGAAGGACGGCGCGGGTGTCTCGCTTGCGCTCGTTGATCTGGGCCAGTCCGGCGTTTCGCGCACGACGCTGAAGACGCTCGATCCCACGCGCGGGCATGCGAAGCTCGAATTCAAGAACGCGAAGGCCGAGCGCATTGGCGCCGCCGGGCAAGGCTGGGAGCTGGCGGAAGCCATTCTCGACCGCGCGGCGGTGCTGCTCGCGTTCGAGCAGGTGGGCGGCAGCCAAGCGTGCCTCGACATGGCGCGCGACTACGCCAAGGAACGATACGCCTTCTCGCGTCCGATCGGCTCGTTCCAGGCGATCAAGCACAAGCTCGCGGACATGTACGTCGCCATCGAGGTGGCGCGCTCGAACGCCTATTACGGGGCCTGGGCGCTCTCAACCGAAGCGGCAGAGCTTCCGTTCGCCGCCGCAGCCGCGCGCGCCGCTGCCTCCGATGCGTACACGCTCTGCGCCAAGGAGAACATCCAGACGCACGGCGGCATGGGCTTCACCTGGGAAGTCGACTGCCATCTCTTCTATCGCCGCGCCAAGCTGCTGGCGCTGCAAGCCGGCGCGCCGGCGGTGTGGAAGGAAAAGCTGGTGAAGCGGCTGGAGCAGAGGAACGCGGCTTAGGGGGCGAACATGAAACCGACGTTTGTGCTTGTGGCATTTGCGTTTGCGTTTCTAATGGCGTGCTCCACGTCGGCACGGCTATATCCGGTTGAAGGGCCATTCTCGCAGCAGGTGCCGCCTCCAGTGCTAACCGCAACCGTCCGCGGCATCGAAGGAAACAACGGTCCACTATCTCTAACCTTACCGGACGGCACGACATGCAGCGGTGAGTGGTCATCTGCCGCCGGAGTGCAGACGACCTTCGGTACTGGTTCGCTCTTCACGCAATATGGACCGATCTACGGAAGCGGAATGTCGGTCACATCGGGAGGCGGACAAAATCCGGGGCGAGCGATTGCGACCTGCGCCGACGGCACACGGTTCGATATTGAGTTCGTGACCGGCGGTGGCACTGCAAACGGCTTCGGATTTGCGCGCGACACGCGCGGAAACGTTTATCGAGTTCTTTTCTGAGGTACCGACAATGGATTTCAACGACACGCCCGAGGAAGCCAAGTTCCGCAGCGAAGCCCGCGCGTTTCTTGAGGCGAACCTGAAGCCCAAGAGCGCCGAGAGCGAGCGGATGATCCGCAAGCTGACGCAGGCGGAGTATCTCAAGGCGGCTAAAGCGTATCAGCGCAAGAAGGCCGAAGCGGGCTTTGCCGGCATCACCTGGGCTAAGGAACAGGGTGGGCGCGGGCTGCCGCCGATCTATGCGGTCATCTTCAATCAGGAGGAGGCGAAGTTCGACGCGCCCTCCGCGCCGTTCGCCATTGGCCTCGGCATGTGCGTGCCGACGGTGATCGCGTTCGCCGACGGCGCCACGAAGGACCGCTATGTCGGCAAGGCGCTGCGCGGCGAAGAGATCTGGTGCCAGCTCTTCTCCGAACCCGGCGCGGGCTCCGACGTCGCCGCCTCGAAAACCAAAGCCGTGCGCGACGGCGACGATTGGATTGTCAACGGTCAGAAAGTGTGGACCACCGGCGCGCACTTCTCTGATTTCGGCATCCTGCTCGTGCGCACCAATCCGGACGTGGAGAAGCACAAAGGCCTCACCATGTTCATCGTCGACATGAAGAGCCCGGGCGTCGAAGTGCGCCAGATCCACCAGGCGTCCGGAGGGCGCGAGTTCAACGAAGTCTATTTCACCGACGTGCGCATTCCCGACAAGAGCCGCCTCGGCGAACCCGGCCAAGGCTGGAGCGTCGCGCTGGTGACGCTGATGAATGAACGCCTCGCTGTCGGCGGCTCGTACGGGCCTGACTACAAGGAGATTTTCGATTTCGCGCGCAGCGTCGCTTCTCCCACTGGCGAAGGGCAACTCATCCAGAACGAAGCATTCCGCCAGAAGCTCGCGGACTGGATCGTGCGCGCCGAGGGCTACAAGCTGGCCAAATTCCGCACCATGACCGCGCTCTCGAAAGGCCAGACGCCGGGCCCCGAAAGCTCCATCGGCAAAGTCATCAACGCCAACCAGATGATGGACATCGCCAACACCGCGATCGAGGCGCAGGATCACTACGGCATCATCAACGATCCCGATCTCGCCCCGCTCGAAGGCGCCTTTCACCAGAGCTACATGTTCGCGCCGGGCTTGCGCATCGCCGGCGGCACCGACGAGATCCTGAAGAACATCATCGCCGAACGCGTCCTCGGCCTGCCGCAGGACGTGCGCGTCGACAAGGGCGTGGCGTTCAAGGATTTGCCGACGGGGCGGTGAACACTCGGTAGCGCGCTTTCCTCACGCGGCCTAGCGTGCGTACACGATGATCTTCACTTGCTCGCCTGCGCGCAAGGAATCGCTCGCCTCGCGTCCGTTCAGAACGAGGAAACGCTCGAGCCGATAATCGTCGAACGCCATGCGGCTTGCCAGCGATTGCGCCGTGTCGCCGGAGCGGACTTGAATCACATCGATGACGCGTGCACGCAGCGCCGCCGCTTCCTGCGCCGAAAGCATCCGCATCGAACCTAGCATGGACGTAAACGCGGACGCGCCGTCAGCCGGCGTCAGCGTGATGAAGTGGTAGGCGCGGTCGCCAACGCGATAAGCAGTGACGGCGACGTCCACAAGCCGGCCCGATTGGGTTTGCGCGCGCGCCGGCGCGGCGGCGGTTTCAAGCCCATTGGTCGTGCCGCGCTGCACCTGCCCCACCTGCGCTGGGGCGTTGCCGATCACTTGGCGCAGTTCGTTGCTGGCGTACGCGGCGAGATCGCCCTGCAGCGCGCCGGCGCTGAACTGTGCACGCGCGTTGTTGGGGCCTGCGATCAGAACTGCGCTTGGCGTGTTCGTCAGGGTGAAGCCCTGTGGCGCCTCAAAGGCGATGCGCAGCGTTGGGTGCGAGAAAGTGCGCCCGTTGACGAATCCTTGTTCCGGATCGTCGCCGAAGGTCATGCCGTCGACCGCAGCAAGGTATGGGCCGATCCGCTCCGGCGGACTCTCCCGTGTGGCGCCCGCGCCCGATGCCTGCGCCGTCGCTCGCGTAACGCGTTCGGCGGAAAGCGGGTGGGTCCGCGCCCAGCTGGGCGTGGCGCTAGTTGCATCGCGGTTGGCGACGCGGGCCGAAAGTGTCTCCTGCATGCCCAGAGAACGGAGCAGATCGGCCGAGGCGTAGGCATTGTAGCCGGAGCGTTGCAGATAGCGCACGCCAAGATCGTCGGCCTCGAACTCCTGATCGCGCGAATAGCTCAGCGTCAGCGCTTGGGCCGCTTGGCTCGCCGCCTGAGCGATTTCTCCCGAACGCGTGATCACGCCGGCGAGAATGGCGCCGAGGCCGGAGAGCGTGGCGGTGTTCTGCCGCTGCGCTGCGTGATCGGCCACGACGTGACCGACTTCATGGCCCAGCACGGAAGCGAGTTCATCCTCGGAATTCATCAGGGCGAGGATGCCGCGCGTCACGTAGATGTAGCAGCCCGGAACGGCGAAGGCGTTGGGCACGTCCGAGTTGACGAGCGTAAAGGTACACTGGCCCGGCACGCCGGCAACGTTGGCCACTCGCTCGCCCACGCCAGCGACATAGGCGGCCGCTGGCCCTTCGACGGCGCCGCCCAATTGCTGCAGAATCTGCGGATGTGCCTGCGCGGCCTGGGCGCGATCGCTTTGCCCAATGGACGGCGCCTCCGGCGTTGAATCAATCGTGGCGCAGGCGGCGATAAGGAACACGCTCGCGAGGCCCGACAGATGAGCGGCGCGGATTGTCATAAGTGCCCCATGAAACGGGAGAACACCGGACAACGTTACCGCAGCCGCTGCTGTTCCGCTCCAAGGATCAGATTTCAAATGGCGCCGCAACGCCAGCTGGCGGCCGCCTGGCCTAAAGCAGCGTGACCAGCGCTCGCGGCGGCAAGCCGGCCCGTGAGGAGGCCGCTACTTCATCGGCTTTGGAAACGGCGCCTTCTTGAACGGTCCGGTCCCGTTCTCGCGCCGGAAGGCGCTGCCGGGCGGGGAGTCGAGCAGGGGAATGATCTCGGGATCGAGATTGGCGATCGCGTTCACCGGGAAGATGTTGAAGTTCGTGTCGATGGCGATGTAGGCGTCGGTTTCATCGCCGGCGAAGAAGCGCCAGCCGGAATCTCCGCGCGCGCCGGGCGGTTTGAACGTCTCCGGCGTTTCGCGCACCATGAAGCCGACTTTTCGCCCGTGCAGCGTAATCGCGTCGGAGGCGACGCAATCGCCGTGTCCGGTGACCATTTGTTTGACGTCTTCTTTGCGCGGCAGGTAGCTCTTCATGGCGCGGAACCTAGCCGCGCCGTTGCGCGGCGCCTAGCCGGCGAGCTGATCGAACAGGCTTGGTTCGTCGGCGCGCCAGCCTTCGATCTGCAGCATGCGCAGCTTGGTGGCGATGCCCCCGTTAGCGGAGAAGCCGACCAGCTTGTCGTTGGCGCCGACAACGCGATGGCATGGCACCACGATCGGAAACGGGTTGCGCCCGAGCGCCTGGCCGACGGCGCGCGCCGCGCTCGCATCGCCGATCGCGCGCGCGATCTCGCCGTAGGTGCGGGTCTGGCCAGGAGGGATGGCGCGCGTGGTTTCGTAAACGCGGGCGTTGAAGTGCGGCGTGCGGCTCATGTCGAGCTGGATCGCGCGCAAGTTCTTCTTCTCGCCGTCGAGCAGCGCCTGGATGTCCGCGATCGCGCGCGCGATCGGCTTCGACGGCTCGGCTTCATCGGCTGTCGGACAATGACGCAGAAGCCGCGTGCGCGTGGCCGAGGCTGTCGTTTCGGGCAGCTGCACGCCGACGACGCCGCGCGTCCCCCAAGCGATGCCGCAGCGGCCGATGGCGGTGTCGAACAGGGTGTAAGCGAACATATCAGCTCCCATCCGGTAACGGCGCGGCCAAGGTGCGCCGTAACGCTGTAATGAGGCCAGGGAAGTCGTTGGCGACCGTCTTGGCGACGATGTCTGCGCTCACGCTGTCGTAGCCGTGAATGAGCCGATGCCGCATCGCAATTGCCGGCTTGATATCGAACGGAAGCTGGTTGGCGATGGCTGTGGGAAGTTGATTGGCCGCTTCGCCGACGATCTCTACCGCTCTTGTAACGGCGAGGAGGCGAATGCGGTCGCTGCGCAGCGTCGTCCCATCGCGGTCACCCAAAATTGCGCGAGGCTCTTCTGCATAGGCAAGCATGTCTTCCAGGATGGGACGCGCCTTTCGCTTGGCCATCAGACCGGCACGAGTTCTGAAAGAATGAAGGACGCATAGCGCGGGTTGAGGCTGTCGCGCGGCACAGTGTCGACCTTCACGCCAAGTGCATCTTCCAGCATTTGATCGAGGCGTGCGAGGTCGAACAGCGTGGGGGTATGAGCGAAGTCGATCAGAAGATCGAGGTCGCTTTCCGGTCCGGCTTCATTGCGTGCATACGAGCCAAACGCTGAAAGGCCAGTCACGCCGAACTTGGATTCGAGTTCGGGCTTGAGCGATTGAAGGCGCTCCAAGAGAGGGGCGAGGGGCAGGCCCATTGAAGGTAGTTCTAGCATAGCACCCCTTGTCGAACCGGAATCAGAACGCTAGAACATATAGAGAACATGTCCCCCCGTCCAGCCTCGCCTGACCGCCCCTCGCACCCTGCCCTCGTCCCCGACCGGAGCGGGGGAGATTTCGCTGATTTTTCAATGCGAATGGCCGCCCAGCCGCTGCACGAATTGATCCCGGCCGGGCCGGGGGCGGAAGCGGCCGCGCTGGGCTTCGGCCTCGGGCTCGCCGCCAGCTGGGCGAGCGGCGTGTTCTGGGTCGGCGAGGAAGGCGTGTTCGCCGAAGACGGTGCGCCATACCCGCCAGGCCTCCTGCAATTCGGGCTCGATCCGGAGCGTCTTATCCTGGTCCGCGCCGGCAAACGGGAAGAATGCCTGTGGGCGGCCGAGCAGGCGCTGGCAGCGCCGGGCGCCGTGGTGATCTGCGCGCTCGGCGCGCGCGGGCGCCTTCTCGAACTCAAAGCGACGCGCCGCCTGCTGCTCTTCGCCGAACGCAACCACGCGCGCTGCCTGCTCGTGCGTCCGCACGCGGAAGCGAGCGCGGCGTGGACGCGCTGGCGCGTCGCGCCCGCGCCAAGCAGGGCGGAAGAGCGTGAGCTCGGCCCGCCTGCATACGCGCTCGAACTTCTCCGCAATCGCACGGGGCCGGCGGGAGCGCGCTTCACTATCCAATGGAACGCCCATGCGCGACGCTTCGACGACCTGGCTCGCGATCGTTCTGCCGCGTCTGAAGACGGACCGGCTGATCCGATCCGGGCGCGCGCCTGAGGGCCGCCCGCTCGCTGTCTACGCAAAGGAAGCAAACGCCTTCCTCTTGACGGGCGTTGACGCGCGCGCGTCCGCGCTTGGCCTCAAGCTCGCCATGTCGCTCGCCGACGCGCGCGCGATCCAGCCGAACCTCGCCGCTGTGGAAGCCGAGCCCGCCGAAGACGCGCGCGCGCTCGACAACATCGCCGCCTGGTGCGAGCGCTTCACGCCGGTCGTCGTCGTCGATCCCCCGGACGGGCTCTTTCTCGACATCACGGGCTGCGCGCATCTGTTCGGCGGCGAAGCAGCGCTGCGCGACCAGATCGTCATGCGCCTCAATGCCCAAGGCTTTGCCGCCCGCGCCGCACTTGGGCCAACGCCGGGCGCGGCTTGGGCGCTGGCGCGGTATCTTGGACCGCCGGCGTCTCGCCGGCGGGAAATCCGAACGCTCGAAGCATACCCGCCGGCGAGGACGCCGGCGGTCCAAGAATTACTCGCGCCGCTTCCGATCGAAGCGCTGCGTCTCGAAGCAGACTCCGCTGCGCTGCTGCGCCGCCTTGGGCTCAAGACCGTCGGCCAGCTCCTCGCCGCCCCGCGCTCCTCTTTCACCGCCCGCGCCGGCGAACGCGCCATGCTGCGTCTCGATCAAGCGCTCGGCCGCGCGCCGGAAGCTTTGACGCCGCGCCGTCCTGCGCCGCCCGTGTTTGCGCTTCGCCGTTTCCTCGAACCGCTCTTCAACATCGAAACCATCCTCATCGCCGTTGAACATCTCTGCGGCGACGTGGTCGAAAAACTCGACATCCGCGGCGCCGGCGCGCGGCGCGCTGAGCTGCACCTGTTCGGCGTCGATGGCCGCGATCGCACCATCACGGTCGGCGTCAGCCGTCCCGAACGAGATGTGAAAGCGCTGCTGCGTCTTTTCCGCGAAAAGCTCAATCTCGCCGCAGAGACTCTCAACGCCGAGTTCGGCATCGAAGCGGCGCGTCTCGACATCGTGCAGCTGCAACGCATCGAAGGCGCGGCGTGCACATTGGTCGCTGTTGAAGAAAGCCAAGCCAGCGCCGAAAAGATCGCCGCGCTCGTGGACATCTTAAGCGCGCGTCTTGGGCCTAAACGCGTGCTGCGGCCCAAATTCAATGATACGCATCAGCCTGAGAAAGCTGGTACGTGGCGCAGCGCGTTGGAAAGCGATCCCACCTCCCCCTCGATGGGGGAGGTGTCGCGCGCGCAGCGCGCGACGGAGGGGGTGAGGCCCGCAACGCTTGAAGGATCGCCTCCTGAGGCGACTTCCGAAGCTTCGCGCGAACACCCCCTCAGTCGTCGCGCAAGCGCGACGACAGCTCCCCCATCGAGGGGGAGCAAGGGTGAGCCCCGCGATGGCGTGATGCGCCGTCCGCTGACGCTCTTCTCACGCGCGCAGCCGATCGAAGCGATCGCCACCGTGCCCGATGGTCCGCCCATCCGTTTCCGCTGGCGGCGCGTGTTGCGCGAAGTGATGCGCGCCGAAGGTCCAGAACGCATCAGCGGCGATTGGCTCGGCGATGCGCCCACCCGCGACTACTACCGCGTCGAAGACAGGGAAGGCCGCCGCTACTGGCTCTATCGCGAAGGACTTTACGGCGAGAGCGATGAGCCGCCGCGCTGGTTTGTGCACGGGTTGTTTGCATGAGCAAGAGCGGGTCACCTTGGCTGCGCACAAGAGCGAAGGCGCTTCGCAAGGAAATGACGCCGCAGGAGGTCATTCTTTGGCGTTTGCTTCACGATGGCGAGCTGCGCGCACTCCATTGGCGGCGACAATTCCCTCTTGGACAATATATCCTCGACTTTGTTTCTCACCCCGCGCGACTCGTAGTTGAAGTCGACGGCGCTCAACATGGCGAAGCAGAGCAAGTCGAACATGATCGACAACGTACGGCTTGGCTCACTGCTCAGGGCTATCAAGTTCTCAGATTTTGGAACTTCGAAACCAAGGCCGCGCAGAATGACATCTGGCTAACCATATACGCGGCGGCTTTGAAAACGCCCGCGCGGTCGCGCATAGAAGGTTGGCGAACCGAAAACATCAGACAAACGAAGCAAGCAAACGCCCGCCTCCCCCTCGATGGGGGAGGTGTCGCGCGCGCAGCGCGCGACGGAGGGGGTGTTGGCGAAGAGCTTGGTGAGTCGCCTCATGAGGCGAAACCTCAAACGTCGCGGGCCTCACCTCCTCAGTCGCCGCTTCGCGGCGACAGCTCCCCCATCGAGGGGGAGCAGGGATGAGCTTCGCCGAACATTGCGTGACGACAAACTTCTCGTTTCTGAGAAGCGGCTCGCATCCGGAAGAGATGGTCGTGCAAGCCAAGGCGCTTGGTCTTGCCGGCATTGGCGTCGCGGATCGCAACACGCTCGCCGGCGTCGTGCGCGCGCATGTCGTCGCCAAGGAAGAGGGCCTGCGCCTCATCGTCGGCGCGCGTCTCGCGTTTCGCGATGGGACGCCGGATCTCATCGTTTATCCAAAAGATCGCGCCGCCTTCGCCAACCTCACGCGACTCCTCACCAAAGGAAACCTGCGCGCTCCAAAGGGCGAGTGTCATCTCGATTTCACCGACTATCTCGAGCACGCAGAAGGCCTGCGGACCATCCTCATTCCATCTTTCGAGCTGGGCGATGAACCGTGGCCGCTCGGATCATATCTGCAGCAGATCGCGCAAGCTTCCGGCCAAGCTTGGCTAGCAGCGCCGTTCCAGTTCAACGGCGAGGATCGCCGCCGCATCCGCCAGTTCAAAGCTCTTGCGGCGCAAACCGGCGCCAGGCTGCTCGCGACAACAGAACCGCTGATGCACCATCCCGACCGGCGCGCGCTCTTGGATGTCGTCACCTGCATCCGCGAGAAGATGCGCCTCGCCGACGCCGGCGCGCTGCTGGCAAGGAACGCCGAGCGTCACCTGAAGCCGCCAGAGGAGATCGCGCGTCTCTACAACGACGCGCCGGAAGCCGTGGAGGAAAGCTTGCGCTTCCTCGAAGGCGTTACCTTCTCCATGGACGATCTCTGCTACGAATATCCAGAAGAAACCGCCGAGGGCTTCTCCGATCCGCAAGCGGCGCTCGAGCATTTCGCTTGGAAGGGCGCGGCCAAGCGTTATCCCAATGGCGTGCCGGAAGACGTGGCGAAATCGCTCAGGCGAGAACTCGGCATCGTCAGTCGGCTCAAATACGCGCCGTACTTCCTCACGGTGGCCGACATCGTCCGCTTCGCGCGCTCCGGCAAGGATCGCTTCGGCAATCCCATCGATCCAATTCTCTGCCAAGGGCGCGGCTCAGCGGCGAACTCCACCATCTGCTACGTGCTCGGCATCACCGAAGTGAACCCGGCCGGCGGCCATCTCGTGTTCGAGCGTTTCGTGTCCGAAGAACGCGGCGAGCCGCCGGACATCGACGTCGATTTCGAGCACGAACGGCGCGAAGAGGTGATCCAGTACATCTACCAGAAATACGGCCGCGACCGCGCCGGGCTGTCGGCCGTCGTCATCTGTTATCGCGGCCGCAGCGCCATTCGCGAAGTGGCGAAGACATTCGGCTATTCCGAGGACCGCATTTCTGCGCTCGCCAAGACGCTGCACTGGTGGTCGGAAGGCGTGCGCAAAGATGATCTCAAAGAGCAGGGGCTGGATGTCAGCGATCCCCATCTGATGAAGTGCGTGCAGCTTGCCAACGAGTTGCACGGCTTTCCGCGCCATCTTTCGCAACACGTTGGCGGCTTCGTCATCACCCGCGAGAAGCTGCACGACGTGGTGCCGATCCAGAACGCAGCGATGGAGGACCGCACCGTCATCGAGTGGAACAAGGATGATCTCGAAGCGCTGAAAATCCTCAAGGTCGATGTGCTGGGCCTTGGCATGCTGACGTGCCTAAAAAAGGCGCTGGATATGCTGGCGCAGCATTATCCGGATTGGGATGGGGGGCCACGACACAAGGCCTCCTCCTCGATGGAGGAGGCGCCGCTTGTCCGCCGAAGCTCGAAGAGCGAAGGCGGGTCAAGCGGCGGAGGAGGTGATCGAGCGAAGCTAGGGAAGTCGCCTCCAGAGGCGAAACCCCAATCGTCGCGGGCCTCACCTCCTCAGTCGACGCTGCGCGCCGACAGCTCCTCCATCGAGGAGGAGCAGGGGCAGCCGCGCAAGCACGCCGACCTCTCCTTCTTCTCCAGCGCTGACGACGAGCGCGTTTACGCCATGCTGCAGCGCGCGGATTCCATCGGCGTGTTCCAAGTGGAAAGCCGCGCGCAGATGTCGATGCTGCCGCGGCTAAAGCCAAAGGAGTTCTACGATCTCGTGATTGAAGTGGCGATTGTGCGGCCCGGTCCAATCCAAGGGGGCATGGTGCATCCGTACCTGAAACGCCGCCAAGGCCTGGAGAAAACAACCTATCCGTCGAAAGCATTGGAAGAGGTGCTGAAGCGAACGCTCGGCGTGCCGCTCTTTCAAGAGCAAGTCATGCAGATCGCCATCGTCGGCGCTGGCTTCTCGGCGTCGGAAGCCGACAAGCTCCGGCGCGCCATGGCGACCTTCAAGCGCGTCGGCACGATCGGCGCGCTCAAAGCGAAGTTCATCCAAGGCATGATCGCCAACGGCTATACGCGCGAGTTCGCCGAGGGCTCGTTCGCGCAGATCGAAGGCTTCGGCGAATATGGCTTCCCGGAAAGCCATGCCGCGAGCTTCGCGATCCTCGTTTATGCCTCATCCTGGCTCAAGTGTTATTACCCCGACGTGTTCGCCGCGGCGCTGCTCAATGCGCAGCCGATGGGTTTCTACGCGCCGGCGCAGATCGTGCGCGACGCGATCGAGCATGGCGTGGAGGTGCGGCCAATCGACGTGAACGCCTCCGAATGGGATAACACGCTGGAGCCTGGCCCGAACGCCGCCGCTCGGCTGCATGCGCGCCATTCTGAAATGCGCGGCGATGTGAAATCGACCGGCGCGATGCGTCTCGGATTCCGCCAAGCGCAAGGCCTGAAAGAGGAGAGCCTGAAACAGCTCGTCGCCAATCGCGGCAAGGGCTATGACTCGGTGCGCGATCTGTGGCTGCGCAGCGGCCTATCGCCGTCGGAGATCGAGCGCCTCGCCGATATCGACGCCTTCCGTTCACTCGGGCTCGACCGGCGCGATGCGCTCTGGGCGGCGCGCGGCCTCAATCGCGTCGGCGGGCAGGAGGACTTGCCGCTGTTTGCATACTCTTCCTCCCCCTCGATGGGGGAGGTGTCGCGCGCGCAGCGCGCGACGGAGGGGGTGAGGCCCGCTGCGCAAGAAGGATCGCCCCTAGAGGCGACTCCCGAAACCTTGCGCGAACACCCCCTCTGTCGTCGCGCAAGCGCGACGACAGCTCCCCCATCGAGGGGGAGCAATGAACCCGACTTCGACTTGCCGCCCATGCATCTGGGCGAGCATATCGTCGAGGACTATCGCACGATGGGCCTGTCGCTGAAGGCGCATCCGACCTCGTTGCTCCGGGACGAACTCGCGTCGCGGCGGTCGATCAAAGCGGAGGACCTAAGAACGATAAGGAACGGCGAACGCGTGCGTGTCTCCGGTCTTGTGTTGGTGCGCCAGCGCCCCGGCACGGCCTCCGGGGTCATCTTCATGACACTCGAGGACGAAACGGGCATCGCCAACATCGTCGTTTGGCCGAAGCTGTTCGAGCAATTCCGCGCCGAAGTGCTTGGCGGCCGGCTCGTCGCCGTCGACGGTCCGGTGCAGAGCGAAAGCGGCGTCATCCACGTGATCGCCGAACGCGTGCACGATTGGACGCCGCTCCTGGCGCAGCTCTCAGCCCACGGCGCCGAACTCGATCCCAGCGGTCCGACCGACGAGCCGCGCCGCGGCGGCGCCGGCGACGCGCGCGAGAAACCGAAACCCGAAGGCGTGCGCCACCCGCGCAACGTGCGCATCAATCTCGATGTCTCACCAGCCGCCAACGTGATGCCGAAGGGCCGGAATTTTCATTGAAGGTGAAGTCTCCGAGGGCAGAGTGGACGATCTGGAATGTGTGCTCAATCGCGCCTGCAACCGGTAAACGTTCCTCCCCCTGGAGCAGGTCTTGAAACTCCAAGCCAGCAATCGTGCGGTTGCGCTTCAGAGCGCGCTCGTACGAGTTTTTCCCATTCGCGACACCAATAGTCCTGCACTTGTCGCCCTCGGTGAAGAGCAATCCCGGGTGCGGCGACGTGTTCGTCTGCGTCTAAGCCGAACACGCAAAGCATGGGCTCGATGCGGCGCGCCTCATATTCGTCACCGGGCGAAACGCAATCGATGGAGTGCGCACCTCGTGCAGTACGAGGTGTGGGGTAGGTAACGTACAGACAAATGTCCGCCGCCCGCCTGAACAGCAAGTCGCGAATTCGTCTGTTCTGAAGCAGCGATTCCCTCATCTCAATCGCGGAACAGTCGCCATTGAGCGTCCTATAGGGCGTGCACTGACGCCAGCGCGCAGTTAAAGCGGGTCTAACTAAAACGCAGCCGTCATCGAACTGTCGCCGCCAGAGCGGCACTCGCAAGCAATATTCGTTGCGGTCTAGTCCCTCTTCGCGAACGATCTGCTCGGCCTCTTCGTCCAATAGGCGGCCATGAGCTCGTGCCCTTCGCCCGGTATAGCTGTGTAGTGCAAGTCCTCGCCTCTGAAGAACCAGAGCAACGTGGCTACCGCAAACGCGCCCAACGTAAGCACTGAGGCTACCCAGAGAAGCTTCATCTCGTTTCACTCTCACTCCGGCAGCATGTGCGAACACAACAGCGCGGTGCATGTCGTTCGACCGAATGGCGGACTTCGCCTCTCACCCCCGCCACCTTGCAAAGATCGCAGTTGGCAGCAGGCGCGCGTCGTTCGCATGCGGCAGCGCCATTTCGCCGACTTGCCACTCGCCGGCATCGAAGAATTGGCGCGCTGTTTGTGCGAGCGCGAGATAGGAAAGGCGCACCGCGTACACTGTCGCGACCATGAAGCCGCGGGCGCTGGCGCGATCGTTGGGATCGGTGCGCAGCAGCGTCTGACAGGCGTCGAGCAATTCCGCGAGCTGCTCTTCCAGCCGCCACGTCTCGCCGTTGGGTCCGCGTCCGAACTTCGGCGGATCGAGGATGATGCCGTCGTAACGCCGGCCGCGCCGGATCTCGCGCTTCACGAAGGTCAACGCATCGTCGGCGATCCAGCGGATCGGCGCCGCCTCCAAGCCCGCTTCGCGCTGGTTGTCACGCGCAAAGCCGATCGCCTTCTTTGACGCATCGACATGCGTCACCTTCGCGCCGGCTTTGGCGCAGACGAGCGAAGCAAGACCCGTATAGCCGAACAGATTCAGCACTTCGGGCTGTTCGCCGCGATGTGCTTGCAGGTATTCGCGCGCGAAGCGCCAATGCACCGAATGCTCGGGAAAGAAAGCCAAGTGCCGGAACGGCGTTGGACGCGAGAGGAAGGCGATGTCGTCCCACTGCATCCGCCAGCTCGGCGGCAGTTCACGATTGAAGCGCCAGCGGCCGGCATCGTCGTCATCGGCGGCGGCAGGCGAGAAGATCGCATCGGCCGAATCCCAGTCCGACGGCGGCAATGCCGGCGCCCACAAGGCTTGCGGCTCCGGCCGCACGAAGCGGTACGGCCCGACCTGTTCGAGCTTGCCGCCACTGCCGCTGTCGAGCAGGCGATAGTCGCGCCAGTCGTCGGCAATGAGAATCTCAGGCGCGCGCGCCGTCATATCCGCGTCTCCGCCACAGATCGTAGAGCATGACCGCCGTCGCCACCGCCAGATTCAAACTGTCCGCGCGCCCGCGCATAGGCAAGCGCACCAGCAGATCGCACGCCGCTTCCATCTCCGGCGGCAAGCCGGATTGCTCATTGCCCATCAGCACGATCGCGCGCGCAGGCGCCGGCAGCGCCGAATCCAATGCCGCGCCCTTCAGCGAAGCGCCGATCATCTGCGCGCCGCGCTTGGCCTTGTAGCGCAGCAGCTCCTCGAACGAAGCGCGCGCCAGTTTCACCGCGAAGATCGAGCCCATGCTCGCGCGGACGGCTTCTACCGAAAACGGATCGCAACTTTCGCCGAGCAGCACGACGCCGTCGGCGCCTGTGGAATCCGCCGTGCGCAGTATCGTCCCGAGATTGCCGGGATCGCGCACGCCCTCGAGCGCGACGATGGTCTCGCCCTCGAGCTCCTCCAGCGGCGCAAGGCGCTGCCTGTAGGCGCCGATCACCGTCTGCGGGTTGTCGCGCTTGGAAATTTGCGCCAGCACGCTTTCGCTCGTCTCGATCACGCGCACGCGCCTTGCTTCGGCGTCATGAAGGAGCTTCCTCACCTGATCGCGCGTCAAAGCCGCCGGCGAATAGACAAGAATCTCCGGCCATAGGCCGAGGTCGGCGGCCTCCACGGCGAGCCGCGCGCCTTCTGCGAGGAAGAGGCCGGTCTCGGCGCGGCCCTTTTTCGCGTGCAGGCTCTTCAGCGTCTTGATCAGCGGGTTGGAGGGAGAGGTGATCTGGTGCGCCATCGCTCGTCTCGGCGCTCGCCCGCCGGGGTGTTTTGAGTTTTCGCCTAGTTCGGGAGGCATTAGAAGAGGCTCAAGGCGTGGCGGGATGCGCGTAGTGCGGGAAAAATGATCGGCCTTATCTTGTCAGAGGCGATCCTGTTCATCGCGGCCGGGCTGATCGGTTTCGCGATCGGCTGGCGCGCCCGCGCGCTTGCCTCGGCGCGGCGCATGGCTGACGAGCGGCGCGACGTTGAATATCTGCGCAGCGCGCTGAGCGAAGCGCAAGTGCGGCGCGCGCGAATCTCATGACGTACGGCGATGACGACCGCGAAGGCTGGACGCGCCCGGCGCTGCTGATCGGCGCGGGCGGCGCGGTGCTGGCGATGCTGCTTGGCATGTTGGCGCCGCATGGCGGTGCGGTCTGGTACGCGCCGCGCGTGTTGAAGGAGCGGGTGGCGACCGCTATCTCGGCGGCGGGACATCCGGGACTCGACATCGAAATGCGCGGGCAGCGCGCGGTGCTCCGCGGCGTCGTGGAGGAGGACGCCGACATCGCCCGCGCGCGGCGCGCCGCGCTCACCGCGGCGGGGCCGGGCGGCCCCTGGGCGGGAGGGATCACCAGCGTCGACTCCTCCGAACTGAGAGTGGGGCCCTTTGCGCGGCCCTATGCGTGGAGCGTGCGGCGCGACGGCCGGCGCTTGGTGCTGTCGGGCGTCGCGCCGAGCGAGGCCTCGAAAGCGCAGATACTGTCGGCGGCGGCGCGCGCGTTTCCGAACGCCGAACAGGTGGACGAGCTGCGCATCGCGGGCGGGGCGCCGTCGCCGCGCTTCACTGACATGGCCGTGGACGCGGTGCGCGCTCTGGCGCACCTCAGCAGCGGCGAAGTGCGCATCATCGATTCCCAGATCGTGATCATCGGCGACGGCGATCAGCGCGCGGTGGACGCCGTGCGGCGCGCGTTCTCCGATCGGCCGGCGCCGTTCAGCACGCGTTTTGCCGTGACAGTCGATGGGCTCGATGTGGAGCATCCGGAACTGCAGGGTTTGAACCTTGCCACAGGCACGCCGGAGACGTGCGAGAGCGCGTTCGAGCGGCTGATGGAGCGCAACGTCATCACGTTTGCGTCCAATTCAGCCGTGATCGAGGCGTCGAGCCGTCCCGTGCTCGATGCGCTCGCGTCGGTGGCGCTGCGCTGCGACCGCTACGTCATCGAAGTGGCCGGCCATACCGACAATCAAGGCGAGCGCGAGATGAACATGGCTCTGTCGCAGCGGCGCGCCGATGCTGTGGCGAATTATCTGGCGGCGCAAGGCGTGGACCGTACGCGGCTTGTAGCGCGCGGCTACGGTCCGGATCGCCCGCGGCTGGATAACGCAACCGCTGCCGGCCAGGCCGCCAACCGCCGCATCGAATTTTACGTGAGCGGCTCATGATCTGGCTCATCGCTCAGCTCGCGCTTTGGATTATCCTGACGGTGGCATTCGCCGCGCTCGCGGGCTGGGCGTTCGAGGCGCAGCGCAGCGCGCCGGCCGAGCGCGCGTTGAGGCGCGAGCGCGACAATCTGCTGCGCGACCTTGCCGGCATGGCGATGGGAGAAGCTGGCGCCGCCAATGACGAGGCCGAGCGCCTGCGCAGCGAGGAGGCGCTGCGCGGCATGCTCGACGTTCGCAGCGCGCGCATCGCCGAGCTCGAGGCGGCGCTGGAGCGTGCGAGAGCGCGTGCTGATGAGGTGGCGAGCGAAGTCGCGGAACTGCAACGCCGCGTCGAGAAGGCCGATGCGGAGGCGCAGGAATTGGCGCGGCTGCGCGCGCTCGACGAAGCGCGTGAAACGCAGCAATTGATCGATGCGCGGGTCGAAGAGCCCGGGCCGGATCGCGAGGATGCGGCCCTGCAGGCTTGGCGGCTGAGGTATTTCGAGCAGCGCGCGCGCTATCTCGAAAGCCTGGCGCGGCCCGAGCCGCCGGCGACTACGCCAGCGCCGGCGCAAACAGAGGCGCGGCGCCCTGCGCACGCGCTGCTCGCCGCCGATTGGCGGGCGCGCGAAGCGGAGGCGCGGGCTGCGTTTCTGGAAACCGAGCTGCGAAGCACGGCGCCGGCGCCGGCCGCCGAGTCGCACATTCCAGAATCGGAGACGCCGTTCGCAGCGAACGCCGACGTCGACATGCTGCTGCGCTGGCGTCTGCTCTATCTCGAACGGCGGGTTGCGCATCTTCAGGCGCAGGCGGGGGAGCGTGCGACGATCCAGCCGGCGCTGATGAGCGAAGCGACGCCGGATCCGGATCGCTGGAAATGGCGGGCGCGCTATCTCGAAGCGCGCGTGCGGCATTTGGAGCAGCGGCTGACGGAGCAGGCGGGCGCGGTTGCGGCGCAGGCGCCGGTGGAATTGACCTTGGCGGAGGACGAGATCGTCGAAGCGCCGGCGCCCGAAGTTGCGCCTGCGCCGCCGCCGCCAGATCGCCCTCGCGCAAAGCCGCCGGTCTTGTCGGCGCCGCGCGAGGGCGCGCCGGACGATCTCACGCTGATCGAGGGCGTGAGCGCGCTGCAGCAATCGACGCTCTATTCGATCGGCGTCTATCACTTCGATCAGATCGCGGCTTGGACGCCGGAAAATGTTGCTTGGGTCGACAATTACCTGCGCCTGCGCGGGCGGATCGACGAAGAAGACTGGGTCGAGCAGGCCGCGGCGCTGACGCGCGAGCTGGCGCATAGCTGATTCGGAACGCCACGCCGGCCTTCGCCAGCTTCTTAGTGCTCGTTGTGCATCCGTTGTGTCGTCGTGGTGAAAGAAACCACAACGACCCAACGAGAGCACGACGGTCACAACGCGCCGGCGACGGCGCCGGCGGTCCGAGCTAATTCAGCTTATCGCGCTCCGGCAGACGCACGGTTTCGCGGGTGCCGTCGCGGCGTTGGATGAACACTTTGCGGAAATCCGGGCTCGCGTGCGCCTTGGCGCCGGTGGCCTTCGCCAGCGCGACCTCGCGCTCGGCGCGCTCACGGAAATACTCACTCGCGCGCGTGTCCGTCATGCCTTCCTCCTGTTGCGCAAGAACAGTTGGGAAGGCCGCCGCCGAGGTCAACTTACCCTTTGTAATAGGCGCAGAACTTGTTGCCTTCCGGATCGCGCACGTAAGCGCCGTAGAAGGGCGGATCGTATTCGCCGCGCACGCCGGGCGCGCCGGCGTCGGTTCCGCCTGCGGCGAGCGCTGCGGCGTGAAATCCATTCACGGCCTCGCGTGACGTCGCCTTGAAGGCGAGCATCGAGCCGTTGCCGAGACAGGCGGGCTGACCGTTCTCGGGCGTGGCGATGTAGATTTCGAGCCCTTCTTTTTTGCCGCCGGGGCCATAGCCGGCCCAGCCGCCGCCTTCGAAGGTGCGCTTGTAGCCGAGCGGTTCGAGCGCGGCGTCGAAGAACGCGCAGGAGCGGGCGATGTCGTTCGAGCCGATGGTGACGTAGCCGATCATAGGAATCCTCCCGCGGCGGAATACGCCCCAAGGCGCCCGCCGGTGTCAAGAACAAAAAGAGAACTTTGCCCCGAGCTTAGGAGCTGTCGGCGAAGAGAGGCGCCGGCGCCACAAGCGCGTAAGCCAAGCGGCGCTGAGTCACGGGTCCGCTGCGCAGCATCGCGGAATGAGGCGCAGGTTTGATCGCAAGCAAGCGCGTCAAACGCCGCTTCATGCGCGCCGCCAGTGGGCGTGCGGCTGCGTCGAGGTTGCGCAGCACGCGGATCAGATTCGCGACGCGCGTGGCGATGTCCTTGTGTTTCAAGACGCGGCGCAGCTGCGAGCCGATGAGCGAGCGGATGAAGTGGCGAGCGACGAGATGGCGGCCGTGGCGCCAGTATCTGGGTTTGCCCGGCCGCACGGGCGCGAGTTCGCGGGCGCGGATGAGGAGCAGGTTGATGACGAGGCGCGTGACGCGCTCGATCGAGACGCGCGCATAGCGCTGGCGCATGTGGCGCGCGGCGACGTCTCGCCCTGCAAACAGCACCGCAGCGATCCACGACAGCATCGCGACCGCCCAGAGCGCGAGCCTTCGGCGGTAGTGCTGTGTGGTGAGGAAGCGATGCGGTGTTTGCATGCGGGGCATTATGACTCAGGTCTCTCTCCGTCGGATCCGATTTTCGCCGCGCGTTTGTTTTCAAGCACTTGGCTCGGAAAAGCCGATGATAAGCGCCGTCGCTGTTGTTGTTCCTCGCCCGACCGTCCGGCGGAAGCCGGACTGAAAGCCGGCCTTCGCCGCCGAGGCGGGGCGCGGCCACGCGAAGGCCGGACGTCGTCCGACGCGCGAGTGGAGTCTGGCTCTGGCGCCGGATCGCGCCCGGCATCGGTTGCGGACGTCGTCAGGGAAGCGGAGGGGTTATGCAGCTTGCTGCTGCAGCAGCGCGAGGATCGCGGGGCCGTGGCGTTTGAGTTTGGCTTCGCCGATGCCGGGGACGCGCGAGAGAGCGTGCATGTCGGCGGGCTTGGCGGCGACGATGGCGGCGAGGGTGGCGTCGTGAAAGATGACGTAGGGCGGGACGCCGGCGGCGTGGGCGGCGTCGCGGCGCCAGGCGCGGAGGGATTCGAAGAGCTTGGCGTCGACGCCATCGAAGCCGGCGCGCACAGCGCGGCTCGCATCGCGTGCGGCGCGGCGCTCTTCCTTGCTGCGGCGCTTGGGTTTGGTTTGTTCGCGCACGCGGATCGTGCGCTCTTTGCGGAAGATGGCGCGGACGGCGTCTTCGTCGCCGATAAAGAGCGTGGGGCGTTCGTCGTCGGTTTCTTCCAGCACGCCTTCGAACAGCAGATGCTCGATCACATTGCGCCAGACGCTTTCGTGCGTGTCGGCGCCGATGCCGAAGGTGGTGCGTGAGGAGTATTGTTCGTCGAAGCCGTCATTGGCCTTTCCGAGGAGGTGGTTGACGACGCGGCCGCGGCCGAAGCGCTGGTCCATGCGCATCACGGCGGAGATGGCTTTGGCGGCGAGCTCGGTGGCGTCGATGGAGGTGGGCGGATCGGTGCAGATGTCGCAGACGCCGCACGGCTCGGCGTTCTCTTCGCCGAAATAGCGGCGCACGCCGGCGCGGCGGCAGGTGAGGCCGTCGAGGAAGGCGAAGAGCTGGCGCGCTTTCTTGATCTGGACGGCTTTGACCTGATCGCTCGCGTTGGATTGGTTCGCGAACATGATGGCGCGGCGGAGATCGGCGCTCGAATAGATGCAGAAGCCTTCGGCGGTTTCGCCGTCGCGGCCGGCGCGGCCGACTTCCTGCCAATAGGCTTCGATGCTCTTCGGAGAATCCGCGTGAACGACGTAGCGCACGTCGGGTTTGTCGACGCCCATGCCGAAGGCGATGGTGGCGACCATGACGACGTCGTCTTCCTCTTGGAAGCGATGCTGGCGCTCGGCGCGGAGGCTGGAGTCGAGGCCGGCGTGGTAGGCGAGCGCGGGGACTTGTTGTTCCTGCAGATGCGCGGCGATCTTTTCCACGTGATCACGCGTGGCGGCGTAGATGATGCCGGACTCGCCGCGGCGGGCGCGGACGAGATCGTAGATGCGGTCGTGCGGGCGTGTGGATTTGCGTTCGGCGGCGAGGACAAGATTGGGGCGATCGAAGCTGTCGACGAAGGCGCGCGCGTTTTCGAGGCGGAGCTGCGTCTTGATGTCGGCTTGGGTTTTGAGATCGGCGGTGGCGGTGACGGCCATGCGCGGGACGTTGGCAAAGCGGTCGGCGAGTTGGCCGAGCGCGCGATAGTCGGGGCGGAAATCGTGGCCCCATTGGCTGACGCAATGCGCTTCGTCGATGGCGATGAGGGCAATGGGGCATTGTTCGAGGAAATCGAGAAAGCCGTGCGCGAACAGGCCTTCGGGCGAGACGTAGAGGAGATCGAGCTGGCCTTCGCGCGCGGCGTCGAGATGTTGGCGGCGCGCGTCGCGGTCGAGCGTGGAATCGAGGCGCGCGGCAGCGACGCCGGCGGCGCGCAGCGCCGCGACCTGGTCCTGCATCAGCGCGATGAGCGGGGAGACGACAAGGCCGACGCCGGGGCGGAGCATGGCCGGGATTTGGTAACAGAAGCTCTTGCCGCCGCCGGTCGGGAGCACGGCGACAACGTCGCGGCCGGCGAGGACTTCGGCGATGACGTCCGCTTGCAAGCCGCGGAAATCGTCGTGACCGAACACGCGCTGGAGGATGTCACGGGCCGCGAGGAGACTCATAGGCGCCAATATGGACCGCCGGCGCCCTCGCCGGCCAGCGCTGAGCCTGGGGATGGGAGCGCGCGGCCTCCGGCCGCGCAAGCGTCGCCGGAGGCGACGCGCTCCAACTTTCAACTGTTGTCGCCAAGAATGCTGGCGAGGGCGCCGGCGGTCCGTATTAGGACGCGTCGAGGCCGGGAATAGTCGAGAGCGTGATGCTGAGCTCAGGCACGAGCAGCGGGGCGATCGACGTCTGTGCTTCGACGCGTTTCGGCGTGGGGTACGCGCCATCCTTCGGCTCGCGGTGCACGTAAGTGACGCGCTCGTTTACGTCGATCACCCAGTAATCTCGCACGCCATGCCGCGCGTAGCGTGAGGCGGAGTCGGTGAGGTCGTCTTTGAGGCTCGTGTCGGCGACTTCGATGACGAGGAGAATCCGGTCGGCGAGGACGTCGCCCTTCGGAAGGCCGCCTGCCAGAACATAAATGTCAGGGCTGGGCGCATTGTGCTTCGAGAGGCGCAACGTCGTCTGGACGCCGACGAAATAGCTCTTGCCGTAGAGCGTCGCCATGATGTGCTGCGCCAAGGGCATGGCCACGGAGATATGTTGAAAACCGTCCTCCGGCACGTCGAAGATCTCCCCGTCCAACAGCTCGGCGCGCTTGTCGATAAGGCCAAGCGCGGTCATTTCCAACACGTCGTCAACCGTGAACTTGTGGCGTTCCAGCTGCGAGGGGGCGGGGAAAGCGACGTTCATATGGGAGGTATAGGGCAATTCGGCGGGGTTTTCATCCCTTGTCTCCAAGCGCCTTCAGAGAGTGACTAGGTTAGCGCGTCTATCTTCGCCAACTCGGCCCGTGCGGCGATCTGAGCCGCCGAGAGATCGTGTGCGGCCTGCAGGTTCATCCAGAATTCCGGCGACGTATTCGTGAACACGCGCGCGAGACGCAGCGCCGTGTCGGCGGTGATGGATTGCTGGCCGCGGACGAGGCGCTCGATGCGCTGGCGGCCTTTAAGGCCCATTTGCTTGGCAAGCGCGCCGGGGCTCAAGCCGAGCGGTTCGAGATAGTCTTCGGCCAGCGTCTCGCCGGGATGCGGGAGGGGCTTCTTGAACTGTATGGTCTTGCGCGGAATGCTCATCTTTTCCTCAATGCGGATCGCCGAACCAGACTTCCGCGACCTCCAATGGTGCATGTCGAACGATCTGGAAGCGCACACGATATTGATCGTTTACGCGTATCTGCCACGTCTCCGGCTTGACGCCTGCGAGTTTCTTCAGGTCGGCGCCTGGAGAAGCTAAATCGTCCAGCCGCGTGGCAGCGTCCAGCTGCTGCATGCGCCGCCGGGCCCGTTTCGCCACGCTTTCGGCGACGCCACGAACGCGCTGGCCCGCAAAGATACGAGCGGTGTCGTCGTCGGCGAACGTCGCGATCGGCACCAGGCAGATGTACCATAATATGGTACAGTTGGCAAGTCCCCGTCAAACAGTGTTCAGCATCAAAATCAGCATGACCCATATGAAGGGCAAGACGCCGCCAACGCAGAGCCCGAAGAACGCACCGCTCGCGAGTTCGGCGATCGCGAGCCGACGTCTCCAAGAATACTCGCCAAGGCGTTTGTTGGCATACGCGGCGAAGAGGAGAGCCAGTAGCGCGAACGCGAGTGTAATGGGTGTGCCGATGATGTTTGGGCCCGCGAGGAAGGTTAGGGGCTGAACGAAGACACCGAGTCCGGTCAGCACCAAGATGAACGGTGACAATACACCGATCAGGAATCCGGCGGCGTACCGATTCATTCGCTATCTCGCGCCCGTTGCGCATAGCCGAGCTTCTCGTTCAGTGCGCCGAGCAAATCCTGCGCGATGTCGGCGATGACGCCGCCGGGGGGATAGACGGCGGCGGCGCCCATTTGTTTTAGGGTTTCGACGTCCTCGGGAGGCACGACGCCGCCGATGACGATCATGATGTCGTTGCGGCCGCGCGCGGCGAGCGCTGCGCTTAGCGCGGGCGTGAGGGTGAGGTGGCCCGCCGCCAGCGAGGAGACGCCTATGATGTGAACATCGGCGGCGATGGCTTGCTCCGCGACTTCTTCGGGAGTGGCGAACAACGGGCCGATTTCGACGTCGAAGCCGAGATCGGAGAACGCCGAGGCGATGACTTTCTGGCCGCGGTCGTGGCCGTCTTGGCCCATTTTGGCGACGAGGATTTTCGGCGCGCGGCGTTCGCTCTCCTTGAAGTCGGCGACGGCGGCGCGGGCGCGGATGACGGCGACATCGTCCGCCGCTTCGCGTTCGTAGACGCCGCGCACGAGGCGGATCGGCGGCTGGTGGCGGCCCCAGGCGCGCTCGAGCGCCGCGCTCATTTCGCCGACGGTGGCTTTGGCGCGGGCGGCTTTGACGGCGAGGTCGAGGAGGTTGGGGTTATGGAGCGCGTCGCCTCCGGCGACGCTTGCGCGGCCGGAGGCCGCGCGCTCCAACGCGGCGGCCGTCAGCGCTTCCAACGCAGCATCCACTTCGACTTGCTTCCGCTCCGCCTTCAGCCGCTTCAGCTTTTCCAGCTGCATCGCGCGCACCTTGGCGTTGTCGACCTTCAGCACGGGCACGGCTTCTTCTTCGTCAAGCTTGAACTTGTTCACGCCGACGATGGTTTGATGGCCTGTATCGATGCGCGCCTGCGTGCGCGCGGCGGCTTCTTCGATGCGCGCTTTCGGCAAGCCCTGATCGATCGCCTGCGCCATGCCGCCGAGCTTCTCCACTTCTTCAATATGCGCCCAGGCTTTCGCCGCGAGATCGGCGGTGAGGCGTTCGACGTAGTACGAGCCGCCCCAGGGATCGGCGGGGCGCGTCGCGCCCGCTTCGCTCTGCAGCAGGATCTGCGTGTTGCGGGCGATGCGGGCGGAGAAGTCGGTGGGGAGCGCGAGCGCTTCGTCGAGCGAATTGGTGTGCAGCGATTGTGTGCCGCCGTAGGCGGCGGCCATGGCTTCGACGCAGGTGCGCACGGCGTTGTTGTAGACGTCCTGCGCGGTCAGCGACCAGCCGCTCGTTTGGCAGTGCGTCCTGAGCGCGAGCGAGCGCGGGTCCTTCGGCGCGAACGGGCGGATGAGCTTGGTCCACAAGAGACGCGCGGCGCGGAGCTTGGCGATCTCCATGAACGGGTTCATGCCGATGCCCCAAAAGAAGGAGAGGCGCGGCGCGAATTGGTCGATGTGGAGGTCCGCGGCGAGCCCGGCGCGCATGTATTCGACGCCGTCGGCCAGCGTGTAGGCGAGCTCGAGGTCGGCGGTCGCGCCGGCTTCCTGCATGTGATAGCCGGAAATCGAGATCGAGTTGAACTTCGGCATTTCGCGGGCGGTGTACGCGAAAATGTCCGACACGATCCGCATCGACGGCTTGGGCGGATAGATGAACGTGTTCCGCACCATGAATTCCTTGAGGATGTCGTTCTGGATCGTGCCGGAAAGCTTGGCGTGCGGCACGTTCTGCTCTTCGCCGGCGACGATGTAGAGCGCCATGATCGGCAAGACGGCCCCGTTCATGGTCATCGACACGCTCATCTGGTCGAGCGGGATGCCGGCGAACAAAGTGCGCATGTCGAGAATGGAATCGATCGCGACGCCCGCCATGCCGACATCGCCGACGACGCGCGGATGATCTGAATCGTAGCCTCGGTGCGTCGCGAGATCGAAGGCGATGGAAAGCCCGCGCTGTCCGTGCGCGAGATTGCGGCGATAGAAGGCGTTGGAGTCTTCAGCCGTGGAGAAGCCGGCGTACTGGCGGATGGTCCAGGGCTGCTGCACGTACATCGTGGCGTACGGGCCGCGACCGTAGGGGGGCAGGCCGGGGAAGGAGTCGATGAAATCGAGGCCGGCGCGATCGGCGGCGACGTATGCGCTCTTCACGGCGATGCCTTCGGGCGTGAGCCACGGTTCGCCGGTTAGCGGCGCGGCTTTGGCGACATCCGTTTCGAGTGGGAGCATGGAGAAGTCGGGCAAAGTCATTGCTCTATCCAGGTTGGAGCGCGAGCCTCCTGGCTCGCATGGCGCGGCGAAGCCGCGCGTTCAAAATACGCGACGTAGGCAACACGGGCCTTCGGCCCGTAGCGAGCCAGGAGGCTCGCGCTCCAACCTATTAAGGCCTGCGCCATCAAGTGCTCGGCCTCCCCGCGTTCGCGAACGTCGCCAGCGCCGCTGCGTCGCCGCGGAAAGCGTTGAGGTCGACGGGAGTTTGCACGCCGCGTTTGCGGGCGCGGTTGTGGTGTTGCCAGATGATCCAATCGCGCTCGCGGAACGCGGGCGGCGCGGCGATGGAGCGGATCCAGAAGCGTTCGCCGCGCAGCTCGCGCAGGTGCGCGTCGTGGAATTCGCGCGTGGTGTAGATGATGGGGCGCACGCCGTAGTGCGCTTCGACGCGGTCGAGGAAGATGCGCGCCTCGGCCATGACGTCCGGCATGGTCGGGCCTTGGCGGCAGGGACCCATGTGTTCGAGGTCGAGCGCGGGCGGCAGCATGCCCGCCGCGCGCGGCACGACGGCGATGAAGTTCGCCGCTTGCTGCGCGCCGGGGCGGCAGAGCGTGAAGAAGTGATAGGCGCCGCGATAAATCTCCGTCTCGCCTGCGCCCTGCCAGTTCGCAGCGAAGCGCGGATCGATGTGATCGGCGCCTTCGGTGGCCTTGATGTAGGCGAACGCAACGCCGTCGGCGGCGAGCGCGCGCCAGTCGATCGCGCCCTGGTAGTGCGAGACGTCGACGCCCTGGATGTCGTAGCGCGCCGCCCACGGCGTCCACCAGCCGCCCGCGGCGGTGAAGATGGCAGCCAGAAGCAGCACGGCGCCAAGTCCAAACGCGGCGAACACTGCGCGCTGGCGTCCGCGCCGGCCAGTTCGGCAGACATCGCGATCGAGCGGCGGCGGCTGCTGGTCGGTCACGTCGCGATCCCCAACGCAGCGTGCAGCGTTTCGAGGTCTTTCAGCGCGTCCTGGCCGGTGAAGATAAACTGGTCGACGCCGGCGGCGCGTAGCGTTTGTTCGTGCTCGCCCGGCTTGCCGGCGAGGACGACCCAGTCGGCGCCGGCGGCTTTGAGGCGCTGGGCGGCGTTTTCGGCTTCGTCGGCGTAAGTTTTATCCGTGCCGCAGATGACGGCGACGGGCGTGTCGGCGGCGCGGAAGGCGTCGATCATCGCTTCGCGCGTGACGTATTCTTCTTCCTCGCCGATGGAGGCGACGCCGCCAGCGGCGAAGAGATTGCGCGCGAACTGCGCGCGCGCGCCGAACGCGGCGAGCGCGCCGAGCGAGGCAAAGAAGACGGCGGGACGCTTGGGCTGGGATTCGGCGCGGTCGCGCAGGGACTCGAACGGCTCGGCCCAACGGATCGGTGCTAAAGGAGCGCGGACCTTCAGGTCCGCATTTTCGGCGCCGTCGCGCAATGCGGGTCTGAAGACCCGCGCTCCTTTTTCCACTTCCGGCATCGCCGCGCCTAGCAACGGGAAGTCCGTGACTCCCGTGATCGTCTCGCGGCGCGTGGCGATGAGCTGCTGGCGGCGCGTGCGGGCCTCAGTGACGATGCCCTGTAGAAAGCCGTCTTGCAACGCCGCGACGATGCCGCCCCGCGCTTCGATCTGCTGCATGATCTCCCACGCCTTCGCCGCGAGGTCGCGGGTGAGCTTCTCCACGAACCAGGCGCCGCCGGCGGGATCGGCGACGTGGCCGAGGCGGCATTCCTCCAGCAGGACGTGTTGCGTGTTGCGGGCGACACGGCGGGCGAACGGGGTCGGCAATCCGAGCGCGTCGGTGAAGGGATAGGTCGTGATGTCGTCGGCGCCGCCGATGGCGGCGGCGAAGGCGGCCGTGGTGACGCGCAGGATGTTGGTCCACGCATCGTAGCGCGTCATCATGCGCCGCGAAGTGAAGGCATGGATGTGCGCGGCGCGCTGCTCGGGCGCCGCGCCGCTTGCCTCCAAGACGCGCGCCCAGCACAGGCGCAGCGCGCGCAGCTTCGCGGTTTCGATCAGCACGTCGGGGCCGACGGAGATGCCGAACGATAGGGCTCGATTAGCTTCCGCCGCAGCAACGCCGACACCTGTCAGCGACCTCAGCTCGACAATGCCGATGGCAAGCGCTGCAGCAATCTCTTGGGCTTCTGTGCCGCCAGCTTCGTGGATGGGCCTGCAATCAGCGCGCAGAACGGTCGAGGATGGAAACGTCTCGATGAGGCGTTTCGCCAGAAAAGGATCCGATATGCCGCCGCTGTCCTCATCTTCGAACCCATCACGCATGAGCGCGCCGACAGGATCGAGATTGAACGCCGTACCAGGCGCGGCGATGCCCTTGAGTCTCAATTGGAGCAACTCGGTGGCCTGCGCGCCGAACGAGCCAGCGTCGAGAGAAATGGGCGCTGCTTCTAGGATGACGTTTGCCAGCGCAACGTCGAGGTCACGCGGGGTGCGGACGGCGACTCCGCGCTCGCCCTCGGGATCGATCACGAGTTCGATCGCGCCGACGCCGCTTTCGAGGTCGGCGAGGATTTCGCGGTTGGTCTGTTCGGGATCGGGATGCTCGTAGGCTTGGCGAATGCGCCAAGCGCCTTGGCGCGCGCCGCGGATGAACGGCGCGGCGCCGGGAAAGCCGGAGATGTCCGTTGCGGTGTGGATGTCGGGCTCACGATAGAGCGGCTCGATCGGGATGCCGTCGCCGGTCTGGCCGACAAGGCGCTCCCAGCGCGCGCCTTTCAGGCCCTGTTCGACCAGCGCGCGCCAGTCAGCCTCATCGGCCGGTTCACCCAATTGCAGCTTCGTCTCCGACATTTCCGCTCCGCTTGACGCCATGTCAGCATCGACGCGCTTGTCGCGCCAAGCTAACGCTAGCGCAACACCAGTCACAGTGAAGCGACAGTTGCGCCTCTCGCCACAGTTCTTCGAGGTCGGAGTGCACACCCCCTCAGTCGCCGCTGCGCGGCGACAGCTCCCCCATCGAGGGGGAGCGGGGGCGCTCCTGAACCTGTCGCGCACTCAAGACCCGCGTAGAGCTTGCGCCTGCCTCCCCCTCGATGGGGGAGGCCGCGCCGCAGGCGCGGGAGGGGGTGCTCGCACTGCGGTTAATCGGAAGGCGCGTGAGGCGCACTCCATTCACAACACATGGAGAAAAGCATGGCTCTGCCGCCTCTGTTCGACAAACTGCGCTTGCCGGCGGTGGGCGCGCCGCAATTCATCATCGCCAACCCTGAATTGGTGATCGAGCAATGCAAGGGCGGCATTGTCGGGGGCTTTCCCGCGCTCAATGCGCGCCCGCAGCCGGTGCTGGATGATTGGCTCCACCGCATCAAGGACGCGCTGGCCGAATGGGACGAGACGCATCCCGAGACGCCCGCGGCGCCCTATGCCGTCAACCAGATCGTGCACAAGACGAATGCGCGTCTGGAAGAGGACGTCGCCATGTGCGTGAAGCACAAAGTGCCGATCGTCATCACCTCGCTCGGCGCGCGGCCGGAAGTGAACGAGGCGATACATTCCTACGGCGGCATCGTGCTGCACGACGTGATCAACATCACGTTCGCCAAGAAGGCGCTGGAGAAGGGCGCCGATGGCCTCATTGCAGTGTGCGCTGGCGCGGGCGGACACGCGGGCGGGTTTTCGCCGTTCGCGCTCATCCACGAGATCCGCGAATTCTTCGATGGCCCGCTTTTGCTCTCGGGCGCCATTGCGACAGGCAAAGGCATCCTTGCGGCGCAGGCGATGGGCGCCGATCTCGCCTACATGGGCTCGGCGTTTATCGCGACGAAGGAAGCGAATGCGCCGGAAGCGTACAAGCAGATGATCGTGGATTCCACGGCCGGCGACATCGTCTACACCAATCTCTTTACCGGCGTGCTGGGCAATTATCTGCGCGGCTCGATCGAAGCGGCCGGGCTCGATCCTAAGAACCTGCCGGAAAGCGATCCGAGCAAGATGGACTTCGCCGGCGGGTCTTCGAAAGCGAAGGCGTGGAAGGACATCTGGGGCGCGGGCCAGGGCGTGGGCGCGGTGCACGAGATCGTGACGACCGCCGAGCTGATCGCGCGTCTGAAGCGCGAGTACGACGAGGCGAAACGCCAATTGTGCGCGCGATAATGGAACGAAAGCCGCACTGCTTCAGTCGCGTATCTCATTGAATCTACGCCAAGTGGCCGCCCGGAAAACAACAGTTCGGGCGATCCAATCGGACCGAGACGGAACGGGCTTAAGCTTCTCGCATCACTGACGAGGAGCCCATGAGCGAAACACCCACACAGAAACCCGCGATCCAGTCGCTGACGTTGCAGAGCGCGGCGGCCATCGCCATCGCCGTTGCGGCCGAGCGCCTGAACGTCGTGCTGCCCGAAGGCGCCGCGCAGGAGCTGGCGCGCGCCCTGATCGATCTCGTCGTCACGCTGGGTCTTATCGGCGTCGCCGTCGGCCGCGCGCGTGCGCGCACGCCGATCGTTTGAGGAGGCGGGGATGAAGAGACCTCTTCGCGTCATAGCCCTGGCGCTTGCGCTTGCCGCAACCCCTGCCTGCGCATCGCTGCGGCTGGGGCAAACGCAGCTGGAGAATCCCGTCGCCGCCGCACGCACGCTCGATCAGCGCGCCTACGCGCTGTTGCACGCGTACGCGGCCGTCCTGGAAGAAGCGACGGATATCGTGCGCGATCCTGCGACGCCGCTCGCCTTCAAGCGCGCGCTGGGCGAGGCGGAACGCGCCGCAACGCCCGCGGCGGAAGCGCTGGGAATCGCCGTGCGCGCTTACGTAGAGGCGCGCGCCGATTTCGAGGCGACGTCCGGCGACGGCCAGCCGGCGCTGCAGCGCGCCGCGACGGCGTTGACCATCGCCGCGCAGCGCTTGAGCGAAGCGATGGTCGCGGCCGAAGCGCCGATCTCTGAACTCGAGGGACTGGTCCGCGCGCGGCGCGGCTGAGGAGAAAATCACATGCTCAATCTTATCCTGCAGGTGCAGATGCTGTTGGCGGCGCTCTCGGCTTTTCTGCCGCTCGTGCCCGAGGCGCAGCGTGCGCGAGCTGCGGCGATCCTGGAGCTTGCCGCCAAGGCGCTGGCGGCGGGCGGCGCGGTTGCGGCGAATATCGACGATCTCGCCAGAAAGCTCGCCGACGTACGCGCCGAGGTCGAAGCGATGGTTGCGGGAGGTCGCGCCGTCACCGGCGCGGAGATGGATGCCGCGCTCGCGCGCGTGCGCGTCGCGTCGGCCGCGTTCCGGGAGGCGCTGGCGGAGGCTGGCGAATAGCATGGGGAGTGGGACCGCGCAGCTCCAGCTGCGCCGCGCGGCGGAGCCGCGCGTGATGCGCCAGTAGATGAGTGCACGCGTGTCATAGCGCGCTTTGCGCGCTGGGCGCAGCTGGAGCTGCGCGGTCCCGACGATCAGCGTTGCGGTGCGCCACTGCCCGTCTGATGTTAGTCTTGCACGCCTCTTCCCGACATTCCACCATTGCCTCATGGGCAACAAGGGCTGGCATCGGCGCGGTTATCTTCCGCATCTCGACGGCGATGGCATAGGCCAGCACGTGGTCTTCCGACTGTTAGATGCAGTGCCGCCAGGTTCGGACGACGGAGACGATGTTCTCGACCGCCACTTCGGTTCCTCAGTTCTCCGCGACCCGCGCTGCGCGCGGTTCGTGGCCGAAACCTTGTTGCATGGCGACGGGGATCGCTACGCGCTGCAAGCATGGTGCGTTATGCCCAATCATGTGCACGTGCTGGTAGGCACGAACGCCTCCTACGAACTCGGGAACATCGTTCGCTCGTGGAAGGTCTATTCCACGAGGCGCATCAATGATCTGCTTGCTCGGTCTGGGCCGCTGTGGGCGGCGGACTATTTCGACCGTTTCATAAGAGACGAGCGGCACTTCGAAACGACAAAGCGTTACATCGAAAATAACCCGGTCGCGGCAGGCCTATGTGCGACTCCTCAGGAATGGCGGTTCTGCTCGGCCGGCTGGCGACAATAGCGCGCTTTGCGCGCTGGCGCAGCTGGAGCTGCGCGGTCCCATCTTTCGCCGCCTCCACCCTTGCACTACAGAACGAGCGTCATGACCACACATATCCTCGCCATCGATCAAGGCACGACGTCGACGCGCGCGATTGCATTTGACCGCGAGTTTAATCCGGCGGCGACGGCGCAGATCGAGCTGAAACAGCATTATCCGCAGCCCGGCTGGGTCGAGCACGATGCGGAGGAGATCTGGGCCGCGACGCTGAAGGTGTGCCGCGACGTGATCGAGCAGATCGGCGGCGCAAACGATATCGCGGCGATCGGCATCACCAATCAGCGCGAGACGACGGTGGTGTGGGACCGCAAGACTGGCGCGCCGGTGTACAAGGCGATCGTGTGGCAGGACCGGCGCACGTCGGAGACGTGCGCGGCGCTGCGCGAGGCGGGGCACGAAAGGCGCGTGCAGGACATCACCGGTCTGCTGCTCGATCCGTATTTCTCCGCCACGAAGATCGCCTGGATTCTCGACCGCGATCCGGCGCTCCGTCGTCGTGCGGAGAACGGCGAACTGGCGTTCGGCACGATCGAGACGTTCCTGATCTGGCGCCTCACCGGCGGACGCGCGCACGTCTCGGACATCACCAACGCCTCGCGCACATTGCTTTACGACATCAACGCACGCGCCTGGAGCGAGGAGATGTGTGCGCTGTTTCGCGTGCCTCGCCCACTGCTCCCCGAGGTAGCGTCCTGCGATGCGCATTTCGGCGATGCGGACGCATCGCTGTTTGGCCGCGCCATTCCCATCCACGGCAGCGCCGGCGATCAGCAGGCCGCGCTGGTCGGGCACGGCTGTCTGAAGCCCGGCATGGCCAAGTCCACGTATGGCACCGGCGCATTTCTGGTCATGAACATGGGCGCAAGCGCGCCGCATTCAGCCAACCGTCTGCTGGCGACGATCGGCTATCAAACCAAGGACGCGTTCGCCTACGCTTTGGAAGGGTCGATCTTCTCTGCCGGCGCAACAATGCAGTGGCTGCGCGACGGACTTGCCCTGATCAAAACTTCGGCTGAGTCCGAAGCGATCGCCGCGGCGCTGCCGGACAATGGCGGCGTCTATCTCGTGCCGGCGTTTGCTGGCCTCGGCGCGCCGCAATGGAACGCCGACGCGCGCGGCACGATCGTCGGCCTCACGCGCGACTCGCGGCGCGAGCATCTGGTGCGCGCGGGGCTCGAGGCGGTGGCGTATCAGACGGCGGACCTGCTCGACGCGTTGCGCGCCGACGGCGCGCCGACGATCACCTCGCTGCTCGTCGACGGCGGGCTCACTGCGAATGCGTGGGCGATGCAGTTCCTGGCGGACGTATGCGAGGTCGAGGTTGCGCGCCCGCGCTTCCAGGAGGTCACCGCGCTCGGCGCGGCAAAGCTCGCCGCTTTGGGCGCGGGCGCGATCGACACGCTCGACGCCGCAGGCGCGCCTGCGCAGAGGCGCTGGACGCCCGCGATGTCGGCGAACGAGCGCGCGCGTCTGCGCGAGGGCTGGCGCGCTGCGGTGGCGGCGGCGCTGGCGGCCGCCTCGAATGAGCGCGTGGTGAGCCCGCCGGGATTCGAACCCGGGACCCTTTGATTAAAAGTCAAATGCTCTACCGACTGAGCTACGGGCTCGCGCGAGGGCGGTGAGTTAAGCCCATGTCGGCGCCGCTGCAACCTCGCGGGGCAACATCGTAGGGCTTTAGCGCCAGCCCGCGCCGCGTGTGCTCTTCTCTGAAGTCTAGCCGGGCGGTTCGGCGGCGAGCTCTCCCGGCTCGGCGGGCGTGGTCGCCTCGGGCGATTCTGCCGCCGGTTCGGAGGTTTCGAAGGCCTCCTCGTAATCCGAATTGGCTAAGGTTTGCTCTTCGACGCCGAAATCGACCGCGGCCGTGCGCGTGTCCTGCCCCCAGTATTCGTTGTATCCCCACCAGGCCCCGGCCAGGAGTGCCGCGATGACCGCGAATCGCACCACTGCGCCGCTGCCGTCGCGGTGGCGAGGGGGCGGGGCGTAGGGATCGGACTTACGAGGCATGCTGGGGGCTCCTTGCTCGGTCAGGGACCGAACGTTGGCCTACCGCCATGGTTCCGGTTGTGACGTGACGGCAACAAAGCCTGAGAAATGCGGACGAAAGGCGCCATTAACCATCGTCATGCGGCGCGGGGCGGCTAAGCTCCGGCCGCCTGCTACGGGGGACGCGCCGCAGGGGCGACGAGGGGACAGAGGGCCGCGCCGGGAGGGGCGCGGCCCTCTTCATTTTTACTGCTTCCGAACGGCTCAGCCGCTTACCAGGGCGGCAAAAAGTCAACGGTCCCCAAAAAAGTGGCTGAAAAGTGTGTCGCGTTAATGGACACTGGGGAGGAGCTGAGCGTAATTTCGCCCTTGAACGGCCCATGCGGGGAACTGATTGGGGCGTCCGCCGTTGGAGCGCGGCCTTACGGGGCGGCTTTCCAAGGGCGTGCGTTTCCGGGGGGAGCCGCTAGGCCGCGCGCGTTTGGGCGCAAGAAGGCTGCGTCGCGGCGACCTGAGGCGCAGGGGATATCGCTTAAGAGGGGTGAATATGACATCGCGCATCACCAAGACCGTTGCGTTGGCAGCGTTGATGGCCAGCACGGCCGGCGCCGCTCACGCGACTGAAGGCTGGTATGGCCGGGCCGACGTTGGCTACTCGACGGACACCAATGTCGAGTTTGCAGGCGGCACAGACTTTGAGGGCGAGAACGACTGGAGCCAGCATCTTGGGCTTGGCTATGCGTTCTCCAATGGCTTCCGGTTCGAGGGCGAAATTTCGCATCGCTACAACGACTACGGCGAGGGCGTGGTGCCGGACCTCAACGTCCACGCCTGGGCGTCGATGCTGAACGGCTACTATGATTTCAACCGCGGCGGCGCGGTTCAGCCGTACATCGGTCTTGGCGTTGGCGCGGCGCGCATGGCCGGCTCGGGCAATGATGGCGTCGCCAGCGTGTTCCAAGATCAGGACACCGTGCTCGCCTATCAGGGCATGGTGGGCATCGGGTTCGGCCTGACGGAGCAACTCGCCGTTGACGTGGGCTATCGCTATTTTGTGGCCGACGGAGCGGAGTTTGACGGCACGACCTTCGGACTGCCGGACACGTTCGAGATCGACTACGACCACAGTGCGGTGACGCTGGGTCTGCGGTACCAGTTCGCCGCGCCGCCGCCGCCACCGCCTCCGCCGGCGCCTCCGCCGCCTCCTCCGCCGCCCCCACCGCCTCCGCCGGCGGCGTGCCCGACGTCGGAGTTCGTGGTCTACTTCGAGTGGGATCGCTCGAACCTCAACCAAGCTGCGCTGGAAACCATCGACGCGGCCGTGGCGCGTGCGCGCCAGTGCAACGTCGGCGGCGTCGTGGTGGTCGGCCACACCGACACCTCGGGCTCGGCCCAATACAACCAAGGGCTCTCGGAGCGCCGGGCTTCTGTGGTGCGCGACGCGCTGGTCGCGCGCGGCATCGCGGCGGGTTCGATCCGCACCGAAGCGCGCGGCGAAACCGATCTGGCGCGTGCCACGCGGGACGGCGTGCGCGAGCCGCTGAACCGTCGTACGGCGGTGACGATCACCTTCCGCTAAACGCCAGCGGATGCTGAACTGAGCGGGCCCGGCGCAAGCCGGGCCCGTTTCATGTCCGGCCGCTGGACACGCCGGGTCCGCCTCGGCATGGTCCGCCGCGCATGTCGCCCACGAGTTCCAAAGCCGCCGCGCGCTCCGAATGGAGCGCGGGGCTAGAGCCGTTGCTGGAGCGCCTCGACGCCGAAGGCGAGGCGATGGTCGCGCGGACGGAGCGTTGGTCGGCCGTGAATTCCGGATCCTTCGAGCTGGCGGGGCTGGAGCGCATGCGCGCGCTCTTGCTCGATGCATTCGCGGCGCTGCCGGGAGAAATCGCCGAGCTTGCGCTGGCGCCCTCGCAGCGCGTGCGCGCTGACGGCGCGCTGGCGGACATCGAGCATGGCGCCTCGATCCGCATCCGCGTGCGTCCCGACGCCCCGATCCAGGTCGCCCTGACGGGCCACTACGACACCGTGTTTCCCGCCGCCCACGCGTTTCAGGCGCCCTGGCGCGAGGGCGAGACGCTGCGCGGACCGGGCGTCGCCGACATGAAGGGCGGTCTTTCGGTGATGCTGGCCGCGCTCGGCGCGTTCGAGCGCCTGCCGGGCGAGAAGCGCGTGGGCTACGAGGTGCTGCTGAGTCCGGACGAAGAGGTGGGCTCGCCGGCGAGCGCGGCGCTGCTGGCCGAACTCGGCGCACGCGCGGATTTCGGCATGACATACGAGCCGGCGATGGCGGATGGCGCGCTGGTGGACGCGCGCAAGGGATCCGCAAACTACAGCTTGGTCGTGCGCGGCAAGGCAGCGCACGTCGGACGCGCGTTCGGCGAGGGCCGCAACGCCGTCGTCGCTGCGGCCGACGTCGCGCTTGCGCTCGATGCGTTGAACGGAATGCGCGACGGCGCGACGTTCAATGTCGGCGCCATCGACGGCGGCGGCGCGGTGAATGTCGTGCCGGAGCGCGCCGTGCTCCGCTTCAATGTGCGCGCGCCCGACGTCGAGGGTGCAACATGGGCGGAAAACCAAGTGCAGAGCATTGTGCGCGCGACGGATGAGCGCGATGGGTTCTCGGCCGCCCTACACGGCGGCTTCACGCGCGCGCCGAAGCCGCTGAACGCAGCGCAACGCACGATGACGGAATGGACCCGGCAGGCCGGCGTCGTTCTGGGCCTCGATCTTGAGTTCAAACCCAGCGGCGGCGTCTGCGAGGGCAACAATCTCGCGGCGGCTGGGTGTCCGAACATCGACACGCTCGGCCCTTGCGGCGGCGGGCTGCACAGCGATCAGGAATTCGCGCTCATCCCGAGCTTCGCCGAACGCGCCAAGCTCTCGTTCCTGATGTTGGCTGCCGTGGAGCGCGGCGCCTTTGACGTGAAGAGCCTCGCGTCGTGAGTTTATCCGACTATGTCATGCGCGCCGCGGGTCCGCAGGACCTCGAAGGCTTCAAGCAGTTGCGGGAAATCGCCGGCGCAGGCTTCACCAGCCTCATGCTCGACGACAAGGCGCTGGCCGAGAAGCTCGCGCTTTCCGAGCGCAGCTTCACCGCCGACGTACTCGCGCCCGGGCCTGAGCGCTACTTCATCGCGCTCGAGCATCTGCCGAGCGGCGGGCTGGTGGGCTGCGCCGGCGTGAAGGCGACCATCGGCAGGCTGCCGCCCTTCTTCAACTTCCGCCTCATCACCGAAGCGCAATTCTCGGCCGTCGTGGATCGCCGCTTCGACATGGACATCCTCATCGGCGTCAACGACTTCACCGGCTGCACGGAGGTGGGATCGCTGTTCGTACGGCCGGAGCACCGCGCAAATGGGGTTGGCCGCTCGCTGGCGCAAAGCCGCTACATGCTGATGGCGACAACCCCGCAGCGCTTCAACAGCCGCGTTGTCTCCGAGCTGCGCGGCGTCGTTTCCGCCGACGGCGTGTCGCCGTTCTGGGAAGCGGTGGGGCGGCATTTTTTCCGCATGGATTTTTCGGAAGCCGACAAGCTTTCGGCGACGACCGACAACCAGTTCATCCTCGATCTCATGCCGCAGCACCCGATCTACGTCGATCTGCTGCCCGAAGCGGCGCGGGCGGTGATCGGGCAATGCCATCAGGACGGACAAGGCGCGCGGCGGCTGCTGGAATGGGAAGGCTTCACCTTTTCCAATGTTGTGGACATCTTCGATGGCGGCCCGCTCCTGAGTGTTCCGCGCGACCAGATCCGCACGCTGCGCGAGTCGCGCCGCGCGCGGCTGCGCGTGGCGTCCGATCTCGAGGGCGGCAAACGCGCGCTGATAGCCACACCGCGCGCAAGCGCGTTCCGCTGCATGGCCGCGCGGGCGGCGGTGGGCGACGGGGTCGCGCTTGTGGAACAGTCCGTGTTGGCCGCGGTGCGCTTGAATGACGGCGATGAAGCGCTGATCTGGATGAGCGATGAGAACTGAACTTTATATTGACGGCGCCTGGCGGGTCGGTAGCGGCGAGTTGTTCTCCTCACACGATCCCGCGAGCGGCGATAAGGTCTGGGAAGGGCGTGCGGCCACGGCGGACGATGTCGCCGAAGCCATGGCGGCGGCGCGGCTTGCGTTCCCTGGCTGGTCGCGACGGCCGCAGGAGGAGCGCGTCGCCGTCGTCCGCGCGTTCGGCAAGGTCATCGACCGGCGCGCCGACGAGATTGCGCACACCATCAGCCGCGAGATGGGCAAGGCGCTGTGGGACGCGCGCGGCGAAATGCAGGCGATGGTCGGCAAGATCGAGCTGTCGATCCGCGCGCAAGCCGAACGCGCCGGCGCCAAGGAAGAGAAAACGGCGTTCGGCGCCACGGCGCTGTCGCATCACGCGCACGGCGTGCTCGCTGTGTTCGGGCCCTTCAACTTTCCGGGCCATTTGCCCAACGGTCACATCGTGCCGGCCCTGCTTGCGGGCAACTGCATTCTGTTCAAGCCGAGCGAACTCACGCCGGGCGTCGGCGCGCTGATGGTAGAGGCCTGGGAGGAAGCGGGGCTGCCGGCGGGCGCGCTCAATCTCCTGCAAGGCGCGCACGAAACCGGCGCGGCGCTGCTCGACGCCTCCGGGCTCAACGGCGTGCTGTTCACTGGCTCTGCGCAGACGGGCGCTCTCATCCATCGCAAGTTCGCCGGCCGGCCGGACGTGCTGCTGGCGCTCGAGTTGGGCGGCAACAATCCGCTGATCGTCTGGCCGCCGGTGGATGCGAAAGCCGCGGCCAACCTGATTGCGCATTCGGCGTTCGCCACCAGCGGCCAGCGTTGCTCGTGCGCGCGGCGCCTCATCGTGCCCGACAACGCCGAGGGCGAAGCGATCGTGCAGGCCGTGGCCGACGTGGCGCGAAAGATCCGCGTCGACCGCGGCGACGCCGCGCCCGAGCCGTTCATGGGTCCGCTCGTGAACGCGCACGCGGCCGATCGCGCCGTGAAGTTCGAGCAGGGGCTCACGGCGATGGGCGCCAAACCGATCGTGCCGATCCGCCGCGAGGGCGCGTTCGTGCATCCGGGCCTCATCGATGTGACGGGGCTTTCGCCGCCGGACGAGGAATTGTTCGGGCCGGTGCTGCAGGTCTATCGCGTCAAAAATTTCGATCACGCGCTCGACGTCGCCAACGCCACGCGCTTCGGCTTGGCGGGCGGCTTGATCAGCGACGATCCGGCGCTGTGGGCGCGCGTGAAGAACGAATTGCGCGCGGGCGTCGTAAACTGGAATCGCCCGACCACCGGCGCCTCCGGCGCGCTGCCGTTCGGCGGTCCGGGCCTCTCCGGCTCGCTGCGGCCGAGCGCGTATTACGCGGCGGATTACGTGGCCTATCCGGTGGCGACGCAGCTCGCGGAGAAAGCCGCGCCGATTCCGGCGCCCGGTATGCCGGAATGAGCAACGCCGAAGAGATCAATTTCGACGGGATTGTCGGGCCAACGCACAATTATGCGGGGCTGTCCGAGGGCAATCTCGCTTCCGAGCGCAATCGCGACACGGTTGCGCGGCCGCGCGACGCGGCGCTGCAAGGGCTCGCGAAAATGCGGCGCCTACGCGCGCTGGGGCTCACGCAAGGCCTGCTGCCGCCGCACGAGCGGCCGAACATCACTTGGCTGCGCAGCTTGGGTTTCTCCGGCAGCGACGGCGAGGTGTGGGCGCGCGCCTGGGCGAGCGAGCCGACGATCGCGCGCGCCGCGCTCGCGTCATCGGCAATGTGGGCGGCGAATGCGGCGACGGTCTCGCCGAGCGTCGATTGCTCCGATGGACGCCTGCACGCCTCAGTCGCGAACCTGCAGACGATGCTGCACCGGATCCTGGAGGCCGAGCAGACGGAGCGGACGCTGAAGCGCCTGATGCCCAACGAAGAGCGCTTTGCCGTACATCCGGCGCTCTTGCCGCACAACGCGCTCTCTGACGAAGGCGCGGCAAACCACATGCGCCTGTGCGCCGATGTGGGCGCGCCGGGGGTCGAGATTTTCATCTACGGCCGCACCGCCTCGGAAGTGCGTGTGGGTTTTCCCGCACGACAGACTCTGGAAGCCTGCCGCGCGCTGGCGCGCCGCCATCGGCTCGCGCCGGGGCGCACGGTGTTCGCGCGCCAGAGCAGCGCCGCCATCGATGCGGGCGCCTTTCACAACGACGTGGTTGCTGTCGCGCACGAGAATGTACTGTTCCACCACGAACACGCGTTCGAGGATAAGGTCGCGCTGTACGCCGAGGTGCGCGAGAAGGCGCAGGGGCTGTTCGAGCCTGTGTTCATTGAAGTCCCCGCCGCGCAGGTCTCGCTGGAAGACGCGGTGTCGTCGTACCTATTCAATTCCCAGCTCGTGCGTCTGCCGGGCGAGCTTGGCCTGACGCTGATTGCGCCGACGGAAGTGCGCGAGAACAACAAGACCGCCGGCTACGTGGCGGAGAAGACCTCGCGCGCCGGCGCGGTTATTGGACGCGTGGAATATGTCGAGGTGCGCGAGAGCATGCGCAATGGCGGGGGGCCTGCGTGCCTGAGGCTCCGCATCGTCATGACGGAAGAAGAGAAACGCGCCGCCGCGCAGGGCTTCTTCCTCGACGACGCCTTGGCCGCGAAGCTCGAAGCCTGGATCATTAAGCACTATCGCGAAGGACTGGCGCCGCCCGATCTCGCCGATCCCGCGCTCGTGCGCGAAACGCAAACCGCGCTCGACGAGCTCACGCGCATCCTGCCGCTGGGCGGGGACTTCTATCCGTTTCAGCGCGGCTGATACCAAGCGGCAGCCGCGCATGGCGACTGCCGCTTCTCGTCCGTCCGACCGCGTCTCGGAATCTAGTTCAGGCTTTCCGGCCTCAGCTTATAGCCGCCCTCGTCCGTCTCGTCGAAGAAGAGATCGACGTTCGGGTGGTCTACCGGTTCGCCGCTATCGTCCGGCAAAAGATTCTGCTCGGAGACGTAGGCGATGTAGTGGCTCTCGGCGTTCTCGGCGAACACGTGATAGAAGGGCTGGTTGCGATCCGGGCGGATCGGCTCGGGAATAGCCTCCAGCCACTCGTCCGAGTTCGAGAATTCCTCGTCGACGTCGAAAACAACGCCGCGGAACGGAAATAGACGGTGCCGGACCACTTGTCCGATGGAGAATTTGGCTTCACGCATCCTCTCCTCCTCTGCACCTCCTGAAAACCCTCTCGCCTATGACAGGTAGGTAGTGAAACGCGCACAACAAGATTCGGCGCCCTGCACACGGATTTGTGTGCGGCAGGTGTGGCGAAGGATGCGGGCCAGAACTCTGAATTATAGCTGAATCCAGCCGCAAAACCGGTTTCCCGGCCGCCAGAAATGATTAGCATTACCGCCAACTAGGCTTTTGCGGGCGGCCGGCCGCCCGCCGGACGATTTGACATGGCGAGAGACAAGCCCGGCGGCGCGCCACGCGCCGTGGGCAGGGCGACGGCCCGGTCGCGCGCACCGCTGTTTGCAGCGCTCGATCTGGGTACGAACAACTGCCGCATGCTGATGGCTGCGCCCGATCACGACGGCGGCTTGCGCGTGGTCGACGGCTTTTCGCGCATCGTGCGTCTGGGCGAAGGCCTGGCGCATACGGGGCGACTGAGCGAGACGGCGATGGCGCGCGCATACCAGGCGCTGGTCGCCTGCGCGCAGCGGCTGGAAGCGCGCGCGCCAGTCGCGATTGGGTGCGTGGCGACGCAAGCGTGCCGCGCGGCGGCGAACGGCGAGACGTTCTTGAACCGCATCCGCGCGGACTTGGGCCTCGATTTCAAGATCATTTCCCCGGAGGAAGAGGCGAGTCTTTCCGTGCTCGGCTGTGCGAGCTTGCTCGAGCCGGAAGCGGACGTGGCGCTGATCGTCGATATCGGCGGAGGATCGACGGAGCTCTCGTGGGTGCGGCCGAAGGAGGTGCTCGACGCCGGGCTCGATCCGCCGATCCTCGCGTGGGGCTCCTCGCCGCTCGGCGTCGTCACGCTGGCGGAGGAGGAAAGCGAACCGGAGCGCGACAGGAACGCGTGGTTCGAAGCGCTGGTGACGCGCCTCGCTGCGTCCATCGAAACGGTCGGCGGTGCGGCGCATCTGCGCGAGGCGTTTGTCGCCGGGCGCGCGCACGTGATCGGCACTTCCGGCACGGTGACGAGCTTGGCCGGCGTGCATCTCGGACTGCCCAAGTACCAGCGCGCGCGTGTGGACGGCTATTGGTTCGATGTGCGTGAATGCCGCGCCACCATCGCGCGCCTGTTGGCCCAGAGCCTGGACGAGCGCGCCGGAAATCCCTGCATTGGCAAGGACCGCGCCGATCTCGTCGTGTTCGGCGGCGCCATTCTGGACGCGGTGCTGCACGTGTGGCCCGCGCCGCGGATTCGCGTCGCGGATCGCGGCTTGAGGGAGGGCGTGCTCATGCGTCTGATGGCGCAGCATGGGAAGTCAGTAGTCAGTAGCGAGTAGTCAGTGGGAGGGATCGGATCGGAACATTGCCTGCGCACTGACTACTGACTACTGACTACTGACTGAAATGACCGAGGACGAAAAACGGCGTTGGCGCGGCAAGCCGAGCGCGGCAGGCAGCGAACGCCAGCTCACCGAGCGCGTGAAGAAAAAGAAGCTGAAGGAAAGCTCGCGGCAGTGGGTCGAACGGCAGCTCAACGATCCGTACGTCGCGCGCGCCAGGGCGGAAGGCTATCGCGCGCGCGCGGCCTACAAGCTGATCGAGCTCGACGCGAAGTTTCATTTCCTGAAGAAAGGCGCGCGCGTCGTCGATCTCGGCGCAGCGCCCGGCGGCTGGGCGCAAGTGGCCGTGCAGCGCGGCTGTAAGGTTGTTGGCATCGATCTCCTGCCGATCGAGCCGCTGCCGGGCGCGGCCTTCCTGCAGATGGACTTCCTCGCGTCCGAAGCGCCGGCGGCGCTCATCGAAGCGCTCGCCGGCCCGCCTGACATCGTCCTCTCCGACATGGCGTCCAACACGACGGGGCACGCGAAGACGGATCAGATCCGCACCGGCGCGCTCGCCGAAGCCGCCGCCGAGTTCGCGCTGCAGCACCTGGCGCCCGGCGGGACGTTCGTGACCAAGGCGTTCCAGGGCGGCCTCGAGGCGGACTTGCTCGCCCGCCTCAAGCAGAACTTCGCGAGCGTGCGCCACGCCAAACCGCCCGCGAGCCGAGCGGAAAGCGCGGAGGTGTATCTGGTGGCGATTGGCAAGCGGTGAGCTAGAAGGAGGGGGGCAGCAATGCCGCGAAGCAGGGGGAGACCTAAACTACGCCAGCCTCCGCCGCGCCGGCGTTGGAACTGGCGGCGCGTGTTCGGCGGAGTCGCTGAATTCTTCCGCAATTTTGCGCTCTTGGCGTTCGGCGCGCCATTCGCTGAACCGCTTCTCACCGGCGCTCCAGTTGATTGGGCGCGAGCTGCCGTGGGCGCCGTTTTCGGGTTGGCGCTGATGAGCGTTGCCCTTATCTTAGACCACGAGCGGAGAGACTAATGGACGACGTCACGCTCTATATGATCCTGGTTTTCGGCACAGTGCTGTTGTTTGGCGTGACCGTGCTGATCCTCGGCCTGCGCCAGAAGGACGAGGACGACTCCGAAGGCCACGACGTTCCTGCGGAATAAGGCCAACCGGCGCGCAGGGGGAGCACCATGGAGCGTAGTTGGACGGATTCGTATTATGATTCCGTCGAGCATTACTTTTGGACTTCGGAGCGTCTCGGGCACAAGCCTGATCCTGATCGAAAGCTGAAGAGGCCTGCCGAGGTGTTTGCGCGCCTCAAACGACTGGAGGAGCCGCTCAACCATCTGCTTGGTTTGTTCTTCGCGCTCGCGCCCCCTCGATTCGTAGTGCGCCTATTCGAGCAACATGCATCGATCTCCATCGACGAACTTCCGACATATCTCGGCGGTGATGTGCAGGCGCTTTGCCAATCCGATAGCGCAACGCAACCAGACTTCGCTTTTGACTGCCCAAACTGCTTTCTGACCATTGAGGCGAAAGTCGATTCCAAATCGAGCATCGAGCAAGTGGCGAAGTACGCGCTCCTACACCAGCGGGCCGATGCGCAGCGTCCGCGTAGAGCGCTTGGCCTGTTGTACCTATCGCGATCCGCGCCTCACGATCTTTTCGCCGGTTCCTGGAAGAGCTGGGATGATGTGAAGGCGTGTGTCGCAAACCAGCTTCCGTTGATTGAGAAGTCTGCATTCAGGACGATGACCGAGGAGGCGCGTCGGTCGGTTCTCAATACCTTGGAGCGCATGACGATCTCGAGCTTCACATACAAGGACTTGCGCGCGGCGGCCGTGAGCGCGTCCGCTGAACTTGGGGACGGCGAGGCGGAGAGTGTGCTGAAGCGCCTCTATCAAGGCCTATGCTCGGAGCTGACGCGGCGGTCGTTGGCGTGACATATTGCGGCCGGGTCTTGCCAATCCCGGCGAATATCTCTACCAGCCGTCCATGGAAATCCGTGAAGCTTTGACCTTTGACGACGTGCTGCTCGAACCGGGCGCGTCCGAGGTGCTGCCGGCGGACGTCTCCACCAAGACGCGCCTCACCCGCGGCATCGACCTCAACATCCCGCTCATCTCCGCCGCGATGGACACCGTCACCGAGGCGCGGCTCGCCATCGCTATGGCGCAGGCCGGGGGCCTTGGCGTCATCCACCGCAACATGACGCCGGCCGAGCAGGCCGATCAGGTGCGGATGGTGAAGAAGTTCGAGTCCGGCATGGTGATCGATCCCGTCACCATCCATCCCGACCAGACCATCGGCGAAATCATCCTCATCAAGGAGACACGTAGGATTTCTGGCTTCCCGGTGGTGGATCGGGATTCCGGAAGGCTGGTGGGCATCCTCACCAACCGCGACATGCGCTTTGCGGAGCCGAGCGAGCGCGTGGCGGACGTGATGACCAAGGATCGCCTGATCACGGCGCGCGAAGGGGTGGACGAGAGCGAGGCGCGGCGCCTCTTGCACAAGCATCGCATTGAGCGCGTGATCATCGTCGACGACGGCGGGCGCGTGGCCGGCCTCATCACCATGAAGGATTTCGAGAAGGCGCAGGCGTTCCCGAACCGGGCCAAGGACGAGCAGGGCCGACTGCGCGTGGGCGCGGCGTCCACGATCGGCGACGCGGGCTATGAGCGCTCGCTGGCGCTGATCGAGGCCGGCGCGGATGTCGTGGTGATCGACACCGCGCACGGCCATTCAAAGGGCGTCCTGGATGCGGTGAACCGCATCAAGCGCGCGTCGAACAAGACGCAGATCGTCGCCGGTAATGTTGCGACTGAGGCTGGCGCGAAAGCGTTGATCGATGCAGGTGCGGACGCGGTGAAGGTCGGCATCGGGCCGGGTTCGATCTGCACCACACGCGTGGTTGCGGGCGTGGGCGTGCCGCAACTGACGGCGGTGATGGACGCGGCGAAGGCGGCGCAGAAGGCCGGCGTGCCGGTGATCGCCGACGGCGGCATCAAGTTCTCGGGCGATTTGGCCAAGGCTCTCGCCGGCGGCGCCGAAGCGGCGATGATCGGCTCGCTGCTTGCGGGCAGTGAAGAAGCGCCCGGCGACATCATTCTCTATCAGGGACGATCCTACAAATCGTATCGCGGCATGGGCTCGCTCGGCGCCATGGCGCGCGGCTCGGCCGATCGCTACTTCCAGAAAGAAGTCACCGATCAGATGAAGCTGGTGCCGGAGGGCATCGAAGGACGCGTGCCGTTCAAGGGACCGGTCGGCAACATCATCCATCAGCTGGTCGGCGGCTTGCGCGCGGCGATGGGCTATGTCGGCGCGCGCGATTTGAAGGAGCTGCGCGAGAAGGCGCGCTTCGTGAAGATCTCCGCGGCCGGCCTGCGCGAAAGCCACGTGCACGATGTCTCGATCACGCGCGAGGCGCCGAATTATCCGCTGGGGAGCTGAGGGACTCGGGATGACCGGCGCGCGGGCAGATGCTATATTGCCCTCCATGAACGACGCCGCTGTTACCCCCCGTCCGATCGCCAGAGAGGCGACCCGCCTTCCGATCACGATGGATGAAGTCCTCGCGTTGCAGGCGGCGGGCAAGCTTCCATACAAGCGCACGCAATTGCTGGATGGCGAGATCCACGAAATGCCAGCGGACGGACTGCGCCACATCCACTACGCGATGAAGATCGGGCGTCGGATTGGGGCGAGCCTGCCGGAGGATCGCTATTTCGTCGGCGTCCAGACAACCCTACATTTGTCGCGCTATAATGGCCCCTCCCCAGATGTTTACGTGCTCTCCGCCGGCCCGCTGGTGAAAGAAACGCCGCCCGAGCGCATCCTGCTAATTGTTGAGGTAGCCAGCACCAGCCTGACGGACGATCTGCGCGACAGCGCTTCGCGTTATGCGCGTCATGACGTGGCTGAGTTCTGGGTGGTTGACGTTCGCAACCGCGTGACGTTCGTGCATCGCACGCCGCGGAACGGCGCCTATCCTACGCCGGCGCGAATTGCGTTTGAAGAAACACTGAAGCCGACGCTCATTCCTGATTTCACACTACGGATAGCCGATCTTGATCCCGCGACGCCTATCGATGAGCCTGATTAGGCGCGCATGAGTGAGCGGAACTTCATCCAGATCACGCCCTTCATGCACGTGCCCGATCTCGAAGCGGCGCTGCGCTTCTTCAATGATATTCTCGGCTTCAAGACGCTCTATCGCGAGAATGGCTACGCCTACGTGCACCGCGAGACGGCGGGCATTCGGATCCTGCAAAACGTCGGCGATGACGGCGCCCCGCCCGGCAACCGGCGCTTCTGCTATTATGTCGACGTGCGCGATGTGGATGCGCTATACGCCGAGCTGAAGCCGAAGCTGGACACGATGCCTCCGGGCGACGTGCACGGGCCGGCGGACAAGCCTTACAAGCAGCGTGAACTGCTGGTGCTGGCGCCGGACGGCAACTTGATTGCGTTCGGCCAAGCCATCAAATCCTGAGGCGTCACGCTTCACTTCATCGGGGTTCCTCCCATGCGTCCCGGCGCGCGCCAGCAGGCGGCCATCGAAATCCTCTCCTCGCTCGAGACGCGCCGCCGTCCCGCCGCCGATGCGGTGAAGGACTGGATGCTGTCGCATCGCTTCGCCGGTTCGAAGGACCGCGCCGAGATTGGCGATCTCGTGTTCGGCGCGCTGCGCTGGAAGCAATCGAGCGCGTGGCGGATGGGCGCCGATACGCCGCGGGCCTGGGTCTGGGGCGCGCTGCGCTGGGGTTTTGGCTGGTCGGCGCAGCAGATCGAACAAAGCACATATGACGATCCGCACGCGCCCTCGCCGCCGACAGAAGCGGAACGCAAGGCGCTCGCCACCGCAACACTCGAAGGCGCGCCCGCGCATGTGCGTGGCGATTTTCCGGAATGGCTGAGCGCAAGCTTCGCACGCGCGTTCGGCGAGGACGCGGCTGAAGAAGGCGCCGCGCTCGCCGCGCCTGCGCCGCTCGATTTGCGCGCGAACAGGCTGAAGACGACGCGCGAGAAGCTGATCGCGGCGCTCGCCGAAAGCCCGAAGCTGCAGGACGCGCCGCAGCCGACGCCGTATGCGCCGGACGGCGTGCGCATTCCATGGAAGCAGGGGAGGACGTTTCCCTGGGCGACTGAGCAGTCGTTTCTCAAAGGTTGGTTCGAGGTGCAGGACGAAGGCAGTCAGCTGGCTTCGCTTCTCAGCGGCGTCGAACCGGGCATGCAGGTGGCCGATGTCTGTGCTGGAGGTGGCGGAAAGACCCTCGCCTTGGCGGCGCTGATGCAGGGCAAGGGCCAGATCTACGCGTACGATGTCGATGGGCGGCGATTGGCGCCTTTGAAAGAACGCGCCGATCGCGCCGGCGCACACAACATCCAGATCAGGCCGCCGCTGCGCACGCGCGATGCGCTGGAGGATTTGCGCGGGCGCATGGACGTTGTGCTGGTCGATGCGCCATGCACGGGTTCGGGCACCTGGCGACGCAATCCGGCTGCGAAGTGGCGCCTCAGGCCGAACGCGCTCGAGATGCGCAAGCGCGAGCAAGCGGAGGCGCTCGAAATGGCCGCGCCTTTGGTGAAACCGGGCGGCAGGCTGGTGTACGTCACATGCTCGGTGCTGCCGGAGGAGAACGAGAGCCGGCTCGCCGACTTCCTTTGGGCGAACGAGGATTTCAAACCGGCGCGGCTGCCGGACGCGCACTTCCCCGCGCACCCGCACGTGTCGCTACGCGCCCATGCTGCCGAGAGCAGTCTTCGCGTTGAGACGGGCGGGATGGCGCTGCAGATGACGCCGCGCGTGACGGGCTGCGACGGGTTTTTCGCCGCGGCGCTGGTGAGGCGAGGTTGAGCGAGTACTCGCCCTCCCCTCGATGGGGGGGGGCAGCGCGCGAAGCGCGCGGGAGGGGTGCTCGCGCAACACTTGAAGGATAGCCTCTTGAGGCGACTCCCGAACACCTGCGGGCCACACCCCCTCAGTCGCGCTTCGCGCGACAGCTCCCCCATCGAGGGGGAGCAAGGCGTTGGTCAAACGCTGATGTCGACGCGGCTCCCGGGTTCTTCGTAGTTGTCGTGTTCGGCGACGTGCTCGGCGCGGTCGTCTTCGCGCGGGGGCTCTTCGCGTCTGCGGACGGGGTCCGCCTGGCGCTTCTTTTCCGCCAGCGACACTGGATCGACGCGCAGCTTGGCTTCCACGAGTTCGCTGTGCGTCACCGCGCCGCCAAAATCTATGGCCGCGCGCTCGCCTCCTTTTTGTGGGCGCGCCGGTGCGTCTGAATACGCGGCGTGAGCGATGCTTGGAATCGCGGCCATAGCGCGCATCATGCCGCATCGCGGTTAGTGATCTGGTCACCTCTAGTGGTGAACCGACGCTAAGCATGAGGGTTTTGTGAAGCCTCTCGACATCGCCATCGCCGGCTGCGGCGTCGCCGGGCTCGCCTGCGCCGCGCTGCTGAGACGCGCGGGCGCACGCGTTGTGGTTTACGATCGCTTGCAGGAGCCGCAACCGATCGGCTCGGGGCTGATCCTGCAGCCCGTCGGCCTTCATGTGCTCGATGCGATCGGCGTCGGCTTGGCGATGCGCGAGCTCGGCGCGCAGATCAGGCGGCTCTACGGCAAGAGCGGCGAGCGCATCGTGCTCGACGTGCGCTATGACGCGCTCGGTCGCGATGCGTCCTGCGGCCTGGCCGTGCATCGCGGCGCGCTGTTTCAGCTGTTGTATGACGCGGCGCGGCAGGCGGGCGCGGAGTTGGAGGCAGGGCGGGAAGTCGTCGCGGCGGCGGACGGGCGGCTCTGCTTTGCCGATGGGAGTGAGAGCCCGTGTTTCGACCTGGTGATCGACGCGCTTGGCATGCGCTCGCCTCTGTCGACGCCGCCGCAGGAGAACCTGCCATTCGGCGCCTTGTGGGCGAGCCTCGATTTCGCCGGCGACTTCGATCCCAATGCGCTGGAGCAGCGCTACGAGGCGGCGCGGAAGATGGTGGGCGTGCTGCCAATCGGGAGGCTTCCGACCGCCGCGCAGGCCGGCGGGACGCCGGCGGTCCATAAGGTCGCGTTCTTCTGGAGCTTGAAGCATGGCGAGCGCGGCGCGTGGGTGCGGCGCGATCTCGAGGACTGGAAAGACGAAGTACGCGCGCTGTGGCCGCAGACCGCGCCGCTCTTGGATCAGATCCGCGCGCACGCCGATCTTGTGTTCGCTGCGTATGCGCACCGCACGTTGCGCGAGCCGGTTTCGCGCCACTGCGTGCATGTGGGCGACAGCTGGCATGCGACCAGCCCGCAGCTCGGGCAAGGCGCGAACATGGCGCTGCTGGACGCGTTCGCGCTGGCGCGTGCGCTGGAGGCGCAGAGCAATCTCGATGCGGCGCTCGGCGAGTACGCGCGCCTGCGGCTGTGGCACATTCGCTTGTATCAGGCCGTCTCGTATCTCTTCACGCCGGCGTACCAATCCGACAGCGCCGCGATTGCGTGGCTGCGCGACTGGCTGGTCTCGCCGCTCTCGCGCATCCCGCCCGCGCCGGCGGTGCTGGCGGCGCTGGTCGCCGGCCAATGGGGCGCGCCGTTGGGGGCGCTGCGCTTGTGTTCGGGTTGACCCCTGGCTCGCGTGAAGGGCAACAACGGTACAGCATTGCTCAAGGGATGCGGGGCGGGCGCACTGGTGCTTCAAACGTCGGACGGCTGGTGCTCGGCACTTCATGGGGAGGTGGCGCTTTGGGCCATGCGTCCATGACAAGTGCGAACATGCTGGTGAGCACCGTGAGCCAGGCCGTCATCTTAAGTTCGCGATCTGGATGACGAGTCAGCACGAACCAGGGGTCATGTGAGAACTCAAATTTGACGTAGTAGCTGCCAACAACATTCGGGCGGCGCCTCGCCGCGCCCGCGCCCAACCAGCGCTCTATGAAATTTCCGGCACGGGCACGCGCGACACGCTGCGCACCGGCTACTATGAAGCCCTCGCGCTTATCTTTGATCTCCTCATACTGATCTTTGTGAACCGAAACGAGCAATGCGTCGTCGTCCTCTCGCCAATTCTCAATGATCTTGTGGAGTGCCGCGTAGTCTGGGGCTCGCTCGGGCGTTGCTGGCATCTCGGCCGGCGCAACCTCCATCTCTACAGGCGGGAAGCACACGTCGCTGGTCGCAACATCAGGAATTTCCTGCCCATAGATGGTCGATGCTACTTTGCTAAGTTTGACCGGGGATACAGCGATGTGCGCGTGATCCATCGTATGGATCAGTTGCTTCCGTCTGTTTCCACGCGCATCCGTGTAAGTGTAGAAGAGCTTCAGCTTCGCTGAGACGCCATCCATATTCATTGGCATAAGGTGGCGCGGGAGCATTATGGTGCTGCGATCAAGACGTTGAGCGGCGTGTGGCCGAATGCCGATCGGCCCTAGCTCACTGTTCTGCTTGTCTCCGCTATAGACTGACGCAATGACGCGGATAGTCAGATAAACGATGATCGCAAGCCCAAGAGCGCGCATCCACGGGTTTGCGAGAAACGTTTCCGTCGACTCCCATAAGGGGCCGGCGAATTCGACCGCGTTAGTTGCGGCGTCTCGTGCGCCCTTTAGCCAGTCCATCCCGCTCCCCAGGGCTTTTGGTTAACGAAGCTTAACCTTTGGGGATAAGTCCGCAACGGGGGCGGGGCGGGTTAGGTCGGAACGCGGGATTTGGCACGTTTCCCGGCCGAATGCCCCGCGGAAGCCGGACTGAGAGCCGGGACCAGAGCCCCCAAGCGCAACGCCCGTCGCTCTGGGTCCCGGATCGCAGCCCGGCTCAAGGCCGGGCATGCGTCCGGGAAGCGGTGGGTTAGAAGCGGTCGTGAATGCGGGTCTGAAAACCTGCGGTTCTCTTAACCGCGCTTTTTTGCGCCATCTGCCGCGACAGCCGGCGAATTGACGCCCCTGCCGGCGCACTCCAGATACGGCCATGGCGCAGAACACGGCGACCCTCGAAAAATCCGCTCCCGAAACAACCCCTGCCGCGCACCACGAGCGGGTGCTGATCATCGATTTCGGTTCGCAGGTCACGCAGCTGATCGCGCGGCGGGTGCGGGAGAACGGGGTCTATTGCGAGATCCATCCGTATAACAAGGTCGACGGGGCGTTCCTGAAGCGCTTCGCGCCGAAGGCGATCATCTTCTCGGGCGGGCCGTGCAGCGTGACGGATACGCCGAGCCCGCGGGCGCCCGATGAAGCGTTCAAGCTCGGCGTGCCGATCCTGGCCATCTGCTACGGGCAGCAGACCATGACGGTGCAGCTGGGCGGCGTCGTCGAAGGCGGACACGCGCGCGAGTTCGGGCGCGCGGACGTGGAGATCAAGAAGGCCTCGCCGCTGTTCGAGGGCGTGTGGGATGTCGGCGGCAAATATCCGGTGTGGATGAGCCACGGCGACCGCGTCACGAAGCTGCCTGAGGGCTTTGAAGTCGTGGGCGTCAGCCAGAATGCGCCGTTTGCAGTCGCGGTGGACGAGAAGCGGCGCATCTATTCGACCATGTTCCACCCAGAAGTGGTGCACACGCCGGACGGCGCGAAGCTCTTGAAGAACTTCACGCACAAGATCGCGGGCCTGCGCGGCGACTGGACCATGGCGGCGTTCAAGGACGAAGCCATCGCCCGCATTCGCGAACAGGTTGGCGACGGCACGGTGATCTGCGGCCTCTCGGGCGGCGTGGACTCAAGCGTGGCGGCGGTGCTGATCCACGAAGCGATCGGCGAGCGGCTGCACTGCGTGTTCGTCGATCACGGGCTGATGCGCTTGTACGAAGCGGAGCAGGTGGTGACGCTGTTCCGCGACCACTACAACATTCCGCTGATCCATGCCGACGAGAGCGAGCGCTTCCTGAATGCGCTCGAGGGCGTCGAAGATCCGGAAGTGAAACGCAAGACGATCGGCAGGCTCTTCATCGATGTGTTCGAGGAGAAGGCCAAGAGCGTGGGCGGCGCCGATTTCCTGGCGCAGGGGACGCTCTATCCCGACGTGATCGAGAGCGTCTCGGCGCTGGGCGGGCCCTCGGTGACGATCAAGTCGCACCACAATGTGGGCGGGCTGCCAGAGCGCATGAACATGCAGCTGGTCGAGCCGTTGCGAGATCTCTTCAAGGACGAAGTGCGCGCGCTGGGGCGGGAGTTGGGGTTGTCGGAGACGTTCGTGGGCCGGCATCCGTTTCCGGGCCCGGGCCTCGCCATCCGGGTGCCGGGCGCGATCACCAAGGAGAAGCTCGACATCCTGCGCCACGCCGATGCGATCTATCTCGACGAAATCCGCAAGGCGGGCCTCTACGACCAGATCTGGCAGGCGTTCGCAGTGCTGTTGCCGGTGCGCACCGTGGGCGTGATGGGCGATGGACGCACGTACGAATATGTCTGCGCGCTGCGCGCGGTGACGTCGAGCGACGGCATGACCGCGGACTTCTTTCCGTTCCCGATGGATTTCCTCGGCCGCGCGGCGACGCGGATCATCAACGAAGTGCGCGGCGTGAACCGCGTCGTGTACGACGTGACGAGCAAGCCGCCCGGCACGATTGAGTGGGAATAAGCGGGCGCCCTGGGCGATCTCCGCCTTCGACCGAAACACGCGGAAAATAGCGAAGCCCGGAGGGGCGCCGGGAGAGCGCGGACAGGCGTATCTCGCCCATTGGCGCGAGTTCCATGACCCGGGGCGGGCCGGTTTGGGCGCATCCTGGCTTGAGAAAAAGCCTCGCTTGCGCAATCTGTCCGTAACTTAAAACGTAACAGGCGCCGGTCGTTGCGACCTTCGCGCAACGCGTCGCAGCGTGGGGGGCAATCCGGCAATGTTCGTCGAACACGATCCGCCACAGCCGGGAACAAAAGGGGGGACGCTTGGGCAAGCCGTGACCACGCACGCGGCCCCGCAGCCGCTCAGCTGCGTGCTTTGCGCCTACAACGAAGAGGGTCGCATCGGCGAGGTCTTGCGTGTAGTGGCCGATCATCCCCTGATCGGGCAAGTCATCGTCGTGGACGATGGCTCGCAGGATGGCACCGCCGCACAAGCGAGGGGCTTTCCGACGGTCGAACTTTTGCGCAATTGGCAAAACCGAGGCAAGAGCTGGTCGCTCGCGCGCGGGATCGCCGCGGCGCGCCTTACTCACGTGATGTTGCTGGACGCCGACCTTGCAGGATTGCGGGCCAGCGACATCGACGCGCTCGCCCGCCCGGTGCTGAGCGGCGCAGCGGATGTGACCTTGAGCATGCGGGGAGACAGCTTCTATCGCCTGCTCGGTGTCGACTTCATCTCGGGCGAACGGGTGCTGCCGCGCGCGATTTTCGACAATGTGCTTGACGCGCTCGCGCAGACTTCGCGCTGGAGCGCGGAGATATTCATCAACGAGCTGATCATTGCGCACGGGCTGCGCGTGGAGATCGTCGACTGGAAGTCCGTCAAGCACGTCCCAAAGCCTGGCAAGGTCGGACCGTTGCGAGGCATCCTGTCGGACCTCGGCATGACGCGCGACATCGTGCGCGAACTCGGTCCGCGCGGGTTGCTGCGTCAAAATCTGGCATTGCGGGGCGGGTTCGCAAGATCGGCGCCCGCTCGTTCGCCGCGGTCCCGTTCCGGTGAAATGCGCGCCGGCTAGCTGTCGCTCGGCGCCGGCCGGTGCGCCCGGTCCCGCGTTCGGCAAATGCGAACAGACAAAATGCAAGCGCGGTGATGATAAGTCCCCGCGGCGGTCCATATCCTCCTCAGGACCGCAGCATTGCGGCTTGAGCGCGATTTGGATGGAGGAAGGCCGATGAAGAAGCTCGAAGGAAAAGTCGCCCTGATCACCGGCTCGGGTCAAGGCATCGGCCGGTCGATTGCGCTGAGACTTGCCGACGATGGGGCTAACGTCGCGATTGTCGATCTGAACGAGGACAAGATGAATAACGTCGCGACCGAAGTGCGCGATCGCGGTCGGAGGGCGACGACATTCAAAGCCGACGTCTCCAAGCGCGAAGAGGTCTACGCGGCAATCGACCACGCCGAGAAGGAACTCGGCGGCTTCGACATCATGGTCAACAACGCGGGTATCGCTCAGGTCCAACCGCTGGCCGATGTGACGCCTGAGGAGTTGGACAAGATCTTGAAAATCAATGTCGGCGGCGTGCTGTGGGGCATTCAAGCCGCGGCGAAGAAGTTCAAACAGCGCAGGCAGAAGGGTAAGATCATCTCCGCCTCTTCGATCGCGGGTCACGACGGCTTTGCCATGCTCGGCGCCTATTCCGCCAGCAAGTTCGCTGTACGCGCGCTGACGCAGGCCGCCGCCAAGGAGTATGGGAACGACGGCATCACCGTGAATGCGTATGGGCCAGGCATCGTGGGCACCGACATGTGGGTCGAGATCGACCGGCGCTTCGCCGAACTCACCGGCGCCAAGATCGGGGAAACCTACAAGAAGTACGTCGAAGGCATCACACTTGGCCGCGCGGAAACGCCGGAGGACGTCGCTGGCTTCGTGGCGTATCTGGCGAGTCCGGACGCCGATTACATGACCGGCCAGACCCCGCTCATTGACGGCGGCTTGGTGTACCGCTGAGACGCCAGACATGCCCTGACCGGGATGGAACGCGCGCTGTCCCGGCGAGAAAGCACCGCGATCCATTTGATGGATGATTGCACCACCGGCATTGTGACGAGGGCGATCGAGAAGTTTCCGCGCCGGGCCCAACAGCAAGCGGAACCTACTTGCGGCGCCGCCGTTGCCGAACGGGTTACGCGCAGACGGGACGGCCTCGATCCGATGCCAGAGACGGTGCTGATCACGGGCGGCGCGGGATTTATCGGCCGGCGCCTGTCAGCCCTTCTGCTCGAGCGGGGATATGCGGTGCGCGTGCTCGACGCCCTGATCGAGCAAGTGCATTCAGCACAGCGCCCACCAGCGGGGTTCTCGTACGATGTTGACCTGAAGGTCGGGGACATTCGCGATCTCGACGCGGTGCGCGCGGCGCTGCGCGGCGTCGACAGCGTGATCCATTTGGCCGCCGAAGTAGGCGTCGGCCAAAGCATGTACGCCGTCGAACGCTACACATCAGTCAACGACGTGGGTACGGCGGTGTTGTTCGAGGCGCTCATCGAGCGGCCGGTGCGTCGCGTCGTCACCGCGTCGTCGATGAGTATCTACGGCGAGGGCCTCTATCGCAGCATTGACGGCGCCTTGGCGCCCGATGCGGTGCGTGAGGCGCGCAATTCGGACGGCAGCTGGGATCCGCTCGACGCGCAAGGGCGGCCGCTGATCCCCATTCCGACGCCGGAAACGAAAACGCCGTCCCTGCGCAGCGTCTATGCCATCAACAAATACGTGCAAGAGCGGCTGACGCTCACCTTGGCCAGGCAATATGACATGGAAAGCTGCGCGCTGCGGTTGTGGAACGTCTATGGGCCCGGCCAAGCGCTCTCAAACCCATATACGGGCGTGCTCGCGATCTTCGCCGCGCGAATCGCCAATGGCCGATCGCCCAACGTGTTCGAAGACGGCCGGCAGAGGCGGGACTTCGTGCATGTGCGCGATGTCGCCGCCGCCTTCCTGCATGCGCTGGAACGGCCGGAAGCCAACGGCGAGGTGTTCAACATCGCCTCGGGCGAAGATCGCAGCATCGCCGAGGTGGCGCGCGCGCTCGCCGCGGCCATGGAGCGGCCGGACATCGAGCCGGCGATCACGCACCAGCTGCGCGCCGGCGACATCCGCCACAACATCGCGGATATCAGCAAGGCCTGCGCGCTGCTTGGCTACGAGCCGCGTGAACCATTTGCGGCGTCGCTGGTCGAGCTTGCCGAGTGGGTGTCGCGCCAGGAAGCGCGCGATCGCGTCGCCGAGGCGCAGCGCGAATTGGAAATGCGGGGTCTGGTGGCCTGAGGGAGTTCGCCACGGTCCTCGTTACGGGCCGCCACAAACAGCGCACGGCATTTGGGAACCGTGCCGATATGTCAGCGGTTTGGGGGCAGGGAGGAGGGTGGGTTGCGCGTCTATCACCTCAACTGCGGGACGGCCTGTCCTCTCGGCGGCGCGCTCGTCGACGGGCGCAGCAGGGGCATGTTCGCGCGCCTGGTGTGCCATTGTCTCTTGATCGAGACGAACGCGGGTTTGGTTCTGGTCGACACCGGTCTGGGCTTGCGCGACGTCAAACGCCCACACCCGCGTCTCAGCCGCATCGCCACGACGCTGGCCAACCTGCAGTTTCATGAAAGCGAAACGGCGATCCGGCAGGTCGAGAAGCTGGGCTTCGGCGCAAGCGACGTGCGCCACATCATCGTCACGCACTTGGACTTCGATCACGCCGGCGGGCTGCAGGATTTTCCGAACGCTACGGTCCATCTGATGAGCGATGAACTCGAGGCGGCCATGCGTCAACGCCATGGCTTCATCGCCAAGCAGCGTTATCGGCCGATGCAACTCTCCGGCATCACCCCGTGGTGCGATTATCAAGTGCAGGGAGAAGCGTGGTTTGGGTTCGAGGCGGTGCGTCAGCTCGATGGATTGCCGCCAGAGATTCTGATGGTCCCGCTGCGCGGCCACACCTGGGGCCACGCCGGCGTTGCTGTCGAAACGGGCGAGGGGTGGCTGCTGCATGCTGGCGACGCCTACTTCTATCGCGGTGAGATCGGCGTCCCAGAACGGACATGTCCGCCGGGTCTGCGGCTCTTTCAGAACGTCGTGGAGGTCAGCCGCGAGATGCGGCTCAAGAACCAGGAGCGACTGCGTGCGCTTTCCATCGAACGTGCTGGCGAGGTGCGCATCTTCTGTGCGCACGATGCAACGGAGTACCTGCAGTTGCGCACCGCGGCGATGAGCCTCGCACGTCAAGCCGCCATCCCGCCGAGCGAAGCGGCGTGATCCGGCGGCGGGGCCGAATTACTCGTTTGCGCGTTGTCCGGCAGGAGTTCCGAGATGACGCTTGGTTCCGCAGAAGCGGCCCTCAACCCCAAGCGCCCGCCGCGCACGCTGGCGGCGCTGAATAAGATCATCGCCGCCTCGCCGCCGCTCGCGCCTGGCGCAGAGCGCCCCGTGTTCGGCGAAGGTCCGATTGGCGCGGCGGTGGCGCTGGTCGGCGAACAGCCGGGGGATGTGGAAGAGATCGAAGGCCGCCCTTTCGTTGGCCCTGCCGGCAAGCTGCTGCGCAAGCTAATGGAGGACGCCGGCATCAAGCCCGAGCGCAGCTATCTCACCAATGCGGTGAAGCACTTCAAGTTCGTGCAGCGCGGCAAGCGGCGCCTTCACCAGAGACCGACTGCAGGGGAAATCGAACGCTACCGCTGGTGGCTCAATCTCGAGCTGGACATCGTCGATCCGAAAGTGGTGGTGGCGCTCGGCGCCACGGCGGCGCGCGCGCTCGCTGGGAGGCCCGTGCCGATCGAAGCCAATCGCGGGCCGTACATGTTTGACGCGCGGCAAGGCTACATCACGGTTCATCCCTCTGCGCTGTTGCGCATTCCCGAGCAGGATGCGCGGCGCGCCGCACGCGCCGCGTTCCTGGCGGACCTGAAGCGTATCAAGGCGCTGGCGGGGACGCGCGCGCCCAAGCGTGCGGCGCGGCGCTAGCCCGTCTTCTGCTGCGGCGCCATCAGCGCGTCGTCGATTTCGCGCGCCCGAACGGCGGCCGGACGGGAGAGGATGCGGCTCGTGTATTGCTCGAACGCCGGGCGCTTCTCGATCGTGCCGAACTGCATGCCCCAGCCGATCTGCGCGCCGACATAGAGGTCCGCCGCGGTGAACCTGTCGCCGGCGAGATATTCGCGTCCGTTCAACGCCTGTTCGAGCGTATCCATCACGGCCTCGCGCGAACCGAATCCGATCATGCCGCGCTTGTCATCGGGGATGGAGACGCCGAGCGCCTGCATGCCGGCCATCGATTCGATGCAGCCGGCCCCGTAGAACAGCCAGCGATAATAGGGCCCGCGCTGTTTGCTGCCGGACGGCGGGCAAAGGCGCGCCTGTGGGAAGGCGTCCGCGAGATAAGCGCAGATGGCCGCAGCTTCGGTGACGACCGTGTCGCCATGCTTGATCGCCGGCACCTTGCCCATCGGATTGATGGCGAGGTATTCGGGCCCCTTCATGGTGGTGCCGTAATCGAGCACGACCGTCTCGTAAGGCTGGCCGACTTCCTCCAGCATCCAGCGCACGATGCGGCCGCGCGACATCGGGTTTGTGTAGAAGGTGAGCGTGTCGGCCATGGGGCTCCTCCGGCAATTCGATCGCACCTAAGTAGGGTTCGCGCATGGGCAAGAGCAAGCGGATTACGATCTATGGCATCAGGAATTGCGACACGATGAAGAAGGCGCGCGCCTGGCTGGAGGCGAACGGCGTCACGTACGCATTTCACGATTACAAGACGGAAGGCATCGACAAGGCCGCGCTCGAGCGCTGGGCGAAGGAGGTTGGCTGGGAGATGCTCCTCAATCGCGCCGGCACGACGTTTCGCAAACTGCCGGAGGCGGAGCGCGAGAATGTCACCGAGAGGAAAGCGATCGCCTTGATGCTGAAGCAGCCTAGCATGATCAAGCGGCCGGTGCTGGATGCCGGCGGCAGGCTGATCGTCGGCTTCAAGCCGGACGTGTACGCGGAGGCGCTGGGATAGCTTCACTTCTCCCCTTCCCCTTGCGGTGAAGGGGCCGGGGGATGAGGGGCGATCGATTGTGCGCGTTGCGCGTGCGCACAGCGGCGTTCTGCACCATCTCGGCAGCTCAACGCCCCTCACCCCCTAACCCCTCTCCGCAAGGGAGAGGGGGAAAGTGCGCGCTATCCGGGAGACTGCGCCAGCATCCACGCTGACGCCGCATCGAGAATGCCGTTCAGTACATCGGCATCCTTGCGGCCGGTTTTCGCGGGCACATGGAAGCTGTGGTCGGCGTCCGCCCAGAGCTTCAGCGTTGCGCGTTCGCTCAAGCGCGCAACGACAGGGCGCAGCAAATCCAGCGTCGCGAGAGCGTCGTTCTCGCCCTGCAGGAAGAGCATGGGGATGCGCACGTCGCTCAGATGCGCGGCGCGCTCATCGCTCGGCTTGCCGGCGGGATGAAGCGGAAAGGCGAAGAAGACGAGCCCGCGAACGTGCGGAAGCGGCGCCTTCGCTTGCGCTTGCGAGGTCATGCGCCCGCCGAAGGAGCGGCCGCCGGCGAACAGCGGCAGACCAGGCGCGAGTTCGTGCGCCTTGGATACGGCAGCGCGGACAGCGGCGTGGGCGCGCGCGGGCGGATCGGGGCGTTTGCCGCCTTGCTCCATGTAGAGGAAATTGTAGCGCAGCGTGGCGACGCCGCGTTCCGCCAGACCGTTGGCGGCAGCGGCCATCGCCTTGTGCTCCATGCCCGCGCCCGCGCCGTGCGCGAACACGAAGCAAGCGCGCGAATCGGGACGGGCGAGCCAGAGACCGGATGTGCTGTCGCCGGGGACGACTTCCAACCTGATGGGCGTCGTTTCCATGCCGCCAGTATGACGTGCGCGCGCGTCTCGCGCCATGTCCTCATGGCGTCGTCGGAATCGGCAGGATCTCCATGACTTCCACGGAATCGCCGGGGAAGATCGAGAAGTGCGGGTGGCCTTCGAACAGCTTCGCAGCGGCTTCGTGCGATTCCGCTTGCACGATCACGTAGCCGGCCATCGCGTTCTTGATGTCGCTGACGCCGTCGGGCCCGGTGCGTTTGGTTTTACCCAGCGGTCCGCCGGTCTGGAGGACCGCAGACTTGTGCTTCTCGCCCCAGGCCATCCACGCGTCGAAGCCCGCCCTGATGCGCTCGTTGCGCGTCTCTTCGCTGAGATCTTCCCAGCCGGACCGGCGCTGCGCATCTTCCGTGCCAATATAGACGGCCATGAATTTTTTCATGCGACGGCCCCCTTGCTCAGGTGCTGATCTAGTTTGTCGAACAGCTCCCTCCAGCCCGCTTCGCGCATTTGCGGGCCGTCGCCGCCGTCGAACCAGGCGCCGTGCTCGGTGAACACCATGCGCGTGCCGCTGCCGGCGGCGCTGAACTCGGCGCTGGCCAGCGAGATCGAGAAGCGCACGCCGTTGCGGTCCATCGAATAGGTGAAGATGATCCGCTCATTCGGCACGATCTCGTTGAAGACGGTCTCGTTGCCGAAGATGGTCTTCTCGCCAAAAATCTCTTCGCCCTTGAGAGGACGGAAACGGCTCTTCTCGGTTCCGCCTTCGCGGAAGTCGATCTCGTAGGACTGGATTTCCCAGCCGTCGCCTTCGACGAACCAGGCGCGCTTGGCGACAGGGTCCGACCAAGCTGCGAAGACGCGCTGCGGAGTGGCGTCGTAGCGGCCCTCGATGACGAAGCTGCCGTGCGTTGTCGTGGTCATGGCGGCCTCACTGGTCCAGATAGACTTCGAGCTGATTGAGCAATTCGCGCGTGCCGCGTTCGCGTTCGCCGGTGTCGTCATAGCCGTCGAGGAACACGCCTTGCTCGGTGAGGACGAATGTCGTGCCTGAGCCGTTCGGCTTGAACTCCATGGTGGCGAGCGAAACGGAGATCCGTGTTTTGTCCAGGTGCATCTCGTAGGCTGAGACGATGCGCTCGTTCTCGACTATGTCCCAATACGTGGCGTTGTAGGTATGCACCGGTCCGTCGCTCGGGCCGCCGCTGAGGCTTTCCTTGCCGCCGACGCGAAAGTCGAGCGTGTGCTCGGACGCTTTTTGCCATTCTTCAGGCCCGCCGAACCATTTGGTCTTCGACTGCAGATCAGCGAACGCAGCGAACACCTTCGCGGGCGCATGCGGATAAGCGCGTTCGATCACGAACGTTGCGTGCGTCGTTGATCGCCTCATTGCTCGAACTCCTTGGCCAAATTGTCGAGCGCCATGCCCCAGCCGTGCTCGTAGCCCTTTTCCATGCCGGACTCGTCGAATGAGGCGATCTGCATGGTGACCCGTTGGAGCGTGCCCGTCTTGACCGAAGAGAGTTCAACGCTGATCAGCGCGGCGGAGACGTTGGCGTTGCGCTGGGCGACAGCTTCGGTGAACACGATGCGCTGGTCGCGGCGGATCTCGAGATAGTAGACGGTGGCGAGGAATTCGGCGCCGTCTGCCTCGATGCAGCGCGCCACGTCGCGGCCGCCTTGGCGGAAATCGGCGTCTTCGTACCTGATCTGAATGGTTTCGTCGGGCGCTTGCCAGCGCTCGCGCGCTTTTCGATCTTCCCAAGCGTGAAAGACCCGCGCGGGCGCGGCGTTGTAGGTGCGCTCCATGACGATGGTGGCGTGGGTGATCGTCGTCATTGGCGTTAGGCTCCAGGATAGAGGTGGAAAAGCGGCTTTGACTCCTTCAGCGCGCGAGCGAAGGACGGACGGGCGATCAGGCGTTCGCGATAGGCGCTGATGCGCGGATACTTGCCCTCGAGCGGCACATTGCGGACGCCATACCAAAGCGCCGGCGCCGCCGAGCAGTCGGCGAGCGTAAAGCTGTCGCCGACGATGAACTCACGCTCGCCGAGCTGGGCTTCGACGACGCCATAGATTGCGTGGATGGCGCGCTTGGCTTCCTCGACGCCGATCGGATCGTGCTGGCCCTCCGGGCGGATGTTGTCGAGAACGACCTTGCTCATCGTCGTGTTGAGATGATCGAACACGCGGTCCCAGCGGCGCACTTCGAGCGCGGCGTCGACGTCCCTGGGAAGGAAGCGCGTGGGGCCAGGATAGTAGATGTCGAGGTATTCGATGATGATGGACGTCTCCGTGATCATCGAATGGCGATCGCTGTCGAGCAGGATGGGAAACTTGCCCATCGGCCATTTGGCGATGAAGTCGGCGTAGGCGCTCTGATCCACCGTGATGAAGTCGAACGGCGTCCCGCTTTCATAGAGCGCGGTGAGCACCTTCCACGTGTAGGATGAGATCGGGTGGCCATAGAGCGTCAGCATCAGTCGTCCTTCGTTTCATCGAGAAATTGGCCGAGCCTATCCAAGCGGCGCTCCCAGAACGCGCGGCGTTCGGCGATCCAGTGTTCGGCTTGGGTGAGCGCCTTGGGTTCGATGCGGCAGGTGCGGGTGCGCCCGACCTTTTCGGATACGACGAGACCCGAGGCTTCGAGCACGGCGAGGTGTTGCATGACCCCGGGGAGCGACATCGCCAGCGGCTTGGCCAGTTCGCTGACCGTGGCCGGCCCCTGCGAAAGGCGTTCGACCATGGCCCGGCGGCTAGGGTCGGCAAGCGCCTGAAAGGCCAGATCAAGGGCGGCGTCCTGCCTGAACATGAATACTTAAGTAGAGACTGAAGTATTGTCTGGCAACCCCTTCGTTCGCTGGCTGTACGAACGGAGCGGCCTAATTGCGCTGGTGGCGATAACCCGGTTCATGACACAAGGGCTTGCCGCTGCTGCGGCTGGGCCGGGCGGTGCATCCAAACGCCGGGCCCAGGGCATCTGTGACAGCAAAGGGGCAAAAGACCCCGGGCTATGGAGACCTTTGGATGGACGGTGAAATCCTTATTCCGTTTGTGTTTTTCGCCTTCCTTGCGGCGATTATCCTGGTGCCGATCTATCTGCGGGAGCGCACCAAGCAGTCCGCCCACGCGCTGATTTCGCAGGCGCTCGAGAAGGGGCAAACACTCGATCCGCAGCTGCTCAGACAACTGACTCAGGGCGACAAGACGCCCCAGGACAAGGCCCGGCGCAGCCTCGGCAGCGGCATTGTCCTCCTGGCGCTGGCCGGCGGCTTCGTCGGCGCGGCTTACTGGGTCGGGGAGATTTCGGGCGCGCCGGAGGCGTTCGGCGGCATGATGGTGCCGGCTGTTTTGCTCGGAGCGCTGGGCGCCGCCTTTATCCTGCTCGCCATCGTCGATTATGCGACAAAGAAGAAGGACCAATGAGAGCGAATCTGAGTGGCGGCGCGGGGGCTCCTCAATCTGGCTCAAGCCACGGAAGCTGCACTGATCATCGCAGCTCAGGCCAGGGACCAGGCAGCCTTCGGGGAGCTGGTGAAGCGCCGCCAAGGCTGGGCCCGGGGCCTGTTGCGCCGGATGTGCCGTAGCCACGCAGAGGCTGATGATCTGGCTCAAGAGGCCTTCATCAAGGCCTGGGAAAGACTGAAGGACTTGGAGACCCCGGCGGCTTTTCCGGGCTGGTTCAGGAGGATCGCGGTAACGACATTCCTGATGGCGAAGAGACGCCAGAAGGCTGTGTTCGAGGAGATCGACGAGGCGGCAAATCCGATGGCCTCCGAGGACTCCACGCCGGAAGCGCAAGCCGGCGCCAAGATCGACCTGGAGAAGGCCCTTGCCAGGCTTTCGGATGCTGAGAGATTATGTGTGACGCTGAACCACGGAGAAGGGTTAAGTCATTCTGAAATCGTGGAGATCACCGGTCTTCCTTTGGGTACCGTGAAGTCCCACGTCTTAAGAGGAACGGAAAAACTACGGCGCATGTTGGAGCCACAGTGAGCGATTTCGACGCCCTCCTGAAGCGGAGCTTCGCGGAAGCTCACGAACCCCAAGACGACGGGTTCTCGGTGAACGTCGCCCACGCGGTTGCGCGCAAGGAAAAGTCGCTGCAGCTGCGGATGGTGCTCCAGAACATCGGCGTCGCCGCCGGCGGCGCGGTTGCGCTCTACGCCGCCTACGCGGTCTTGGGCCCGATTGCCGTCGATCTCTTGGCGCCGGCCAGCGCGGGCATTGCCAATCTCGGGCAGTCGTTTGACCCGACGCCAGCCGTCGGCGATGTGGCAGGCAGTGCCGCCGGCTGGTTGCAGTCGGTGGGCGCAGGCCTGACGCAAGTGCTGCTGGCGGCGGGTGCGCTCGCCGGGGGCGCGGTGGCCTACCGCGCGGCGCAGCAGGACTAGGCTCCAGGTGTCAGTCGTCAGGTGTCAGGTGCCAGCGAGCGAATTTGCTGACGGCTGTGACGTACTGCTGTTACTGACACCTGACACCTGACACCAGGCACCTGACATGTCGCGTCAAACTGAAGTCGTCCGCCGCGTGACCGCCCCCGATATACGGGCGCGCAAAGGCGGCGAACCTGTCGTCTGCCTCACCGCCTACACAGCGCCAATGGCGCAAATTCTCGATGCGCACTGCGATCTGCTGCTGGTGGGGGATTCGGTCGGCATGGTCGTGCACGGCCTGCCGAATACGGTCGGCGTCACGCTCGACATGATGATCCTGCACGGCCAAGCCGTGATGCGCGGCGCCGAGCGCGCCATGGTTGTGATCGACATGCCGTTCGGTTCTTACGAAGCGGGCCCCGAGATCGCCTTCGCCAACGCCACGCGGGTGCTCAAGGAGACCGGCGCACAGGCGGTCAAGGTGGAGGCTGGTCCTTCTATCGGCGCAACGATCGCGTACCTGGTCGAACGCGGTGTTCCGGTCATGGGCCACGTCGGCCTCCGGCCGCAAGCTGTGAACGTGGACGGGAAATTCCGCGCCAAGGGACGCACCCGCGAGGAGCGCGCCAAGGTGCTGGCCGAAGCCCGCGCCGCCGACGAAGCGGGCGCCTTTGCGATCGTGGTCGAGGGCGTTGACGAGACGCTCGCGCCGGAAGTTACCGCTGCCGTGAAGGCCCCCACCATCGGCATTGGCGCCTCGGCCAAGTGCGACGGGCAAATCCTGGTGACGGACGACCTGCTTGGCCTGTTCGACTGGACCCCAAAATTCGTGCGGCGGTACGCCGACGTCAAAGGCGTGATCGACAAGGCCGTGGCGGCCTATGCGGCCGATGTCCGCGCCCGCCGTTTTCCTGCCGCAGCCGAGACTTATGTGCTGGGCGGAAAGCCACAGCGCCGGCGCGTTGCCGGGGGAGACAAGCGCGGCTAGCTTGCGCCCGATTTGGGGCGGGGCGGATTTTCAGCCGAGCCAGAGGGCAGGAATAAGGGCGCGTGACCCACGATACCGATAGTTTTGTCCAGGAGGTCGACGAGAGCTTGCGGCAAGACCGCATGCTGGCCTTGGCCAAGCGCTATGGCCCGTGGGTCATCGGCGCCGTTGTCGTTGTCCTCGTCGGCGTGGCGGTCTGGCTCTGGTGGAAGGATTACACCCTGGACCAGTCGCGCGCTCACGCCGAAGAATACGCCGCCGCGCAGCAGCTGGCGCAAGAAGGCAACCTGGATCAGGCGAAGACCGAGTTCCAACGGCTCACTGGCGAGGGCCCGCGCGTGTATCGCGTGATGGCGCGGCTGGAGCATGCGGCCATTCTGGAAACGCAGGGCGATCTGGAGGCGGCGCTCGCAGAGTTCGACCGAGCCGCGCAAGACGCGCGCGATCCGATCATGCGCGACACTGCCCGACTGCGCGCGGCGTATATCGTCGCCGAGACGCAAGATTTCGCCGCTCTGCGCGAGCGCCTCCGGCCTCTGGTCGAGTCCGACAGCCGGCTCTCCTATCTCGCACGCGAGCTGCTTGGCATTGAAGCGTGGGAGGCGGGCGATCTCGATCTCGCGCGCGACACGCTGCAGAATCTCACGCTCGCCTTCGATGCGCCCGAACAGGTGCAGCAGCGCGCGCAAGTCGCCCTTTCCGTCATCGGCCCAGCGCCGGCAACCTCAGCGGACGGCGCAAATGCGCCCGCGCCCTCCGAAGGAGAAACGAAATGAAGCCGTTGCGACCGATCGCTCTGGTGGCCGCCGCCGCCGCTTTGTCGGCGTGCTCCACCGTCAGCCGCATCGGCTCGGCGATCAATCCGTTCGACGGCGGCGATGCGCCGGCGCAAACCGCGCCGCAAGACGGGCGCGTGTCCATTCTCGCATTTGAGCAGCAACTGACGCCAGATCCCGCTCTGGCCGGCCGCATGATCGTGCCGCCGCCGGCGGTGACGCTCGCCGACTGGGGCCAGCCGGGCGGAACGGCGGACAACTCGCCGACGAACGCCAGCGGCGCGGCTGCGCTGCAGCGGGTCTACCGGGCCAATCTGGGCGAAGGCTCCAACAACCGCGTACAGCTCGCGGCGCCGCCGGTGATCGCGGACGGGCGCTTGTTCTTTCTAGATGCCGACCATCGCCTGCATGCAGTTGATGCAAGCGACGGCCGCCGCATCTGGACGGAGTCACTACGCTCCGGCCGTTCGCGGGATCGCGTCGCGCGCGGCGGCGGCGTCGCCGTCGCGGGTGGGCGCGTGTTCGTCACGACTGGGTTCGGGTTCATTGCCGCATTCGAAGCGGCAAGCGGCGACGAGGTATGGCGCACCAATGCGGGCGCGCCGTTTCATTCCGCGCCGGCCGTTTCAGGCGGGCGCGTGTACGCCATCACCAACGACAGCGAGCTGATCGCTTTCGACGCCGGCACGGGCGATACGGTCTGGAATCACCAGGCGATCGCCGAGCCTGCGCGCATTCTGTCGGCGCCTAGCGTCGGCATCGACAGCGACACCGTAGTTGCGCCGTTCGCGTCTGGGGAGGTGGTCGCTCTTGTCAGCGCCAATGGTCGGCGCCTGTGGAGCGACTCGCTGTCGCGCACCGGCCGCCTCACGTCGCTTTCGGCGATCAACGACATTGCGGGCCGTCCGGTGATCGACAACGGCTTGGTGTTCGCCGCAAGCCACTCCGGCGTGTTGGGCGCCATCGACTTGCGCACCGGTCAGCGCATCTGGGCGCGCGCCTTCGCGTCGACGCAGACGCCGTGGATTGCGGGCGACGTGCTTTACGCCGTCAGCGTCGACGGCGAACTGACGGCGTTCGACCGCACGACCGGCAACATCTATTGGGTGCAGCAATTGCGGCGCTACCGGGACGAGGATGACCGGGAAGGCCGCGTGGCCTGGACCGGCCCGATCATGGTCGGCAGCCGCCTCATCCTGGCCAACTCGCTCGGAGAGGTGATCGCGGTCTCGCCGGAAAACGGCCAGACCACTGCAACCGCTGATGTGGATCAGCCGGTCTTCATCCCACCGGTTACGGCCAACGGGCGCATCTACATCGTGACCGACAAGGCGCGGCTGGTGGTGTTTGAATAGGTGTCAGGTGTCAGGTGTCAGCGATTGAAGCTGCGCCGGACTTGGGCTCGGTCCAAACCTGACGCTAGAATCTGACACCTGACACCTGATACCTGGCACCTATGACCAAGCTCGCCATCGTCGGGCGGCCGAACGTCGGCAAGTCGACGCTGTTCAATCGGCTGGCCGGAAGGCGGCTCGCGCTCGTCGACGACACGCCGGGCGTGACGCGCGACCGGCGCGAAGCGCCAGGGCGTTTGGGCGATCTCGACTTCACCCTGATCGATACGGCCGGCTTCGAGAACGCGACCGACGCCTCGCTCGAAGCGCGCATGCGCGAGCAGACAGAACTTGCCATTCGCGAAGCGGACGTGATCGTGTTCCTGATTGACGCACGGGTGGGTGTGACGCCGCTCGACGAAAGCTTTGCCGCGTTGCTGCGCCGCGCCGACAAACCCGTCGTGCTCGCGGCGAACAAGGCCGAGGGTCGCGCCGGCGAAACTGGCGTCAACGAAGCGTACGCGTTAGGCCTTGGCGAGCCGATTCCGCTCTCCGCTGAGCACGGTGAGGGGATGGCTGAACTCTACGCGGCTCTCTTGGACCGCCTCGCCGGCGAACAGGGTGCGAGCGCCGCCGGCGAGGACGCCGGCGGTCCAGGAGAGCGCCCCATCCAGCTGGCGATCATTGGCCGGCCTAATGCCGGCAAGTCCACGCTTGTGAACGCGCTCATCGGCGAGCAGCGGCTGCTGGTCGGACCGGAAGCCGGCATTACGCGCGATGCGATCGCCGTCGATTGGGCATGGCGCGACAAGGCCTATCGCCTGATCGACACCGCCGGCATGCGCAAGAAGGCCAAGGTGCAGGCCAAGCTGGAGAAGCTCTCCGTCGCAGACACGTTGCGCGCGATCCGGTTCGCGGACGTCTGCGTGCTGGTGATGGACGCGGGCGAGGCGTTCGAGAAACAGGATCTCGCCATTGCCGATTTGGTGATCCGCGAAGGACGCGCGCTCGTGTTCGCGCTGGCGAAGTGGGACAAGATCGCCGATCCGCGCGCGCATTTCGAGGAACTGAAGCTAACCGCACGGGAAAGTCTGCCGCAGGCGCGCGGCGCGCCCATTGTCACCGTGGCGGCGCTCTCGGGCGTCGGGCTCGACCGGCTGATGAAAGCGGTGGAGGAGGCGCACGGGGACTGGACCGCGCGCATCAAGACAAAGGACCTGAACAACTGGCTCTACGCCACCATCGCGCGCCATCCCCCGCCTGCGGTGCGCGGCAAGCGCATCAAGCCGCGCTACATCGCCCAGATCAAGGCGCGTCCGCCGACGTTCGTGCTGATCGCCTCGCGCGCCGAGGAGATGCCGGAGAGCTACAAGCGCTATCTGGTCAACGAGCTGCGCGAGGCGTTCGATCTGCACGCCGCGCCGGTGCGCCTGATCGTGAAGGCAGGCAGGAATCCGTACGCGGAGCAGGAGAGCTAGCCGGTCGGCGCCATAAATCGAAACTCGCAACGCGTGCGGTACTCCTCTCCGGGGCGCAAAATCGCGGAAGGAAAGCTCGGTTCGTTGGGCGAGTTGGGGAAGTGCTGCGGCTCGAGGCAGAGGCCCGCGCGGCGAAGCTGGCCGTGCAGATTGTTGCCGCTGTAGAACTGCAGCCCCGGTTCTGTTGTCCACAGCTCCATCTCGCGCCCGCTCTCTGGCTCGGAAAGCACGGCGGCGCGCGTGAGCGCGCCGGGCGCAGGCTTGTTCAGCAGGAAATTGTGGTCGTAGCCGCCGCCGAAGCGCAGCTGCTCATCCTCGTCTCGGATGCGCTCGCCGATAACGCGCGAAGTGCGAAAGTCGAACGGCGTGCCGGCGACGGGGCGCAACTCGCCCGTCGGGATAAGCTCCGCGTCCACCGGCGTGAACCGATCGGCGTCGATCAGCAGGCGGTGGCCTGTGATCTCGCGCCGCGCGTCGCCGCTCAGATTGAAATAGGAGTGATGCGTGAGATTGACATGCGTGGGCCTTTTCGTCGTGGCGCGATACTCGATGCTGAGCCGATCGTCGTTCGTGAGGCGATACCTCACCTCAACCGAGAGTTCTCCGGGATAACCTTCTTCGCCGTCGGCGCTAAGATAAGAGAAGACGACGCCGGCGCCTTCTGCCTCATCTACAGCGCGCGCGCTCCACAGTACCTTGTCGAAGCCGACGATGCCGCCGTGCAGGTGATGGCGGCCGTCGTTCGCCGCGAGTTGGTGCGTATGGCCGTCGAGCATGAAGCGCGCGCCGGCGATGCGATTGGCGTAGCGGCCGACGGTCGCGCCGAAATACGGCGTGCCGGCGAGATAGGGCTCAAGCGCATCGAAGCCGAGCACAATGTTTTCGCAACGGCCGCTGCGATCTGGCGTGCGCAGCGCCATCAATGTTGCGCCGTAGCTCATGAGATCGGCCGTGATCCCATGCGCGTTGCGCAACACGAACCGATCCACGGCGCGCCCGTCTGGCAGCCGTCCGAGCAGGGAAACGGAGACTTTCGCCATCGATCATGCTTTCTCAACAAACCTGACCCGCGGCCCAGCCGCTCGACCAGGCCCATTGGAAATTGTAGCCGCCGAGCCAGCCAGTGACGTCGACGGCTTCGCCGATGAAGAAGAGACCGGGGACGGCGCGGGTCTCCATGGTTTGTTGGGAGAGCGCGTTCGTGTCGATGCCGCCGACGGTGACTTCGGCTTTGGCGTAGCCTTCCGTGCCATGAGGTATGAGTGGCCAGGATTTGAGTCTGCGCGCGATGTCGATCAGCAGCGCGTCCTTCAAGTCGCCGATCGCGCCGTGCGGAAGTTTCTCCGCGAGCGTCCCAGCGAGGCGATCCGATAGACGCTCGCCCAGCACTGTCTTCAACAGTGCTTTCGGCCGTTCGCGCTTTTTGCGTGCGAGCACGTCTTCATCGGCCTCAGGCAGCCAGTCGATCATGAGGGTCTCGCCGGGCGACCAGTACGACGAGATCTGCAGGATCGCTGGGCCCGAGAGGCCTTTGTGCGTGAAGAGCGCCGCTTCGCGAAAACTGGTCTTGCCGTGTGAGACGCGCACGTCGGCGGAAACGCCGCCGAGCGGGCGCATCCAGGCGAGATCGGCTTCGCTGAAGGTGAGCGGCACGAGGCCCGCGCGCGGCGGAACGATCGGAATGGAGAATTGTTCGGCCAGGCGATACGCGAAGGGCGTTGCGCCGAGCTTGGGAATGGAGAGGCCGCCGGTGGCGATGACGAGCGTGTCGCTTACGAATGCGCCGTGGCTGGTCTCGACGATGAAACGCTCGCTGCGCCGCACGGATTTGACGCTGCATCCCGTGCTCACTTCGACGCCGCCGGCGGCGCATTCGTCCCGCAGCATGCGCACGATCTTCTCCGAGGAGCGCGGGCCTTCGCAGAAGAGCTGGCCGAGCGTTTTTTCGTAGTAGTCGATTTTGTGCTGCTTCACGAGCGCGATGAAATCGTGCTGCGTGTGGCGCGTGAGCGCTGAGCGGGCGAAGTGCGGGTTGGCGCTGAGATAGCGTGCGGGATCGTTGGCGTTGAGGTTGGTGAAGTTGCAGCGCCCGCCGCCGGAGATGAGGATTTTCGCGCCGGGTTCGGCGTTGTGTTCGAGCACGAGCGCGCGCCGGCCGCGGCGGCCGGCGTGCATGGCGCAATACAGGCCGGCCGCGCCGGCGCCTATGATGATGGTGTCGAAAGTCATGTCTGCGAGAAGGCAATAGGGCAAAGAGCGAGTAGCGAATAGCGAGTGGCGAATAGGGATTGCGCGCAGGCGTAGCGAGCGGCGCGACCCGCTCTCTACTTGCTATTCGCTACTCACGACTCACTCCCCGAAGGGAGGATGGGGCGCGCGATCCGCGCTCGGTTAGTTTGTGGGTTGCGTTGATTGTCTCCAACCAACGCCGCGCGCTTCGCGCGCCCCGTGGCGATCGTTGTGCGGCGGGCTTGGGTTAGCGCTCTTTGCGCTGGCGAACCCCAAGTCCCCGACGGCGTGCGGGCCTGCCACGGTCCCGGACCCCGGCGCTTATGTGGGTCTACTACCTCCACACGCCGGCTGTCTCACGCTCGATCGCGTCCCTCGCGTCCGCTCGGCTCGGCTAGCCAGTGAACCTCCCGTGCGAAGGACGAGCGCAGTATCGCTCAGGTTTGGAGGGGGCGGATAGATTACGTGTGTTTTCTTGCGTGGGCGTTTGTTTTCAGCGGGTTAGCTCGGCGAGGGTGTGGGATAGATTGCGGGTGAGCGGCGCTGCGCACGTTAGCGTGCTTGTGAATTCATCCCGCCTAAGGAGGCGCTATGGTGCGGTTCTTTCGAGGGGTAAAGTGAGCGGTCATCGGCGGCTTGCGTGCTTCAGCGTTGTTGCGCTTGCGGTGGCCGTATCACTTTCGACGTCCGATGTCGGGTTTGCGCAGAGCACGCCGCAGACAACGGAAGGACCGACCTACAGCTCGACCGAAATTCGGCACGTAGAGATCGCCGGAATACATCTTGGCATGTCGCCGCGAAACGTTGCTGATGTAATGAGCACTCGCGGCTTCCGGCTCCGCAATCCGTCTGGCGTTGAGGGCGGCGGTTTCTACGAATCTGAGGATCGGCAGGTCTGGATATCAGTCAGCTATTCCGACAATGATGGCCAACCTGAGCTTCAAAGTATCAGCTATCAAATCCTCAACTATAGCGCCGAAGAAGCGGCGGCCTTGTCCGAGCGCCGCGCAGAGCTGACCGCGCTCTTGGGTGAGCCGACGTTATGGACGAGGTGGACCCATGAAAGTGGCGAGATCGGCGACCGGTTTGTCTACGTGCCGAGGCGGCGTCTGATCGAATTTCTGGATGAGGCGACAAGCTGCTACGCGAATTGGGAATGCGTCTCGTTGCTTGAAGATACAGATTGTCGTCCGCTCATACGTCGTGTCCGAGTGCCGGTGATCCAAGGCAGCTTTGGCTATCGCTCCCTAAATATCAGCATCGTCGATTACGCAGCACAGGCGCGAGAACTCCTCAGGGACGAGAAGTTTCGGCGGCGCGACCTGTCCCAAACAGCGTGCCTAATCCCATCGGTGCATTAGACCGAGAAGGTCCGCCTTCGCTCTCGAGGTTCGGCGGACAAAGGAAGGCGGCTCCTTGAATTAGCGCTCGAATTGAACCCAAGCGCTCCTGGTACGTCGGCTGCGTCCTTTCCCTCCCCGCCAGTGGAGGGTGACAACTTGCGCGCAGCGGAAGTTGTCGGGTGGGGCGGCTGCGCCATGCTTGTAGAATGTGCCGCCGCCCTCCCCACCCGTCGCGAAGCAAGCTTCGCGACACCCTCCCCTGGCGGGGAGGGATGAGGGTTAGCGCTCGAACTGCACCCAGGCGCCGTTTTGCTGATAGCTCGGCTGCAGCATTTCGACGATCGACGGCGCAACTTCCTCCGGCGTCGGCAGCGTCATCGGGTCTTCGCCGGGGAAGGCCTTCGCGCGCATGGCGGTGCGGGTGGGGCCGGGGTTGAAGAGGTTGACTTTGATCGGCGTCACTTCGAGTTCGCGCGCGTAGCACATCACCATTGCGTCGAGGGCGGCTTTCGAGGCGGAATAGGGCGACCAGTAGGCGCGCAGGTTGCGCGAGGCGCCGGAGGTGACGAACACGGCGCGGCCGGCGTCGGCGGCGCGCAGCAGCGGATGCAGCGCGCGGATGAGGCGATAGTTGGCCGTGAAGTTCACGCTTATGGTTTCGTCCATGACGGCGGGCGTGATCTGGTGCGTGGGCGTGAGCGAGCCCAAGACGCCGGCGCAGGCGGCGAGGGCGTCGAGCTTGCCGAAGCGCTCGTAGAGCGCGGCGCCGAGCTGATCGATGGCGGCGCCGTCGCGCAGGTCGAGCGGGACGAGCGTGGCTTCGCCGCCGAGTTCGCGGATGTGGTCGTCGAGCTGTTCGAGCGCTTTCTGCGCGCGGGCGGCGGCGACGACGCGCCAGCCTTGGCGCGCGAGTTCGAGCGCGACGGCTTTGCCGATGCCGCGCGAAGCGCCGGTGACGAGGGCGATGGGTTTTTCGGTGCTCATGGCGCGAGGCTATAGGACAAGGGACGCGAAGGCGCGAGTGCGACCCGCCCTCCCCTCGATGGGGAGGGCAGCGCGCGAAGCGCGCGGGAGGGGTGCGCGCGGTGAACGTGAAAGTAGTGCCTCTAGAGGCGACTCCCAAAGGCTGGCGGAGCTCACCCCCTCAGTCACGCTTCGCGTGACAGCTCCCCCATCGAGGGGGAGCGAGGTCGGAGGAGCTTACTCCGCCGCTTCTTCAGCCAAGAGCGAGAGCTGGAAATCCTTCGATGCGCGGTCGCTCGAATGATCCAGGAGCGGCGTCGGGTAGTCGCCGGTGAAGGCGTGGTCGGTGAATTGGGGGTTTGCCGGATCGCGCTGCTGCTCGCCCATCGCCCCATAGAGCCCTTCGATGGACAGGAAGCCGAGCGAGTCCACGCCGAGCGCCTTGCGCATCTCCTCGAGCGACATCTGCGCGGCCATCAGCTGATCGAGCGTGGGCATGTCGATGCCGTAGAAGTCCGGATACTTGATCGGCGGGGAGGCGCTGCGGAAATGCACTTCCTTGGCGCCTGCCTCGCGCACCATCTTCACGATCTTCTGCGAGGTGGTGCCGCGCACGATCGAGTCGTCGACCAGGATCACGCGCTTGCCCTTGAGCACATCGCGGTTGGCAGAGTGCTTCAGCCTGACGCCGATATCCCGGATCGCCTGCTTCGGCTGGATGAAGGTGCGCCCGACATAGTGGTTGCGGATGATGCCGAGCTCATAGGGAAGGCCGCTCTCCTGCGCGAACCCCATGGCGGCGGGCACGCCGGAGTCAGGCACCGGCACGACGACATCGGCGTCGACGCCTGTCTCCTGTGCGAGACGCATGCCCATGCGCTTGCGGATGTCGTATACGGAACGGCCGTCGACGATGGAGTCCGGCCGCGCGAAATAGACGAACTCGAAGATGCACGGCCGCGCCTTGCGGCGCGGGAAGGGGAAATGGCTGTCGATGGCGATCTCGCCCGTCCGCGCGCGCGTGATCACGACGACTTCGCCAGGCTCGATCGTGCGCACGAACTTGGCGCCGATCATATCCAGCGCGCAGGTTTCCGAAGCGAGGATGGGCGCGCCGGCGCGTTCGCCGAGCACGAGCGGGCGAATGCCGATCGGATCGCGCGCGCCAATCAACATGTTGTTAGTGAGGCAAACGATGGCGTAGGCGCCTTGGATGTCGTGCAGCGCATCGACGAACCGGTCCACCACCTTGGCGCGGCGCGAACGGGCGATCAGTTGCAGGATGCATTCGGTGTCGGACGTGGATTGGAAAATGGCGCCGTCTTCCACCAGCCGCTCGCGCAGGTCGCGGGAATTGGTGAAGTTGCCATTGTGGCAGACGGCGAAGCCGCCGATGGCGAGGTCAGCGAACAGCGGTTGGACGTTGCGCAGGATCGTGCCGCCCTGGGTGGCGTAGCGGGTGTGGCCGATGGCGGCCGTGCCGGGCAGGCGCTTGGGGACGTCGGGACCGGAGAAGTGCTCCCCGACCAGTCCCAGATGCCGCTCGTGATGGAAGCGGCCGTCATAGGAGACGATGCCGCAGCCCTCCTGGCCCCGGTGCTGCAGGCCATGCAGGCCCAACGCCGTGAGCACGGAGGCGTCCTCCGATCCAAACACGCCGAAGACGCCGCACTCCTCGCGCGGCTTGTCGTCGATGTCCCAGCGGTCAGGCCGGTCTCCGGGCGCCGTCTGGAAGTGGAGGGAGAGGCGCTCGGCGGACATCCGGATCCTTACGGGTTCTGGGCCTTGGCGTCGGGTTCGGCCGGCGGAATAGGCGCCGACTCGCCCTTCTGCCCGTTGATCATATCACGCGCGCGCTGACCGGCCCGGGGCAACACCACCTCCAAGCCAGCAGCGACGCCATTATAGATAGGGAAGGTTCGCGCCTCGCGAATGCCGTCCCGGAACGGATCCGGCGACGCGCTGCCCTCGTCGGTCCTGCGCACAAGCAGCACGAGCAGGGCGACAACCAAAACGCCCCTCAAGATGCCGAAGGCGAGGCCGGCGGCGCGGTCGAACGAGCCGATTTCGGTTGATTCATGCACCTGCTTAGCCATCAGCGCGACGGCGATCGTGATCACGATGAAGACGACGAGGAACACGAATACGCCAGCGGCTATGGCGGCGAGTACGCCCGAAAGTGGGGTGAAACTCTCCACAAATGGCCGGAGCGGCTCGGATAGATAAATGCCGGCGATGGCCCCGCCGATGAAGGCGATGACCGAGAACATCTCGCGGATGAGGCCCCGCGCGAAGGCCATCACGCCCGACAGGCCGAGCACGAAGAGGCCAAAGAAATCAAACGCGTTCAGGCCGAGATCCATCAGCGTCGCTCCCCATCCTTCACGGCCGTCCGCTCGCCCCGGCCGCCGGCCCATCGCTCGATTCTGAAGCGGGCGCGGTGGGTGAGGGATAAACGCCCGGTAAGGCGAAAGGAAGCCCAACAGCGGGCGCGGCGCGCGTCGATGCAGGGGAGCGACTGGTCGATGACGGTGGGCGCGCCGCGCGGGGGCCAGTCAAGCTGGCATAGAAATGATCCTGCCCATCCTTCTCGCGATCGCCCAAGTCACTGCGCCTGCCGCTTCGCCGCCGCACCAGATCGCGTCTGGGGTTATGCTCCTGCCGGGCGGCTTTGAGCCAGGCCGGGGCCCCGACGGCAACACGGTCGTGTTCGACGCACCCGACGGCCTGGTGGTCGTGGATACCGGCCGCCATGCCTGGCACAGCGACGGCATCCTGGCTTACGCCGAGACGCGCGGGCGGCCGATCGCGGCCATCGTCAACACGCACTGGCATTTGGACCATTCGAGCGGCAACGGGCGCCTCAAGGCCCGGTTTCCGGGCGCGCGCGTCTACACCACCAGCGCCATCGAGCGCGTGCTCGCGCCGGGCGGATTCCTGATGCGCAATCTCGAAGGCGCGCGCGGCAGGCTCGCCAGCAGCGATCTCACGGATGTCCAGCGCGAAGAGGTCCAGATCTTCCTGGCTACCATGGAGACGTCGGAGATGCTGCGGCCAGATGTCGTGATCGAGCCCAGCAGCCGTATGCGGATCGCCGGCAGGCGCTTCGATGTGCATGTCACCGCCGGCGCCGTGACGGACGCGGATGTCTGGCTTTACGATCGACGCAGCCGCGTCGCGGTGATCGGCGATCTGGCGACCTTCCCGGCGCCCTTCTTCGAGACGGCGTGTCCCGAACGCTGGCGCGCCGCGCTGGACGAGGTTTGGCAAACGCCGTTCCGCATCGCCATCGCCGGGCACGGCGAGCCGATGACCCGCGAGCAGTTCGCCGTCTGGCGCACCGCTTATGGCGCGTTCATCGATTGCGTGGGTAGCGATGCTGAAGCGTCCACGTGCGCCAGCGGTTGGAGCGAAGCCATGGCACAGTTCCTCCCTGACGAGCGCAGCCGCCGCGCTGCGCCGCAAATGGCGGAGCACTACGTCGGCTTCTTGCGTCAGAACGGCGGCAAGAGCCCAGACTGCCTCGCGAGCTAAATCTGCCTCCATGTAGCGGAGCGCACGAAACGGGCGAGCGCGTCCAGTGTTACGCCTCTCGTTGAGGAGGAGGTCCCCATGGAACGCAACCGTATTGGCGACATCGCGATCTCGGCTGGCCTGGGCTTTGCCGCAGGCGCGCTGTTGGCCAACCCCGCGCGCAGGTTCGCGATGCAAGGCGCCGAAGCGATCGCAGCGCACGACTGGGTCCAGACGCTGACGCTGGAACATCGCGCCGTGCAAAAGATATTCGATGCGCTGCTGCAGACGACGGAGAGGGATGCCGGCCGGCGCAAATCCGGGCTCGCGTCGATCGATCACGCCCTCACCAAGCACACCTTGCAGGAAGAGACGGTGATCTATCCGGCGCTCCGTCGCCTCGACGAACAACAGGCGCAACATCTCTTCGCCGACCACTTCGAGGTGAAGACGTTCCTCTCGGAACTACAGTTCGAGATCGAACCCAGCAGCCCCGCTTGGCTCGCGCGCCTGCGCGATTTCAAGCAGACAATCGATCAGCACATCCGCGATGAGGAAGACGAGATCTTCCCGATGTTCCGCGACCGGATGTCCACGGAAGAAAACGCGCGCCTGACGCGGCGGGTACACTTGCAGGGCGTGAAGGTGATTTAGCGCGGCGACAGCAGATCGAGACCTGGCGCCTTCGCGGGTAACACGCGCTCCCAACGATTCGGGCTGGCGGATTGCACCGGTCCTGATGCCGGCGGGGGCGCCGGCGGTCCGGCTAGCTCACCGCGCCTAACGCCGCGGCCAGCTCGGCGATGTGGGCGATCTGGCGTACTTTCACCCCCGCGCCGCCGCCGTTCTTCTTTTGCGGCGGCGCGAGCGCCTGCTGGAACCCGAGCTTGGCGGCTTCCTTGAGGCGCAGGTCGCTGCGCCCGGCCGGCCGCACCTCGCCGGAGAGCGCCACTTCGCCGAACACGACGCACTGCTTCGGCAACGGTGTGTCCGCTAGCGCGGAGATGAGGGCCGCGGCGACGGCCAAGTCGGCGGCCGGTTCGGTGATCCGCAAGCCCCCCGCGACGGAGAGATAGACATCGCGGGCAGAGAAGGAGAGGCTGCAGCGCGTCTCGAGCACGGCGAGGATCATGGCAAGGCGCGCCGAATCCCAGCCGACGACCGCGCGGCGGGGCGTGCCGTAGGCGGTGGGCGCCGCCAGCGCCTGGATTTCCACCAGCACGGGCCGCGAGCCTTCGACCCCGGCGAACACAGCTGCGCCCGACGGCCGTTCGCCTGCACCGCCGAGGAAGAGCGCGGAGGGGTTCGGGGTCTCGATGAGGCCCTGCTCGACCATTTCGAACACGCCGATCTCGTCCGTCGGGCCGAACCGGTTCTTGACCGCGCGCAGGATGCGGAACGGCAAACCGCGCTCGCCTTCGAAATAGATGACCGCGTCGACGAGATGCTCGACCACGCGCGGGCCGGCGATCTGGCCGTCCTTGGTCACGTGGCCGACGAGGATCACCACCGCGCCGGTCTTCTTCGCAAAGCGCACCAGTTCGTGCGCGCAAGCGCGCACTTGCGCGACCGTTCCGGGCGCAGCCTCCACGCCATCGGCCCACAGCGTCTGAATGGAGTCGACGACAACAACATCGGGTTTGAGGACCTTCAACCCTTCGAGAACCCGTCTGAGATCCGTTTCTGCGGCGAGGCTCACGGGCGCGTCGGCCGCATCGAGTCGCCGCGCGCGTTCCTGCACTTGCGCTTCCGCTTCTTCGCCGGTGACGTACGCCACGCTAGCGCCGCGCCGCGCCAGCGACGCAGCGGCCTGCAGCAGCAGCGTAGATTTGCCGACGCCGGGATCGCCGCCGATCAGGATCGCTGACGCCGGCACGAGGCCGCCGCCGCATACGCGATCAAGCTCGGAGATGCCGGTCGCGAGACGCGGCGGCGGCGCGTTCTCGCCGGTTAGCGGAACAAACGCGACGGCCTTGCCCTTACTGCCTGTGGGCGCCGCCATCGATCCTGGAACGACAGGGCGCGCAGCCTCCTCGATCAGCGTGTTCCACTCGCCGCACGCGTCACACTTGCCGGTCCATTTGGGCCAGATCGCGCCGCAGGCTTGGCAGGTGAAGATGTGGTCCGGCTTGGCCATGAGGGAACGCTATTGGGGCCGTTACGATTCTACCAGGAGGCGCCCGGTTGAGGCTGCTCAAAGAGCGCTCCCCCGGCGTGCAAGCATCATGCGGTAAGCAAGGAGCGGCGCTATGAGTTCGCAAGGCTTGGACGTTTTCGACAAAACGCTGCAAACGACCCACATCTGGCTCAACGAGATCGGCGAGCAGCTCATACCGGACAAGCAACTCTCCTGGAGGGTGCTGGGCGTCGTGCTGCGCAACTTGCGCGACCAGCTGCCGGTCGATCTGTCGGCGCATCTGGGCGCGGAGCTTCCGCTTCTGGTGCGCGGCGCCTATTACGATCAGTACCGGCCGGCAGCGCAGCCGCTGCGCGACCGCGATCTCGATCTGTTCATCGCGCGCATCAACGACGAGCTGCAGGACAATCGTCCCGTCGATCCGCGCGACGCCACGCGTGCGGTGTTCGCCACGCTCTCGCGCCATATCCCGCGCGGCCAGATCGAGAAGATCCAGGATTCATTGCCGCAACGGCTGCGCGATTTCTGGCACAATGCCGAAGAGGGCGTGACGCCGCCGCCCGAGGCGCGAGCCGGAAAAGGCACAGGTGAAGCGCGCCCGCCCACCTGACGGTTGCGTAATCGCGTCCCGCGTGCTGGGAAGGAGCGCATGAAGCTGCGCTCCTTTCTGTGCGTCCTCGCGCTGCTCGCCGCCTGCGGCCAGCCCGCGCCGAAGCAAGAACGGCCGGCAACGCCGACACAAGCTCCGGCCGCGAAGACGGAGCCGGCGCCTCCGCCGCGCCTCGATCACGAGACAGTCATCGGCACGTGGTCGTTTGACGGCTCTTGCGCGTCGGGCGACGGCATGGGGATCAGCGCCGATGGCAGCGCCTTCTATGACGAATGGGGCACAGGCAGCTGGCGCATCAATCCGCAAAACCAGCTCGTGCTCGATCTGATGCGCCGCGAGATGGGCGTGGAGGACGATCCGGGCGAACCCCTGACGCTGACGATCGATGTGCGTGGTGCGAGCGAAGAAGCGCTGGAGCTGGAGATACGCGGCGATGATACGCCGCGCGTTGTGACGGCGCTGCGGTGTTCTTAGCGAGTAGCGAATGGTGAATGGCGAGTAGGGAATAGCAGTAGTTCGGATCGAGGCGGCCCGTACTCACCACTCGCTGCCCCCATTTGCCACTCGCCATTCGCCATTCGCTAATCCGGTTTGTTGCCGGGCTTCCACTTGATCGAACAGCCGACGCTTGGCTTTTGATCGGCGCTGGGTTTGCGCCCTGACAGCACGGCGTCCGCGGCGGCGCGGATGTCAGCGCCGGTTGGCGTTCCGCGGCCGGGGCGCGTGTCGTCGAACTGGCCGCGATAGACGAGCTGCTTGTTCCTATCGAAGAGGAAGAGATCGGGCGTGCACACCGCGCCGTACGCCTTCGCCGTTTCCTGCGTCTCGTCGTAAAGGTAGGGGAACGTGAAGTGATGCGCGCGCGCGAACTCGCCCATCTTGTCGGGCGCGTCCTGCGGGTAGGAGCGCACATCATTGGCGCTGATGGCGACGACGGCGAGGCCCTTGTCCTGGTACTCTTGCGCGAAGGCGGCGAACGCGTCGGCGATGTGCACGACGTACGGGCAGTGATTGCAGATGAAGGCGACCAGCACCGGCTTGTCGCCGGCGACCTTGCCCAGCGCCCAGGCGCCGCCGGTGGGATCGGTAAGGACGAAATCGGGCGCGGGCGAGCCCAATTCAATCATCTTGGATTGTGCGGCCATGGCGTTCTCCTTCGCTACCAATGTACGCCTCAAGCGCGCCGGAGCAACCGTGACAGAGGTGCAGCGCCGGCTTAGCGTGGCGCACATGAGCTACAAGGGCCCTGCGCTCGCGGTGGATTGCGTCGTGTTCGACGGGGCGGGGCGCCTTCTGCTGGTGCGGCGCAAGCACGCGCCGTTCGCGGGCCAGTACGCGCTGCCCGGCGGCTTCGTGGAGAAGGGCGAGACGGTCGAAGCGGCGGCGCTGCGCGAATTGAAGGAAGAGACCGGCGTCGAGGGCGAGATCGTGCGCCTCGTCGGCGTCTATTCCGATCCTGCGCGCGATCCGCGCGGCCATGTCGTTAGCGTCGCGTTTCTGGTGCGCACGGAGGAGACGGAGGCCTTGGCCGGGGACGATGCGGACGCGGCGGAGTTCGTGCGCGATTGGCGCGATCTCGAGCTGGCGTTCGATCATAATGTAATCCTCAGACACGCGTTGGCGCCAAACTGAGGAATGACTCATGAGCTACGCTGTGTACCTTCAGATGTTTCAACATGGCGAACCCTTTGGTGTTTCGCGTCATGCAGTCGAGGCGGTGCTGGGCCGCTACGGAACAGTCGAGCAGAGAGCGGGCGCGTGGAGTCTCGACCTCCGGATCTGGCCGAAGAAATAGTGCTATCGGCCGACGCGATCGGCGGCATCTGCTCGGTTACACTGAGCCGCCCCCTCAATGCGCCGGACCTGCGCCGCCTGATCTTCGATTTTCTTGAATTGGGGTTTGTCTTCTTTTCCCAGGATTTGGAGGCGATCTGGGCGGCAAAAGACGTGCGAGCGAGTCTGCCGGTCGAACTGCGAGAGGTGCCGTTTGTAAGAGTGAACTCTGCTGAGCAGGTTTGGCCTCCGGACAACTAGACGACCGCCTGGATCGGCCCTTCCGCACGACCGGCGACGAATTGATCGACCATGGCGTTGCCGGAATCGTCGATCGCGCTCGCAGGTCCGCGCCAGACGATTTTGCCGGCGTAGAGCATGGCGATTTCGTCGGCGATTTTGCGGGCGCTGGCCATGTCGTGCGTGATCGAGACTGCCGCGCAGCCGAGTTCTTTCGACATTTCGACGATAAGATCGTTGATCGCGTCGGCGGTGATGGGATCGAGTCCGGTGGTGGGTTCGTCGAAGAAGAGAATGTCGGGCTTGGCGATGATGGCGCGCGCAAGGCCGGCGCGCTTTTGCATGCCGCCGGAGAGTTCGATGGGACGCACGTCGGCGAACTCGGGCGCAAGGCGCACTTTGCGCATCGTTTCGATGGCGCGCTCGCGCGCTTCGTTGCGGTTCACTTTGTCGGCGTAGATGAGGCGGAAGGCGATGTTCTCCCAGACGGTGAGACTGTCGAACAGCGCCCCGCCCTGGAACAGCATGCCGAATTTGCGCATCACGCGCTGACGGATTTCCGCCGGCATGCGCGTGACGTCCGCGCCGTCGACGAGAACTTGGCCGCTATCGGGACGCATGAGGCCCAGCGCGCATTTCAGCGTGACGGATTTGCCCACGCCCGAGCCGCCAATGATGACGAGCGACTTGCCTGGCGCCACGTCGACGTCGACACCGTCGAGCACTTGGCGGCCGCGGAGCTTTTTCTTGAGGCCGACGAGTGCGAGTTTCGGGGTCATCTTAACTCGCTTCCCGGACGCGTGCCCGGCCTTGAGCCGGGCTGCGATCCGGGACCCAGGGCAAGCACATCAACGCCCGGTGCGCGCCTTTGCTCTGGGTCCCGGCTCTCAGCCCCGCTTCCGCGGGGCATTCGGCCGGGAAGCGGAGAGTGTGCGCGCGCGAGCATGATCATCACTCCACGAAAAACGCCGTGATCAGGTAGTTCACCGCCAGGATCAGCACGATGGCGCCGACAACCGCGTTCGTCGCGGCGCGGCCGACGCCGAGGGCGCCGCCGTTGGAGTGGTAGCCTTGGTACGAGCCGACCGCGGCGATGATGAAGCCGAACACGGCGGCCTTCACGAGGCCGAGGACGACGTCCTGCGGCTCCATGAATTCGAAGGTGTTGCGCAGGTACGTGGCGCCGTTGAAGTCGAGGCTGTTCACCGCGACGAGATAGCCGCCCATCACGCCGATGATGTCGGCGGCGATGACGAGGATGGGCAGACACAGCGTCGCGGCTAAGACGCGCGGGACGATCAGGAAGCGGAACGGATCGGTCGAGAGCGTCGTCATCGCATCGATCTGTTCGGTGACGCGCATGGTGCCGATCTCGGCGGCGATGCCGGCGCTGACGCGGCCGGCGAGCATGAGGCCCGCCAGCACGGGGCCGAGCTCGCGCGTGATGCCGAGCACGACAATGTTGGGCACGAATTGTTCGGCGTTGAAGCGCGCGCCGCCGACATAGATGTTGAGCGCCAGCGCAGCGCCAATGAAGACGGCGGTGACGCCGATCACGGGCAGCGAGAAGTAACCGATCTGCGCGCATTGGCGGGCGAACTGGCCGAGGAAGAGGGGCGGCGAGAAGCACGCTGCGATGGCGCGTCCGGCGAACGCGGAGAAGCGTCCCGTTTCCGCCAGGATGGCGAGAACTGCGCGGCCGATGGCGGCGAGGGGGTTCATCAAAGCATTTCCTCCCCCGCCCCAAGGGGCGGGGGTAGGGGGAGGGGGCGTTGTGCGGCGCGCGAAGGTCCACGATGCGCACTGCCAGTCGCGCAAGCTGGAGCAAGCGCGCGCCCGGTCGTTCGCCCCCCCTCCCTACCCTCCCCCCGTTGGGGGGAGGGGCGCGCAAACCGCAAAGGCATTAGCTGCGCATCCCCGTCTTGCGCACCGTGCCGGCGAACGTCGTCAGAATCTCATAGGGCAGCGTGCCGGAGAGCGCCGCGACGTCTTCGAGCGGCGCGTTCGGCCCCAAGAACTCCACCATCGCGCCGGGCTGCGCCTCCGCGCATCCCGTCACGTCCAGGATGACCAGATCCATCGACACCCGCCCCAGCAGCGGGCGCTTGGCGCCCGCGAGGAAGCCATAGCCGCGGCTCGAGAGCGACCGCAAGTAGCCGTCCGCGTAGCCCAGCGCGACGGTGGCGGTGCGCATTTTGCTCGGCGCGGTAAACGTGGCGCCATAGCCGAACGTTTCGCCGGGCTCGACGTCGCGCACTTGCAGGATCGGCGCTTCGATCGTTGCGGCAGCGGAGAGCTGTGGATTGTCGGCGTTGAGACCGCCGTGGCCGTAGAGGCCGATGCCCGGACGCACGAGATCGAAGTGATAGTCGGGGCCGATGAGGATGCCGCCGGTTGACGCGAGGCTTAGCGGCGCTTTGGGAAACAGACTTGCCGCATCGACGAAGCGCTTCAGCTGCACGGCGTTCTTCTCGTGTTTCACGTCTGAGGCGCAAGCGAGGTGGCTCATGACGAGAGCGAGCGTAGTGTGCTTGAGCGTAACCATCGCTTGCGTCAGCTCTTCTGGGCCGATGCCGAGCCGGTTCATGCCCGTGTCGATGTGCAGCGCCGCCGGCCCGCGCGCATTCCAGAGCTGGATATGCGCGATGGAATTGAGCACCGGCATGAGCTTGGCGCCGGAGAGCATCTCGACGTCGTCGGGCGTCACGCCGTTCAGCACGAACACTTGCGGCCCATCGCCGATCGCCTTGCGCACGGCGAGCGCTTCGGCGCTGGTGGCAGTGAAGAAGACGCGCGCGCCGGCTTGCGCCAATGCGCGGGAGACCTGCACAGCGCCGAGCCCGTAGCCGTCGGCTTTCACCACCGCTGAGACGGCCGCGCCGGGCGCAGCTTTGCGGAAGAAGCGCCAGTTCTCGACGATGGCGGCGTGATCGACGCGCAAGCGCGCGAGGCGGGGGCGAAGCGGCGCCGATGCTTCGGTCATGCCGCCAGCCCCTTTTTGTCCTTTGTACCTTCTTCGTGTCTTTGTGTTTCTCTTTTCAACACAAAGGACACGAAGGATGCACAAAGAACACGAAGAGGGCCGGCGAGGGCGGCTGCGGTTCGGGCTTGTCCTCTAGGTGCGGGCGAGGTTGCCGAATCTGGTGTAGCGGCTGTCAAAGAAGAGCTTCACTTTCCCGATCGGACCGTGGCGCTGCTTGCCGATGATGACTTCGGCCTGGTTGCGCACTTCGTCCAGCTGCCGCATCCACGCGATGTGCTCGTCGGTGCCCTCGCGCGGCTCGGCGCGCTCTAGATAGTAGCTCTCGCGGTAGACAAACAAGACCACGTCCGCGTCCTGTTCAATGGAGCCGGATTCCCGGAGGTCCGAGAGCTGCGGCCGTTTGTCGTCGCGCGTCTCCACCTGTCGCGAGAGCTGCGACAGCGCGAGGACAGGCACCTTGAGGTCCTTGGCCAGCGCCTTGAGGCCCTGCGTGATCTCGCTCACCTCCTGCACGCGCCCGTCCGACTTGCGCGAGGAGGAGGTGACGAGTTGCAGGTAATCCACAACGACGCAGTCGAGCCCGACCGTGCGCTGCAGACGGCGCGCGCGGGCCTGCAGTTGGGCGATGCCGATGGCGCCGGTTTCATCGATGTGCAGCGGCAGCTGCTGCAGGTTCACGGCTTCGTTGGCGAGGCGCTCATATTCCTGTTTGCTGATCTTGCCGCGGCGAATGCGGTCGCTCTCGATGCCGGCGGCGTCGGAGAGCAGGCGCGTGGCCAGTTGCTCGGCGGACATTTCCAGTGAGAAGAACGCGACCACGCCGCCTTTGTTCGCCGCGGTTTCCAGTTCGCCCTCGCGGATCACCTTGAGGCGCTGACGGGCCACGTTGAAGGCGATGTTGGTGGCGAGCGCGGTTTTGCCCATCGAGGGGCGGCCGGCGAGGATGATGAGGTCGGACTTGTGCAGCCCGCCCAGCATGCGGTCGAGGTCGTCGAAATGGGTGGCGAGGCCGGAGACATCCGACTTGCTCTCGTACGCCGCGGCCGCCATCTCGATCGACGTCGTCAGCGCGCGGGAGAAAGGCGAGAAGCCGGAATTGGCCGCGCCGCTTTCGGCCAGCGTGAAGAGCGTGCGTTCGGCTTCCTCGATGATGTCCTTGGCGTCGTGATCTTCCGGCGGGTTCTCCGCGAGATCGGAGATGACGTTGCCAACCCGGATTAGTTCGCGCCGCAGCGCAAGGTCGTAGATCAGCGCCGCATAGGATTGCGCTTGCGCCGAGAGAGGCGCGGCGGCTTCCATCAGCTTCATCAGATAAACCGCGCCGCCGATCTCCTTGATGCCGCCATCCTTGGCGAAGCGCTCCTTCAGCGTGACGCCGTCCGCGAGTTCGCCGGCGGAGATGAGTTCGGCGCAGGCCTGGAAGATGCGTCCGTGCACAGGATCGTAGAAGTGCTTGTCCTGTAGGAGCGGGGTGATGCGGTTGTACGTCTCGTTGTCGAAGAGAATGGCGCCCAGCAGCGCCTGCTCGGCTTCCAGGTTGTGCGGCGCCACGCGCGGCGGAGGCGCGGCGGGCGGCACAGCCAAGGGCAGGGACTGCTGGTTCGACATGAGCGGGCGACGATGGCGCGATTCGGCGCCGCAACGATTAAGGCGTGCGGCCTATGCCCAAGATATTCCGAGTCGCGGGCGCGCTATCACCGTTGACGGCGTGCAACGAATCTCGTTCGCGACGCGAATCGATCAGTCGAAAATGTCGAACAGATCGAAGCCGCCGCGCCGGCGACGACGGCCGTCGCGCTCTCCATATTCGCCGCGCTCGCCATACTCGCCGCGCTCTCCGTATTCGCCCCGCTCGCCATACTGCTGATATTGTTGTTGTTGCGGCGGGCGCTGTTGCGGTTGCTGCGGCGCCATTGCGGCTTGCGGCGCTTCGGCGGCGAACGCGTCGCGCGCGCTCTGCATCAGCTTTTCCAGTTCGCCGCGATCGAGCCAGACGCCGCGGCAGGTCGGGCACATGTCGAATTCGACCCCGTTGCGGTTGAGGGTCTGCATCGAGGCATTGTCGTTCGGGCACATCAGTAGAGGCATCAGACTTCTCCTTCGTTGTATTGAACTAGCGGGCTTTTCCGGGTTCGCCAGAGGGAATAGAACACGCCCGCAGCCAGGATGGCGAAGGTGACGGCGAGCGACCATTCGGCCGGGAATTTCCCAAGGCCCACTGCGTCGGCGATGAAGATTTTGCCGCCGATGAAGATCAGCAGCACGGCCAGCGCCTGCTTCAGATAGGCGAACCGGTGCAGCACAGCGGCGAGCGCAAAATAGAGCGCGCGCAGCCCCAGGATGGCGAAGACGTTCGAGGTGTAGACGATATAGGGGTCGGTGGTGATGGCGAAGATCGCCGGCACCGAGTCCACGGCGAAGATGATGTCCGCCACTTCGATCATGATTAGCGCCAGGAAAAGCGGCGTCATCAGCATCGCCATGCCCCCGGTCTTGGCGTCGATCCGGCGCACGAAAAAGCGCTGACCGTGCAGCCCATCCGTCATGCGAAGGTGGCGGCGCGCCCAGCGGTAGAGCGGATTCTCCGACAGCGGCGTTTCTTTGTGCCATACCAGCATCTTGACGCCGGTCAGCACGAGGAAGCCGGCGAAGACGTAAAGCACCCAGGCGAACTGCGTCACCAGCGCCGCGCCGACGCCGATCATCAGCGCGCGCAAGACGATCACGCCGAGTATCCCCCAGAACAGCACACGGTGCTGATATTGGCGCGGGATTGCCAGGAAACCGAAAATGGTGGCGATGACGAACACGTTGTCCATCGCCAGGCTTTTCTCGACGATGAAGCCGGTGACGTATTCGACCGCCGCCTGGTCGCCGAGCTGAAGCCAAACGAAGCCGGTGAAGGCCAAGCCGAGCATGATGTAGAACGCCGAGAGCATCAGGCTCTCGCGCACGCCGATTTCCTTTGCGCCTGTGTGAAGAACGCCGAGGTCAAAGGCCAAGAGCAGGCCGACGACCGCGAAAAAGGCCAGCCACATCCATACCGGCTGGCCAAGGAAGAGGCTTTGCAGCGCTTCCATAGTTCCCTCGCTCCCGAGGGTGGCGCGCAGCAGGGAGTCGGCTGTCCGAACCTGCATCGAGCTCACCCGATGCGGTCCGACATCACGATGCGTAGGCATCGTCAGAGGGGCCCGGTCCCGCGCGCCTGAGATGGATCGGCCTGGTCAATCCGCAAGGGGTCCAGCGATATTTTTTCAGCACAGAATGAAAAGCCCCGCGCACCTGCCGATGCGCGGGCCGATCTGTCGCGAATGTTGGGCCTATTCTGCGCGCGCGCCGGGCTCGTTCGTGATCGACGCGACCGCCAATTCCTTGGCGGCGGCTTCGGCTTGCGCGCGCTCGGCCTCGATGGCCGAAGCGAGCACGTTCTCGCCGCGCGCTTGGCGCTCGGCTTCGTCCGCGGAGCGGGCGACGTTGATCTTCACCGTCGCGTACACTTCCGCGTGCAGGCGCACACGCACGTCGTAGACGCCGATCGTCTTGATCGGCTTGTCGAGCACGACCGCGCCGCGTTCGACCTTTTCGCCCGACTTGGCGATTTCGTCGGCGATATCGCGCGAGGAGACCGAGCCGTAGAGCTGGCCCGCTTCGCCGGCCTGACGGATCAGCACATAGGACGACCCATCGATTTTTCCGGAGGCCTGTTCGGCCGCGCTGCGCGCTTCGGCGTTCCGCGCTTCGATCTCGGCGCGGCGCGCTTCGAACGCTTTGCGGTTCGTGTCGGTCGCGCGCAGGGCTTTCTTCTGCGGCAACAGGTAGTTGCGCGCAAAGCCGTCGCGCACCTTCACCTCGTCGCCTATGCCGCCCAGATTCTCGACGCGTTCAAGCAGGATGACTTGCATGGCTTGTCCCCCTCACTGAACTGCAAACGGAAGCAGGGCGAGTTCGCGCGCGCGCTTGATGGCGCGGGCGAGCTCGCGTTGCTTCTTGGCGGAAACGGCGGTGATGCGCGCGGGGACGATTTTGCCCTTCTCGCTGATGTAGCGCTGCAGGAGCTTGACGTCCTTGTAGTCGATCTTCGGCGCGCCTTCGCCGGAGAACGGGCACACTTTGCGCCGGCGTCCGAACGGACGGCGCGCCGGGATGTTGGAGATGTTGAACTTGGGAGCGCCTTTTCTTTCTTTCTGGGCCATGACTATTCCTCCCCGCCTTCAAAATCGCCGCCCTCATCGCCTTCGCGGCCCTCGCGGCGCGCGCGGCGGCGCTCTTCGCGGTCGCGGCGCGCCAGGATCGGCGAGGGCTCTTCGTCCAGCTCTTCGACGCGGAAGGTTTTGAACCGCATCACATCTTCGTTGATCTTCAAGCGGCGCTCGAGCTCGTGCACCGCCGCGGGCGGCGCATCGATGTTGAGCATCGCGTAATGGCCCTTGCGGTTCTTGCGGATGCGGTAGGTGAGGTTGCGCAGGCCCCAGTATTCGGTCTTGCCGACGTGGCCGCCCAAATCCTTGATCGTCTTGGTGATGTCCTCGACCAGCGCGTCGACTTGCTGGGGCGAGATTTCGGGACGTGCAATCAGCACGTGTTCGTAGAACGCCATGTTTTCCTCTTCCGGTGGACCTGCGGCGCCCTGGCCGGGGAAGGACCGGCCAAAACGATGGACCCCGGGCGGCGGATGCCCCCGGGGCCGCAGATCGCGTGGGCGCGGAACATACGGATTTCGGGGGCGGAGGCAAGGGTTGGCGCGCCTATACGCCATTGACGTATTCGCCAATGGCGTATAGAGTGGGCCCATCGGGAAGAAGCTACACACCGTCGCCGAAACCGAAGGCTTCATCGCCGATTGTCGTGAGGCCGGCGTGCCCGGCGTCGTTCGTGCGGCGATCGTCGACGCAGTGTCGCAAGATCCCCGCGGCGGCGATCTCATTACTGACTCCGGCGGCGCCCGGAAGGTCAGGTTCGCCGCGCCCGGTCGTGGCAAGAGAGGCGGGTATCGCCTCATCGCCGCCTACGTCGGTGAAGACGCGCCGGTCTATCTGCTCGCCCTCTATTTGAAGGGCGACAAGGCCAACCTGAGCAAGGCCGAGGTTGCGGAGCTCAAGAAGCTGCTGACCGACGTGAAACGCTATTGGAAGGAGACGCGAAAATGACCGCAAAGCGAAAGCGTCCTCCGCTCGGAGAGCGTGTGCTTGGGGCTGCGCGCGAAGCCGTCGCCCACGCCAAAGGGGAGCCGACGAACGTCGTCACCCATGTTCCGGGCGAGGTCGACGTGAAGGCGATCCGTCAGCGTCAACGGCTCTCGCAGTCGGAGTTCGCGCGCCGTTATGGCTTCACCCTCGACAGCGTCCAGAACTGGGAAGCTGGCCGCCGCCGTCCCGAGGGGCCAGCGCGCCTATTGCTGACAGTCATCGACCGTGAGCCCGAAGCAGTTCGGCGCGCTCTGAAGGCAGCGCCGTAAATTCGCGCCGCGGGGGCAAGGCCCTCCCTCAATCGTTACCGCCGAGGGCAGCGACGCATGGTATGAGCCGAGTTATGCGGGCCATTGCGTTAGTTGCACTGCTGACTGCGGTTTTGACGGCTTCGGCAGCTGGCCAGGAGAGCGCGTCGAACGAAGCGCCTCTGATAACCGGCACGCCCGAATGGATTGAGCGGCCAACCACTATTCCGCATCCACCGGGAAATTGGTGGACGCGAACAGATCTGCCCAAAGAGGCGCTTGTTGTTCTCGATTGTTTGGTCGCGCCGAACGGAAGGCTTGATTGTTCAATCCAAAGCGAAGAGCCGCCGGGCTGGGATTTTGGTCAACAAGCCCTCCGACTTGCTCGCGACCTCCGAATGGCGCCCACCACCCGCGAAGGCGAGCCCACCGCCAATCGCCGCCACATCCTGCGCATTCCCTTCCGGACTGAATGAAGCCGGAGGGGCGGCGCTGGTTGTGGTGGGGCCGTGAGCGCCGCCCCTCCGATCCGCCTCGCCGGGGGCAAGGGGAATCTCATGAAGCGCGCCGCCGGATCTCGACGCGGCGGTTGAGCTGGCGGCCGGCGGCAGTGTGGTTTGTGGCGACCGGTTCGTTTTCGCCGCGCCCGACGGCGCTGATGCGTTCGCGCGCGATGCCGCGCGCGACCAGCCACTCCACAACGGCGCGCGCGCGGCGCTCGGAAAGGCCCTGGTTGTAGGCGTCCGTGCCGACCCAGTCGGTGTGGCCCTCGATGTCGATGCTCATGCTCGAATCCGCCTGCATCATCGCCAGCAGCGGCTCGAGGATGGCGTTCGCTTCCGGCCGCAGCGTCGAGCGATCGAAGTCGAACAGGACGTCGTTGAAGCTGATGAGGGGGGGCGCTTCCGGCTCATCGAGTTGCGGCGGCGGCGAAGGGTCGAACTGCGCCAACTCAAGGCCGGGGCACGGCGTGCCGGCGCGGTGCATGGCGCTGCGCACGTCATCGTCCTGACAGAGCAAGGCGAGCGCGGCCCGCGGATAGCCAAGCTCATCGAGCGCGCGCGCGTTGCGAACGCGGCGGCATTGACGGTCCGGCCACGTCGTCGCCAGCGAAAAGCCGAAGCCGATGGCCTGCACGCCGAAGGAGCGCGAACCCATGCAGGTGTCCTCGGACGCCGTGAGCGATGCGGCGAAAGCGGTGGCGGCAGGGATGCGAAGCGGACGGTCGTTCGCGCCCGCGCCATTGTGCGAACTCTGCGAGAGGTCGCCGGTCGCGAGCAGGGCGCCGCCGCCGTCGCGGTTGGCCGGCCGGGCCTCGGGGGCTGCGCCTGCGCGCGGCGCGAGCGCAGCCATGTGCGCGTCCTCGGCGCGCGCAGTCAGCCATGAGGCTGCCTTGTCGCCCGCTCTGGCGTCGCGCGGATGGTGATCGGAGTCGTTGTCAAAGCCCTCTTCGGCGAACGCGTGCGGCGGCACGGCGCCTGCGCCGAACGCAAACGCGGCGACCGCGGAGCTGAAACGGGCGGGACGCATGCGGATTGAGCTCAACGGCGGAAGATGCCCCAGCCGGATCGCCGCTCAGCGGATTGGTTTGATGCGGCTTCGGCGCTCTCGCCCGGGCACGGCGTGCCGGCGGTCGTCATCGCGCTGCGCACGTCGCCGTCGACGCAGAGCAAGGCGACCGCGGCGCGATCGTAGCCCCGCGCCGCCAGTTCGCGCGAGTTCTTGAGCCGCTGACAATTCTCGTCGCGCCATGTCGTGCCGAGGGAAAGGCCGAACGCCATGCCCTGCGCGCCTACCGAACTGGAGCCCATGCAGGTGTCTTCGGTGGCGATGATGGGCGCGGCGTACGCAGTCATCGCGGGGATTTCGGTGACGCGCCCGTCGCGCCCATCGCGTCCGTCCTGGCCGTTCAAGCCATTCTGTCCGTTCTGGCCATTTTGCCCGTTCAAACCGTTCTGTCCGTTCTGTCCGTTCTGGCCATTTTGGCCATTTTGCCCGTTCTGACCGTTCTGTCCGTTTTGGCCGCCGGTATTGCAGCTGTTGTGGTGACAGTGCGTGCCGCCGTTGCCGGTGGCTTGGGCATGGTTCGCCAAGCCAAACGTCGCCAGCACGAGCGTTCCAAGCACAAGGAAAACAATCCGAGCGCGCATCGGGGTCCCCCTCCTGAGCGCAGGCGTTGCCTGCGCAGGTGCGTCCCCCCAGACCCCAAATTCTCGACGCAAGCGCCTTCGCCGCCGCATCGCGCAGCCTGCGGATCAGCGCTCGCGAGAAATGTCCCTTGCCTTCACCTCCCGATATCTGACGGTTCCTGTCAACAGCGGCGCAATAAAAACGAGTTCATGTCGCGATGCAGCGCAAAGCCCGCGGCGATTGTCGCTGCGGCGGCTCTGAGCTAAACGCCGCCGCATGACGATCGCTTTCATTTTTCCTGGCCAGGGCAGCCAGGCGCCCGGCATGGGCAAGGCTGTTTTTGACGCTTTCGGCGCGGCGCGCGAAGTCTTTCAGGAAGTCGATGAAGCTCTGGGCGAAAAGCTCTCGCGCCTCATCTTCGAAGGACCCGCGGATGAGCTCACGCTCACCGCCAACGCGCAGCCTGCCTTGATGGCGGTGAGCCTTGCAGCCATGCGCGTGCTGGAGCGCGAGTTCGGCGTCGCGGCGAGCAAGGCGGCTTACGTTGCCGGCCATTCGCTGGGCGAATACTCCGCGCTCGCCGCCGGGGGCGCGCTCAGCGTCTCCGACGCGGCAAAGCTTCTGCGCAAACGAGGCGAGGCCATGCAGGCGGCCGTGCCGGTTGGAGAGGGTGCGATGGCGGCGCTGATCGGCAAGGTCGACGTCGCGCTCGCCGAGGAGATCGCCGCGAAAGGCGCCGAAAGCGGCGTCTGCGTCCTGGCCAACGACAATAACGTCGGCAACGTCGTGATTTCAGGATCGAAAGAGGGCGTGGACGCGGCGCTGGCCTACGCGAAGGAAAAAGGCGCGCGCGCCATTTCGCTCAACGTGTCAGCGCCATTCCACTCGCCGCTGATGCAGCCCGCGGCGGAGGCGATGGCGGAAGCGCTGGCGAAGACCGAGATCGCGCCGTTTTCGCCGCCACTGGTCGCCAACGTGACGGCGCATCCGGTTAGCGAGCCGGCGACTGTGCGCAGGCTGCTGGTCGAGCAGGTCACCGGCCGCGTGCGTTGGCGCGAGAGCATCGAGTGGATGAGTCACGGCGGCGGCGTGGCGCGCTTCATCGAAGTCGGCGCCGGCAAACAGCTCTCCGGCATGGTCAAGCGCATCTCGCCCGGTGCGGCGGCGCTGGCGCTGAATGAGCCCGGCGAGCTGGAAGCGTTCGCGAAGACGCTGTGATGAACATGGACCGCCGGGGCCCTCGCCGGCGCCCGCGCGCCACGTCTCACACGCTTGCAGTTGTCGCACCGTCGCTGCCGGCGAGGGCGCCGGCGGTCCATGTTGCGCGGCGATGATGCGACAAGTTGCACTCCTCCGCGGCGTCAATCTTGGCAAGCGTAAGGTGATTATGTCGGAGCTGCGCGCGATCTGCGAGCGCGCCGGCTTCGCCAGCGTGCAGACGCTGCTCGCGAGCGGCAATCTCGTGCTCGACGCCAGGGAGAAGGGCGCGAAGCTCGAAGCAACGTTGGAACAGCTCATTCTCGACGAGCTTGGGGTCAAGACAGATGTGTTCGTCCGCAGCGGCGCCGAACTCGAAGCTGTGATGGCGGCCAATCCCTTCAAATCGTTCGCGAAGAACCAGCCGACCTTCCTGGTGGTGACGTTCATGCGCGGTCCGGCGAGCGCGGCGGAGATGCATGCGATGCGCGCCACCGCGCTGCTCGGCGAAGAGGTCAAGCAGGGCGAGAATTGCCTCTACATCAAGTTTCCGAAGGGCCAGGGGCCATCCAAGCTGAAGTTGCCCAAGGTCGGCACGGCGCGAAACTGGAACACCGTCACGAAGCTTGCGGCGATGGCGGCGGCGTGATCATTCCGGCTGGAGCGCGACGACGTTGCGTGTCTCGGACTTGCTCCAACCGCCCGTCACTTTCGCGGCGAGCTTGCCGTCAGCGCGCGTGAAGGTGGTTTCGAGGATCGCGCTGGTCTTCGATCGGTTGAGTACGCGGCTTTCGATCTCGACCTGCTCGCCAGCCTTGATCGGGCGCACGAAGCGGATGTGCAGATCGAGCGTCACCCACGCCTCTAACGCGTCGAGTGTCGTGGCGATGGTCAGCCATTGGCCTCCGTCAGCCAGAGCGGTGAGGAGCCCGCCCTGGACGTAGCCGTCGGGAAGGCTGAACTGCTTGCCCGGCATCCAGGTCGAGCCGATGCGGCCGGGCTCGACAGTGTGCACTAGGTTCTCCTCGTGCACGCGCATGTGCTCGACCCATGGCGGCAAGGGCAGGGGGTTCTTGCGCGCCTTGATCGCGTTCGCGAGGTCTAAGCCGGAAAACGCCATGAACTCCCTCCGCCACCGTTCCTGAGCAGAACTTGCGGCGAGGTCTGGGCGGGAATAGGTCAGGCCGCAAGGCAGGAGTTCTCATGTTCTCACTCACAGGCAAAACCGCGCTGGTCACAGGCGCTTCGGGCGGCATTGGCGGCGCTATTGCCAAAGCGCTCGCGGCGCAGGGCGCGCGGGTGGCGCTTTCGGGGACGCGGGTCGAAGCGCTGGAAAAGGTGCGCGCCGAGATGGGCGGCGATCATCCGATCACGCCCTGCAATCTCGCCGACAGCGCCGCCGTCGATGCGCTGGTCGGCCAAGCCGAGCAAGCGCTCGGCGGGCGGCTCGACATTCTTGTCGCCAACGCCGGCATCACCAAGGACGGGCTCATGCTGCGCATGAAGGACGAAGACTGGCAGCAGGTGCTGAAGGTCAATCTCGAAGGCTACTTCCGCCTGTCGCGCGCGGCGCTGCGCAATATGATGAAGAACCGCTGGGGTCGCATTATCGGCATCACGTCCGTCGTGGGCGTCACCGGCAATCCGGGGCAGGCGAACTACGCCGCCTCGAAGGCGGGCATGATCGGCTTCACCAAGGCGCTCGCGGCCGAAGTCGCCAGCCGCAACGTGACGGCCAACTGCATCGCGCCGGGCTTCATCGCCTCGCCTATGACTGACGTGCTCAACGAGGCGCAGAAGACGGCGCTCCTAGGAAAGATCCCGGCCGGCCGGCTTGGGACGGGCGGGGACGTGGCGGCCGCCGCCGTGTACCTAGCCAGCGAGGAGGCCGCCTACATCACCGGCCAGACGCTGCACGTGAACGGCGGCATGGCGATGATCTGAAGCTGGGCGCCAGCCATCCAAAGGAAGGCTGCCCCAAAGGCCGCCCAGAAGCGAAAAAAGCTTGCGCCGGGGCCAACCTGTGGTCAAAACGCCGCTCAACGCGGCCTTACCGGGCCGGCGAAGCGGAATCCTGAACTGGCGAGGCGTTGAATGTCGGACGTGTTTGAGCGCGTGAAGGCGATTGTCATCAAGCATCTCGAGGCGCCGCCGGAAAAGGTGACGGAAAAGGCCTCGTTCATCGACGACCTGGGGGCGGACAGCCTCGACAACGTCGAGTTGGTGATGGCCTTTGAGGAAGAGTTCGGGATCGAGATTCCGGACGACGCGGCCGAGCATATCCAGACCGTCGGCGACGCCGTGAAATTCATCTCGGAGAAACAGGGCTAGGCCCTGAGCGCCCCCTGGATGAGGCGCATCGTCATCACTGGCATCGGGCTTGTGACACCGCTGGCCGCGACCCGCGAAGCCACGTGGGAACGGCTGATCGCGGGGAAGTCCGGCGCCAACAAGATCGAGCACTTCAAGGTTGAGGATCTGCCGTGCCGCGTGGGCTGCCTGGTGCCGCGCGCGGACGGACGCGGCGGCGGCGCGGGCGACGATGCGGCGTTCAATCCCGACAGTGTGATGTCGGCGAAAGAGCAGCGCCGCATCGACGATTTCATCCTCTATGGCATCGCCGCCGCCGAGGAAGCGGTGGCCGATTCCGGATGGAAGGCCGAAACCGAACAAGACAAACAACGCACCGGCGTCCTCATCGGCTCGGGCATCGGCGGCATCGATTCGATCGAGCGCAACGCATTGCTGCTGGAGCGCGACGGACCGCGCAAGCTGTCGCCGTTTTTCATCCCGAGCGCGCTGATCAATCTGGCGAGCGGCCACGTCTCCATCCGCCACGGCTTCAAAGGGCCCAACCATTCCGTCGTGACAGCCTGTGCAACGGGCGCGCACGCGGTCGGCGATGCAGCGCGGCTGATTGCGCATGGCGATGCCGACGTGATGGTGGCGGGCGGCGCCGAGGCGGCGATTTGCCGGCTGGGGCTTGCGGGCTTCTGCGCACTGCGCGCGGTTTCATCGGGCTTCAATGAAACGCCGGAAAAGGCCTCGCGTCCCTATGACAAGGACCGCGACGGTTTTGTCATGGGCGAAGGCGCGGGCTGCGTCGTGCTAGAAGAGTACGAGCACGCCAAGGCGCGCGGCGCGAAGATCTATGCTGAGGTGAAGGGCTACGGCCTGTCTGGCGACGCCTACCACATCACCGCGCCTGCCGATGACGGCGACGGCGGCTATCGCGCCATGCAGGCGGCGTTGAAGGACGCGAGGCTCACGCCGGCGGACATCGATTACGTCAACGCGCACGGCACTTCGACGCCGCTGGGCGATGAGATCGAACTGAAAGCGGTGGAACGCCTGTTCGGCAATGCGACCGGGAACCTCTCGCTCTCCTCGACCAAGTCCGCGATCGGACATCTCCTCGGCGCGGCGGGCGCGGTGGAAGCGATCTTCTGCGCGCTGGCGATCCGCGACGGCGTGGTTCCGCCCACGCTGAATCTCGACAATCCTTCGGTTGAAAGCGCCATAGATTTGACGCCCCACAAAGCCAAGAAGCGGCCGGTGAGGGCAGCAATGTCGAATTCGTTCGGATTTGGCGGCACGAACGCCGCCCTGATCCTGACCGCGGTGGACTGATGGGGCGACTGCTGTTCTGGGCGGTCGCGCTTGCAGGCGCGGCGGCGATCTTCCTCTACTTCTTCTTCACGAGCGCCATCTCGCGTCCGGGCCCAAGCGCCGAAGACGAAGCGTTCATGGTCGAGCGCGGGGCCTCGGGCGCGGAGATCGCACGAGCGCTGCAGCGCGAGGGTCTAATCACCGATGCGCTGCTCTTCCGCATCGCCAATCGGCTTCATGGCTCGGGCCAGCCGCTGCAAGCGGGGGAATACTTGATCCCCGCGCGCTCTTCGGCGCGCCAGATCGTGGAGATGATGACGAGCGGCGACGCGCTGCAACACGCCATCACTTTTCATGAAGGCATCACCATCGCCGCGGTGATGAAGGTACTGGAAGAGAGCGACGTGCTGAGCGGCGATATGCCGGAGGCGCCGCCCGAAGGCTCTATCCTGCCGGAGACCTATCACGTGCAGCGCGGCATGACGCGCGCGGCGCTGTTGCAGCAAATGCGCGAGGCGCGGGACCGCGTCGTCGCGGAGGTGTGGGAAAATCGACAGGCGAACTTGCCGGTCAACTCGGCGGAAGAACTGGTGATCCTCGCCTCGATCGTCGAGCGCGAAACTGGCGTGCCTGCTGAGCGGCCGCTCGTGGCCGCCGTGTTCGTCAACCGCCTGCGCGCGCCGATGCGGCTCGAAAGCGATCCCACCATCATCTACGGCGTCTGCCGTCAATTCCCGGACCGCTGTGTCGATGGACGTCTCGTAAACGCGCAGGGCCAGCGCCGCACGATCCGCCAAAGCGAGATCGCGCTCAACACGGGCTACAACACCTATCGTATCGACCGCTTGCCGCCGACGCCGATCTGCAACCCTGGCCGCGCCGCGCTCGAAGCGACGGCGAACCCGGCGCAATCCAACGCGCTCTTCTTCGTTGCGGACGGTACGGGGGGGCACGTGTTCGCTTCGACGCTCGCCGAGCACAACGCCAATGTCGCGCGCTGGCGCCAGATCGAGGCGCAGCGATTGGCCGAACAGCGCGCCGCGAACTAGTGCCAAGCGCCCGCGCCTACGACGCGGTGATAGCCGGGGCGTACAAGCACTTCGAGTTGGGCAGCCTCGTATTCGGTCCCAACACCAACCTATCCTCCATCGCCAACCAGACCGACGCGGAGTTCTTGGAGTGGCTGATCGAGGATCTAGGCGAGACGTTCGCCATGCGGACGCCAAAGGCCGTCGACAAGAATGGTCGAACGCGCGTGCCGCAGCTGCTCATCCCGGACGTGCTGACGGTGACGCAACTCGCCGAAATACTGGATTCCGGCGCCTGGCCTGACGCTTGGATTTGGCCAGATCATTACGTTCGATAAGCACTCCGAGGTGTGCACCATCAACGTGCCCCGCGTGTTCACTTTTTTCCGAAACCTCCGTTTCTGGGTAGCTGGGTCCTCCTGAAGGGAGTAGTTTTGGCCCTGGCTCATGCATGGGGGAGCCAGATGCCAGGCCGTCCATCCTCGCAGTCCGCTCAAGTTGCGCGCCTTGTTCGCGGGGCCGCCGTTACTGCTTGCCGTTGGTGCAGCCGCGTGTGCGCGGCGAGCCTGCGCTACCCGGCCGCGGCGCGCCGTTCGCTGAGGCGTTGGGCGTTTAGACTCCTCGGGCCGGTTGAGGCAACGTTGCTGAGCGCCCCGAGCCGCGAACGCATTCACGCGACGGCCACGTTCACGCTGATTTTCCTGTTCGCTGTGACTAGCGTCGATTTTATCGTCGCAGGCGGCGCCGAATTCGGCTCGCAACGATCTCCTGAATCGCGGAGTTTGCTCGAAGCATCGCAGCACAGCGCTCCGGAGCGTAGTGCTTTAGAGGCTTCTGCCGCGCCGGCCGACCAGTCCATGCCAACGGCCGTCGCGCCCGCGCTCGCCGATGTCACCGAGGCGAACGTGCTCCCTGTGAGCCAGAGCTTCGAGGCGACGCCGATCGACAGCACGGATTTTGCACCGGCGTCTCTTCAAGCGGCCGAACAACTCCTCACGCCGATTGCGGCAAGCTTGATGGAAACGAGCGAGCCCTCCGAGACGTCGTTGATCGGCGAGCCGACAGGGCCGACGGCCGTAGCCGTCGCACCGTCCGAACCAGGCCGTCCTCGAAAGGCGCCGGCGGATTCATTCGGGCCTCGCGCGAAGACGCAGAGCCCGGCTGCTTCATCCCAATAGGCCAGCGCGGCGAAGGGCAATCGGCGCGGCGCGCCGGTTCACTGTAGACAGGCGCGCAGCCCGACCTCAACAGAACCCTGATTGTCGTCGAACGTGCCGGGGACATCGTTGATCGAAAGCTGAAGCGTTCCGTTCGCGGGGCTGGTGATGACTTGGCTGCCGCCAATCGCGAACGTCGCGTCTCCAACGCGTCCAACGAGCGCGGCAAGATCGGCGTCGGCGACAACCGTGCCGGCGAGCCTGTAGCGCTCGAATCCTGCGGGGCCTCTGTATTCGCCTCCGTTGCTCCAGCGCCCGCCTGCGCACATGTTCAAACGCTGGCCACGTTGCAGCGCAACCCCCGTATCGCACCACCCGACGCGGGCGTCGACCCGGAACCCACTCGCGGTTCGCGCGCAAGCGGGCGCCTGAGGAGGAGTCGCCCTTATCGCGCCGATGCGCACCGGTTGACTGACGACGCTCTCGGAAAACCCATGGTCGTCCACGTAGTCGGCTCGGGCTGAGACCGCGCTCTCCGAGTCCGCTTCCTGAACGGCATAGGTCCAGCCTGTGGCGCCGGCGATGGGCTCGCCGTTGCGCAACCACTGGATACGGGGCGCGCCGGTTATGCCGTTTTCATCGGAGAGCGCGGCGCTGACAACACCGCCCTCCAAGGTGAGCCGCAACGCACCGGGCTGATTTGACGGCGGGAGTGGCGGCGCGCCGATTTGCAGTGGCTGGCTGACGACGCTCTCGGTGTAACCGCCGTCGTCGACGTAATCGGCGCGCGCCGAGATTGCGCTTCCCAGATCGGCGCGCTGCACCGCATACGTCGCGCCGGAGACGCCATGGATTGGCACGCCATCGCGCAGCCACTGGATAGGCGGCGCGCCGGATATGCCATTCGGGTCAGAGAGCAAGGCGTTGATATTCCCGCTTCCGTCGTCGTTCAACGTCAGCGTCCCCGGCTGGTTGGCGGAGGCCTGTTCGGATGCGATGAGATCGCGCACATGGAATGCGGCAAGACCGGTCACGCCGACCGCGCCCGCGGATGCGATCAGCTGAAAGGTCAATAATGACCACGCAGCGTTGACGAAACGGCGCGAGTTGGAGAGAGGCTTGGTCATGGCTTCACCGCAGAGGCAAGGGCTGTGCGAATGACGCGCAAAAGCGTCAGGCCGAATGCGATGCACGCTGTCGCGAAGCTGGCGAGCGCTAGCACCTGATATGTGTCGGGATCAATCCCGTTCGGACCGGGTCCGAGTTGAAGCGTGAGCACGCCGACGAAAACGATGAGCGCCAGCGATAGCCAGCCCAGTGCGGCGCTCGAACCGAAATCCTGAAGCGCGGGACCCTTGAAAACGCTTGCATCGGGCGCGGGCGCCTTGCCGCCGGCCAAAGTGCGCGCCGCCATTTCCAAGCGCGGCCACGGCGCATCGCCGCGTCCGCCGCGCCACCGGCTGAGGTCCAGCATCTCGACAACGGTGAACGGCAGCGGCGGCTTCACGCCGTCCACGCGCACCTGCGCCAGCTTGTTGGCGTCGAGCGCTTCCGTAGCCTCGGCGCGTACCCACAGCGAATTGCGCGCGGCCTCGGACCATACCACGACGACGCAGCCCGCGTTGCTGAGTTCGCGTTCGATGACCATGGTGAAATCATCGCCCGCCTTGAGGCGCTCGTCCCACCATAGGCTGAAGCCGGACTGTTCTAGCCCCGCGCAGATCGGCTTGACGCGGTTGAAGTTGGCGTGCGCGTACGAAACGAAGACGTCGGCCATTGGCGGCCCCCGACCTACTCCATTCCTTGTGTACGCCGAAACCGCGTACGCCGCCATTTGAAAGCGTTGGCTCCGATCGGACGCCGCCCTTGGCCCGGTTGCGCCTCCAGCCCTTTTCAGCGCAAGGATAGGCCCCATGACCATTTCTGGGATGACCGGGTTCGCGCGGGCCGAGGGCGAGCACGAGGGGCTGCGCTGGGTCTGGGAGCTGAAAAGCGTCAACGGGCGCGGGCTCGACCTCAAGCTGAGGCTCCCGCCGGGATTCGAGACGCTCGAACCGCCGGCACGTGCTGCGGTGGCGCAAATATTCAAACGCGGCTCGTTGCAGGGGACGCTGTCAATCGCGCGCGACCCGGGGCGTGCGCAGCCGGTGCGGATCGATCTCGATCTGGTGCAGCGGCTGATCGACGCCGGCGCGCCACTCCTTGAATCGAAGCGCGTGCGCAAGCCGACCTGGGACGGTCTCCTCGCGGTGCGCGGCGTCGTGCTCAGCGAGGATGCCGCCGACATGGCGGAGCATGTGCGCGAGGACCTCGATGCGGCGCTGCTATGGGGGTTCGACGCCGTGTTGCAGCAACTTGTCGAAGCGCGCCGCGCCGAAGGCAGCATGCTCGCCGCCGCGTTGACGGAGCTGGCGACGCGCCTGGATGAGCTGCTGGCGGCGGCGCGCGTGTCGGCCGCCGCTGCGCCGGCCGCGGCGCTCACCCGCATCCGCCAGCGGCTGGATGCGCTCAGTCCGGACGTGACGTTCGATCCTGCACGCTTGGCGCAGGAGGCTGCGCTGGCGGCGCTGAAGGCCGACGTGCAGGAAGAGCTCGAGCGGCTCGCCGCGCATGCGGGCGAATTGCGGATGCTGTTGACGAAACCTGAACCGGCCGGCCGCAGACTGGATTTTCTGAGTCAGGAGCTGACGCGCGAGGCCAACACACTGTGCTCGAAATCCGCCGATATCGAGCTGACGCGCATCGGGCTCGACCTCAAGGCCGTGGTCGATCAGATCAAGGAGCAGGCCGCCAATGTTGAATGAGAACGTCGCGCGGCGCGGCCTCATGTTCGTGCTGTCGAGCCCGTCCGGCGCGGGCAAATCCACGCTGGCGCGCAAGCTGATCGAAGAAGACCAGAACATGGCGCTGTCGGTCTCGGCGACGACGCGGCCGCGCCGGCCGAGCGAGATCGACGGGCGCGAATACAAGTTCTTGTCGCGCGAGGAGTTCGAAGAAATGGCGGACCGGGGCGAGTTCCTGGAGCATGCCATGGTGTTCGGCAATCACTACGGCACGCCGCGCGCGCCGGTGGAGGCGCTGCTGATCCAGGGGCGCGACGTGCTGTTCGACGTCGACTGGCAGGGCGCGCGCGCGCTGCGCGCGGCCGCGCCGGAGGACGTCGTCGGCATCTTCATCCTGCCGCCGTCGATGGCCGAACTGGAGCGTCGTCTGCACGCCCGCAACGAAGACGCCGCTGACGTAATCAAGAAACGCATGGCGCGCTCGCTCGATGAGATCAATCACTGGGAAGAATACGACTACGTGCTGGTGAACACGCTGCTCGAACAGACGCTGGCGCAGATCAAGCAGATCCTCGCCGCCGAGCGCCTGAAGCGTAACCGGCAAATGTGGCTCCAGCTGCACGTGGAGCGACTGAAGCAAGGGATTTGATGCGGCGCATTTGGACGGCCTACTTCATGATGCTGGTTGCGGCGTGTGCGGCGCCGACGGGCCCGATCGCGACCGAGCAGGAGTTCAGGCGCTGGGCTGCAGAAGACAGCGCCAGACAGGAAGCTTTTGTGCGCTTCGAAGCGATGCTGCGGCGCCAGGGCGTGGCGGACGTTCTCCCCGCCTACGACCTTTGGATCGTGGACCGGCTGAAGACGCGCTGCATGCATGCCCCTTTCGTGGCGCCGCCTGAGGAACAGTGGCCCAACATTGTCGAGACGCTGCGTTTCATCCGAGACTACGTGGAACCAGTGGTTGGCGACGTTCGCGCCGTATCGGCGTTTCGGGACCAGGCGTTCAATGAGTGTGTCGGAGGCGCCCCCGCAAGCGCGCACCGCGGCTTCTTCGCAATCGACCTCATGCCGATGGATCGGCGAGTGACGAGGGAAACGCTGATCGAAAGGCTCTGCGCCGTTCACGTGCGCGAAGGTCGTCGAGCTCGCGTGGGCTTGGGCATCTACCAAGCCCGTCGTTTTCATATCGATACGCGCAGCTATCGCGGTTGGGGCGCGGATTATCGCGGTGGGTCCTTCCCTTGCCGCCAGGCGACAGCGAGCCTGCGAAACCCCGCCTGATCGATCTCTTCCGCGCGGGCCGTAGGTTCAAGCTGCGCATCGCGCAGCAGCGCTTCCGCATCCGGCGTGAGCGATTTCAGTGCGGATCGCAGCATTTTCCGGCGCTTGCCGAAGGCGGCGGCGGTGACGCGTTCGAGCGAGTCGAGATCGGGATGGGGATCGGCTCGGTCGCGCAGCGTGACGACAGCGGAGGCGATCTTCGGCGGTGGCGTGAACGCGCGTGCCGGCACGGTGAACTCGAGACGCGCATTGCAACGCGCCTGCGCGAGCACCGCGAGACGGCCGTAGGCGTCCTCGCCAGGTTTGGCGACGATGCGCTGGGCGACTTCCTTCTGGAACATGAGCGTCATGGGCCCGCGCCACGGGCCGGCTTTCAGCCATTTCACCAGCAGCGGCGTGCCGACATTGTAGGGAAGGTTGGAAATCACTTGGACCACCGGCGCTCTCGCCGGCGGTGGCGCGTCCGGTGCACCGGAGTCCGCCGGCGAGGCGCCGGCGGTCCAAGAAAGCAGCGCCTCTTCATCCGCCTCCAGCGCATCGCCATGCACGATGCGCAATCGTCCGCCGCTCCAATTCACCAGCGGTTCGAGCAGCGGAAGGAAGCGCGCGTCTTTCTCGATCGCGACCAGCGGATCGGCGCCGGCTTCCAGCAGCGCGCGAGTGAGGCCGCCTGGGCCCGGGCCCACTTCAAGGACGGGCTTGCCGCTAAGATCGCCCGCCGTGCGCGCGATGCGGCGGGTGATGTTCATGTCCAAAAGGAAGTGCTGCCCCAGCGCCTTGTTGGCCCAGAGGCCGTGCGCCTCCAGCTCTTCGCGCAGCGTCGGCAAGTCGTCGGCGTTCATCCGCTTGCGCGTCGCTCCGCCATCTCCCACGCCAGCTTCAGCGCCGCGCGGAAGCTGTCGGCGCGCGCAACGCCCTTGCCCGCAATGTCGAAGCCCGTGCCGTGGTCGGGCGAAGTGCGTACGATGGGGAGTCCGAGCGTGACGTTCACCGCTTCCCAGAAATGTAGCGTCTTGATCGGGATGAGCCCCTGATCGTGGTAGAGCGCGATCGCAGCGTCGTAGCTGTTACGCGCGTCGTCGTGGAACAGCGCGTCCGCTGACCTGGCATCGCTGACATCCCAGCCCTCCGCACGCAGCAGCGCCGCCGCGGGATCGATGATCTCGATCTCTTCGCGCCCGATGTTGCCGTGCTCGCCGGCGTGCGGATTAAGGCCGCAGAAGGCGATGCTCGGGTTCGTGATCCCGAAGTCGCGTTGCAGCGCTTCGCCGACGACTTCGCCGACATGAACAAGACGCTCGCGCGTCAGTTCGCTCGCAACGCTGGCGAGCGGCGTGTGTATGGTCGCCAGCGCCACTTTGAGGGTCGGGCCCGCTAGCATCATCACGGGCCCGCGCGCATGCGGCCAGGCTTGATCGCGCGTCAGATCGGCGATGAATTCCGTGTGGCCGGGAAACCCGAACTCGGCCGTATGCAGCACCGCCTTGGCGATGGGCAGGGTCACCAGCGCGGATGTCGCGCCTTCTAGGACGGCGGCGACGCCGCGCTCGATCGCGGCGATGGTCACGTCTGCGTTGACCGGATCAGGCGCGCCCGGCGTCTCTTCCATCGCGAGCGGCGTGTGCAGCACGGTGAGCGTTTCGCCGCCATCGCCGACCCTCGCCGCGTCCTCGACGATGCAGAGTTTTGGCGTCGGAAGGCCAAGGCGACGCGAGGCGCGTTCCAGCGCATCGGCGTCGCCCACGAAGACGAAGGGCGGCGTGCTCGTGTCGCGCTCGGCCCAGACCCGCGCCGCCAGTTCGAGGCCGATCCCGGCGGGATCGCCCATCGAGACGGCAAGCGGCTTCATGTCATTGGCGCGTGATAATGGTCGCTTCGCGCCGCAAGTTGCGCAGGTAGCGCTCGGCAAGCATGGACAATTCCTGTTCCCGCAGACGCGCCTCGATCTCCTGCCGGCTCGGCAAGCCCCCGCCGCCGGTCTGGCGTGCGCACACCACGAACATGCTGGCCTGCTCGGCCTCGACCTGCACCGGCGAAGCGCTGCCGGCTGCGACGCCGGAAATCCGTTCGCGGATCGCCGGCGACAAATCGGCTTCGGTCGTCTGACCAAGGTCGATCACGAGGGCGCCTTCGATGCCGGAAACGGAGTTCTCCAGGCCGTCACAGTTTGGCGCGCGCCGCTGCACTCGTTCAAGTGCGCTCCGGCGCGCTGCGGGCGCCGTAACCTGGCGCAGGGTCACAAGCGAAGCCGCGCCAGCCGGAGCGCCCGCACGGCGGTCGCGCATGGCGATGATATAGACGCCGGTCGGCGTGCGAACCGGCATCGAGACTTGGCCGGGTTGCAATCGCTCGGCGACGGGCTGCAACTCGGGCGCAAGCTCGGTCGACGCGATCCAGCCGATGTCGCCGCCCGCGGCGGCCGAAGGCGCCTGCGAGAACTGGCGTGCAACCAGCGGGAAGGGCGCGCCGCGCTGCATTTCCTGCAGCAGCCGCATCGCGCCCTGTTCCATTTCATTGAACTCCTGCGGCGTCTCGGCGGGCAGGAAGATTTCCGAGATCTGATATTGCGGCCGGGTGGCGGCGGCGGCGATGCGCTGTTGCGTTTCCGTGATGTCCGCCTCGGAGATGCGCAAGCGCGAGCCGTAGAGGCCGTTGATCAGCCGGGACCAAGCAATGTCGGCTTCGATCTGTCTGCGGAGGGTCGAGATGGAGACGCCATCGCTGGCGAGCTGACGCGTGAGACCTTCCGCGTCGGTGTTGTTCTGCCGGGCGATGTCGGCAATGCGCCGATCGATCTCCTGCGACGAGACCGTTATCTCGTAGCGATCCCGCGTCTCCTGCAGCTGCAGCCGCTCGTCAACGAGATCGCGCAAAGCCTGTGCCTGCGCGCGCTGCATCATTTCCGGCGTCGATTGAATTCCCGCCGAGACCAGCAACAGGTTTGCGCGCTGGCGCACGTCGAACGTGGAGATCACCTGATCATTGACGATCGCCGCCACGCCTTCGGCGTACTGCGCCACGGCCGGCGAGGCGGCGCCGACCAGCGCGGCCGCCAAGGCCGCCGCCGCAGTTGCATTCTTCCAACTCATGCTCTCTCCGCCTCAGCTCCCGCCGAGCACGCCCAGCGAGCGCAGCCCGATCCTGATTTGCAGCCCCTCGTCGGGGCCGATCGTGCCCCGCCGCGTCTCGGTGCGGGTGTACGCGATCTCGAGGAACGTACAGTCATCCTCATAGATCGCCCGGATGTCCTGGCGCAGATTTATGTCTGAATCGAGGTCTGTGGTCAGGCCAAGCTGCGCCCGCCAGCCGCGGGCGAGTTCGATGCCGACAGAGGCGGAGACCTCCTCGTTAGGCTGGGTGGGATCGGCCAGAAGCGCCTCATCGACGCTGAAATAGCGCACCGCCCCGCTGAACCGCCCCGCCGAAGCCCGCACCCCGAGGTCAATGCGCTGGACGTCGAGCGTTTCCTCGTCGAGCCGGAACCGCGCCTCCGTGCCGAAGCCGCTGCCCAGATCGGCCTGCACGCCGGCGACCCAGTCCGAACTTTCGCCGCCCAGATTGTTCACGGAGGTGAAGCCCACGGCCGGCTCTTCGCGCCAGCGGCGACCGAAGATGACGGAGACGCTCTCGCCGGTTCGCGCTCGCGCGGTAGCGCGCACCCCCGCACTGACGCGGCCCCCGGGTTCCCACAGGTCGTAATTCGGCGCCGCGTTCGGGCGGAAGAGGTTGGAGTCGTCGAGTTCGAACGCAAGGCTGTCTTCGTTGACGATGCGCGGGTCCTCGGCGTCCTCGCTGCCATACGCGGCCATCACCACGGGCTCTACGATCACGTCGAACCGCTCGCCCGGCCGCATGAAGGGCCAGCTGACTTCAATACCGCCCATGCCGAGGCCGCGCCCGAAGGTCTCGAAGTCATCCGGCGCCGTCTCGACGTGAAATACGTCGCCGCGCACATGTGCGAATGGCGAGAACACGACGCCCGGCCCGAAAATCATGTCGCGGCGCCAAGTCGCGCCCAGAGACAACCGGCCGTCACTACCCTCGAACAACGCGGTTAGCGGATTGTCGTCGCGCAGCAGCACAGCCGAGTTCGCCTGCACGCGCACTTGGCCGCCGAGCACGCCTTCGTTCATCACGTACTCGGTTTCAGCGAACGGCAGGATCAAGGGCAGAAGGTCGGAGGTGTCTGTTTCGCGCAGCCCTTGGAAGCCCACTGTCGAGATAGATGTGTAGGAATGCGCGCTTTGACCGATGGCGAAGAGCTGAGAGATCAAACGCGTGTCGTGGCCGATGTAGGGGCCGCGACGCTGGCCGGCGCCGTCCAAGTCATAACGGCGCAGGTATTGGTCATCGTAGATGTGCTCGACGCCGAAACCCCAGGCCCATTGCTCGCTTATGTCGAAGCGGCCTTCGGCGAAGGCGCTGTACCGGAAGCGTTCGTCGTCGAACGTGTCGCCGTCGCTGTCGAAAAGCTTTTCTTGCGTGAATGTCGTGTCGATCTCGATCTCGCCGGACCAGAAGCGCTTGCGGTATTCCAGACCGATGAGCGGATTGACGTTGCTGTGCAGCCGCAGCGTTGTCGTGAGGTCCTGCGACGGCGAGATCGCCCAATAATAGGGCTGGGCGTAAAAGGCGCCGAGCCTGCGGTTGCGGCCGATGTTCGGCGTGAGGAAGCCCGACGCGCGTTCGATGGTGGGATCGGGGTGCGCGAGATAAGGCAGGTACAGCACCGGCACGCCGGCGACTTCGATCACTGCGCCATAGTAAGAGATGGTGCGCGTCTCGCGATCCTGCACGGCCCGCCGCGCGCGCAGGCTCCAAGTCGGCGGACGATCGCCCGCCTCGCAGATCGGGCAACTGGTGTAGATGACGTTGCGCAGCTCGCTTTCGCCTTCGCCGTGGCGCAGCGCGGCGCGCGCGGCCAGCGTACCGCTCTGGCCTAAACGCGCGCGCAGTTCGCTCGCCGCGCCGACATTGAGCGCTTCGTCGGCGTCGATCGCGTCGGCGTAGGTGACGGAGCCGTCCTCAAGGACGATCTCGACGTTGCCGACTGCACGGATGGCGCCGCCATTCAGATCGTAGATCAGCCGGTCGGCGCGCATCGTACGGCCCTGATAGCGGACCTGAACGTCGCCTTCGGCGGTGACAGTGCCGGCTTCCTGGTCGTCGATCAGCACGTCCGCTTCGAGGAGGACCCGATCCTGCTCCTGTGTCGTTGGGACGGCCGCCGGATCCGCCGTCTGGGCGTGCGCGGTCGGACTGACGCTGACCGCCAGCGCCGCGGCAAGCGCGGCCCAGCCGATCGGCGCACGTTCGGCTCGATCGGTCTTCTCCCCCGAACGGCGCATTCGCATCCCTCTGTGCGACTCCCCAACCTACCTAGCCGTCCGCACAGTGAGGCGTCCAGGGCCGGAAGCCGCGCGGGGAAATCGTTTTCCGCGCCTGTGGCAGCTCAGCCGTCTTCCATGAAGGCGACGATCGCCAGGGCGATGAACAGGCCTGCAAAGGGGGCGCTCCAGGCGGCGACCGCGGCCGGAACCGCCTGCGTCATGGCGAAGGCCCCGGCGAGCTGGCTGTAGAAGAAAAGGAACAGTCCGATACCCACGCCAGCCGCCCCCCAACGCGCGAGATTGCCGAGGCGCTGCAACTGCAGCGAGAACGCTGCCCCCAGGCCCGCCATGGCGGCCAGCAACAGAGGATAGGCCAAGAGGCTCTGCCACTTCAGCTCGTACCGGGTTGGCGCAAACCCGGCCTGTCGCGCCTCCCGGATGAAGACCGGTAGATCCCAGAAGGAGAGCGAGGCGGGGGTGACGAACCGATCGATCATTTCGGTTTCGTCGAGGGTGGTGGGGATAGCCAGGTTGGAATGCCGGACGGGCCGGCCGCCGGGCGTCGCCTCGACCAAATTCGACAGCTGCCAGAAACCGGGGCGCAGCTCGGCCCTTGCGGCGCGGATGCGGCGCGTGAAGCGCAGGGCGTTCTGCTGCTGCTCGAAAAACATGAACGTCGCGCCGCGCAAAGTGGCCCCCGTCGCGTCCACGGCGTCGGCGTGAATGACGATCTGCCCGTTCCCATCGCCCTGGCGGATCCAGATCCCGGCTTGGCCGGCTCGCTGTGCTGGCGACAGCGCGTCCTCCCTCTCTGATTCGAACACTCGAAAGAGGTGTGCGCCAAGCGGATTGAGCGCCGTGATGGTAAGGATGCCGAGCGCGATCCCGGCGAACGCCGACGGCGTCAGGAAGCGCCATGCGGAGACCCCCGCCGCGCGCATCGCCACCAACTCGCTCGACCGGTTCAATCCGATCACCGCCATCATTACGCCTGCGAGTACGACGAAGGGGAGCGTCTGTTCGACTAGCATAGGCGTCTTGAGCAGCGTTAGCCGCACCGATTCCAAGAGCGTGATTTCGGTACGCGTGCGCATCTGCTCGACGAGGTCGATCACAAGAATCGAGGCGAGAACGGCAATCAGTGCGATGGCTATGCCAGTCAGGACGCGGACGAAAACGTAGCGGCCCAAACGCGAGAAGAGAAAGCGCATCGCCCTACGCCTCCGCCAAGACCGAAGGGCCTTCGGTGAGGCGCCTGCGACGGGCGCTCCTGCCGCCCATCGCCACGCCGGCGATCACAATGATCATCACCGGCAGCGCGTATTGAAGCGGGTTGAGTTCGGGGTCCTCCGCGGCCGCGGCTTGTACGGCCAATGCGGCCAGGCGCACGAGCAGTGCGACCACAGATGCGATGATGATGCGCCGGCCGTAGCCGCGGCGGCTGAATTCGCCCACCAGCACGCCTGCCAGTGCAACCATCGCCAGCGCCAAGTTGAGCAGCGGCGCCGAGAGCCGCGCATGCGCCTCGGCGAGGAATTGCTCCACGTTGCGTTGGTCGTAGTGCGTCGTCAGGTCGGGGAAGAATAGCTGATAGAGCGTGCGATCCGACGCCTTCAGGAAGAACAGCTCGGGTTCCTGGAAGTCCTCGCCGAGCTGAAGCACGTAACGATCGAAATCGAGCACATCGACCGCGCCGTCTTCGGTCTGGCGCTGCACCTGGCCATCGCGCATGACGATCGACGGCCGGCCGTCGATCGTCACGATCGCGCCGGCGCGCGCCGTGTATGTGATGGGATAGTCCGGGCGCGCGTCGTTAATCAGGAGGTCGCGCAATTCGCCGCCGCCGCCGCGCTCGCGCGCATAGAGCGTCAGATCCTCGGTGGGGAACGTGAACGAGCCCTCCTCGATCAAGCTCGAGGCGATGTCGGTACGCAACGCGTAGAACACCTCGCGCCGCTCCTCGAACGCCGCCGGCTGAATGACAACATTGATCGCAAGGTGCGCCAGCGCGGCGAGCGTCGCCAGCTGCATGATCGGGCCGGCGATGCGCTGGCGCGACACGCCCGCGCCGTACAGCACCGCGACCTCGCTTTCGCTCTGCATCCGGTTGAGCGCGTAGACGACGGCGATGAACACCGCCATCGGCAGGATGAGCGAGATGAGTTGCGGCAGGGCGAGGATCGTCACCCAGGCGAAGGCGAAGCCGGCGCGCCGGTTGGTAATGATGATGTCGAGCTGATTGAGCCCCTGCGTCAGGATGGCGATCGCCGCCAGCGCCCCGAGGATCGCCAAGAGCGGCCCGAGCGCCTGTCGGAAAACGTAGGCTGAGACGGTGTTCATCGCGCTCCTGTGCAGGCGGGGCCGGTTCCCCGGTGCGCCGTTCCTAACCGGGCGCCGTTCCGCTTTTCAATTGTGGCGGGCATGGCTACCACTGCGCCGACCGAGGTTGAAGCGGCCCAAGGGCTCTCAGTTCTCCAGGAGATTGCATGGACATCCGGTTTGTGACCGCCGGCGGCGGCGACGTTGTTGCGGTGATGGCGATCGAAGGCGGCGATTTGTTGGAGGCCGGCAAGGCGCTCGATTCGGCGTCGAATGGGCGCATCACCAAGGCGGTGAAGGCGACGCGCTTCACGGGCGGCGCCGGCCAAGTTGTCGATATCCTGGCGCCCGAGGGCCTCGACATTCCCCGCGTGCTCGTGATCGGCGTCGGCAAGGCGGATGCGGCGGACAGCATGGCGGTGGAGCGCTGGGCCGGACACGCGGTGCGCCGCGTCCTGACCTCGGGCGCCGAAAAGCTCGTGCTGCAGCCCGACGCCTTGCCAGCGGTGACGAAAGCCGAAGCGGGCGCCCACGCGGCGATGGGCGCGCGCCTGGCGTCCTATCGTTTCGATGCGTATCGCACCAAGCTGAAGCCGGATCAGCAGCCGACGTTAACAACCGTCGAGATCATGCTGGACGGCCCTGCCGCTGCGCGCGCCCGTGCGGAAAAGGACGGCGCGGTCGTCGAAGGCGTGTTCTTCGCGCGTGATCTCGTCAGTGAGCCGCCGAACGTGCTCTATCCGGAGACCTTTGCCGAACGGCTGCGCGATCTCGAAACCCTGGGCGTCGAAGTGGAGGTGCTCGAGCCAGAGACGATGGAGAAGCTCGGCATGGGCGCGCTCTTGGGCGTGGCGCAGGGCAGCGCGCATCCGGCGCGGCTCGTCTCCATGAGTTGGAAGGGCGCGGCGTCGAAGAAAGCAAAGCCCGTGGCGCTGGTGGGCAAGGGCGTGACGTTCGACACCGGCGGCATTTCCCTGAAGCCGGGGGCGGGCATGGACGAAATGAAGGGCGATATGGGCGGCGCGGCCGCCGTCGCAGGCACGATCAAGGCGATTGCGCAACGCAAGGCGAAGGCGAACGTCGTGGGCGTCGTGGCGCTGGTTGAGAACATGCCAGGCCCCAACGCGCAGCGTCCAGGCGACATCGTCAGCACGATGTCTGGGCAGACGATAGAAGTGCTCAATACGGATGCGGAAGGGCGCCTCATCCTCGCCGACGCGGTCTGGTACGCGCAGGACAAGTTCGAGCCGTCGGTTGTGATCGATCTCGCCACGCTCACCGGCGCCGTCATCGTTGCGCTCGGGCATGAAATGGCGGCGGTCTACTCGAACGACGAAGACCTGGCCCAGGCGATCATCGCCGCCGGCCAAGCCGAGGGCGAGCATGTGTGGCGCATGCCGCTGGGGCCCGGCTACGACAAGCTGATCGACAGCCCCAACGCCGACATGAAGAACATCGCCGGCAAGCCCATGGCCGGCTCGATCGTCGGCGCGCAATTCATCAAGCGCTTCGTCAAAGACGGCACGCACTGGGCGCACATCGACATCGCCGGCACCGCCTGGAAGCCCGCGCCCTACGAAGACCCGCTCTCGCCCGCATGGGCGACAGGCTACGGCGTCAGGCTGCTCAACCGGCTGATCGCGAACCGCTACGAAGAGTGATGAACCCGCGCATTCCGCTCGTATTGTCTGCCCTGGTTTGCGCGATGGGGTGTGCGTCCTCACCTGTTCCAACGGTGGCATTCTATGACGTGGCTGCAGACCCGGAGAGCTACTTGGAGCAAACGATCACAGTGGAAGCGCGCGTCGACTTTCCCCTGCCGCATCCCATGTTTCTGAGCCACCCCCATTGCCCCGATGCGATACTGGAGCTCTTGATCGACCCCGATCAACCAGGCGCACGGTCTTTGTTTGCGTCCTTTCGACGAGGTAGAGTGACGGCGGCGCTAACGGGCCGTGCTGCAAAGATCAGCCCAAGCGGCACGTCTGGGCTGTTTTTTGTGTCGGAGTCGGTGTTGCATATAAGAGCGAGGGGCGGTGGCTGAACTTTGGTTCTACCATCTCGAACGATCCGAGCTTGAACGGGCTCTGCCGCCGTTGTTGGAAAAATGTCTCCAACGTGGCTGGCGCGCGATTGTACGCGGCGGATCGGAGGAGCGGTTGGATGCGCTCGACGCCGTGCTCTGGACCTATCGCGACGAAAGTTTCCTGCCGCATGGGCGCGACAAGCCTGAGCGCCAGCCGGTATTGCTGACGTCGCAAGGCGGCAACCCGAACCGGGCGCAGGTGTTGTTCCTGATCGATGGCGCCGAGCCCGGAGACATTGGCGGCTATGAGCGCGCCTGTCTCGTCTTTGACGGCCGCGACCAGGTCGCCTTGGAATTGGCCCGGAGGCGCTGGAAAGATGCCAAAGAGGCCGGCATCATCGCCTCCTACTGGCGCGAGAGCGCTGACGGAAAATGGGAGAAGCAGGCATGATCAGGGCGTCTCTCGCTGCGCTGGCTCTCCTCGCTACCGCCTGCGCGCCGCCGGTGTCGGATACGCCGAAGGGCGATCCTTACGAAGCCGGCCCGCAAACCCGCGAAGAGGCGACCGCCCAGGATACCTGCGGCGCTGCCGGCTATCGCGGCATGATCGGCACGCCGCTTGCCGCCGCGACTTTCCCGGCGACGCCGAATATCCGCGTCATTCAGCCGGACAGCGCCGTCACGGAGGATTTCCGTCCTGATCGGCTGAACGTCATCGTCGACGCGAACGGCGTCATCACAGCGCTCGAGTGCTACTGATGCTGAGATCAATCGTCCCCGTGTTGGCGATGCTGTTCCTGGCCGCCGGGTGTGCGCAGCCGCCGCAGACCTATCGCGATCTCGACCGGCTGGGCCAGGAGTACCAGCGTCCGCCGCAGAACGCCGACGAAGCCACACGCCAGGATACATGCGGCGCAGCGCGCTTCCGCAATCTGGTCGGCGAAGAAGCCGCCACCATCGATCCCGAAACGCTGCCGCCGCGCGCACGCATCATCACGCCGGACATGATGATTACTCAGGATTTCTTACCAACGCGCCTCAACATCATCGTCGGCACGGACGGGCGGATCGGCTCGCTGAGGTGCTTCTGATGCTGAGAGCAGCCTTCATCGCCGCCGTCGCGTTCGCGGCCTGCGCCAGCGCACTGGCTGAAGAACGCTTGCAGCCCGAACAGCGCGCCGCCGAGGACGAAGCCCAGCAAATCCGTCGCGATGGATTCGTCTGGTCGAACGACGCCTGTGGCGCGAGCCGGTACGCTCACCTGGTCGGCGAACGCTATGCCGAGTTGCACCATGCGTCGCTCTTGCCGGCGGACAGCAAAGTGCTCGACCCAAGGCGCCTGACAACGCTCGAATTCCGGCCCGGGCAGCTGAATGTCATCGTCAACGGCGAGGGCCGCGTCGTCACCATCGGGTGTTTCTGACGCACTTGGCCGGGCCACGCCCCGCGGCTATAGACCCGGGCCAATCAAGAGGAGCCCCGGGGACCAATGGCTGTCGAACGCACGCTCTCGATCATCAAGCCGGACGCGACCAAGCGCAACATCACCGGCGCCATCAACGCCGTGATCGAGGAAGCGGGCCTGCGCATCGTCGCGCAGAAGCGGATTTGGCTGTCGGAAGGCCAAGCCGAGGGCTTCTACGCGGTGCACAGGGAGCGGCCGTTCTTTCGCGATCTCGTCAACTTCATGATCTCCGGGCCCGTTGTCGTGCAGGTGCTCGAAGGCGAGAACGCCGTCGCGAAATATCGCGACGTGATGGGGGCGACCAATCCGTCCAACGCCGCCGAAGGCACCATCCGCAAGCGCTTTGCGGAATCGATCGAGGCCAACTCCGTGCACGGCTCGGATTCGGCGGAGAACGCCGAGCGCGAGATCGCATTCTTCTTCGGCGATCAGGAAATCGTCGGCTGACGACTTCTGCGGCGCTTACTTCTTGCCGCCGCCTTTGCCGCCGCCCTTGAAGTCGGGATTCGGCTTCACTGGCTTGGCGCCAGCGCCGGCAGCGGGCGCTCCCTTCTGCGTTGTGCCAGTCTGCTTGGGCAGAGGACCGCCGGGTGTTTTCTCAGCCATCGTGCGCGCTCCTTGTTGAGCGAGCATGACGTTACGCCTGCGCGCGCGGACGCGCCAGATCATTTCCTCGCAATGATCTCCAGCACCAGCGGCGTCACCATGAGCGTGCCGGGTTGTTGGGAGACGCGCGCGAACTCGTCGCGCATCTCCTTGGCCATCTGTGGCGTGATGCGGTTGAGTTCGAGCAGGCGATCGATGTGGATGTCGAAGAAGCCGATCGGCCAGCGCCAGACGTTCTCCTCCTTGGACACGACGTCCACGTAAGGCCGCAGGCTTTCCAGTTTGAGGCCCATGTCGGTGAGCCACGCCGGCAAGTCGCGGGCGATGTCAGGCTCGCCGCCCGAAGCGCGCCAATTCTTAACGACCTCCTCGACGAAGCGCTCGAAGTTCGGCGCGGATGGCGCAAGACGCCAAGTCCGGTAATCGATGTATTCGTGAATGACGAGCGCCGCGCCGGGGCGAAGCGCGCCCACCAGCTTCTTCAGCGCGGGCTTGGGATCGGGCAAGAACGCGAAGATCCACCGCGCCCAGGCGGCGTCGGCGTCTTTGACCGGAATCAGGTCGGTCACGACGTCGATCTCGTGCGCCTTCACTTGGCTGAAGCCGCGCGCCTTCGCCTGCGCCTCCAGCGTGTCGAGAAAACGCCGCGAGCGCTCCAGGGCGTGGACCTCTCCGGTCGGGCCGACGATCTCGGCCAGGTCCATGGTCGCAAAGCCCGGCCCCGCGCCGAAATCGATGACTCGGCAGCCGTCACCGATCCTCGCCCGCGCCCAAGCGTCGAGCGCGCGCGGGCGCCAGACCCGGTGTTGGAAACCGAGCCGGTAAATCTCATCGTCATGCGTGCCCAGCACGTAATCGCGTTCAGCCATCGGCCATCTCCTCGACCGGCAGATATAAGACGGCCGCTGAGCGCCGTCTCGCAGCATTCGGCCGTCGGAAGAGTCGCAGGAGGCTGCAGCCCATGCGTGCGCGAGCGCGAGTCTCGCCTTAAGGTGGGGCTCACGACATGAGGTTGCTATGAGCCGGTTTTCGCACGCGTATTCGGAACAGGCGTTCAAGTCGAAGCTGAGTTCGCTCGGCGCGCTCAAAGACCTGGTGGACGCCGCGCGGCGGGTTCACCGCCTGATGGTCGACCCCGCGACGCCGCTTTGGGTGAAGGGCGTGTGCATTGCAGCGCTCGGATATCTGATCTTGCCGACCGACGCCGTCACCGATTTCATCCCTGTGCTCGGGCACGGCGACGACCTTGTGATGCTGACCACTGCGCTGACGGCGATCGCCGCGCGCCTGCAGGACAATCCTCCCGCCGTGGTCGCCGAAGACTGAACTTGCCGCCGACGCCGGCCGGCGCATAATGGGTCGCGATAATCGCGGGAGGCGGCGATGCTGGTGCGCTTTTGGGGCACGCGCGGATCGATCGCCACGCCTGGGCCGGCGACGCTGCGCTATGGCGGCAACACGTCGTGCGTTGAAATCACTTCCGACGCCGGCGACCTCATCCTGATCGACGCAGGCACCGGCGCGAACGCGCTCGGCAAGGCGCTGATGGAGCAAGGCCGTGCGAAGCGCGGGCACATCCTCATCTCGCACACGCACTGGGACCACATTCAGGGCCTGCCCTTCTTCGCGCCGCTCTTCAATCCGGCCAACGAGTGGCACATTTACGGACCGCGCGCGATTGGCCAGTCGCTGAAAGACGTCCTCGCGGGGCAGATGGACTATTCCTACTTCCCGGTCACGCTCAACGCCTTCGCCGCCAACGTGCAGTTCCATGAGGTCGTGGAAGGCGCGTTCACGATCGGCGAAGCGCGGATCGTGACGCACTATCTGAACCATCCCGCGCTCACGGTGGGCTATCGTATCGAGGCGGACGGCGCGAGCGTCGTTTACGCGTCAGATCATGAGCCCTACAGCGCCCAGTCCGGCGAAGGCCACGCCGACGAAGCGGAGCGCGGCGACCTCGCCCATGTGGAGTTCCTGCGCGACGCGGACCTCGTCATTCACGACGCCCAGTACACCGCGGCCGAGTACCCTTCGAAGCTGGGCTGGGGCCACAGCACGATCGAGTACGCCGTCGATGTCGCCATAGCTGCGAACGCGCGGCAGCTTGCGCTCTATCACCATGATCCCGCGCGCAGCGACGAGGCCATCGATCGGCTGATTGACGCGGGGCGGCAGCGAGTCTCGAGCCTGGGAGCGGACCTTTCCGTGATTGGCGCCGCTGAGGGCGCGGCCATCGAACTGCTTGGCGCAGCGAACGCTGGAAAACCCGGTGCGTTCGTGCCGTCGAGCCTCGTGAAGCCGACATCCAGCATCGCCGAAGAGCTTGTGCTGATCGCAGGCCTGCCGGAGAGCGATCGCGCAATCCTTTCAGAAGCGACGAAGGCCGACGGCGTTCCTAGCGTCTCCGAAGTCTCCATCGACAAGCTCAAGGCGATCGTCGAGGTCGCGCATCCGTCACTCATCATTCTGGGCGATGCGCTTGCAGGCGCCGATCCAGTCGCACTGTGCGCCGAACTTCGGTTGCTGCAGAGCGAGACGGACAAGGATACGCCGATCATCGTCGTCACGGATCAGTCCGCCGTGCCCGCCGACAAGGGCCAAAGCGCCGGCGTCACGGGCTGGCTGACCCGCCCCTACAGCATGCAGTACGTGCGCTCGCGCGTGCGCGCTTGGGTGATGCGGTCGATGCTGCGTTGGCGGACGGCGGCGCTGCCGGAGGATGAAGAAGAACGTCAGGCCGCAGTGGCGCGGCTGGGCCTTTTAGACACGCCGCCGGAGGAGCGGTTCGACCGTCACGCGCGCATCGCCGCCGCGGCGCTCGATGCCCCGATCGCTCTGGTGACGCTGATCGACCGCGATCGGCAATGGTACAAATCGCACTACGGCTTCGATTTCAGCGAGACCTCGCGCGATGTCGGGTTCTGCTCGCACGCCATTTTGGGCGATGAACCCCTGGTCGTGAACGATGCGCTGCAGGACGATCGTTTCGCTGATAATCCGGTTGTCGTCGGCGATCCGCATGTGCGCTTCTATGCGGGCATTCCGCTGCACGCGGCGGATGGCGCGCGAGTCGGCGCCTTCTGCATCGTCGACCACAAGCCGCGCCGCTTGAGCGCGGCGCAGCTGCGCATGCTGAAGGACATCGCACGTCTGGTGGAAGAAGAACTCGACCCGCGCGCGGCGGCGAAGGCGGGTTAGAGCGAGCGCGCGAAGTCCGCGAGACAGCGCGGGTAAAGCTCATGCTCCAGGGTCAGCACACGCTCCGCTAGAGTCTCGGCCGTGTCGTCGGCGCGGATATCCATCTTCGCTTGGCCAAGAATCTCGCCGCTATCCACTTCTTCGACGACGAGATGCACCGTGCATCCATGCTCCGAGTCGCCCGCTTCCAACGCGCGCGCGTGCGTGCTGACACCCGGATATTTCGGCAAGAGCGAGGGATGGATGTTGACGAGCCGGCCTTTCCAAGCATTGACGAAATAGGGCGTCAGCACGCGCATGAAGCCGGCGAGGGCGACGATCTCGATCTTGCGCTCGACCAGGAGCGCGTCGAGATCGCGCTCGAACGCTTCGCGGTTCTTGCCGTAGGGCTTGTGATCGAGCGCGATGGCTTCGACGCCGGCTGCGCGTGCGCGTTCAAGGCCAGGGGCGTCAGGGACGTTGGAGACGACGAGGACGATTTCGTAGGCGTCTTGGTCCGCGTCGAGGAGGGCCTGGAGGTTTGAGCCTCTGCCGGAGATGAGGACGGCGACGCGCTTCTTCATTTTGGACCGCCGGCGTCCTCGCCGGCCTTACACTGCCGGCGCCGGCCTAGGCATCTTCGTGCTCGTTGTGCATTCGTTGTGCCGTCGTGGTGAAGGAAACCACAACGACACAACGAGAGCACGACGGTCACCACGTGCCGGCAATGACGCCGGCGGTCCAAAAGGGGCGGCATCATGCGCTGGTCAGCACCCCGATCTGAAACGCGCTCTCCCCGCCCGCGATGAGCATCGCCTCCACGTCCTTCACCCGCGCCGGCTCCACGACCAGCACCATGCCGATCCCGAGATTGAAGGTGCGGCGCATGTCGGCTTCCGGCACGCCGCCGGTCTGCTGCAGCCATTCGAACACGGCGGGGCGCGTCCAGGCCGTCCAGTCGAACTCCGCCTCCAGATGGTCCGGCAGCGCGCGCGGGGTGTTTTCGACGAGACCGCCGCCGGTGATGTGTGCGGCGCCTTTCGCGAATTTGCCTTCGAACACCGGCTTCAGCGCGCGCGCGTAGATGCGCGTCGGCGTCAGCAGCGCTTCGGCGAGCGACTTGCCCGCCGCGAACGGCGCCGGCGCGTCCCAGGCGAGGCCGCTGCGCTCGACCACTTTGCGCACGAGCGAATAACCGTTGGAGTGCGGCCCGCTGGAGGCAATGCCGACGATCGCATCGCCCGCCTTCATCTCTTCGACGCGTGGCAGCAGCGTCCCGCGTTCGGCGGCGCCGATGGCGAAGCCGGCGAGATCGTAGTCACCCTTGCCGTACATGCCCGGCATTTCCGCGGTCTCGCCGCCGGAGAGCGCCGCGCCGGCCTGGCGGCAGCCCTCGGCGATGCCCTGCACGACGCGCGCTGCTTCATCGGCGTTGAGTTTGCCGGTGGCGTAGTAATCGAGGAACATCAGCGGCTCGGCGCCTTGCGCGGAGAGATCGTTCACGCACATGGCGACGAGATCGATGCCGACGGTCTCGTTCAGTCCGCTCTCGATGGCGATCTTCAGCTTGGTGCCGACCCCGTCGGTGGTGGCCAGGAAGATGGGGTCCTTGAAGCCGGCCGCCTTGGGATCGAACGTAGCGGCGAAGCCGCCGAGGGCGGCCTCCGCGCCGGGGCGGGCTGTGGATTTCGCCGCCGGCTTGATCAGCTCGACCAGCCGTTCGCCTTCGTCGATGTCGACGCCGGCGTCGCGATAGGTGAGCCCGTTTGTGTCTTTGCGGTGTGTCACGCGGTCAGGGTCCAGATGCCGCCTCATTGATAGGCGATTCCGCGCCCGCTAGGGTCCGCGTCGTTCCACCGCGCACCAAGAGGTACCGTAATGAAAGCCACGCCCATGGCCGCCTTCGCCGCGTTTTTCCTGGCGGCCTTGTGCGCGTTCGCTCCCGGCGCGGCAAGCGCCCAGGGTGCGAATGTGTATGCGGTTTCGGGCGTCTATGTTGACGAGACGGCCGAGAACGCCGCCGCGGCCCAGGAGGCCGCGTTCGCGGCGGCCCAGAGGATCGGCTACGAGCGGCTGGTGCGCCGGCTGACGCTACCGGAGGAGTTGGCCGCGCGCGGCGGCGCTATCCCGCAGCTGGATGCGGCAGCGATCGAGCGGCTGGTGCTGAGCGTTGATGTGCAAGACCAGCGCCGCTCGGCGACGCGCTTTATCGGCCGGCTCGCGGTGCGGTTCGATGCGGCCGGCGTGCGCGCGCTGCTGCAGCAGAACAATCTCCGAGTGGTGGATACGCGGACGGCGCCGGTGCTCGTTGCCCCGGTGGCGATCGCGGATCTCGATCCGGAGATCGTGGCGCTCTGGCGCGAAGTCTGGGCGCAAGGCGGCTTCGAGAACGAGCTGGCGCCGCTGGCCACGGCGCCTGAAAGCCTGCAAGGCGCGCCCGCTTGGGACGCCGCCGCGCCGTTCGCGCAAGCAGCGGGGGCGGCATCCACGCTTTACGCGACTTTGCGCGTGCAAGGCTCGACCGCGACCGCCGCGCTGGTGGAAGTGGACGCCAACGCCCGCCGCGATCGAGGCGAAGTCGCCGCGCGCATCAACGGAGCGGATCCAGCGGCGTTGCGCGCTGCGCTGGCTTCGCTCGCCGAGCAAGCCAGTCTGCGCATGCAGAACGAGTGGAAGGCCCGAATTGCTGTCAGTGGCGGCCAGCGCGCGCGTGTTTCGGCCTCGGCGCTTTACCAGGACCAGCGCCAATGGGAGCAGATCAAGCATGGTCTCGAGGCCGCCGCCCAAACGCTGATCTCCGAAATCCGCATCGAAGCGGTCGGACGCGAAGGCGCGCTCGTCTCATTCTCGTTCGTCGGCGACCGCAACCAGCTCGTTACCGAACTAGCTCGGCGCGGCGTGCGGCTGGACGAGACGGCGCAGGGGCCGGTGCTGCGCGTCGTCTCCCGCTGAGGGGCCATGCAGCAGCCGCGCCTGTTCGAATTCCGCATGGGCGAGCGTTCGCCCGATACGCTGGTGGTGACGGAAGCGAACCGCGAGGCGGCCCGGCTGCTGACTGAGTGGCGCACGTGGCCCAACGGGGCGCTGGCGCTTGCGGGCCCAAGAGGCGCGGGCAAGACGCACCTCGCGCTGGCCTGGGCCCTTGAGGTCGGCGCGCGCCAAGTTTCCCCAACCGCCGCCCCTGACGACGCGGCGGCGATCTTCCAGGAGGCGGGCGGCCGGCTCTTCATCGACGACGTCGACGCCGCGCCGGACGAAGTCATGCTTTGGCGCGTGCTCGATCTTGCCCGGACCCAGGGCGGTGCGGTGCTCCTGGTGGCGTCCGCCCCGCCCGCCAGCTGGCCGGTCGCCATTCCCGACCTGCGTTCGCGCCTTAACGCTTTGGCAGTGGCTCGCCTCGGCGAGCCCGACGAAGCCTTGATGGAGGTGGTTTTGCACCGCATTTGTCGCGAACAATTCATTCAATTGAGCGATGATGCGGCCCGGTACCTCGCCCGCAGGCTGCCTCGGACGTTCGCCGCCGCCCATCGCTTGGCCGCAGCGCTCGACGCCGACCTGACCCGCGGTGCGAGGCCCGTCAGCCGCAAGGCGGCGGAAAAGGCGCTGGAAAAGGCGCGGGCGGATTGGGTGTCGGGAGACGGTTAAGCAATGGCGAAGACGCGCAAGAACAAGCGCGAGCCGGCGGAGAAGACGCCCCTGCCGAAAAGCCCGCAACGCTTCATCAACCGCGAGCTCTCGTGGCTGGCCTTCAACACGCGTGTGCTGGAGGAGGCGGAGAATCCCAACCATCCGCTGCTGGAGCGGCTACGGTTTCTTTCCATCTCCGCCACCAATCTCGACGAATTCTACATGGTGCGGGTCGCCGGCCTGCACGAGCAGGTGAAAGCCGGCGTCTCGATCGTCAGCCAGGACGGCCTCACGCCCGCCGAGCAGCTGACGCGCGTGCACGCCGCGGCGGCCGATCTGATGGCGCGCCAGCAGGAGCGCTGGCGCAAGCTGCGCGCCGAATTGCGTCAGTCCGGCATCTCGGTGGTCGATCCTGAGGAGTTGGAAAAGGCCGAGCGGGTTTGGCTGAAGCTGGTCTTCATGGAGCAGGTTTTCCCGCTGCTGACCCCGCTCGCGGTCGATCCTGCGCACCCGTTCCCCTTCATTCCCAATCTGGGCTTTGCCATCGCGCTGAAGCTGCGCCGCGTTTCCGATGGACGCATCTTGAACGCGCTCATCCCCGTGCCCACGCAGGTCAATCGCTTCATCGAAGTGAGCGAGGCGGGCGCACAGAAGCCCGGCCTGGAGGGCAAGCGCGCGCCGCGTCGCTTCATCACGCTCGAGAACGCGATCATGCTCTTCCTGGACGAGCTGTTCCCGGGCTACGCAATCGATGCGCAGGGCGCCTTCCGCGTTGTGCGCGACAGCGACATCGAGATCCAGGAAGAGGCCGAGGACCTCGTGCGCGAGTTCGAAGCGCGCCTCAAGGAGCGTCGGCTCGGCGACATTGTGCGCCTCAAGGTCGAAGCCTCGATGGCCGATGATCTGCGCGCCTTCATCGTGCGCGAGATCGAAGCCGATTTGCGCGATGTCATCATTGTCGATGGCATGCTGGGGCTTGCGGCCCTGGACGAGCTGGTCCATCTCGACCGCGCCGATCTGAAGTTCGCGGGCTACGAGCCGCGCTCGCCAGAGCGGATCAAGGACTTTGGCGGCGACGTGTTCGCCGCGATCCGCGCCAAGGACATGCTGGTGCACCACCCGTACGAGTCGTTCGATTCGGTGGTGCAGTTCATTCGTCAGGCCGCGGCCGATCCCGCCGTGGTGGCGATCAAACAGACGCTCTATCGCACTTCGAAGGACTCGCCGATCGTCGCGGCGCTGGTCGCAGCAGCGGAGTCCGGCAAGAACGTCACGGCGCTGATCGAAATCAAAGCCCGTTTCGATGAGGAAGCGAACTTGCGTTTGGCGAGCGTGCTGGAGCGCGCGGGAGCTTCGGTCGTTTACGGTTTCATGGATTACAAAACGCACGCCAAGGTGAGTCTCGTCGTGCGCCGCGAGTCCGACGGGCTGCGCACGTACGCGCACTTCGGCACGGGCAACTATCACCCCATGACGGCGCGCATCTACACGGACCTTTCGCTGTTCACCTGCGATCCGGCGTTAGGGCGCGATGCCGGGCGCCTCTTCAACTTCATCACCGGCTACGCGCGCCCGACGCACCTCGAAAAAATCGCGATGTCGCCGCTCACCGTGAAGTCGACGCTGCTGCAGCTGATCGAAGACGAGATCGGGCACGCGCGCGCCGGCCGCGAAGGCGCGATCTGGGCCAAGCTCAACGCGCTCGTGCATCCCGAGATCATCGACGCGCTCTACCGTGCGTCCAACGAAGGCGTAAAGATCCAGCTGGTCGTGCGCGGCGTCTGCTGCCTGCGCCCCGGCGTGCCGGGGCTCTCGGAGAACATACGCGTCAAGTCCATCGTCGGGCGCTTCCTCGAACACTCCCGCATCGTCTGTTTCGGCGGCGGAGCGAAGCTGCCCAATCCCAACGCAAAGGTCTTCATCTCGTCGGCCGACTGGATGCCGCGGAACCTGGAACGGCGCGTCGAGGTCATGTGCCCGGTTGATAATCCGACGGTTCACCAGCAGGTTCTCGACCAGATCATGGTGGCGAACCTCAACGACGAGGCGCAAAGCTGGTACATGAACGCAGATGGATCGTTCACGCGGGTCGATGTCTCGAAACTGGATCAGCCGTTCTCCGCGCACGTCTACTTTATGCGCAACCCGAGCCTCTCGGGCCGCGGCCGCGCCATCAAGAGCGACGCGCCGGCCGCGTTCGACCACATCGGCGCGCGGGGGTACTAGCGTTTCCCATGCACCTCTCCCCCGTGAGGGGGAGAGGTCGCTTCGAGCTTGCTCGAAGCGGGTGAGGGGGCGCGGTGCGGAACGAGGCGCAGCGTCGCCGTTGCGCCCTCTCCTGATCCCCGCCCCCTCATCCGGCGCTTGGCGCCACCTTCTCCCCCTCGCGGGGGAGAAGGAAGGTTGCCTGCTCTGATGACTCCACAAACCCTCCGCGACTCCGAAGACGCAGCCGTCATCGATGTCGGCTCGAACTCGGTGCGGCTGGTCGTCTATCGCATCGACGGGCGCGCCATGACGCCGGTGCTCAACGAGAAGGTGATGGCGGGGCTCGGGCGCGATCTGTCGCGCACGGGCGCGCTGTCGAAGGAAGGCGCCGACGTGGCGCTGCGCGCGCTGAAGCGGTTTGCGACGCTGCTCAAGGCGCAAGGCGTGACCAGCGTGTTTCCGGTCGCCACCGCCGCCGTGCGCGAGGCGAAGGACGGAGGCGCCTTCGCGCAGCGCATCAGGGACGAGCTCGGTCTCGATCTGCGCATCCTCGATGGCGCTGAGGAAGCCAAGCTTTCCGCGCTCGGCGTCAGCGCCGGCGCGCCGGACGCGAAGGGCGTTGTCGGCGATCTGGGGGGCGCCAGCCTGGAGTTGGTGGAGATCGGTCCGTCGGGTCCCGGGCGTGGCGAGACCTTCCCGCTCGGTCCGTTGGCACTCGCTGAGGACGAGGGTTTCGACTATGACCGCGTCACCGCTGCGGTGGAGCGTACGCTGCGGGGCGCGCGTGTGCTGCCCAAGCGCGGCGGGGATTTCTACGCCGTAGGCGGCGCCTGGCGCGCGCTGGGGCGCATCGACATCGTGCTCAGCAATCACCCGATCGGCGTGCTGCATCACCACGAAATGCGCCGCAACGAAGTGCTCAAGGTTGCAGACGTGGTGCGCAAGCAGAGCCGGCGTTCGCTGGAACGCTTGGAGGAGGCGGCTGCCAAGCGCGCGGAGACCTTGCCTTATGCAGCCGTCGTGCTCGAGCGCGTGATGATGCTCGGCGGTTTCGACCGCGTCGTGCTCTCCGCCTTCGGCTTGCGCGAAGGCGTGTTGCTCGAGCGGATGAGCCGAGAAGCGCTTGGCGTTCATCCGCTTATCGCCGCGGCCGAAGCGCTCGCCGGACGATGGACGCGTGCGCGTGCGTTCGGCCCAGCGCTCGAACACTGGATGGCGCCGATGTTTGAGAAACAGGCCCCTGTATTCGCCCCTGCGCGTGAGAAGGTGCTGCGCGGCGCCGCGGCTAGGCTGGCCGACGTGGGCGGCCCGTTGCATCCGGACCAGCGCGTCGAGATCATGTTCGATCTCATCCTGCGCGCCCCGCTCGCGGCGATCAGTCATCCCGAGCGCGCTTTCCTCGCCGCGGCCATCCATCACCGCTACACCAAGGCGCAGCCGCGCCACGCGGAGGCGTACGTGCGGCTCCTCAACGAAGAACAGCAGGCCGCCGCCGCAGCACTGGGCGCGGCGCTGCGCTTCGGGGCGCATCTGTGTGGGCGCAGCGAAACGCTGCTTGCCGATTTCCAGATCGCGGCCGTTGACGGGAAGCTCTCGCTTCGGGTGAAGAAGAGGTCGGCGCACCTGGTCACGGAGACGGCGGCGCGCCGGCTCGAGGCGGTCGCGGCCGCGCTCGGCCTTACTGCGGAGACCAAGATCACATGACCGACAAGCCGGGCGATGCCCCGCCGGACCGCCTCTCGTCCGATCCGGACAGCCCCTATTACGATGAGGCGGCGCTCGAACGCGGCGTCGGCGTGCGCTTCCGCGGACAGGAGAAGACCAACGTCGAGGAATACTGCGTCAGCGAAGGCTGGGTGCGCTTGGCCGTCGGCAAGACCCTCGACCGCCGCGGCAAGCAGCTGACCATCAAGTACACGGGCCCGGTGGAGCCGTATTTCAAGGACCAGCCGGACGCCTGAACTCGTGCTAGAACGCCCGCTGGAGGCGAGGCTGCGCGTGAGCGAGGAACTGGGACAACGCAAGCTGGCGGCGATCATGGCGATCGACCTCGTCGGCTATTCGGCCATGAGCGAGGCCGACGAGGCCGAGGCCGTGTCAACAGTCACGCGCCTGCGCGCGGCGCTGGATCAGGTCGCCCGCACGCAAGGCGGGCGCATCTTCAACACGGCCGGCGACGGCTTCATGCTCGAGTTCCCGAGCGCCTCTGGCGCGCTGGCCGCGGCGGAACTGCTGTGGGGCGGGGTCGACCGGCGCAGCGTGCGCGTCGGCGTGCACGTGGGCGACGTGCTGATCGCGCAGGGCGGCGATCTTCTTGGGCACAGCGTCAATGTCGCGGCGCGCCTGCAGGAGCTGGCGCACCCAGGCGCGGTTATCGTTTCGTTGGACGTGCGCCGAGCCGTGCGCGGCGCTCTCGCGCGGCGCCTGCATGCGGCTGGCTCGGTGCAGCTCGACAAGATGAGCGAGACCATCGACATCTTCACGCTGGAAGCGATCCCGGCATCCGCGTCGCGCAACCGTCGCCCCGAACACGTGCTCGCCGTGCTGCCGTTCGACAACGAGAGCGAGCACGCGGAGATGACCTACTTCTCCGACGGGGTCGCCGACGAGATCATCGCGACGCTGCTGCGCCAATCCAAGCTCAAGGTGATCGGCCGCACCTCGGCGTTCCAGTTCCGCGGCGAGCGCAAGCGAGAAGCTGCTGGCGCATTGCGCGCAACGCATGTGCTCGACGGCGCGGTGCGCTGCGCGGGAGCGCGCCTTCGCGTCGGGGCGCAGCTGATCGAGTCTGCGAGCGGCATGGCGCTGTGGAGCGAGCGCTATGACGGCGACCGCGCCGATGCATTTGGGCTGGAGGACGACATCGCAGCCAAAGTGGCGGCCGCGCTGAGCCATACGCTCGCGGAGCGGCAGCGCGCGGCGCAGCCGATCGATCCGGCCGCCTACGAGCTCTATCTGCGCGCGCGGCAGATCTGGCTGATGCTGAGCGATGACGAGGAAGAGCAGGCGGAGACGTTGCTGGAACGCTGCGTTGCGCTGGCGCCCGAGTTTGCGCCGGGATGGGCCGCGCTCGCCAGCGTGCGTGCGTTCCTGTTGCCGCGCGACCGCGACATGATCGGCGAGCCGCGCCACACGGCCGCTCTCGAAGCCGCCGAGCGCGCGCTCGCGCTCGATCCGAACTGCGCGCAGGCGTTCGCCGCGCTGTCGCTGTTGAAGCCCGCTTTCGCCGAGCACGGCGAGAAACTGCGCCTTGTGAACGAAGCGTTGAAGCGGACGCCGAACGATTCCTCGCTGCACGTGGCGCGTGCAGCGTGGCTCTACAGCGTCGGACGCATTAGCGAGGCGGCGACGGCGCTGGAGACGGCGAGCCGGCTCGATCCTCTCGGACCCGCCGTCGAGGGCCTGCGCGCGAGCCTGACGACAACGCGCGGGCATGTCGGCACGGCGATCGACATCATCTCGGCAGCTTGGGCGCGGTGGCCGGATTCGGCGTTCACTTGGTACATGATGTGGATCACGCTCTGCGCGGCCGGCAAGCTCGACGAAGCCGAAGCGCTTGCCGCGCCCGGCGTGCCGCCGCGCCGCGGGGTCAGCGAACGCGACGTCGATGTGCTGCGAAACTACGTGACCGTGTTGCGCTTGGCGGCCGACGAGCGGCGCAGCGCCTGCGAGGCGATGCTCTCCGCGCTCGCAGCGGCGAAGGGCGCGCTGCCTTTGTCGTCCTGCCTGATCGCGGCCGGCGTCGGCTGCGCCGATCGCGCCATCGACGTGATCGAGCAAGCGCTGGACGAGGGCCGTTCTCTGCGTCCCGACGCCCACGAAGCCTTCGGCATGGCGCGCGCGCAATCGGCGTTGCAACTGTTCGTGGCCAATTGCGGCGAGCCGATCTGGAAGCACCGCCGCTTTCCGAGCCTCGCCGCACGCTTGGGGCTCGCGCAGTACTGGGTGGAAAGCGACAAGTGGCCCGATTGCGCCATGCAAGTCGATTACGATTTCAAAGCCGCGTGCGCCAAAGCCGTGAGCGCCGGCGTCAGGAACTAAGTTCGTTCCCGCACGGTTGACCCGTGGTCGTTGACGGAGAACGGACATGGCTGATGACAATGGCGGCGGTGGTGGTAACGCGTTCCTTGGCGTCGTTGTCGGCGCCTTGCTGATTGCCGTGGTTGCGCTTGGCTTCTTTGTCATGAACCAGGGCATGGGCGGCCAGTCGGCCGATATCAGTATCGAAGCGCCTGAGGTTGCGACTCCGGGCTGATCAGAGCTCCTCGATCGCGACCCTGCCGTCCTTGAGCTTCAGCGCGATCTTGCCGTGCTTTAGCGCGAGCGCGCGCTCGCCGAACACCTTGCGCCGCCAGCCGCGCATCGCCGGCACGTCCGCGTCGTCCCTGGCGGCGATCGCCTCGACATCCGCTGCGGAGGCAATGAGGCGCGGCGCGACGCCGTTCGCATCGGCTTCATAGCGCAGTAGCACGCGCAGCAGTTCCACGGTGGGGCCTAAGCCAGCGGGCGTCGGCGGCGGTCGCTCGTATCTGAACTGCGGCCGGTTCGGATCGCCAAACGCGCGGTCGAGCGCGTGCACAAGTTCCTGCGCTGCGCGCGAGTTGCCGAAGCCGCGCGGCACGGCGCGCATGCGATCGAAATCCGCCGCGCTCTTCGGGCGATGTTCGGCGATCTCGTAGAGCGCCTCGTCCTTGACGATGCGCCCGCGCGGCACGTCGCGCGCCTGCGCCTGCCGTTCGCGCCAGGCCGCCGCGATCTGGAGAGCCAAGACGTAATCAGGCGTCGTCTTGCGCAGCTTGAGGCGCCGCCATGCCTTCTCGGGCGAGGTGTCGTAGACTTCCGGATCGAGCAGCGCCGCGTGCTCTTCCTCCAGCCAGGACAGCCGGTCGTGCTGTTCGAGCGTTTGGTGCAATCTCGGATAGAGATCGCGGAGGTGCGTGACGTCGGCGAGCGCGTAGGCGAGCTGCGAATCCGACAGCGGCCGGCGGCTCCAATCGGTGAAGCGCGAGGACTTGTCCAAGCGGCGCTTCAGCACCTGCTGCACGAGCGCATCGTAAGCGACCGTGTCGCCGTAGCCGGTCGCCATCGCCGCGATCTGCGTGTCGAAGACGGGATACGGCAGAGCGCCGCCGAGCTTCTGGAAGATCTCAAGATCCTGACGCGCCGCGTGGAAGACCTTGAGCACGTTGGCGTCGACCATGAGATCGAGGAACGGCTTGAGGCTGAGGCCCTGGTCGAGCGGATCGATCACCGCCTCTACGCCCGGCGCGGCCGCCTGGATGAGGCAGAGCTTCGGCCAGTAGGTCGTCTCGCGCATGAACTCGGTGTCGACCGCGACGAAGTCCTTCGCCGCGAGTTCCCGGCACAGCGCGGCCAAATCCGTCGTCTTGGTGATGAGACGCATGCGCGCTGGTTGGGACGCAGGCGCGCCAGGGTCAAGAGCGGGACGGGTCAATTGACGGCAAAGCCTTCGATCAGCGCGCCTTCGGCGATTCGCCGGCGCAGGTAGGCGTCATCGTGCGCCGGCAGGATGACGAGTTGGGGTTCGGCTGCGGCGATGTCGTGCAAGGCGCGGATCTGGCGCAACACGGCGGGGCGGTCGGGATCGACTTCGGGGATGATCCAGCGGATGAAGCGCGGGCGCCCGCGCGCGTTCTCGATGCTGGACATGACCCACGCGATGTCGCCGACGAACAGGTACTCGCGCGCGGGCGTGCGGGCGTAGATGACGATCGTGCCGGGCGTATGCCCAGGGGCGGCGTGCGCCACAACGCCGGGCGCGATGCGCTGCGGCGTGGTGAAGTCGAGCGGCTGCACGCCGGCGATCGCAGGCGCGAGCACGCCGCCGCGCGCATGCTGGGGCAGGCCCTGCAGCTGCGACGCTGTTAGCCGCAAACGCGGCGCGATCGTCTCGGGGGCGGGGTGACGCGTAACGGCCATCACGTGGTCGATGTGCTCGTGCGTGATGAGCACATGCGCGGCTTGCGCTGTCGCGTCGAGCAGCCGCTGGTAGGCCGCTTCCTCAAAACTGCCCTCGCCGTCGGTCATCTGCACGATGGCGTCGCCGTCGACAGCGCCGTCGACGATGACGCTGCCATTCGGCGCCAACAGCTGGAATGCCGTGTACGTCATGTTGACATCGCCGCGAAATGCGCCGGCTTCGGTGGCGAACGACGGCGCCTCGCTTGCGCCGACGAACTCCACGCGCACTTCGGTTGGCAACGTCTCGGGCGCGTCGTTGGCGACGAGGGCGCGATACGCGGCGAGGTCTACTTCGCTTTCCGCACGCGCGGGCGCGGCGCCGTCGAGCACCGCGTACCAGGCGAACCCCGCCAGCGCGGCGAGAACAACCAGCACTCCGATCAGCCACTTCATGACATCCCCCATGTGTCTTCACGCGGCCCAGATAGCACGATCTGCATGCGCTCGGGTGGAAACGGTCGCGCCAGCTTTACGACGTCCTCGGTCGGCGCCTCGAGCCAAACGTCGATCTCGTCGCCCGTGAGGATCACGGGCATCGCTTCGGCGTGGATGGGGCGCGTGAGATCGTTGGCCTCCGTGGTGAGGATGGCGAAGAGCAGATGCGTGCCTTCCTCTTTGCCGCGCACGCCCGTCCAGGGCCGCCAGATGCCGGCGAAGCAAAACAGCGGACGGTCCTCGCCGAGCGCGAACCAGTGCGCCACTTTGGGCTGTGTGTCGGTGTACTCCACGAAGCTGGTCGCCGGCACGACGCACCGGAAGCGCGCTTGGTCGAGCCAGCCGCGCCAGTAGGGCGAATCGAGGTTGCGCACGTTGGTCACCGGGCGCTTGCCGCCGCCGGCGGGTGGGAAACCCCAACGCATCATCACCACTTCGCGCAGGCCTTCCTTGGATGTGGCGGCGACCGGCGCCAGCTGGTCCGGGAAGATGGCCGGCAGCGGCGGCTGGTTGGCGGTCCGGTCGCGCATCGCGCGGACGTAGGCGGTGAGCGCCTCGCGCGACTTGGTCATGGAGTAGAGGTTACACATCAGTCCGGCTGTTCTGCTTCCGCTGGCAGCGGCGGCGCGGATCGCGGTGATCCCGCCGGCGTGCAGGATGCAGAGGGGTGCGCCGATCTCGCCGTCGAACAGCGCGATCATGCCTGATGCGGCTGCACGCCTTTGGGCGCAGTTCTCCAGGAAGACGCTGATGAGTTTGGCGCCGAATACCTTGCCCCCGCCAAGGCCGCCGCGCATCGAACCGAACGGGCGCCGTCGTCGAGCGCCAGGATGGCGCGCAGGAGCTGCTTGGCGCCTCGGAAAACGCGACCATCGCCTCGCGCACGATGGGGATGCAGGCGCCGTAGGTGAGGCGGCGTTGGATTTCGTCGCGGTCGATGAAGCGCATGCCGCAATATGGACCGCCGGCGTCTCGCCGGCCAGCGCCGGTGTTTGCCGGCGGGACGCCGGCGGTCCATAAACAGCGCATGTCCTCACTCCCGCCCGTCCGCCCCATCACGCTTGCTGAAATTGAAGCGGCGCGGGAGCGGATAAAGGGCGTGGTGCTGCGCACGCCGCTGGTGAACCTCGACACGGGCTCCGGCGGGCCGGACATCCGGCTGAAGCTGGAGAATTTGCAGCCGACCAATGCTTACAAGATTCGCGGCGGCGTGAACGCTGTGGCGATGTTGAGCGATGAAGAGCGCAAGCGCGGCGTGTGGACGATCAGCGCGGGCAATGCCGGCCAAGCCGTTGCGTACGCGGCGCGGGCGGCGGGCGTGCCGTGCAAGATCGTGGTGATCGAAACCGCGCCGAAGACCAAGGTCGACCGCATGCACGCGCTCGGCGCCGATTTGATCCTCGCGCCGTTTGATGTGTGCTGGCGGGCGCTGGAGACGCATGAGTTTCCCGGCATGGACGGCGCGCTGGTGCACCCGTTTGACGACCATAATTTCATCGCCGGCCACGGCTCGATGGCGCTGGAGATTCTGGAAGACTGCCCGGACGTGAAGACGGTGATCGCGGCGATCGGCGGCGGTGGGCTGATCGCGGGCGTTGGCAGCGCGCTGAAAGCGAAGGCGCCGCACGTGAAGGTGCTCGGCGCCGAGCCGGAGACGGCGGCGCCGCTGTCCGTGTCGCTTGCGGCGGATGCGCCGCAGGAGTTTCACGCCTGGCAGTATTCGTTCGTTGACGGCGCGGGCGGGCGCAGTGTCATAGGGCGCATGTGGGAGCGCATGAAGCCGCTGGTGGACGGCGACATCGTGGTGACGCTTGAAGAGACGCGCCGCGCCATGCGCCTGATGGCGGAGAAGGCGCGCGTCATCGCCGAAGGCGCCGGCGCGCTGCCGCTGGCGGCGGCGCTTTCGGGCAAGGCTGGGGATGGGCCGATCGTGTGTGTGGTGAGCGGCGGGAATATCGATCTGGCGAAGTTCTGCGAGCTGATTGCGGTTTAGCGCGCGATACAGTTCACTGGGGTCGAACGCTCAGTGCGAGCATCCCGATCATTGCCGTGACGAGCGTCACCATTGCACAGTGAAGACAACTCGTAGCGTGCGCTGCTTGCCCAAGGCTTCAGGCGGCATCGCGGGATAGGTCACCATCACATACCAAGCGCGATGATTGAGCGGGTGATAGCCGAGGAAGGATTCTGGGCGATACCAGCTTTGCTTGCAGCGTTCCTCCAAGGCCGTTTGCACCGAGGTGCCGTGCACGATCGCCATGATCTGCGAGCGATGATGGCCGCGGCAAAACCCAACACCGTATAGATGCCGATCGCGCCGAGCAGCCAGAGCATCTAGCTCCCCGTGCAGTTCACCGGCGCGCTGCGTCCCACTTCCCACTGCCCTGCCGCGCCGCCGCCGCGGAAGCCGTAGCGGCCGTTGGAATAGTAGTTCTCACCGGCGCGCGGCAGCACCATGGAGGGGCCGCCGACGATGGCGACGCGCGCGTTCTCGCCGGTCGCTTCGACCATCAGCTGCGTGCCGTCGCTGCAGCGATAGGCGATCGGGCCGTCGAGCGGGATGGGCGGGGGCGCGCCGTTGGGGCCGGGATCGCCCGGGCCGGGAGGCGGCGGCGTGGCGCAGGCGGCGAGGGTGAGCAGCAAAGCGGAGAGGACTAGCGCCTTGCTCCTCCTCGATGGAGGAGCTGTCGGCGCGCAGCGCCGACTGAGGAGGTGATGCCCGCATTGGATTGGGGGTTCGCCTCCTGAGGCGATTCCTGAGCTTCGCGCGATCACCTCCTCCGGCCGCTTCGCGGCCACCTCGTCCATCGAGGAGGAGGTGGGGATTTTCGCCCGAGCGTCGCGCATGTGAGCCTCCTCACGCATTGAACACAGTCTTACCGGCGATGAATGTCCGTTTCACGGCGCCTTGCAGCAGCTTTTCGTCGAAGGGTGAGTTGTTCGACTTGGATCTGAGCTTATCGGAGTCGAGCCGGAACGGGGCGCCGAGATCGATCATGATGAGATCGGCCGGCGCGCCCTTGGTTAAACGGCCTTGCGGCAGCTTGAGGATTTCGGCGGGATTAAGCGTCATGGCGCGGAAGAGCGTCGTCAGGGGCGCGTCGCCCTTGTGCGCGAGCGTCAGCGCGCCGGGGAGCAGCGTCTCCAAGCCGACGGCGCCGAAGGCGGCTTCCTCGAACGGCAGGCGTTTGTCTTCGGCTTGCTGCGGATCGTGGCCGGAGACGATGACGTCGATCAGACCTTCGCTGACGGCTTGCACGAGGGCGGTGCGGTCCTCCTCGCTGCGCAGCGGCGGGCAGAGTTTGGCAAAGGTGCGATAGCCGTCGACGTCGTGCTCATTGAGCACGAGGTGGTGGACGTTGACGCTGGCGACGGCCTTGACGCCGCGCTCTTTGGCGCGCTTCAGCGCGGGCAGCGTCTGCGCTGAGGAGAGCATGTCGAGCAGCAGCCGCCCGCCGGTAAGTTCGGCGAGCGCGAGATCGCGTTCGGCCATGATGTATTCAGCGGCGGCGGGAATGCCGGGCAGGCCGAGGCGCGCGGCGAGTTCGCCTTCGTGCATCACTCCGCCTTGGGCAAGATACGGATCCTCGGGGCGATGCGCGACGAGCGCGCCGAAGGCGGTGGCGTAAGAGAGCGCGCGGCGCAGCACGCGGGAGTCCGCGATGGGTTTGTCGCCGTTGGTGAACATCACCGCGCCCGCTTCGGCCATGAGACCGATCTCGGTCATGAGTTCGCCGTCGAGATGCTTGGTGAGCGCGGCCGCCGGCAGCACGCGCACGCCGCCGGAACGGTCCGGGCCGCGGCGCAGCACGTAATCGACGAGGCTCTGGTCGTCGATCACCGGCGTCGTGTTCGGCATCATCACCATGGTGGTGACGCCGCCTGCGGCCGCTGCGCGGCCGGCGGATTTGAACGTCTCTTTATGCTCGGCCCCCGGCTCGCCGATCGTGACGCGCATGTCGATCAGGCCGGGCGCGACGTGCGCGCCGTCGGCGTCGATGATTTCCGCGCCGTCAGGCGCGCTCGAGACGGCGCCGACGTCGAGGATCTTGTCGGCGAACAGGATGTCGCCGGCTTCGACCTTGCCCTTGGCGGGGTCGATCAGCTTGGCGTTGCGGATGAGGGTTGGCTTAGTCATCGCGCCACTTGCGCTTGGCCACGACGTTCACGGTGGTTGAAAACGCCAGCGCGATGATCAGCGGCACCCAGATCGGCAGCGTGCCGAGGCCCGGCGTTTCGAGCGCCGTGGCGAGGTGGTCGTCCACGCACCACCAGAGCAGGAACATCCACATCAGGCGCTCCGGGAGGTGTTGCGTCGTGTGCGTCGTGGTCCGTTGTGTCGTTGTTGTGAAATGAAAACACGACGACACGACGAAGGCACGGAGGACACAACGTTATGCATCAAAATCGGCCGCATCACGCATCTCCCGCATTGGCGCCGCTCTCGGCGAGCGCTTCGAGCACGGCCATGCGCACGGCGACGCCCATGCGCACTTGCGTTTCGATGAGGGAGACGTCGGGATTGTCGGCGACGGTCGAGTCGATCTCGACGCCGCGGTTCATCGGGCCGGGGTGCATGACGAGGGCGCCGCGCTTGGCGAGCTTCAGCTTGTCTTCGTCGAGGCCGTAGAACCAGAAGAATTCGCGCGCGCTTGGGAAGTAGCCGCCGGTCATGCGCTCGCGCTGCACCCGCAGCATCATGATGACGTCGGCGCCGTCCAGGCCCTTGCGCATGTCGTGAAAGACCTCCGCGCCCCACCGGTCGGCGCCGATCGGCATCAGCGTCGGCGGGCCGATGAGGCGCACCCGCGCGCCCAAGAGGTTGAGCAGCGTCACGTTGGAACGCGCTACCCGGCTGTGCATCACGTCGCCGCAAATGGCGACGGTGAGGCCTTCGATCTGGCCCAGGCGATTGCGGATGGTGAAGGCGTCGAGCAGCGCTTGCGTTGGGTGCTCGTGCTTGCCGTCGCCGGCGTTGATGACGGCGCAGTCCACCTTGCGCGCTAGCAGTTCGGCGGCGCCGGAGCTGCCGTGGCGTACCACCAACAAGTCGGGCCGCATCGCGTTCAGCGTCGCAGCGGTGTCGATCAGCGTCTCGCCCTTGGCGACGCTCGAGGACTTCACCGACATGTTGACGACGTCGGCGCCCATGCGCTTGCCGGCGAGTTCGAACGAGCTTTGCGTTCTTGTGGAATTCTCGAAGAAGAGATTGATCAGCGTACGCCCGCGCAGCGTGTCGAGCTTCTTGATCTTCTTCTCCAGCAGCGGCGCAAACGTCTCGGCGCGGTCGAGCAGGCTTTCGACCTCGAAACGATTTAGGTCGGCGATGGCTAACAGGTGCTTGTGTCGAAAACGGGCGGGCCTCGAACTTGCGTCGCTTTTCTTCACGCCAGTCGGTCGGTGCGCCATGCGCGCTTGTTAAACGTCGTGACCGCTTCGCCGCAAGCGCGGCTGAAACAAGGCGTGGATAATCGTTTCAGCCGTATTGGCGCCGCGGAGTCGGTAGCGTACTCTTTTTGTTCCATGGTGGGACGGGGCGGGTGCAATATGAGGAGGCGCGGACATGAAAGCGCAGCCCAGACGAGACGAACCGAACCCCTTGCGGCCGGTCGGCGTGGCCTTGGCCGCGGTGGTTGCGGGACTGAGCGCCGGCAAGGCAGCGCCCGCTGAAGCGCGCGCACACGCGCCGCTCGAACCGACGGCGCACGAAAACACGCACGCGGTCGATCCGACGAACCATCCCGGCTTCGAGGAAGATCCTACGCTGGTGGTGGGGCCGAGCGATCCGGTCGCGCCGCTGGCGAAGCGCTGACCTCTTGAACCGCCGGAGTCCTCGCCGGCATCTTTGCGCGCTTCGAGTGTGCCGCTTTCGATCTGGCGCTTTGCCGGCGGTGACGCCGGCGGTCCAAGAATGCCAGCACCGCGGCTTCGTGGTCTGACAAGCCAGCTCGCTTGGCGCGCGGCAGTTTCAAGCCGCCGGCGAGATACGCCTCGACCAGCGCCGGATGCACGTAGCATTTGCGCGAAATCGTCGGCGTGTTGCCGAGAGTCATGGAAACGGTTTCGATCGCTGCCTTCACGTTTGCCTTGGCAAGCGATTGCGTGTCGAACTCGCCGAGACGCGCCAGCTCCGCCGCCGCCAGCACCGTGCCGCCCCAGGTGCGGAAGTCTTTTGCGGTGATATCCGCCCCGCTAATTTCGCGCAGATAGGCGTTCACGTCCGTCGACGTGACGGACTGGGGCTCGCCTTTCTCATCGACATATTGGAAGAGACGCTGGCCGGGCAGCTCTTGCACGGCCTTCACCACCTTCGCGACGCGCCGGTTTTTGACCGTGAGCTTCCAGCTCTTGCCCGACTTGCCGGTGAAGACGAAGCGCAGCGTGTTTCCCTTCACCTTGGCGTGCTGATCCTTCAGCGTCGTCAGGCCGTAGCTTTTGTTGGCCTTGGCGTATTCGTCGTTGCCGACGCGGATGAGCGTCGTATCCAGCAGGTGTGCGACAGTCGCCAGCACCTTCTCGCGAGGCAAGCCGCGCTTGCTCAGGTCGTCATCGATGCACTTGCGCAGCGCCGGCAGCGCCTTGGCGAACTCGGCGAGCTTGTCGAACTTGGCCGCTTCGCGCACCGCGCGGAAGCGCGGATGGTAACGGTGCTGCTTGCGGCCTCGTGCATCGCGTCCAGTCGCCTGCAAATGGCCGTTCTCGTCGGCGCAGATCCAGACGTCCGTCCACGCGGGCGGAATGGCCAGGCTTTTGATGCGCGTTAGTGTGGCGGCGTCCCGCACAAGCCTGCCATCCGGGCCGCGATAACTGAAACCCTTGCCGCTGCGCCGGCGCGCGATGCCGGGCGCCTCGCCGGAGACGTAGGCGAGGCCGTTCTTTTGCGCGTGCGCGTCCGGCGGCATTGCGTCGGGAAAGCCGCGCCCTCGCGCGCCGGTTCCCCTTCAGGGCAGTGTAAGTCCGATCGCCAACGGCATCGTGATGAAGGATAGCAGCGTTGTCGCGGTGATGATGGCGGCCATCAGTTGCGCATCGCCGCCCATTTCGCGCGCGAGCGTGTAGCCGGCCGCCGCCGTGGGCGTTGCCCCAAGGCCGGCGGCGACAGCGGCGCCGAGCGGACCGGCGCCGGCGGCCGTCGCCGCGGCGAACAGAATGGCGGGCATGACTGTGAGCTTGATTGCCGTAGCAGTCGCAACCTGCGGGCCCGCTTTGCGCAGCGCCTTGAAATCCAGCCCCGCGCCGACGCAGATGAGCGCGATCGGCATGGCTGCATCGCCGAGAAGATCGAGCGCGTAGGATAAGGAGCCGAGGTCGCGCAAGCCCGCTGCGTTGGCGGCGAGGCCGGCGGCGCAGGAAAGGATCAGCGGGTTGGCGACGATCTGGTCGACGACGGCGCGCCAGGAGGCGGCGCGCGCCGCACCCCAGCGCGCCAGCACCATGACGCAGACGATGTTGATCGTCAGCACAAGCGGCCCGAAGGCGAGGCCGATGAGATCGAGCCCGGCCTGTCCGTAGAGCGGCAACGCTGCCGCAAGCAGCACGAAGCCATTCCAGCGAATCGAGCCTTGGAAGATGCTGGTGAACGCCGGGCCATCGCCGCGGAAGGCGAGGCGCGTGGAGAGCGCAAGCGCGATGGCGATCGAGACGCCGCAGAGAATGCCGATTAGGAATGGCGCGGCGCCCTGTCCCGCAAAGTTGGCGCGCGAGATGAGCGTGAACAGGAACGCCGGATAGAGCACGAAATAGCCGAAGCGGTTCACCGCCGCGAACGCTTCCGGCGTGGCGAGCCGGCCCGCGCGCGCGCCCCAGCCCAGCGCGATCAGAATGAAGACGGGCGCGAGCCCGGCGACGACGTCGTTCATGTGGCGGCGCGTTCCTGCATCGCGTCCAGCGCGCCTTGCAGCATGTAGGCGGCGGCCATCTTGTCCACGACTTCGCCGCGACGGCGGCGCGAGGCGTCTCCCTCGATCAGCGTGCGCGTGACGGCGGCGGTGGAGAGTCGCTCATCCCACAAGAGCAGCGGCGCATCGCGCTTGGCGAGGAGATTGCGCGCGAAAGCCCGCGCGCTCTGTGCGGCGGGGCCCGCGGTGCCGTCCATGTTGAGCGGCAGCCCGATGACGAAGCCCACGCACCGGCGCGCGTCGTAGAGCTTCAGGATCGCTTCGGCGTCAGAAGCAAACTTCGTTCGCACGATGGTGTCGAGCGAGGAGGCGATGAGACGGCTGACGTCGCTGACGGCGACGCCAATGCGCTTCTCGCCGGGATCGAGGCCGAGGATGGCCGCACGCCCTGGGAGCGCGGCGGCAAAATCGGGGAGTTGGAGAAGCGCCAAGCGGTTTTCCTCTCGCTTAGGACTTGCGTGTCGTCAATTGCGCGCGTTGGATGCGCACATGCGCCTCCATTGGCTCGCCTTTGCGCTCCTTGCGGCGTGCGTTTCGACCGGGCCGCGGCCATCCAATCGGCTCGAAACCGACGTGGTCTGCACGGCCGAGACTGCCAAACGCTGTCCGGTGGGCGGCTGCGCGCCGTGGCAGGTCAGCGCCGAGAGGCGCTTGCCGCTCACGATCGAAGTCCCAGCGCGGGTGGAGGAGGAAGGCCGCACGCAGATGTGCCTCGATGGGGCTTGCAGTCGCGTGATCCTGGAAACCGAGCGTCAGCGCGGCCGCAGCTGGTCGGTCTACGTCATCTGGAGTCACGGCAGCCGGAGTTTAGCGGGGCCTCTGCGGGTGTATCCGGGCGCACGCAGCTTTGAGGCCCGGCTGAGCGACGGGGAGTTCGCCACCACATGGCGAGGCCGCTGTGCGCCCGGCGATTTGCCGGCGCCCAGCCCGGATGAGGCGGCGTTCGCCCCTTGAACGCCGGTAGCTGGGACTATAAGCCCCGCGCGCAGAGGCTCTCATGTCGATCGACGAAAAAACCGTGCGCAAAGTGGCCAAGCTCGCGCGCCTGGCGCTGCCGGAAGAGCGCGTGCCGGCGATGGCGGCCGAGCTCAACGGCATCATGGCGTGGATCGAGCAGCTGAACGAAGTCGACGTCGAAGGCGTCGAGCCGATGACGAGCGCGGTAGAGGGCTTGGCGCTGCCGATGCGCGAGGATGTCGTCACTGAAGGCGCTGATCCCGAGCGCGTGCTGAAAAACGCGCCGAGGGCGGAGGACGGCTTCTTCGTGGTGCCGAAGGTGGTGGAGTGAGCGACGTAAAGCTCAGCATCGAACACTTCAGCGCAGGAAATGCGTTGTTGAGCATCCAGGTTGGAGACGCAACCTATGCGATCTACGCATCCTACCTGAGCCCTGGAGGACACACCCGCGACTCGCTTGAGGATATGGCTTACCTCGGAGCTAGCGCGAAGCGCGGCGTCCCAATGGAGGTTTGGTTCGAGGGCGAGCCCCAACAGTGGCGATTGTCCGTTTCACCAGATCCAGCCCCGCCGGGAGCTGTGGATGTAACGGTTCACTCGTTCCAAGACCGCGTGAAGCGTATGCCGCGAGAGTTGGGTGAACCTGTGTTCAAGGCAAGCTGTAGCGGGGCGGAATTTGCGCGGGCCGTCCGACATGCCTTCTCGGTGTGGAAGCACTCGGCTGAGGACTACGAAGTGAGATGGTATCACCCATTTCCCGCGCGCGCGTTCAGCCTTCTGGAGGAGGCCCTGTCGTCATGAGCTTCACCATCGCCACCGAGTCGCCTTTGCAGGACGAGGTGCGGGCGCTGGTGTCTGCGCTGAACGAGTTCACGTATGGGCTGACGCCGGCCGACTATCGCCATCACATGACGGTCGAGCAGATGGCGCAGGCGGACACGACGCTGTTCGTGGCGCGCGATGAGGGCGGCGCCGCAATCGGCATGGGGGCGCTGCGGCGGCATGGCGACGGCGTCGGCGAAGTGAAGCGCATGTACGTGAAGACGGAAGCGCAGGGACGCGGCGTCGGCGGCGCCATCCTTCAGCGCATCGAAGCGACGGCGCGCGAAGAAGGCTTTACGCGGCTCGTGCTGGAGACCGGCTCCAATTTCGACGCCGCGAGGCGCATGTATGAGCGCAGCTCGTTCGTTCTGTGCGATCAGGTGCTGGATTATCCGCCGAGCGCCTGGACGACATTTTACGCGAAGGAGTTGACGTGATCCAATATGGACCGCCGGGGCCCTCGCCGGCATCTTTGTGCCTTCCTTTGTGCTCTTCGTGTCTTTGTGGTGAGGGCCACGAAGGCACGAAGTACACGAAGTTGCACGAAGGGAGGCCGGCGAGGGCGCCGGCGGTCTATATTGCGCGCCCCGACTTCACATGACCGATCTCACCTCCCTCACGCTGGCCAGCGCGCTCGACGGCATGGAGAAGAGGCAATTCTCGTCCGCCGAATTGACCGATGCCTTCCTCGTCGCGATCGAGCAGGCGAACCCAGCGCTCAACGCGTATGTTGTGGTCACCGCGGAGCGGGCGCGCGCGCAGGCCAAAGAGCGCGATGCGCGCCGTGCAGCCGGCAAAGCCGGGCCGCTGGAAGGCGCGCCGCTGGGGATCAAGGACCTCTTCTGCACTGAGGGCGTGCGCACGACGGCGTGCTCGAACATACTCGGCGATTTCACGCCGACCTACGAAAGCACGGTCAGCGCTAATCTCTTCCGTGACGGCGCGATCATGTTGGGCAAGCTCAACATGGACGAGTTCGCGATGGGCTCGTCCAACGAGACTAGTGCGTTCGGCACCGTGATCAATCCGTGGCGGCGCGGGAATGAGGATACGAAGCTGACGCCCGGCGGCTCGTCCGGAGGCAGCGCGGCCGCCGTGGCGGCGGATTTGTGTCTGGGCGCCACCGCGACCGACACCGGCGGCTCGATCCGCCAGCCCGCAGCGTTCACCGGCACGGTCGGCGTGAAGCCAACTTACGGGCGCTGCTCGCGCTGGGGCATCGTCGCGTTCGCTTCCTCGCTCGATCAGGCCGGGCCGATCGCCAAGACGGTGGAAGACGCAGCTATGCTGCTGCAATCCATGGCTGGCCACGATCCGAAGGATTCCACCTCGCTGCCCAACCCGCTGCCGGATTTCCGCGCAGCGACCAAGCGCTCCATCAAAGGCATGACGATCGGCGTGCCGCACGAGTATCGCATGGACGGCATGCCGGCCGAGATCGAGGAGCTCTGGCAGCGCGGGATAGAATGGGCCAAGGACGCCGGCGCGACCATCAAGAACATCAGCCTGAAGCACACCAAGTACGCACTGCCGACCTATTACATCGTGGCGCCGGCGGAAGCGTCCTCGAATCTCGCGCGCTATGACGGCATGCGCTACGGCGCGCGCGTGGCCGGCAAGGATCTGAACGCAACGTACGAGAACACGCGTGCTTCCGGCTTCGGCGCGGAGGTGCAGCGTCGGATTCTGATCGGCACCTACGTGCTGAGCGCGGGCTATTACGACGCGTATTATCTGCGCGCGCAGAAGGTGCGTCAGCGCATCGCCCAGGATTTCCGCGACGCGTTCAAGGACGTCGACGCGATCCTGACGCCGGCGACGCCGTCAGCGGCGTTCGGCCTCGGCGAAAAGGGCGGCGATCCGGTGGCGATGTACCTCAACGACATTTTCACGGTGACGGCGAACCTCACCGGCCTGCCGGCGCTGGCGCTGCCGGCGGCGCTCGACAAGCAAGGCCTGCCGCTCGGCCTGCAAGTGATCGGCAAGGCCCTTGACGAAGAAAGCGTCTTCGCCGTCAGCGCCGCGCTGGAAAGAGCCGCGAACTTCCGCGCCAAGCCGACAAAGTGGTGGATTTGAAACATGCATGAATTGTTACAGCGCCTTGGCCGCGGCGACACGCGCCTCATTGAGATGTGCCAAGAGGCCAATCGCGCCTGGACCGATTTCCTGGAGGAGCTGCGCACGGCCGACACCGGCACGTTGGCTGCGCGGCTCCAATTCTTCGAGCCCAACTTCAAGCGCATCTTCGAAAGCGAGACGCTTGGCTCGACCATGATGCCGTGGACGGGTTTTGCCGCGCTCTTCGATATCGAGCGCGGCTGGGGGGAGAACAAGCAGCGCGCGCTGCAGCTCGCCCAGGCGTTCGCCCAGAGCCATTGTTCGCATGAGGCGAAGTCCGAGGCGCGCAGCGCGGTGATTTCCTACGAACTCGAAGAGGGCCCGACCTCGCCGCCTTCGCCGGCGCCCGAGAAGAAACAGCGGCGCTTGGGATGGTGACGGCATGAGACGTCCCTCGCCCGCGCGCATGGTTCCGCAGCCTGTGCAGGCGCCGGATCGTTACGAGAAGGCAACGGCGCCGTTCGCGAGGCGCCTTTACGCGAATCCCGCTAAGCTCGGGCGCATGGCCAAACGCAAATCCTCAGCCGCAAAGCCTCAGCGCCGTCCGCGGGCCGAGATCGATCGCAACTATTTCTTCGGCGACGTCTTGATCAAGACCGGCGTCGCGGCGTTCGTAGCGATCGGTCTCATCGCGCTCGCCACGCCGTTCACGCTGCGCAGCGCGCTCGCGGACGGCATGTACGACTACATCGCGGTGATGGGTGGCTTCGCCGCCCTGGGCGGCATCCTCTACCTGAGCGGCCGCCACCTCCGGCGCGAGGCGACGCACTGGGATTTCGACTAGCGCACGCACTCCGCCGCTTGACCTCGCTGCATCCTGGAACGACTTTGGCCGGCCAAAGGAGCCGGTCTTGAACGCCACCGAATGCACGCGCCTCGGCGCGTATCTGTCGAAGCTCTTGGGTTCGCCCACGGTCTCTGTCGCGCCGCGCGACGGGGACGGCGTGCTGCTGGTCGACGGCAACGAAATCGCCGACGTGATGAAGGACGAAGAAGAGGGCGAGACGAGCTACTCGATCAGCCTCGCCCTGCCGCGCGCCAAAGGCGCCAAGAAGGACGCGCCCATCGACGCCTCGGAGCGCGAGCGCCTGCAGATCGCGCTGCGCGAAAAGCTGCATGCTGCCGAGCTCGACGTGCGCCAACGCCCGCGCAAGACGGACTCAGCGGAGGTCTACGTCCACGACGAATTCATCGGCACGCTGTCGGCGGATGAGGATGAGGGCTATTTCCTGACTATGTCGATCCTCGACATCGATTTGAACGGCGAAGACTAAGAAGAAGCCCCGGCGCTTGGCCGGGGCGAAGTCATTTCGTTGAATCCAACCACAGGTTTCCGAAGAGGAAACGGAGCGCCGCGCGCTACAAGACACCCAACATCGAGGCGACGAGGGGGTGACGGACAATGTCCTGCTCGCCGAGGCGGATAACCGCGACGTTCGGCAAGGCGTCAAGTCTTTCCGCCACAGCGGCCAAACCGGAGAGATCCGGCAGCAGGTCCGTCTGCGCCGGGTCGCCGGTGACCACCATGGTCGAGTGCCAGCCCAGGCGCGTGAGCAGCATCTTGATCTGGCCGTAGGTGCAGTTCTGCGCCTCGTCGATCACCACAAAGGCGTTGTTGAGCGTGCGCCCGCGCATGAAGCCGACCGGCGCGATCTCGATCAGGCCTTCCGCCATCAGCGCTTTGAGGCGCTTGGCGGAGAGGCGGTCGGTCAGCGCGTCGTAGAGGGGGCGCAGGTAGGGCGCGAGTTTGTCTTCCATCGCGCCGGGCAGGAAGCCGAGAGATTCGCCCGCTTCCACGGCGGGGCGCGAGAGGACGATGCGGCCGACCTTGCCGCTCTCCAGCGCCTCCACGGCCTTGGCGATGGCGATGTAAGTCTTGCCGGTGCCGGCCGGGCCGAGCGCCAGGCAGAGAGAGTGCGTGTCGATCGCCTCCATCAGGGCGGTCTGGCCTTTGGATTTGGGGCGGACGTTTTTGACGAAGCTCTGCTCGCGCACGCCGTCATTGGCGGGATGGTAGCCGCCGTCGAGCACCTGCAGATTGCGCTGCCTGCGATCGTCGCGTTGGAATTCCTGTACGTTGAGCACGCCTTGTGCGTGCCTGCGCTTGGTGCTGCGCTTCGCCATCAAGGTCTCCTTCCTGGAGCGGAAACAGCCCGCGCGGCTTCTGCCGGGCGGGTCGAAGAAGAGGTCTGGTGAGTCGTCGAAGGGTGCGCCGGGCGGCGGTATGTCGAGTGCGGTGATCCTGCGCCGTGCGCCCACGCTCTCCCCCACTTGCGAGCGCCGCGAAGCGCCCCGGAGACGGGTGAAGCGGGAAGCCCGCTTCGATGGTTCTCATCAGACGCCGAAACCGTTAACGACGCGTTGAGGACGCGAAACGTCACAAACAATTCGCACTGGAGCCCGCCCCATGCCGATCTACGCCCTGGCCGACGCCGACCTCGAAGTGGAGGACGAGAATGCGTTCTGGGTCGCGCCCACCGCGGTGCTGATCGGTCGCGTCGTGCTCAAGAAGAACGCGTCGATATGGTGGAACGCGGTGCTACGCGGCGACAACGAGCCGATTGTGATCGGCGAGAACTCGAACGTGCAGGACGGCTCGATCCTGCATACCGACATCGGCGCGCCGCTGACGATCGGCAAGGACGTCACCATCGGCCACGGCGTCATGCTGCACGGCTGCACGATCGGCGACACATCGCTGATCGGCATCAAGGCGACTGTGCTCAACCACGCGCACATCCCGAGCTTCTGCCTGATCGGCGCGCACGCGCTGGTGACGGAGCGCAAGACGTTCGAAGAGGGCCATCTGATCACCGGCGCGCCCGCGCGTACGCAGCGTGCGCTCGAGGAACCGCAAAAGCAGCTGATCCGGTTCTCCGCAGCGCACTATGTCGAGAACTGGAAGCGCTACGCGCGCGAGCTCAAGCCCAGCCGCCTCGCCTAAGGACACTCTGAATAAGTCCAAGGATTCACGAAGTCGGCGAAGCAGTCCACTCTGATCGCATCGAGCGATGGAGCGGGCGATGCGGCAGACGACGTTTGCGAGCTTGGGCGCGGGGACGGGGTTCGAG
>Ga0209172_10000214_pt1 | contig 172601 bp, 173 predicted proteins | sample LarsenN4metaG_FD_184113 | JGI IMG/M metagenome (GOLD analysis project Ga0209172, IMG submission 184113) | Hot spring sediment bacterial and archeal communities from British Columbia, Canada, to study Microbial Dark Matter (Phase II) - Larsen... ... | reverse complement strand
CGGCATCCGGAGCGCTCGCGAGCGCTTGCGCCCGATGTCCAGGCGTTGCCGTGGCCGGAGTTTGTCGCTTCGCTGCGCGCACCGGCGTGATAGTGGGCCGGCAGCGCAGAGGGCTGCTGGGATCGCTTCGTCGCGCAGCCCCTCGCGATGACGAATACATCGCGTCGCGATGACGCCATCGCAAAAGAGCGGCGCGATGCCTACGCGGGCGGGGTGAGGCCGTGCTGGATGGCGAATTTGACGAGCGCGGTGACGTCCGCAACGCCGAGCTTCTTCATGAGGCGGCTGCGGTAGGTTTCCACCGTCTTCGGCGAAAGGTGGACGAGCGCGGCGATCTCCGCGCTCGATTTGCCCTCGACCACGAGCTGCAGCACCTGGCGCTCGCGCGCGCTCAGGCTCTTGAGCGGGCTCGCGCGGCGCGGTTCATCCCCGGCCGGCAGCCCGCGTGCGGCGAGCGCGCGGCTGAGATAGCGCCGCCCGGCGTGCACGGTGCGCACCGCGACAACCACTTCCTCGCCGGCCGACTCCTTGAGCAGAAACCCCGAAGCCCCGGCGGCGAAGGCGCGGTGCACGTACTCCGCGCTGGAATGCATGGACAGCATCACGATGCGCGACTCGGGGCACCGCTCCTCCAGCATACGCGCGGCCTCGATGCCGTTCAGATCGGGCATCGTGATGTCCATGATGATGACGTCGGGCCGCGCTTCCATCGCCACGCGCACCGCATCCCGGCCGTTCGCCACGGTCGCGATCACGGTGATGTCGCCGGCGGTCTCGAGCAGCGCCTTCAGCCCGTCGCGCATCATGGCGTGGTCATCGGCGATGAGAACGCGGATGCTCATGCGGGCCGCCTCGCCAGCTCGACCACGATGCGGGTGCCCCTCCCCGAAGCGGAATCGATCCTGAAGCTCGCCCCGATCGCCTCCGCCCGCTCGCGCATCGTGCGCAGTCCCCAGTGACGACGCGAGCGCCGTTCCGAGGGGTTGAAACCGATTCCGTCATCGGCCACGGTCATTTTGACGCGTCCGCTGTCTGCCTCAATGTTGATCTCGGCGCGATACGCCTGGGCGTGCTTCACGATGTTGTTGAGCGCCTCCTGCGCGATGCGAAAGAGCGCGGTCTCCGACCCGAGCGCCAGCGGCGGCTCGATATGATCGCCCGTTACCGTCACGGACAGGCCCGTGCGGGCGGCGATCGGCGCGGCGTAGGCGCGCAACGCTGCGACCAATCCGTAATCGTCGAGTCCTGCAGGCCGCAGATCAGCCATGATGTTACGCAATTGTGCTGTCGTTTCCTCGATGAGCTTCTGGGTATCGTCGATGCGCTCGGCGACGGACTGAAGCACTTCCGGCGGCAGGACGCTGCGAATCAGACTCAGATTGAGCCCGAGCGCGGCGAGTGCCGGACCGACGCGGTCGTGCAGCTCGCGGTTGATCCTGTGGCGCTCGGTCTCCTCCACCTCCACCAGCCGCCGCGACAGCAGTTCCAGCCGCTCCCCGCGCTCGCGCAGTTCCGCCTCCGCGCGCTGGCGCTCGGTGATGTCGCGCGCCATGCCGCGCACGATCGCTTCCTGCGAGCGCTCGGTGCGCAGGCTGTTGCTGTACTCCCAGACGCGGCGCTCGCCGGCTTTGGTCACGACGCGCATGAAGCCGCTCGCCGCGCCCTCGCGCCGTATCGTTTCCAGGTACGTCGCGAACTGCGCGCGCACCTCGGGCGCGAGGATGTCCGCGAGGTTCATCCGCGCAAGCTCCTCCGGCGTGTAGCCCAGCAGCGCGGCCGAGGCGCGGTTCGCGAACAGGATGCGGCCTTCCAGATCGTGGGTGCAGATGAGGTCCTGGATGTTTTCCACAAGGTCGCGGTAGCGGTCCTCGCTCTCGGCAAGCGCAAGACGCGCCTGCCGTTCGTCTTCCAGCACGCCGAGGAGCGCATTGCGGGCGCGCCGAGCTTCCGCGAGCAGGCGCTCCGTCTCCGCCTCCTTGCGCTCCTGGATCACCACCGCCGAGGGCACGAGGTACTCGACGCGGCCCGCATCGTCGCGCACCGGCCCGACGGAGAAATCGATCCAGAGACGGGCGTCCCCCGCCGCGCGGATCTCGACGTCGAAGCGCGAGGCGTGTCCGGCCGCCGCGCGGCGCACCGCCTCGGCCACCTTCTCCTGCGCCCGCGGGGAATGCGAGAACCAGTAGGTCTGCTCGAAGCGCCGCCCGATCACCGCCTCGCGCGCGAGCCCCGCCGCGGCGAGCGCGGAGGCATTCGCTTCCAGGACTACGCCGTCCGGCGTGAGCAGCCCGACGAAGTTGTGCGGCCCGAGGCCGTCCATGACGCGGCGCATCCGCGCCTCGTGGCGGCGCGCGACCTCGCGCTCGAGCGCTTCCATTTTGTGCTCGAGCTTGCGCACGAGCGCGACGTCGTGCTGGCGGAGGAACGTCAGCTCGCCGGTCGGGCGCGCGGCGCGCGGCGCACGTCCCGCTTCGCGACATTCGGCGATCACGTCCTCGATCTGCCGCAGCAACTCGCGCGCTTCCACCGGCTTGACGATGAAGCGCGCCGCGCCGAGCCGCAGCCCGAGGTCGCGGTCTTCGGGGCTGGTATAGGTTGCCGTATAGAAAACGAGCGGAACGTGCTTGAGCCGCTCGTCCTTCATCCACTCGTAGCACAGCCGGTAGCCGTCCATGCCCGGCATCAGGATATCGGTGACGACGAGCTGCGGCGGCGCGGCGCGCGCGAGGCGCAGCGCCTCTTCGCCGTCCTGCGCGGTCGCGACCTCGTGCCCGCTGCCGCCGAGGAGCGACTTCAGCAGCTCGCGATCCGTCTCAGCATCATCAACAACCAGGATCCTCGCCATCTCGGTCGGGTTCGCTGTCGCGGGTATGATCGTCGCGCCTATTCTACGGCCTCCTGCTGGCTGGAATAGCGCGCGGGCCGCCCGAGCTGCGCGAGGAGATCGTTCACTTCGCGCTTGATCGCCGCGACCCGCTCCTCCCGCTCCAGCATGACCGTATACCAGCGCTGCAGCTCGTCGAGGTGGCGGCGCATCGTCTCCACGGCGTTGACCCGCTCGGTGACATCCTCCGCCACGCCCGCCACGCGATAGACCTCTCCCGTGTCGTTTCTTACGGGGTACGCCCGGTCGCGTATCCAGCGTATCGTGCCGTCGGGCCGGACGATGCGATATTCCTCGTCGAAGGTGCCGGCCGCCTGTTTACGCAGTGCCGCATCGAGCACGCGCGGCCGGTCCTCCGGGTGTACGGCCTCGAGCCAAGATCGGGGCGATGCGTAGAGGCTCTCGCACGAACGGCCCCAGACCCACTCGTAGGCGGGGCTCACGTAGAGCATCGTGTCCATCGCCGGGTCGGTCAGCCAGAATACTTCGCTGGATGTTTTCGGCAAGCTCGCGGAATCGCTCTTCGCTCTCGCGCAACGCGGCGGTCTCGCGCGCTCTCACGATGGCGAGCGCCGCGATGCGGGTCGCGGTCTCGACCCATCTCAGCTCGGCGGGAGCAGGACGCCGGGGCGAGCGGCAGTACATCGCAAAACTGCCGAGCACCCGGCCGCGCTGGTCGAACAGTGGCGTGGACCAGCACGCGCGCAGGCCGTGTTCCAGCGCGATTGCGCGGTATTTTTCCCAGAGCGGGTCGATCGCCAGATCCTCGACGATGACGGGTTCGCGCCGGTACATCGCGGTCCCGCACGAGCCCGCCTGCTCGCCGATGGGCTCGCCGTCGAGCGCCCGGACGTAGTCCTCCGGCAGGCTGGGCGCCGCGCCATGCCGCACGTGCACGCCGTCCGCATCGAGCAGGAGGATGGAGCCCAGCATGCCGGGCACGCCTTTCTCGATGACCCGAATCAGGGCCTCGAGCGTCTGCCCGAGCGGAAGACCGGTCGCGATCATTTCGAGTATCTGCGTCTGGCCCTCCAGCATCGCCTGCGCGTCGGCCAGCCGGGTGCGAACGGCTGCAATTTCCGCGACCGCCGGGCGCAGGGGCGGAACCGACCCGGGATCCGTCAGCGCCGCCACCGAGCGCGCGAGCCCGCGGGCGGCGATGCGCCCGCCCGCGACACCGATCAGCGTCGCGATCAGGATCGCCGCAGCGAGCGCGGCTGCCGCCGCGATGACAGGCGCGCGAAAAACGGTCACCGGGATCTCGAGCGTGACCGACGAGGGCGCCACGGCGGAGCGGGCGACGAAGCGCCTGTACTGGGGAGCGCCCACCGCGTCGCTGTCGAAGTCCCGGGGTGCGCGACGGGCGATGACTTCGCCGGTGCCGTCGAGCAGCGTCAACACTCGTTGCGCCGGCAATGCGATTTGCTCCAGTTGCTTCTGGAACCGGCCGGTTTCGATCGTGCTGAGCAGGAGATATCGCGGCTCGGCGTCACGCATGACCGGCACCACCACGGCGACCATCGGTTCGCGCGCGACCGGGCCGAAAAATCGATCGCCGACCGCCGGTCGTCTCGTTTCGAGCGCTGCCGGGGCGGCGGCGCGGCCTCGCGGCCGCGGCAGCTTTGGCAGCGCTTCGCCGAAAGGCACGCGCGTGTTGAGCAGCATTTGCAGCGACGGATCGGCGAGAATGACATGCCCTCCGAAGCTCTCGCGGAGGCCCAGCGCCGCCTTGTGGAGATCGCCCCAACGCCGCGGATCGTCGATGAGGGGCGACGCCCCAAGCATCTCGAGGGCGGCGATCTGCGCTTTCAGATGGATGTCGATGGCGGTCGCCGCGTTGCGCACCTGGCGGGTCGCCTCCTGTTTGAGCCGCGCGTGCACGGTATTGACATGGTTGACCGCGAGATAGACCGCCAGCAGCACGAGCGGCAGCACGGAGAACCAGATCAGGCGGCTCAGATACGTTCGCAGCGTCATGTCTCAAGCGCAATCGGCCGGCAGGTAGCGGGGCAGGGTGTGGATCCGTCCCGAATTCCGTGTACCTGCCGAGCACGTCCTTCAGCACCGCGAGGAAATGCTCGTAGTGAAACGGCTTCTCGATGCAGCCGTCGGCGCCGCTCGCGGTTGACCCCTGGGTTCGCGGCTGCCAGCGGCGCCTCGAATGCGCCGCGGCGGTCGCGCCCCGCGCATTTCGCCTCGTAGAAAGCGCGATCGGCGGCCTGCAGCAGCGTCTCGACCTCGCGCCGTGTTCGGGGAAGAGCACGAGCCCCATCGAGATCGTGATTCTCCCCACCGACCGGCCCTGATGTTTCAATTCTATCGCATGCATGGAGCGCATCCGCCCGCTCACCCCCAGCGTGTCGGTCGTCATCAGCGCGTCGATGTTCGATTCGATGAGCGAACGGGTGTAGAACTGGGTCGCCTTCAGCTCCTCGGTGAGGCGGATTTCGTCCGAAATGTCCTTCGAGATGAGGAGAAAGCCGACCGGCTTGCCGCCGTCATCCCGGCGCGGGGTGAGCACCACCCGGGCGGCGATGCGGCGGCCGTCCTTTCGCAGGCGATTGATCACGCCCTCCCAGCGCCCGGCGCCGAGCGCCTCGTCCCGCATGCGCTGCGGCAGCCCGCTCGCCACATCCTCCGCCGTGTGCAGCATGTCGGCGCGCGCCTTCCCGACCACTTCTTCCGCTTCGTAGCCGTACATGCGGCGCGCACCCTCGTTCCAGAGGACGATGGTGCCGTCCAGGTCATTGCCGATGATGGAGTACTCGGTGGAAGCCTGCAGGAACGTCGTCATGAATTCGACCGCGTGCGCGGACTCGCGCATGTGCGTCGAATCGAACAGCTTCACCGGCATGAAACCTCCTCTCCGGGCACGCGGCCGTCGAATCGCTCGATATCACCGCTTGCCGGGCGGGGTCGTGGCCCGGACACGAAGGCGGACGAAAGTCGATCCGCATTTCAGGCGCGCCGCGAGGCCCGGGCGGGTCGCCTCCAGCGACGAGGCCGTTCTTCACTGTTCTGTCATGAATGATAGCCCTGTATCCGCCTTTTTCAAGGCCCGAGGCGCGTGAGCCCTCTGTCATGGTCTCCCGATAGACCGGGCGCACTGCGTGGCTTATGCTCTGCATCGCCCGGGCCGAACCGGGATCCGCGCCACGATGAATACCGCCGTTTCCACGCCGCACCGCAGCGCCCCCGTTCCCGCGACTGCGGCCCGTGTCGCGGCCGTGCTGGGTCTCGCCGTCGCGGTGACCGGGCTTGCCGTGATGGCCGGCTGGCTGCTGCGGATCGAGACGCTGGTCGGTGTCGTTCCCGGCCACCGCATGACGTTCAATTCGGCCGCCGGCCTCGCAGTCGCGGGGCTCGCCCTGGCATGCGGCTCGAAAGGGTACGCGGGAGCGCAGCGCGCGGTCGCGCTCGCGGGGTTCTTTGCGCTCGTCCTTTCCCAGCATCTCTTCGGTGTGTCACTCGGGATCGACTGGCCGCGGCTGCACGCCTGGCTACCCGCCTCGCGGGATGACGCCGGCCGCACTTCCGTCCTGAACTGCCTCGCGTTCCTGTCCTTCAGCGCGGCCATCCTTCTCGCGCGCGATCCCCGCGCACACGCCTCCATCCTGGTGGTCCGGGCGTTGACCGGTGTCGTGGGCGGGCTGGGCCTCTTCGCCCTCATCGGCCAGGTGCTGCATTTCGACGTCATATTCGACGTCACGCTGTTTGCGCAGATCTCGCCCTTGAGCGCGGCGGCTTTCATCGCGCTCGGCACGGGATTGTGGCTCGGCTGGCGGCGGGCGCCATGGCACGGCACCGCGGTCATCGTACGCGACGACGTTCGCATCGTGTTCGCGGGCGCGCTGATCACGACGATCGTCGCCGCGACCGCGGGCGTCGCCGGAATCGCAAGCCTCCAGCACAGCGCCGAGCGCGCACTGCTCGAAGGACTTGCCCGCACCCAGGCGAGCCGCGCCGCGCTCTTTTCCCAGGCGATCGACCGCCACAGCGCCTTCGTCGAATCGATCGCCGCGCGCACCGATATCGTGCGGCTGCACGTAGAGCTCGCAGCAGAGCCGGAGAACGAGGCGCATGTCGCGCTCCTCCACATGGTCGCGGAAACCCTCGTGACGCGCGGGCTCGGCTTCGTGGAGTTTCGCGATATCAGGGGCGAGCGCATCGCGAGCGCCGGACACTCGCTGATCGACGCGGAATTTCGCATTGCGCTGCGCGGCAAGCAGGCGCGAACGCTCGCCTGGAACCGCGAACTGCTGCTTCAGATGGAAGTGCCCGTGACCGACTCGGGAATCGTGATCGGGCAGGTGATCGCGGAGCAGCCCCTCCGCGATCTGGAGCAGTCCGTCTTTCGCGTCGACGATCTCGGTGCAACCGGGGAGGTCGCCGTCTGCGGCCCCCGCTCGGCGCACGAGATGTTCTGCCTGCCCACGCGCTTCCATGCGAAGCCCTTCGCGATCGGCCGGCATCAGCACGGCGTGCCGCTGCCCATGGCATACGCGCTGGAGGGCAGGCAGGGTACCGTTCAGGCGCGTGACTACCGGCAGCGCGAGGTAAGCGCCGCGTTCGGCCCCATCGCGAACCTGGGTCTCGGCATGGTGGCGAAGCTCGACACCTCCGAGCTTTACGCGCCGGTGCGCGAGCGGCTGACCGTCGCCATTCCGCTCCTCGCTGCCGTCATCGCGATGGGAATCATTCTCCTGCACCGGCAGGTGCGCCCGCTCGCGCGGCGGCTGGCGGAATCCGAGGCCCGGGCGAGGGAAAGCGAAGAGCGACTGCGGCTCGCGCTCGACAATTCCCGGCTTGCGCTGTGGGACTTCGACGTGTCATCCGGCCGCGTTTACCTGAGCGAGCAGTGGCAGGCCATGCTGGGCAACGCGCCCGCCGCCAGCGAGGTCGCGTTCGCCGAGCTGCAGAATCTGGTGCATCCGGACGATCTGCCGCAACTCTCGGCCCATCTTGAAGACGTGCTGAAGGGCGTTGCCCATTTTTACGACATCGAGCACCGCGTGCGCACCTCTTCCGGGGAATGGATCTGGATCCGGAGCCGCGGACGGGTGGTCGCGCGCGCGCCTGACGGGAAGGCGCTGCGCCTGACCGGCACCAACGCCGAGATCACCCGGCGCAAGCTCGCGGAACTGCAGCTTGCACACGAAGCGCGCCACGATACCCTCACCGGGCTCCCCAATCGCGCCCTGTTCAGCGATCGCCTCGCGCGCGCCATGGCGCGCAGCCGGCGGCATCGCGGACTCATGGGCGTGATGTACCTCGATATCGACAGGTTCAAGTCGATCAACGACACCCTCGGCCACGACGTGGGCGACCTGCTGTTGAAGGCGTTCGCGCGGCGGCTCCTCGAGTGCGTGCGCGCCACCGACACCGTGGCGCGCCTCGGAGGCGACGAGTTCGCGGTGATACTGGACGAGCTGAAGGCCCCGTCGGACGGCGCCGCCATCGCGGAGAAAATCGTGCTCGCCATGAGGCCGGCCTTCAGGCTCGGGCAGCAGGAGTTGAAGGTTTCGACGAGCGTGGGCCTGGCGCTGTACGCGCACGAGAGCGACGTCACGACCGACGCGCTGGTGAAGAAGGCAGACGAAGCGCTCTACGCGGCCAAGGCGGCCGGGCGCAACAACTACAAAGTGGCCGCCTGAGCCGCCTCGGCCGTGCCTGCGCTGCGCTTCCCACGCCGCGCGCGGCATCGGTGGGATAGCGTTGGGCGACGCGCTGCGGGCGGGCGCTCGAGCGACGCTTCGACGCTTACCGCTTGCGGCGATTGCGGCTGCGGCTTTTCCTTCGCGCCGGTTTCCCGATCACAACGGCAGCACGGCCCCGGTAACCCGCCAATCGAGCCGCAGCAGCGCCTCGAAATCCGCCCGGGGCAGGGGCTTGCTGAAGAGATAGCCCTGATATTCGTCGCATCCGGCCGCGGCAAGGAAACCGCACTGCTCCTCGGTCTCCACGCCCTCCGCGCTGCATTTGAGCCGCAGGCCATGCGCGAGCGCGATGGTCGAAGTCACGATCGTCTCGCTGTCGGGCTCGCTTCCCACGTCGGCGACGAAGGTCCGGTCGATCTTCAGCCGGTTCAGAGGGAAGCGCTTGAGATAGGCGAGACTGGAGTATCCGGTTCCGAAATCGTCCACCGCGAGCAGCACCCCGACTTCGCGCAGCGCGCGCATCGTCACGATCGCGTCGTCGGGACGCGCCATCATCGAGCTTTCCGTGATCTCGAGCTCACGAACGCGCCGCGCCAGCTCGCGCACTCCCGCCCCGCCCCGCACCTTTGTCATCAGACCGCTCCGTCGCCTGCTCCGCCCGGGCGCGCCATGCCCGGCCGACCGTCGGATGATACGCCACTCACGCCGCGCTCTTCGAGCGGCGGCGCGCGAGCCGGCGCATCAGCCGGCCGGCTTGCAGGATTGCGCATCGCGCAGGTCCTTCAAGCGCTGAAGGATCGGCTGCTTCTCCCGCTCGAGTGCCCGGTGCCGCTCGTGGAGCTCGCGCAACTCGCGCGCATACGCTTCGTCGCGCTCGGCCTGCGCGTTAGTCATCCACGGACCCGTTCGCCCCGAGCCCTTCGACATTGCCCAGGACAGGCTCGCGACAGCGAAGTCGCAGGGCGAGGCTTGCCCACCATGGCGCATGTGGGTTAGTCGCCTTCTGATATGCCGGAGTTTCCGACAATATAATGTCGGCTGGAAAAGGACATCCGACTTGACCCCCATTCGATCCGGGCGCCGCGGCCCGTCATTTCCGCGGCAGTGCGGCGCCGCGCGCGGCTGGTTGCTGCTCGGGCTCGTCGCGATCGTCGTCGTGTGGTGGATCTGGATCTGGGAAGACCGGCCATCGGGTGTGCCCGCCGAGCCGCGTGCGGTCGCCGCACGAGGATCGCTCGCCGAAGACGAGCGCAACAACATCGATGTCTTCAGGACCGCGTCGGTCTCGACGGTGCACATCACGACGCTCGAGCGCGCGCGCGGCTTTTCTCCGCTCGATGTCATGCAGGTGCCGCGCGGCACCGGCAGCGGCTTCATCTGGGACGAGCGCGGCCACGTCGTCACCAACTTCCACGTGATCCAGGGCGGCAGCGGCGCGCGCGTGACGCTGCACGATCAGAGCACGTGGCGCGCGGCGCTGGTCGGGGCGTTTCCCGACCGCGATCTCGCCGTGCTGCGGATCGATGCGCCGAAAGAGAAGCTCAAGCCGATCGCGATCGGCACGAGCCGCGATCTGCAGGTGGGCCAGAAGGTGTATGCGATCGGCAATCCGTTCGGCCTCGACCAGACGCTCACCACCGGCATCATCAGCGCGCTCAACCGCGAGATCGAGTCGCTCACGCAGCGCACGATCCACGGCGTCATTCAGACCGACGCGGCGATCAACCCCGGCAACTCCGGCGGGCCGCTGCTCGATTCCGCGGGGCGGCTGATCGGCGTCAATACCGCGATCTTCAGTCCCTCGGGTGCGTTCGCCGGCATCGGCTTCGCCATTCCCGTGGACGAAGTGAACCGCATCGTGCCGCGACTCATCCGCGACGGGAAATTCATCCGTCCCGCGCTCGGCATCCAGGCCGCACCGCCGCAGTTCAGCGCGGCGCTCGGCATCAGGAAAGGCGTTGCGGTGCTCGGCGTGCTGCCGCGCAGTCCCGCGCAGGCCGCCGGCATCCGGCCGTTCCAGCGCGGCCCCGCCGGCGAAGTGATCGCAGGCGACGTGATCATCGCGATCGACGGTACGCCCGTCGCCAGTGTGGAGCAGCTCCTCGATGCGCTCGAACGCCATCAGCCGGGCGAAACAGTGAAGGTCACGCTGCTGCGCGAGGGCCAGACGGTCGATGTGCCGGTCAGGCTCGGTCTCGCGGAATAGCGCCGCCGCGATCGTGTAACATCGTCGCCTTTCGATACCCGGGAGAGCGCCGCATGGGCCCGCGATTCAAGGATAAGGTCGTCATCGTCACCGGCGCCGGCTGCGTCGGACCCGGCTGGGGCAACGGGCGCGCCGCCGCGGTGCTCTTCGCGCAGGAAGGCGCGCGCGTCTTCGCCGTCGATCGCGCCGCCGACACCATGAAGGAAACGCTCGATCGCATCGCCGAAGTGGGCGGCACGGCGACGGCTCACTATTGCGACGTGACGGACAACGTCGCCGTCGCCGCGATGGTGAAGGCGTGTCTCACCGCGTACGGGCGCATCGACGTGCTGGTGAACAACGTCGGCGGCTCGGCGGCGGGCGGGCCGGTGGAGCTGTCCGAGGAGGCGTGGGACGCGCAGGTCGATCACAACCTGAAGAGCGTATTCCTCACCTGCAAGCACGTGATTCCCGTGATGGAGCAGCAGGGCGGCGGAGCCATCGTCAACACCGCGTCGGTGTCGGGCATGCGCTGGTCCGGCTCGGCGCAGGTCGCGTACGCGGCGTGCAAGGCCGGCGTGATCCAGTTTTCCAGGGTCGTGGCGGTGCAGTACGCGAAGAAAGGGATCCGCGTGAACAGCGTCGTGCCGGGGCAGATGCACACACCGATGGTGGAGGCGCGGCTCGCGCGTCAGCGCACCGGCGGCAATATCGATCTCCTGCTTCAGCAGCGCCAGTCGCGCATTCCGCTCGGATTCATGGGCGACGGCCGCGATACCGCGCACGCGGTGCTGTTTCTGGCCTCCGACGAGGCGCGCTTCATCACTGCCACGGAAATCGTGGTGGACGGCGGCATGACGGCGCGCTGCGACTGACCACCCCGTCAACTTCGTTGACACCCCTCCTCATCGGAGGAGGGGAAGACCGGTTCCCCTCCTTCATCAGGAGGGGTGGCGCGGAGCGCCGGGGTGGTTCGCAACCATGCGATGCCCGCTGCAGATGTGCCCTGCTCACGGGCGGGAGACGAACTCGTTGCCCGCGATGTAGAAGCGCAGCAGCCGTCTCGCCCAGTGCCCCGCATACTCGACGCCGATGCGCGGCCGCTTGACGATCGCGATGCGCCGCCGGCTGCCGTCGTCGGCGACGAAGAAGTCATCGCTCGTGAGATCGTGTCCGTTGAGCGTGCGGTCGATGCCCATCGCCCGGCACAGCAGGCCCGGTCCCCGGGTACGACCCTCGAGATTGCGCACCGGTTCAAGCGCGCGCAGCAATACCGCCGAGGCTTTGCCTTCGCGCTCGGTCACGACGTTCACGCAGTGATAGATGCCGTAGATGAGATAGACATACGCGTGTCCCGGCGGCCCGAACATCACGCGCGTGCGCGGCGTGAGCCCTTTCGCCGAGTGCGCCGCAAGATCGTGGGGGCCAAGATACGCCTCGACTTCGACGATGCGTCCGATGCGCTCCACGCCTTCCGTGCGCCGGACGAGGCATTTACCGAGGAGCGCGCGGGCCACCGTGACGGCGTCGCGGTCGTAGAACGCGCGGGGCAGCTTGTGCATGGGGCGCATGATAAACGCCGAGGTGGGAAGGCGCTCGGCTTTGGGGTAACATCGGCTCCCCGCGCCTGCCTGACCGGTCGGGGCGTCCCGCACCGGCATATGATCGTCACGCAGTGATCTGGTCCAGACAAACTTTCAACTCACACTGGCGCTCATCCCGCCATTCCGCACGTGCCTCGGGCGTCGCTGTTTTCCTCTACGGACTGGTGATCACCGCCGTCACGGTGGCGGTCCTTGCCGTCACCGCCGCAGACCGGGACCAGAAGGAATTCGCGGCCGCCACGGCGAACGCCGAGGATCTTGTTCTCGATCGCGTCGAAACGTCGATCGCGCTGCTGCGTGGCACGGCGGGGCTGTTCTCGAGCCACGAGGCCACCGTTACGGTGGAATCGTTCCGCGCTTACGTCGCGAGGCTCGCGCTGCGCGAGCAGTATCCCGGCATCCTCGGCATCGGCTTCACGCGGCGCATCGGACCCGACAGGGTCGCGGCCGCGGAAGCGGAAATGCGCGCGCAGGGTCAGTCGGATTTTCGGGTGTGGCCGACCCATCCGCGCGAGGAAGTGCACAGCATCGTCTTCCTCGAGCCGCTCGACCGGCGCAATCGCGCCGCCATCGGCTACGACATGTATACCGAGGAGAGGCGGCGCGCGGCGATGTCCCGGGCGCGCGACAACGGCAGAGTCGCCGCCTCGGCGATCGTCGAGCTGGTGCAGGAGATCGACGAGCGCAAGCAGCCGGGCTTCCTCATCTATCTGCCGGTCTATCAGGGCGGCGGCATACCGGCGACGGTGCAGGAGCGACGCGCTCGCCTGATCGGCTTCGCGTATTCGCCGATCCGCGCGGGCGATTTCCTGTCCACCGCGTTTTCGCACATGACGGACCCGGGCATACACGTGGAGGTGTACCACGGCACCAGGCCTCATCCGTCTTCGCTGCTCCTTGCGCACGGCCCGCAGGCGCCGGGCGTGCCGCGCTTCACGGCGACCTCGACCGTGGACGTCGCCGGCGAGCCCTGGACGCTCGTCTTCGAATCGCGCACCACCTTCGCCCGCGCGCTCGCCATGCCGCTCATGGCTGCGCTCGCCGGGATCGCCCTGTCGCTGCTCCTTGCGGTGCTGGTTACGCGCGAGTCGCGCGCGCACACCGCCGCGCAACGCGCGCTCGAACGTGAGCGGACCGCACGCTCCGAGGCCGAACGGGCGAACGCGATGAAGGACCAGTTCCTCGCCACTCTGTCGCACGAGCTGCGCACGCCCATCAACGCCGTCGTCGGCTGGGCGAGCATTCTCGAGCAGATGAACGTGTCAGACCCGCGCGTGCGCGAAGGGATCGAGGTCATCGGGCGCAATGCGAAGGCGCAGGTGAAGCTGATCGACGATCTGCTCGACATGAACGGCATCATCACCGGCAAGTTGCGCATGGACATGGTGCCGGTGAACCTCGCCGAGGTGGTGAACGATGCGCTTGCGACCATTGCGCCCGCCGCGGAGGCGCAGGGCGTCGTGATCGAGCGCGCCATCGAGTCCCATCCGCTGACGGTGCGGGGCGATGCGGCGCGATTGAAGCAGATCGTCGGCAATCTGCTCTCCAACGCGGTCAAGTTCACGCCCGCCGGCGGGCACATATCGGTCTCGGCGCAGCGCGACGAAACCCGCGTGCGCGTTGTCGTAACCGATACCGGCGAGGGCATCGAATCGACCGCGCTGGAACGCATCTTCGACCGGTTCGCCCAGGCCGACGGATCGGTCACGCGCCGGCGCAGCGGGCTCGGACTGGGACTCGCGATCGTGCGCCATCTCGTGCTGCTTCACGGCGGGACGGTACGCGCCGACAGTCCCGGCCCCGGGCTCGGCGCGACGTTCACGGTCGAGCTTCCGCTCATCGAAGCCGCGGCCATCCTCCCCGAGGCCGTGTCCGCAGCGCCGACTGCCCGCCACAACCTGTCGGGACTCAGGATCCTCGTGGTGGACGACGAACGCGACGCACGCGAGCTGATCCGTTTCGTGCTCGAGGAGCACAGGGCCACGGTGCGCGGCGCCGCTTCCGCCGCCGAGGCGCTGAACGCCATCCGCGCGCTGCGCCCCGATGTGCTGGTGAGCGACATCGGCATGTCCGATATGGACGGCTACGAGCTGATGCGCCGCATCCGGGCGCTCGATCCAGCCAGGGCTAAGGACATGGTGGCGATCGCGCTCACCGCCTATGCGCGGGACGAAGACCGCGCGGAGGCGCTGCGCGCAGGCTATCAGATGCATCTCGTGAAGCCGGTGCGGCCGGACGAGCTGGTGGAAGTGATCGCGCGCCTTACACGTACCGAAGACTCCGGCGATCAGCGGGCGCGTGCCGGACGTTAGAGGCCTGGGCTCCGGCGCGAACGACCCTAACGCAGCCGCGGAATGGAAGCCCGCCAGAACGCGATCGCGGCTGCGCATCCCGCGCCGAAGATGGCCCACAGCACCGCGTCGTAATTGCCGCCAGCGCCCCAGATCAGCGCGGCCACGAACGGCGCGGTCGCCCGTGCGATGTTCGCAGGCAGCGTAAGGGCCCCGTTGATCGCGCCGTAGCCCTCGCGCCACATGAATTCCGGCACCGCGGTTCCGCGCACGATCGTGACGGCCCCGTTGGCGGCGCCATACGCCGCGGCAAAAACGAAAAGCGCCGCCACCGAATCGGGAAACGCGATCAGCAGCAGAACGGCCAGCGGAAATAGCGCGGTCGCGATCCTGCCGGCAAGCGCCGTGGTCAATCTCTCGTGCGCGGCGAACTGGACGAGCCGCGCGCCGACCTGCGCCGGCCCCACGACCGCCACGGCGGCGACGATGGTCGCGATCGGCACCGCGCGCTCCATCAGCAGCGGAATGAGGTGAAAGGTGAGTGCCGAGAACGCCGCGTAGTAGGCGGTAAAGCACACCGCAAGCGCCCAGAATACGGGATGACGCAGCGCGCGGTGCAGCGTCCGGTCGTCCTCTGCATCAGGCGCGGCGCGCGAGTCGGGGCCGGTCTGAATCGTGTGCGGCTCGTCGCGCAGCAGGAACGCGTGGATCGGGAGCGCGATCAGCGCATTGCACAGCGCGAGTCCGAGCAGCGCATCACGCCAGCCGAAGAGCGAAATGAAGAGCTGAGTGAGCGGAATGAACACCGTGCTGGCAAACCCGCCGATCAGCGTGAGCGCCGTGATGCGCGAGCGGTAGTCTCCGGGAAAAAGGCGCGTCACGACCGCGAACACCGGCTCGTAGAGCGTCGCCGCCAGCGCGAGCCCCAGCCCGAGCCAAATCGCGTAGAGCGCGGCGAGGCTTTCGACGTATGCCCAGGCGGCGAGAAGCAACGTCGCGAGCACCGAACCCGATGTCATGAGCCAGCGCCCGCCATGGCGGTCGATCCACGTGCCCACGGGATACGCCACGAAGCCGGAGGTGAGCAGCCCGATCGTCAGCGCGCCGTTGATCTCGGCCTTGCTCCAGCCGAGCTCGGCCTCCATCGGCACGACGAACAGCGAGAAGCCGTAGTAGATCGAGCCCCACGATACGACCTGCGCCGTGGCAAGCGCCCAGAGGAGCGGCCAGCCGTGAGGCGCGCGAGGCGGAGGCGATGATTGCTGCGGGTTCATGTCATGCCGGATTCTATAGGAGGCGCGCGGCTGAGCCTCCACCGCTTCGTTTGCGATAACATCGCGCAGCAACGACTCGGAGAACCGACCATGCCGCGCTGCTTCCTCGGATGTGCCCTGCTCCTCGCGTTCTTCTCTTTCGGTGTCGCCGCCGAAGCATCGCGCGCAAAACCCGGCATCGTGATCATGCATGGCAAGGGCGGCTCGCCCACCCGGCTCGTGTCGGAGCTCGCCGCATTCCTGGAGCAGAAGGGGTATGCCGTCGCCAATCTCGAAATGCCGTGGTCGGGGCGCCGCGATTACGACGCGGATGTGGCCGCCGCGGAGAAGGAAGTGGAAGCGGCGCTCGCCGATCTGCGTGGCAGGGGCGCGACGAAGCTCTTCGTCGCCGGCCACAGTCAGGGCGGCGTCTTCGCGCTTTATCTGGGAGGCCGGCTCGCGATCGACGGCGTGATCGCCATCGCGCCGGGCGGCAATGTCGCGAACGCGCTGTTTCGCGAGAAGCTCGGTGAGTCGGTCGCCCTCGCGCGCAAGCTCGTTTCCGAAGGCAAGAGCGGCGAGCGGACGCAATTCCTGGACTTCGAAGGCTCGCGCGGCACCTCACCGGTGTTCACCACGCCAGCGATCTACCTGAGCTGGTTCGATCCCGAGGGCGCGATGAATCAGCTCGCGTCGACGAGACGCATCGACCCCAAAGTGCCGGTTCTCTTCATCGTGCCCACGCGCGATTATCCCGGGCTGATCAGGGTGAAGTCGGCCATGTTCGACGCACTGCCGCGTCACCCGTTGACCAGGCTCTACGAGCCGGATGCGGATCACCGCGGGGCGCCGTATGCCGCGCGCGAGGAAATCGCGCGCTGGACGGATGGGGTCGCAAGCGCCCCGACGGCCTCACCGCGTTGAGCCATCAGCCGTTCGTATTGAGCGGAGCGCAGGCGCAGTCGAAATACGACGCTTCGACTTCGCACCTGCGGTGCTCCGCTCAGCGCGAACGGCGTACTTGAATGATCGTTCGTCCTGAGCCCACCAAGCCCCGCGCGCGTGGCAAGGCGTGGCGAAGAAACAGGCTTGTTGACGCTGTTTTGCCAGCATTGGGCCTTCGTGCAAGCAATTGATTCCACTACGCCAGAAAAGCTGTTTCTTGAGAGCGGGGTCGAAGGGCTCAGCGCGAACGGTTTTTCCCATGGCCTGTTAGGGCGCCAGTGGATCCTCGGACGTGAGGAGATCGCGACTTCCGAGAATGCGGTACTTCCGCGTTCCGATCTTGTCCACGCGCCGCCCGTCGGACGTGAGGATGTGCAACGGCCCCTTGCGCTCCGCGCTCGGGTCGTCCCGCGTCCCGGCATCGAAGTACTGCTGATAACAGGAAAGCGTGTGGGTGCGCCCGCTGGCGTCGCGCGCGACGAAGCTCCCGACCAGCCGGGTGCGCTTGCTCGCGGCCGGCGGAGCCGAATGCGCGTGCTGGGCGCGTTTACGGAAAAGCGCCGCGATTCCCAGGTAAAACAGCCAGGCGAATCCTCCGGCACCGGCGGCATGCGCTGCAATGAATTCGTCCATCGTCTCTCTCCTCTTCAGGAATGGTTCACGCGGAAATGCGTCGCTCTTCGGGCACCGGCTGGCCGGAGTAATGGCTCTCCAGGAAGTGTTTCCAGTTCCGACGCGACCGGGCGTCGGCTGCGATGAGCTCGGCCCCGACACAGCCGTCGTAGCAATGGCGAACCAGGATACGACCGGAGAAGTCGGCGCCCCGCTCGAGCTCGAACTCTACGTCGAGTTCCAGACCGATCTCGAGGTCGTAGTTGCAGATCAGGAACAGCCCCTGCTCGCTCACTTCCTGGACGAGGCAGGGGAAACGGTGGCTGCCATAGCTCAACGTTCCGCGACGGCTGATCTCGAACCGGCGCGGCCGCTGCGGGTAATGCTTTCTTGTTGACATGCTTTCTCCCGTAGAGCGATTCCATTCTTCCGGACAACGCGACGGGGAAAGCGGCGCTTTCCCGGGCGGGGAGAAAGCCGGACGGCTACGAGGGATGGATGTCGGGCGGAGAAAGAGATTGCGGAGCCCGACAACCAGCCCTCGGCAATCTCTCGGTCATGGAGCCCAAAGGCTCTGTAGACCAGCGACTTTGCGTCCCCGCCTTTCGGTCGGGTTTGCCCTTTTCGAAGGAGCCGCGGATCGCATGACCCTCGACTCGAGGCCTACTTTAGGCAAAACCGCGGAAAATAAATATGAACTGGTTCACGGATCGGGCCACGGACGGCGGCACCTTTTGTGTAATACTGCCTCGACTACGTCAGCGTCTTAACTCCTGAACTGACCGGACGAGCTCGCCGCCCGCGCGCTTGAGCGCACGGGTGACGGCGCGCGTGTTGCCGAAGGTGGGAATCCACGCCGAGTGCTTGCCTGCGCCGCCTGCGACGATGACGATCAGATCCTCGGGCGTCTTCCACATGTGCACCGGCGTGTCGAGCGGCGCATCCGCAAATTCTCCCGCCAGCTTGCGCCGGAAGCGGCGCTCGATCCCTTCCTTCGAGAATTTCGAGAGCGGGATCGTCGCACGCCCGTAAAGCCACTGCTTCACGTCGCGCTTCGTCATGCCGCCGCTCGCGACCGTCGCGGCGTGCTCGGGGCCGAAGGCGAGCACCGGCTGCCCTCTGTAGTACGCGTTATTGGAGCCGGTGGTAGCGATGGTGCCCGCGCACATCGTCAGGATGCCTTCCGGCGTGAGGCTTTCGTGATCGTTGATGTTGTGCGGTCCTTCGCCGGCAACCACGGTGACCGTCGTCGCCTCTTTCGGGAATCCAAGTTCGACCCGCAGCGGCTCCCACGGGCTCCGTTCCTCGTTCTCCGCGATGCAGTAGGTGAATTTCGCGGGCGTGCCCTGTGTCGCCATGTCACCGATGCCGGGAATCGCCGCGCCGATGTTGACGAGCGCGAGCCGCACCGCACGGCCGATCGCCGCGTTGGGGCGGAAGTAATTTCCCATCACGTTGTGGCCGCTGTTGATGCCCAGCTCGCGCGCGATCGGCCCGTTGAAGATGAGGAGCGGCGTGCAGGGATGCGTCGTCGCCTGCGTGCCGTAGAGGTTGTACGGCTCGTCCGCCATCGCTTCCAGCGCGAGCAGCACCAGCGGGAAGTATTCCGGCTTGCAGCCGGCCATCACCGCGTTTGCAGCGACGCGGATCGGCGTCGCGGCGCCGTAGCGCGGCGGGATGCGCACGACGGGTCGATCGGGATCGCGATCGCAGTATGCGAGCATGCGTTCGACGCGCTCCGGCGTCGGCGGAATGACCGGCAGGCCGTCGCTCCAGCCCTTCTCGCACAAGAGCTCGAACACCGCTTCGGGATCGTCGTCGCACTCGATCAGCGCGCCCGGTCGCCTCAGTGAATCGTCCAACGCGCTCATACCGCTGCCTCCGCTAGAGTGCTGTCTGGGGTCCCGTTAATGGGCCGCTTAATTCCAGAGCCGTCATGCCGGTGAAACATGCCCCGGCATGTCTTAAGCCGGGGACCGGCATCCAGTACGGCGCTCCGGATTCCGGCTTCCGCCGGAATGACGACTTATTGATGCCTCACTTATGGGACAGCACACTAGTACCGTGACACATATTGCACGATCATCTCGGCAGCATGCGCCCTTCGCGGGTCGCATCTTCGCAAGCGGGGCCCCTGCTCCGCCGCTCATGTCGCTCGCTCCCGTATCACTTCGTAGAGCTGGGGCAGCGCGACCTCGGCCCGCTCGCGCACCTTGTCCATGCCGAGCCCGCCCAAGGGGTGCGGGATCTCGAGCAGCGGCAGATCGGGTACGCCGAACACCTTCGCCTGCGCCCGCCCGAGCCGCATGAACTGGTCGGAGCACACCACCGCGGCGATGAGTCCCCGTTTCGTCAACTGCGCCATGTCGTGGACACTCCACGACGTGCACGACCCTCAGTCGGCCATGGCGCTGACGACGAGGTCCGCCTCCTTCGCAAGCTCATCGAGGATCTGCACGGTCGCGCCGGCGCTCGATGCGGGCTTGCGCTTCGTCACGACCGAATCCACTTTGAACTCCTTCTTCACGCCTTCAACGATGAAGTTGAGGAGGTGATCGGCATTGCCCTTGCTGTTGTCGAGGACGCCCAGCCGGATGCCTTGATCGCCCAGCTTGCGGTCGGGTTTGATCGGCGCCGCTTCTTCCAGCGGCGCATCGGGTACGACGAGAAATATCTTGCCCATGCCTTTCTCCATTCTTCCATTCGCCCTTCGCCCCGCTCAGGGTGAACGGCACTTCCTAATCGATGCGAATGCCGGTCTGCTGCTGCACTTTACGCCATTTCGCGAGATCGCTCGTCATGCGGCGCGTCACCTGCTCGGGCGTGGTCTTGATGACCTCGGCGCCGAGCCGATTGAACGCCTCGCGCGTCGCGGCTTGGTCCAGCACCTTCAGGAGCGCGCCGTACACCCGATTGACGATCTCCTTCGGCGTTGCAGCAGGCAGGAAAATGCCGGTGTAGGTGGACGATTCGAACCCCTTCACGCCCGACTCTTCCATGGTCGGCACGGCGGGCAGGAGCGATGAGCGGGTGCTCGACGCGACCGCAATCGCGCGCAGCTTCCCAGCGAGGACGTGCGGGCCCGAAGCCGACACCTGATCGAAGATGCATTGGGCGTGTCCGCCCATGAGATCGGTGAGCGCCGGGCCGCTCCCCTTGTACGGCACATGCGTCAGCTTGACGCCGGTGATTACCTGGAAGAGTTCGCCCGTCAGGTGCGTGTTGCTTCCGGTGCCGGCGGACGCCATGAGAATGGCGCCCGGCCTGGCTTTGGCGAGCGCGATGAACTCCTTCGCGCCCCGCACGGGTAACGAGGGATGCACCACGAGCACCAGCGGCACGATCGAGATGAGGGACGTGGGCGCAAAGTCGCGCAGCGAATCGTAGGTCGCCTTTGCCGCGAACACCGGATTCACGGTGAGAGAGCCGCTCGATCCGAGCAGCCAGGTGTAGCCATCGGGCGCGGCCCTGGCGACGGACTCGGTGCCGATGCGCCCGCCCGCGCCGCCGCGATTCTCCACGATCACCTGATGGCCAAGCTCGGCCGACATGCCGGGCGCGACGGTGCGCGCGGTGATGTCGATGTTGCCGCCCGGCGCGAACGGCACCACGAGCCGGATCGGCCGCTCCGGATACGCCGCTGCAGCAACGGCGCTGGCGACCATACCCAGCGCCGCGCAAAGAGTTTTCAACCGCATGTGGGAACCGCTCGTCGAACAACGCGGATGGTAGCAGCAGCCTGCCGCCGCCACAAACGATCGAAGCGCAGAGGGGTCTACCGAACCTGGGCCGGGGTTCGCAGGGTGGGCACTGGTGCAACGAAGAACGGCGGCAGCGCCGCCCGGGCGATGATCTCGCCGCCTCGATATCACCAGGCGCTCAGGCAGGAAAAGGGTAGCGGCAAGAGGTGCCGCCGGTCAGAAATCCTCGAGGATGTTCGGAAATGCGAACCCGCTCAATGCAACGTGTAGCGTTCGGACAGCGTGTTGCTGTGCACGTGTGAACTGACCGGCACGAGCACGCGGTAGCTTTCCTCGCCGTGATACGCCGCATAGTCGCGCGTGCCGTCCGGCAGCGTCCTCCAGCGCCGCGTGACCCAGTGATAGCCGGGCGGCGGCGCGTCCTCCTCGGGGGCGCACGGCGCATCCATTTCGGCGACACCGGCCTCGCGCTGCGCTTTCGTGCCGCTCGACCTGGCGAGCCACTTGCCGCCCGCCACGACAAGCAGCATGCCGAGGACCGGTGCGGCGGTGTGCAGCATTTCGGTATCGCCGTGCATCAGCGGATTTACCGCGGGGTCGGAGATCGCCATCTCGCCGGCAACCCATCCGAGCACGGCGCCGCCTGCCGTCACCACGATGGGATAGCGGTTCATCAGCTTGAGAATCAGCGTGCTGCCGTAGATGATGAGCGGAATGCTGATCGCGAGCCCGATGATGAGCAGCAGCAGGCTGCCTTTGGCGGCTGCCGCAACGCCGAGCACGTTGTCGAGGCTCATGATGAAGTCGGCAACGATGATGGTCTTGATCGCAGCCCACATGTTCGAATGCGCGTCCAGTTCGTCTTCGTCGTCTTCGGGAAGCAGCATCTTGATGCCGATCCAGAGCAGCAGTACCGCGCCGATCGCCTTCAGGTAGGGCAGCTCCAGCAGCATCACGGCGAAGAACGTGAGAATCACCCGGAGAACGATCGCGCCGAGGCTTCCGAACAGAATGGCCTGTTTCTGCTGGCGCGGAGGCAATGCCCGGCTCGCCATCGCGATGACTACCGCGTTATCGCCACTCAGCACGATATTGATCATCATGATCTGGGCGAGAATGACCCAGAAAGAAGTATCGACGGCTTCCATGCACTCGCTCCCGACGGCGGCCGCGGCCGCTTGAGATGAGCCTAGGATACGAGGTGAAGATGACCGCGAGCTGTCCGCGGCATGACGCCAAGCTGGCGCGAGAATGAACGAATGCTTACGGGATCTGTGGGGCGGAATCGGGACTCATGGCGGCGGGCATTTCTCCTGCCGGAAAGTCACGGTGAAGGTATTGCCGACCCCATCATTGTCATCGGCAAGCGTGATGTCGGCCTGGTGCAGCCTGGCGATCTCAAGCGCGATGGCGAGCCCCAGTCCGCTGCCATCGCGCGAGCTTCCGAGCAGCCGGTGAAAGCGATGGAAAACGCGCACCCGCTCGTCGGGCGGTATCGCCGGACCATCGTCGCTCACCGCGATGCTCGGCGCGGGCTCCTTCGCCAGGCGCACCGTGACGCGCCCGCCCTCCGGCGTGTAGCGAATGGCATTGTCGAGCAGGTTATCGAGCAGTTCCCTCAGTCTTCCTGAATCCCCCTGGATCATTATGGAAGAGTCGCAGCCTTCGAGGCCGAGGTCGATGTTCTTCCTCAAAGCCTCCGGCACCCAGCTCGAGGCCGCCTCGAGCGCAACGGCGTTGAGATCCAGCGGCGTCAAAGTGACGCTGCTTACCGCATCGGGCTCGTTCCGGGCAAGCGAGAGGAGCTGAGAAACGAGGCGGGCGAGACGCTCGAGTCCCGCATAGAGCCGCCGCACCGAGTCGCGTATGCGTTCGGAATCCGTCTCCCGAAGGGCGAGTTCCGCCTGAGCCTGGAGGCCCGCAACCGGCGTCTTGAGCTGGTGCGCCGCGTCCGCCACGAACCGGCTCTGCAACGTCAGCACGTTGTCGAGCCGTGCGAGCAGGCCGTTCAGAGACTGGATGAGGGGTCGCACTTCTCCCGGGACTTCCGCGACCGCGACCGGACCGCGCTCCCGGTGGGAGCGGCTTTCGACGGCCTGCCGCACTCTTTCCAGAGGGGACAGGCCCCGCACGACGCCGAACCATACGACTCCGCCGGCGATCAGGATGAGCAGCACCTGCGGAATGAACACGCTGAGCAGGATCTCGCGCGCCAGCTCCTCGCGCTTGTGCTTGGTTTCCGCGACTCGCACGAAAGCCGCCGGCCGACCCGTTGCAGAGTCCTCCGGTACGCGTATCTGGACCATGCGAATGGGCACACCGTTGACGCTTCCGTTGTAGTACGCGCCGTGATCCCTGGGGCCCTGCCTGAGCGGTATGTCAGGGCCAATGGGTTGTCCGGCGATCAGCCTGCCGTCCGCAGACAGAATCCCGAAATACACGCTGTCGCTGGGATCGTTCAACAGGACGGTATGTGCCGCGTCGGGCATGTCGAATGCGAGCCGCCCGTTTTCTCCGTGTACGTAAAGCGAGACTTCCCGGGCGACTTCCAGGAGTACCCGATCGTGGGCGCGCTCCGAGATGCGGAGCGATACGCCGTAACCAACGAAAGTGTCGATAACGAGAAGCAGCGTGAGCGGTATCAGCAGCCAGGTGAGAAGCTGGGTCCGCAGTAATGGGTCACTCCGCATGCGGTTTCTCGATGAGGTAGCCCATGCCGCGGACGGTTCTTATATCGATGCCGCACCGCTCTATCTTCTTGCGCAGCCGGTAGATGAACACCTCCACGGTGTTGCTGGAGGACACCTCCTCCCAGCCGTAGAGATGCTCGATGATCTGCTGCTTGGTCACGACCCGCCCGCCTTTGAGCAGCAGCAGCTCCAGCACCGCGAGCTCCCTCGCGGAGAGATCCAGCGGCTCCTGGCCGCAGAAGGCGCGACGCGCGGCCATATCGAGGCGCAGCCCGCCGTGAACCAGCTCCGACGTGCCCCCCGCGTGCGCCCTTCGGATGAGCGCGCGCACCCGGGCTTCAAGCTCCGCCAGGTGAAACGGCTTCGTGAGATAGTCGTCCGCCCCCAGGTCGAGTCCGGTGATCCGCTCGTCGATCGCATCGCGCACCGTGACGATCAGCACCGGCATGGTGGAGCGGCGTGCCCGCAGGCGCTTCAGCACTTCAAGACCGCTCATGCCCGGCAGTTCCACATCGAGCACCAGGAGGTCGTACTGCCCGGTGGAAAGGGCGGCGTCCGCCTCGTCTCCGCTGCGAGCCACATCGACCGAGTGCGCAGACTGTGTAAGCGACCGCGTCATGGCATCGACCAGCATGGCATCGTCCTCGACCACCAGTATGCGCATAAGCGTCAGCCTGCACCGCGTTTGAGGCAGGCACTCTAAGCAACCGCTTCGAGAAAATCAAACGAGAGCCGCAGCTGCAGGGCGCCCGCGATCGGCCGTCCGGAATCGCAGCGGAAGGCAGCGGGCTCCGTCGCCGGAGGTTGTGCTTCACTTCCCAATTCACGCTTCTGTCAATATCATCCGGGCTCCACCGGCCTCGTGCGAGCATCGCTTCCGGGAACATGTCCGACTTGAACGATCCACGGGTCTTCTTCGCTGCCGAGCGAACGCTGTTGGCCTGGAATCGCAGCAGCCTTGCACTCATGGCGTTCGGGTTCGTGATCGAACGCTTCGGGCTGTTCGTCCACATGCTCGCGCTTCAGGAGGGGAAGCCCCTCGAAAGAGGCCTCTCTTTCTGGATCGGCCTCACGTTTATCGTTTTAGGCGCGCTCACTTCGGTGGCGGCGATTACCCAATACCGGAAGGTTCTGCGAAGCCTCAAGCCTGTCGAGATTCCGGAAGGCTATCGCGTCAGCGTCGGCATCTTTACGAATCTGGCTGTAGCAGCCCTGGGATTCCTGCTGACGGTGTATCTGTTCATCCACGGGCAGTAAAGCGCAACGGGAATCACCGACCGCACGGCGGCGGGCGCCGCCTCCAGCCGTGTGGCAGAATGGCGCCGTTCCAGTGCAGAGGGAGGGAGCCCGTCATGCATCGCCTGTTCGGTGTGCTGCTCATTGTCGTCGCCGGTGCTTCCGTGCCCGACGCGAGCGCGCAACAGTACCCAACGAAGCCGATCCGCTTCATCATCCCGTTCCCACCCGGTGACTCGCTCGACATCATGTCGCGGCTCATCGCGCCGCATATGCTGGAGCGGCTCGGGCGGCCGATCGTGGTGGACAACCGGCCCGGGGCCGCCGGGCAGCTCGGCCTCACGCTGGGGGCGCGCGCGCCCGCGGACGGTTACACGGTGATCGGTGGCCAGGGCGGCAACATGGTCGTGCAGCCGCACACCTATCGGAAGCTGCCCTACGATCCGCTCAGGGATTTCGTGCCGGTCGCGGTTTCCACGACGAACTACCTCGCGCTCATCGCGAGCCCCAATGCGCCGTTCAGTAACGTGAAGGAACTGGTCGCGTACGCGAAGGGGAACAAGGGCAAGCTCATTTTCGCGTCGAACGGCGAAGGCGGATTCCCCCACATGTCGATGGAAATGCTGCGCGTCGCGGCCGGGCTCTTCGAGTACACGCACATTCCGTACAAGGGCACCGGCGACATCATGAACGATCTCGTCTCCAGCCGCGTGGACACGACGATTCTCGGCATCGGTTCCATCACGCCGTTCGTCAAGGCCGGACGGGTGCGCATGCTGGCGGTCACCAGCCCGAACCGGCAGGATCTCTGGCCGGGCATCCCGTCCATCGCAGAAGTGCTGCCCGGGTACGACTCGCGCGGCTGGTTCGGTTACGTCGCGCCGGCGGGAACGCCGAAGGAGATCGTGGCGATCCTCAATCGCGAAATCAATCGCGCGATGAGCATGCCGGACGTCAAGGAGAAGCTCAATTCGATCGGCCTCACCGTCGTGACCGAATCGCCGGAGTATTTCGCGCGGTTGCTGAAATCCGACTACGAAAAGTACGGAAAACTCATTCGCGATATCGGCTTCAAGCCGCAGTGACCACCCCGCAGACATGAGTCGGCACCCTCCTCATCGGAGGAGGGGAATGACTGAGAGGAACTGGAATGGAGACGACACGAGACCCGTACATGCGCACCGAGATCCGCGACGGCATGCGGATCACCTGGCATCAACCGATACAGGTGGACGACGGGCTCGTCCTGCGCGCCGACGTATATCGCCCAATCGACGAGACGCTTCGCGTTCCGGTGATCCTCACCTACGGCATCTACGGCAAGGGCCTCGCCTATCAGGACGGCTATCCGCTGCAGTGGCAGAAGATGGTCGAGGACCATCCGGAAATCCTCACCATGTCGTCGAACAAGTACCAGAACTGGGAGACGACCGACCCCGAATGCTGGGTGCCGCACGGCTACGCGGTGGTGCGCGTCGATTCACGCGGCGCCGGTTGGTCGCCGGGCTTCATGGACCCCGCCTCCCCGCGCGAGGTGGAGGACCTCTACCAGTGCATCGAGTGGGCGGGCACGCAGCCGTGGTGCAACGGCAAGGTCGGCATGCTCGGCATCTCGTACTACGCGAGCAACCAGTGGCGCGTCGCCGGCATGCATCCACCGCATCTCGCCGCGATCATCCCGTGGGAAGGCCAGAACGACCGCTACCGCGACTCCGGCTACCACGGCGGAATACTCTGCGAATTCCAGAAGCGCTGGGCGAAGCACCAGGTCGTCAACATCCAGTATGGCCGCGGCGAGCACGCGAAGAAAAACCCGAATACCGGCGAATCGGTGGCGGGCCCGGTGACGCTCTCCGAGGAAGAGCTGGCGAAGAACCGGGTCGATGCGTTCGAGGAGCTCAAGAAGCACCCGCTCGATGACGCATGGCACCGCTCGCGCTCCGCCGACCTCTCGCTCGTGAAGACGCCGCTGCTCACCTGCGCCAACTGGGGCGGCCAGGGCATCCACCCGCGCGGCAATTTCAACGGGTTCACCGAAACGCCGGAGGACACGCCGAAGTGGCTGGAAGCGCACGGCGACTCGCACTGGTCGCTGTTCTCGAGCGGCTACGGCGTCGCGTTGCAGAAGCGCTTCTTCGACTATTACCTCAAGGGCATCGCCAACGGCTGGGACAAGCAACCCCGTGTGCAGCTCAATATCCGCCATCCCGGTGAGCGCTTCGTCCTGCGCCATGAAAACGAATGGCCGCTCGCGCGCACGCAGTGGACGAAGTTCTACCTCGATCCGGCGAAGCAGGCGTTGAGCGCAGCGCCCGTCGCGCAGGCCGGTAAGATCGAGTACGAAGCGCTCGGCAACGGCGTCACGTTCTGGATGCCGCCGCTCGAGAAGGAAACCGAGATCACCGGCCCGATGGCGGCGAAGCTCTTCGTGTCGTCCACCACCGAGGACGCCGATCTCTTTCTCATCGTGCGCGTGTTCGATCCGCAGGGAAAGGAGCTTACCTTCATGGGCTCGACCGATCCCAACACGCCGATCGCGAACGGGTGGCTGCGCGCCTCGCACCGGCGGCTCGATCCGAAGCGCAGCAAGCCGTATCGTCCCTTCCACCCGCACGACCGGAAAGAGCCGCTCACGCCGGGCGAGATCTACGAGTGCGAGGTCGAGATCGTCACGAGCTGCATCGTCGTGCCCGCGGGCTGGCGCATCGCGCTCACGGTGCGCGGCAAGGACTACGAGTACGAGGGCGAGCTGTCCGAATTCGGCAAGAAGTTCCACTACGGCACGCGCGGCACCGGCGGCATGACGCACAACGATCCCGACGACCGCCCGGCCTCGATTTTCGGCGGCAAGGTGACGCTGCACGCGGGCGGCGGACGCGAATCGTATCTCCTGCTCCCTATCATTCCACCGAGGTAGATTTCGGGACCCGGTTTTCACCAGGATGACGCAGTCGTCTTTCCGGACACGACCCGGAATCCAGGCAGTGCACAAAAGGAAGAACCGCCATGTATGAAATGATCGACCGCGCGCTCTCCGAAGAGCAGCGCATGATGCGCGACACCATCCGCAAGTTCGTGGACGAAGAGGTCGCCCCCTACATCCGCAAGAACTGGGAAAAGGAGTGGGACATGAAGCCGGAAAACCGGCCTTCGCGCGAGCTCCTGGAAGCCGCACACAAGATCGGCGTGCGCACCCTCGGCATCCCGGAGGAATTCGGCGGCACGCCGGTCGATCCCGCGCACGAGGTACAGACCTTCGCGATGGTGGCGGAAGAGATCTCGCGCGGCGATTCGGGGCTCGCCGACAAGCTCACGCAGATCTGGAAGATCTCGAAGCTCCTCGCCAACATCGCGCCGCGCCACCTGCAGGAGAAATGGTTCCCGCGCATCGTCGAGGACCCGACCTTCCTCCTCGCGCATTGCCTCACCGAGCCGCGCGGAGCCTCCGACCGCTGGCTACCCTACGACGTGCCGGAAGCGATGATGCACACCCGCGCCGAGCTGAAGGGCGACAAGTGGGTGATCAACGGCCGCAAGCAGTTCATCACCAACGGCTACGATGCGAAGCTCTACGTCGTGTACGCGACGACCAAGCCCGGCGCCGGCATCACGAAAGGGACGTCGAGCTTCCTGGTGCCGCGCGACACGCCGGGGCTCACGGTGCAGCGCTGCAACGAGACGCTCGGCGGACGCTTCATGAACAACGGCGAGATCGTGTTCGAGGACTGCGCGGTGCCGAAGGACCACTGCCTCGCGCAGGACGACGCGATGCACCGCGCCGGCATCTATTTCCGGCCCGGCAAGATCATCGTCGCGGCGAAGAATCTCGGCATCGGCATGGCGGCTTTCGAGCGCACCGCCGACTACGTGCAGAACTACGTGCAGGGTGGCCGCATCCTCATCAAGCATCAGGCGGTGGCGACGCGGCTTGCCGACATGGCGACGAAAATCTCGGCGGTACGGGCGCTGCTCAACGAGGCGGTGCGCGCGGTGGACGCCAAGGCACCGGACGCGGACGAGCTGTGCAACATGACCAAGATGTTCGCCTCGATCGAGATCTTCGAGGTCACCAAGCAGGCGATGGAGCTGCACGGCGGCAACGGCGTCATGCTCGACTTCGGGATCGAGAAGCTCCTGCGCGACGCTTCCCTCTTCCTCCACCGCGATGCAACGGTGGACATCGGACGCTTCAAGATCGTCAAAGCGATGTTCCCGCGGACGGCGGGGCGCTACGCCGGCCCGGAGCAATAGCGTCGGCCACGCGATACGACCACCCCGTCAACACGGTTGACACCCCTCCTAATGAAGGAGGGGACGAGTTTTTCCCCTCCTCCGATGAGGAGGGGTGGCGCGAGAGCGCCGGGGTGGTGCCCGTCTCAGCGCTTCGTCTGGCTCGCGGGCTGCCCCTGAGCCTGTCCCTGCGGGAATACCGGCACGAAGCTGATGTAGGGCGTCTTTACCGGCACGCCGGCCTGCACCGGAGCGGGCGCCAGCTCGCCCTTCGGTCCGAGGCTGCGCAGGTAGGCGTGGAGCGCGCGAAGATCGGCATCCGTCATCTTCGCGAGATTGAACCACGGCATCGGCGGGCGCATCGGCGCGCGCGCCCGGGCGATCCACTGCGCTTCATTCATGTTCTGTGCGATGAGCCGCAGGTTGGCGGGGTAAGTCGTGCCCCACGGCCCCTGGAATCCCATCGAGCTTCCGGTGAGCCACTCGGACTCGGGAATCTTGCCGTCCTTCTCCATGTAGTGCGGCGTGTGGCAGTCGTTGCATCCGCCGACGATGGCGAGATAGCGGCCGCGGTCGATCTGCCGCTTGTCCGCCGCCTTGTCGGCGGCGCTCGCCGCATGGGCAAAGAGCCCGAGGGAGGCCAGTACGGCCAGCGCGATTTTTCCGGCATTCATCTTGAAGTGGCTCCTTCCTTGTTGTATTGGCAAATCAGGAAACACATCGATCATCGGATCGGCCCGCGATTGTAGCGCATCACTTTCTGCACGCCGATTTTTTCAGCTCGCCTTGCGCTGAACGAAGCGCTCCAGTGAAACCGTGTAGCGGCCGGTGTGCTCCGAGTAGCGAACGCAGTAAGTGGTCGGATAGAACCCGTCGCTCGCCCACGCCTGCGGCTGCTTGATCGGCGCGCACATGTTGGGCGCGGATGCAAGATAGTCGCGCGTGATCATGGGCTCGTAGAACGTGATCCGGCCGTCGGCTGCGCCGTAGATGAAGGTATGGGTGAACTTCCCGCCGGGCGCAAGCTCGGCCGCCTTCGAATCGATCAGGTGATTGCCCATGTCGGGCACCGCGCCGCCCACGTTGATGTGGTGGGAGTGCACGTACTTCGCGGGCACGGCTTTCGTCGCCTTCCTGAAGTCCTCGCAGTCGATGAGCTCTCCGCATGCGCCGGGGCGTAGCTGCCTCACCTCCGCCTGGTCGGCGAGATAGAAGTGAAAATCGAAATGCGGCGCGGCGTAGGGCTTGGGCGCGGGCTCGGGATGTCCGTGAGGATTCCAGTTGAGGCCGACCCACTTGAACGGCGCCAACGTGCGTGCGGCCTCACCTTCCGGCAGCGTGAACCTGAGCTCGTAGTCGCCGATGCACTCGCCCTCTTCCATCCTGCCGTTGCGGTTCCTGTCGAAACAGCGGCTGGTGGTGTTGGGATGCTGCGGCAGGCCTTCGAGGGCCCCTTTCTCCATGCTCACGCCGAGGGCGAGCGGCGCGCCCCGGGCGTCGAGCGCGACGTAGACCCACGCCCGGCCGTTGCCGAGCTTCTGGGGCTTGGTGACGTACAGTTTCGGCTCGATGGTGTGTGGCGCGGAGAGTGAGGTCGTCTGTTCCGCGGCAACGACCGCCGATAACAGGGCGACCGGCAACAGCGAGACCAGCGCAGCATGCTTGAAGTTCATATGGATCTCCCAAGCCCTCTCAGTGCGCCAGAGGCTTCACGATCGGCGCAAGCGCCTGCCCGATGCGCTGCGCCTGCTCGGTCGTGATCATGCCGCCCAGGATCTGCGTGAAGCGGGGATCCTCGACGCCCGAGACGATGTACTGCCAACGGTAGGCGTCCAGCACGAGCGCGCGGATCCGATCCGCCTGCGCGGCATCGAACGCACGCTGCGCGTTGGCGAGGAAGTAATCGGTATCCGCGCGCGCCTGCACATCGAGCATTGAATCCACCGCGCCGACCAGCTCGATCAGGTCATCCACTGCACGATCGCGCGCATCGGGAGTGAGCTTCGCGTTCTCGCGCACCCATTCCAGCTCGTCGAGGATCGCGTGCTGCGATTCCTCGCGCGCGTGGTACAGGAAGACATCCTTCCACAGCTCGGAGGAGTCCGCAGCCGGTCCGATGCTCTGGTGATAATGCGCAAGCACGAAAAGCTCGATGCAGCAGATCAGCGCGAGCACCGCCCAGGTGGACTTGCCCAGCACGAGCCCGGCCACCTCGTTCGGCCGGGGCAGAAAGGTGTATCCCGCGGGCATGCCCTCGGCGCTCATCCGCTCCATGCGGCGGAAGAGTTCCTGGTGCTTCAGCTCCTCGTCGGTGAAGCGCACCAGTGCCTCGAGCGCGGTCTGGTCCCCGAGCCAGTGATCGCGGCTCACTTCCAGCACTTTCGCGCTGATGAAGCGCTCGACCAGCCCGAACATGTTGGCGTAGGTGCGTCCCTGGATCTGGGACAGGAAGCGCCGCTCCTCGCCGCTCAGAAATGCGAGGCGGTCGAGCCGCGAGATACCGTCGGGCAGGAATTTCCTGGAGAAATCAAGCTTGCGCCCGCGGATCACGTCGCGCTCGATTTCCCAGCGGATGCGTTTCGACACTTCGATGCACTTCGCGTAACGCTGGATGGTGCTCACTTGCGCCTGCGTTTGCATGATTTTCTCCTTTTCATGGGTTCATGGTGGACTGTTGACCTCGTGGCGTATCCCCGGTCGCGACGCGCTCGTCATCCCCGGCCGCCGCTTCCACGAAGCGGTTGAAGGCCGATGACGCGAGACCGGGAAAGACCACGATCGACTCGGGCGCCAGAAAAATGCCGTCGTAAGCCGCGTTGTTCATCGCTCTTCCTTCCGCTGTGGTTTCGTTTCGTTCCGCCGCGGCTTTCGTCCGTGGCGTGGAAGGCAGTCTAGGCAGCGCGGGTTTCGGAACGATTGCTCCCGCGCTGGCGATTTGTTTCAGTTTGTATCGGCGGGGCCGCGGGTATAATCGCGGGACACGAGGGAGAAGTTGAGCGTATGCCGGACACTGGTTGCGTTCTCGTCGTCGAGGACGACCCGGCGGTGCGGGACATGCTCGCCGAGTACCTGGCGAACCACGGTTATTCGGTGCAGCAGGCGGACGACGGCGATGCGATGCGCAAGGAGATCGAGCGCCATCTTCCCGACGTCGTGCTGCTCGACGTGCGGTTGCCGGGCGAGGACGGGCTTACGCTCGCCCGCTATCTGCGCGAACGCTACGACGTCGGCATCATCATGGTGACCGCGGCGGGCGAAGTGATCGATCGCGTGGCGGGGCTGGAGATCGGTGCCGATGACTACGTCACCAAGCCGTTCGACCCGCGCGAGCTGCTGGCGCGGCTGAAGAGCGTGATGCGGAGGATGCAGGCGCGGCCCGCCTCTCAGCCCGCGAGCGCGGTCCCGCGACGGGTGCCGGTCGGCCGCTGCCAGCTCGACCTCGCCTCGCACCAGCTCTTCGATGGCGACGGCCAGGAAGTGCCGATCACGACCATGGAGTACGAGCTGCTCAAGACTTTCGTCGAGCATCCCAACAAGGTGCTCACGCGCGACCAGATCCTCACGCTCACCCGCAATCGCGAGTGGGAGCCGTTCGACCGCTCCATCGACATCCGCATCGCGCGGCTGCGACGCAAGATCGAGGCGGACCCGGACCGGCCGCAGGCGATCCGCACCGTGCGCGGCGCGGGCTACATGTTCGTTCCCGCCCGGGCCTGATCCCGTCAATTGTTTCTGCCGTGTAACAGTGCCGCGGGCGGGCCCGTTTCGCGCCTATACTGCCCGCGACACGATTACGCCTGTCGCCATGGACGCCACCCGCCCCCGCAAGCCGCCTGATGGAGACCGCCGCTCACGGGGTCATCCTGCTCGGCGAAGCAATCGAGGACTGCAATGACGCGGCATGCCGCGTGCTCGGTCTCGCGCGCGCGGAGCTGATCGGCAAGTCACTCGTCGATCTTTCGCCGCGGATCCAGGCCGACGGCACGCTTTCCTCCGAGCGCTGGACGCGGCGCGTACAGGCCGCACGCGCCGGGTTTCCGCAGTGGTTCCAGTGGCAGTTCCGGCGGGACGGGACGGACATCGTCCACGCACTCGTGCACCTCAGTCCCGCGGGCGGGGACGGCGCCCCGGCGGTCGTCACGGAAGTGCACGATCTTTCGCGCCTTTCCGGCGCGAGCTGGGAGCGCAGGGAAAGCGAGGCGCGGCTGCGCGACGTGCTCCAGCACACCAAGCCGCTCATCTTCGTCAAGGATCGCGACGGCCGCTATATCTTCGTCAACCACGAGCTCGAGCGCGTCGTGCGCCGCCCGGCGCAGGAGATCATCGGCCGCACCGACCACGAGCTGTGGCGCAACGAGCTCGCCGAACGCTTCCGGCGCAACGATCTGCTGGTGCTCGAGCAGCGCCAGGCGATCGAATTCCAGGAAACCGACACCTTCGGCGGGCAGCAGCGCACGTTCCTCTCGTTCAAGTTCCCGCTGTTCGATGCCGACGGCACGCCCTACGCGGTGTGCGGCATCGCGACCGACATCTCGGAGCGCAAGCAGCTCGAGGACGCACTGCGCGGGGCGGCGCTCGCGGTATCGAGCGCGCAGGGCGCGACCGTGTTCCAGGAGCTGGTGCGCTATCTCGCAACGACGCTCAAGCTCGACTGCGCCCTCATCGCGGTGCCGAGCAGCAACGCGGCGTGCGACATGCGCGTGCTCGCTTTCGTGCTCGACGGCGAGATCCGCGAGAATTTCGAGTACGCGATTGCCGGCACGCCGTGCGAGACGGTGGTGGGCCGGTCGTTCCGCATCTATCCATCGAAGCTCGGCACCGTCTTCCCCGATGATGAACTCGCCCGCCTCGGATTCGAAAGCTATGCCGGCTATCCGCTCAACAATACGATGGGGGAGCCGCTTGGCCTGATCGCCGTCATCTCGCGCAAGCCGATGGCGGATCCCGGCTTCATCGAGTCGGTGCTCAAGATCTTCGCGGTGCGCGCCGCCGCGGAGCTCGAGCGGCTGCGCGCCGAGGAAGCATTGCGCACCTCGGAGGCGAGCTACCGCGCGATCTTCGAGGCGAGCGAGGATGCGATCTTCGTCCACGACTGGGATACCGGCGCGATCGTGGATGTGAATCCCACCGCATGCGCCGCCTACGGTTATACGGCGGACGAGATGAAGCGCCTCACCGCCGGGGAGCTGAGCTCCGGCGTGCATCCCTACACCATGGAGGAAGCAGCGCGGCTCATCGAGCGCGCCAGAAGCGGCGGGCCGCTCAAGTTCGAGTGGCACCGGCGCAACAAGGACGGGAGCCTCCACTGGGACGAAGTCGTGCTCAAGAAGGCGGTGATCGCCGGCAAGCCGCGCATCGTCGCCTTCACGCGCGAGATCACGGAGCGCAAGCTCGCTGAACAGGCGCTCCGCGCGAGCGAGGAGCACTACCGCGCGATCTTCAATGCGTCCTCGGAAGGGCTCGTGCTGCGCGACGCGGATTTCCGGGTCGTGGACGTGAACCCCGCGTTTCTCGCGATGACCGGTTACACGCGCGAGGAAGTGCTCGGCGTGAGACACGTCCTCACCATGCCGGTCGCGGACGGTGAGCGCGCACGGGAGCTCCAGCGCCGGGCGCTCGCGGGCGAAACCGTGCACATCGAGGGCAGGGGCGTGCGTCGCGACGGGTCGGAGTACGACTGCGAGGTCGTGCTCGCGTCGATGCAGTTCCGCGGCAAGCCGCACGTGCTCGGCATCGTGCGCGACATCAGCGCGCGCAAGCAGGCCGAGGCGCGCCGCGAGCAGCTCGAGGCGCAGTTGCGCCAGGCGCAGAAAATGGAAGCGATCGGCCAGGTGACGGGCGGCATCGCGCACGACTTCAACAATCTTCTCACGAGCATCATGGGCTACATCGTGCTCGCCACCGAGCGCGAGGCGGTCCACGGCGACGCCAAGCTCGCGAAATACCTCGAGCAGGCGCACCTTTCGTGCGGACGCGCGCGCGATTTGATCCAGCAGATGCTCACCTTCAGCCGCGGGCAGCGCGGCGAGCCGCGACCGCTCTCGCTCGCGCCGTGCGTGAAGGAGTCGGTGAAGCTGCTGCGCTCCTCGCTGCCCGCCACGGTCGAGATCGAGGCGGATTTCGCGCGGGAAGCGCCGGCGGTGCTGCTCGATCCGGTGCAGCTCGATCAGATCCTGCTCAATCTCTGCATCAACGCGCGCGATGCGATGGGCGGGATCGGCGCGATCCGTGTGGGCGTGCAGCCGCTCAGCGCATCCGAGCTCGTGTGCGCGTCGTGCCGCCAGAGCCTTTCGGGAAGCTTCGTCGAGCTTTCGGTCGCGGACAGCGGCCCGGGCATCGCTCCGGAAGTGCTCGAGCGCATGTTCGAGCCGTTTTTCACGACGAAGGAAGTCGGCAAGGGCAGCGGCATGGGGCTCGCGACGGTGCACGGCATCGTGCACGAGCACGGCGGTCACGTCGTTGTGGAAACGGCAGCAGGGCACGGCGCGCGCTTTCGCGTGCTGTTCCCGCCGCTGCAGGACCGCAAGGACGTTGCCCCCGCCGCGGTCGCCGAGCGCGCAAGCTCGCCGCGTCAGGCCTTGCGGGGCAGCGTGCTGGTGGTGGACGACGAGGACGCGGTCGCCGAGTTCATGCGCGATCTGCTCGAAAGCTGGGGTGTCGAGGCCGTCACCGCGTCCAATGCCGCCGAAGCGCGTGAGATCTTCGCGCGCGAGCCCGGACGATACGATGCGGTGATCACCGATCAGACCATGCCGCGCATGACCGGTCTCGAGCTTGCGCGCGAGTTGCTCGCGATCCGGCCCGACGTGCCCGTGATCCTCTATACCGGTTTCGGCGAAGGCGTGGCACAGGAGAAAATCGCCGCGGCCGGCATCCGCGCGCTGCTCAGGAAGCCGCTCGAGCCGCAGGCGCTCTACGCGCTGCTCAAGACGCACCTGCGCTCACCGCAACCCTCCACCGCGACCCCCGCCCGGCGCTAGCGCGCGTCATCCAACCCCGTCATCCCGGCTCAAATTCGTCGTCCCGGCGGAAGCCGGGGATACAGACTTCTTCACCGGATTCCGGATCATCGTCCGGAATGCGTCTTACATCGGGTTCGGAAGCGGCTGCCCGGAAAAGTGGGCGCGCAGGTTCGCGAGCAGCTTTCTGCCGCGCTCGATGCGTATTTCCTCGGTGGAAGAGCCCATGTGCGGCTGGAGCACGACGTTCTCCATCGCGAGGAGCTCGGGCGGCACGTGGGGCTCGTCCCAGAACACGTCGAGCCCCGCGCCGGCGATGCGCTTGTCTCCAAGGGCGGCGATGAGCGCCTCGCGGTTCACCACCGGACCGCGCGCGACGTTGACGAGAAAGCCGTCGGGCCCGAGCGCGTCCAGCACGCGCCTGTCCACGAGACCGCGCGTCTGCGGCGTGAGCGGGCAGGCGAGCACGAGGCAGTCCGTCGCCTTCGCCATTTCGACCAGATCCCCGAAGTACGGATAGCTCACGCCGTCCTTGCGGCGCGGGCCGTGGTAGCACGGCTTCATGCGAAACACTTCGGCACGCGCGGCGATCCGGCTTCCGATCGCGCCCAAGCCCACGATGCCGCAGGTCTTCCCGCCGATCTCGCGCCCCATGACGGGCTTGCCCTCGGGCCATTTCCCCGCCCGCACGTAGCGGTCGTTCTCGCAGATGCGGCGCATGACAGCGAACAGAAGTCCCATCGCGAGATCCGCGACGGTGTCCGAGATCGCGTCCTTGGTGTTGGTCACGGCGATGCCCCGCTCGCGCGCCCGGGCGAGATCGACCGTGCCGTGCGGGTTGCCGAAGCAGGCGATGATCTCGAGCTTCGGCAAAAGGTCCATCCACTCGCGGCTGCAACCCACGAGCCCCGTCGTCACCATCCCGCGCACGCCCGGCGCGACGTCGCGCAGGCAGGCCCCGCGGTCCGGTGCCGTCCACAGCCGATGCAGCGTGAACTCCTGCTCCAGCGCCGCGAGCGTGGGCGGGTAGATCGGCGTAGTGACGAGCAGCTCGGGCTTCATGCGGTCGCGGTCGGCCTGCCAGACTTCATCGATATCGTCACACCGGCGAACGCCGGTGTCCGGAAAAGCGCCTCACCCAGACCACTGCCATACCGGATGCCGGCTTTACGCCGGCATGACGCAATGTCACCGCGTGGATGCCACGTTTACGCCGGCACGACGGCTCTGGAATTAAGCTGCCTATCAACGGGACACCACACTAGTAGTGGGATTTGAAGCTCAGGCCTTCGCGCTTCTCCAGTTCGTCGAGATCGATGTAGGAGCGCATCGTCTTCTTGTCCACCGTGAACTGCATCTTGCGGTTGGTCTCGTTGGTGGCGCGGATGTCGATCAGCTCCAGCGACTCCTTCACCTCCCACTCGTGCGCACCGGCGATGCCGGGGGGCGCGTAGATGATCGAGCCCGCGCTCACCTCGTACTCGTTGCCCTCGACGTCGCGCACGGTGGCGTGGCCCGAAATCACGTAGTAGCAGGCTTCGATCGGATGCCAGTGCAACTGCTCGTAGGTTCCGGGCAGATAGCTCGCGCGCCCGATGCGCACCCGGTCGGTCGCCTGCACCTCTGGCCAGCCGATCAGGCGCTTGTAGGTCTGGCCCTCCGTCACGCCGCGCTGACCCTCGAAGTCGGCCTCGTTGATCACTCTCAGTGTCGATTTGAGCTGCATCTCGATCTCCATCGTTGATGGCGCCTGCCCGGCGCCGCTAATCCTTGTAGGACGGATCGGTCTTGTCGAGCATGCGCGTGAGCGCTTTCCACTCCGTCTTCTTGGGCTTGTAGGGCAGCCCCTTGAACTGGCGCGCGGTCTTTTCCGCCACCGCTTCGGGCGGAACGCGGAGCTTGGCGCCGCCCGCCATCGCGGTCACCTGGATGCGGCACGCGCGCTCGAGGTAGTACATGAGATCGAACGCCTCCGCGATCGATGCCCCGCACACGAGGAGCCCGTGATTGCGCAGGATCATCGCCTTGCGATCGCCGAGATCGCGCACGAGCCGCGCCTGCTCGTCGAGATCGAGCGCGAGGCCCTCGTAGTCGTGGTAAGCGAGGCCACCCCAGAAGCGCATCGCGTGCTGCGATATCGGCAGCAGGCCTTCTTCCTGGGCCGCCACCGCGATGCCGGCCTGCGTATGGCTGTGGATCACGCACGCGACGTCGGGCCGCGCGCGGTGGACGGCGCTGTGGATGACGAAGCCGGCGCGATTGATCCCGCTGCCGGTCGCATCCTCCACGATGTCGCCGTCGAGCGTGACCTTGACGAGCGTCGAGGCGGTGATCTCGTCCCACAAAAAGCCGAAAGCGTTGATCAGGAAATGGTGCTCGGGGCCCGGCACCCGCGCCGAAATGTGGGTGTAAATGAGGTCCGTCATGCCGAAGTGCGCGGCGAGCCGATAGCACGCCGCGAGATCGACGCGCACCTGCCATTCCTCTTCGCTCACCTTTTCGCGCAATGCGGACGGGGCAAGATCGCGGACTTTGTTCATACGGTCGATCCGTTCGAAAAGCGGCGTTCAGCGATATCATACCGCGTCCGCCGCGTGCTGCTCGCGGTCGGGTGCTGCCGGCATAGCGCTTTCCATGCCGCGATTATGGCGTAGGGAATGGCCTGATCGATATCGCAAACGCTCTGGGGCGAAGCTGGGCCGAACGGTCTAGTGGGCGTGCATATGCCTGGCGCATTGCGCGCCGAGAATCGACGTATCGAAACCGAAGCGGGCCGCGAAATGAGGCGCCATGCTTTACGAGTACGTCCGTGTACTGGCCGAGGAGGAGATCCACGCCCTCGCCGTCAAGTGGTGGGGCAACGGCATCCTGCCTGAGCACTATTTCGATGCGTTGAGAGAAGCGGCGCGCCTCGGCGCCGAACGCGCGCTCCAGAGCCGCGCGAGTATCGAAGAGGAGTGGCTGCCGTAGGACGACGCTCCGATCTGAGCGCCGTTTCTCCAGCGATCACGCCTCTGCGCTGCTTTCGCGGTGCCGCTTGGCGCGCTCCAGCTCGCGCCGGCTCGGCGCACGCAGCGACGCGCGGAGCGTCTGCGTTTGCGGCCCCCGCGTGAGCAGCGTCCGCAGCGCATCGTCATCCAGTTCGGATGCGGCGAGCCTCCGCACTTCCCCGCCCTCGAGCGCCGCGATGGGCAGTCCGTCCGCGAACAGAATGCGATTGCGCGCGATCGCGGGCACGCGTGCGTCCGGCGTCAATATCCCGACGAGGTTGAGCGGATCTGCTGCGCTCACCACCAGTAATTCGCCGCGCCGCGCTTCCTTGCGCACCGCGCGCAGGCGTCCAACCGCGTCGGCCGCCGCGAATTGCTCTCCGCCGAAGCCGCTCACGAAGCGGCCGCCGCGAATTTCGCCGCGTGCCTCGAGCCGGCGATAGACCACCACCAGTTCGCGCCACGGCGGCACGCCGGATTCGCGCGCGAGGAGCGCCCGAAATACCACGCCGTAGCGCGTGAGCAGCATGCGGGCGATCGCCTCGGTGCGGTCGAGACCCGGGTCGGCGTGCGGCGCGAGCAGTGCCCACCGTCCGGCGGTGTCCACGCCATATGCCGAGCGCCGGCTGCTCGCCCGCCCGCCATCGAGCCGGCGCCGCCTCTCCGAAGGCGTCAGGAGCGCGCGCAACCCGCTGAAGCTGTCCGCCGTGACGAGTCCCGCGCCGGCCAATTCTCCGAGCGCGCGCTCGACCTGGGTCCGCAGGAGCCCTGTCGCCGCCACCAACTCGTGGAAGAACGATGCGCCGCGTGCCGCGAGCGCCTCGTACACCGCGCGCCCCTCCGACGTGAGCGCGGTCGCCTCGAGGTTCATCTCGCGCCGCCACACCGCGGCGCGTTCGCGCAGCATGAGCGCGATGGGCGAGCTCGCGAGCGGCGCCTTGCCGGTCGCGTCCATCGGCGTCAACCTGCCCCAGGCGACGCGACCGCTCAGGCACAGCATGTCGAGCTGTTCGGGACCATAGTCGCGCACCCGCGCCGGCAGCACGTCGCGCTCCCACGCCGAAGCCGCGACCTCGTAGCCGTCGAGCTGCTCGATGGCAGCCGCGAGACCTTCCACGCCCATCAGGCGATCGTCCTGCGCGGCATGCTCCCAACGCGCGAGAAAGCGCATGAAATCCACCGCGGAAACCGGCTCGATTTCGGAGCGCAGCCGGTTGAGCGTGTAGCGATGGATGCGCGCGAGGAGCCGGCGGTCGCACCACTCCAGGCCGGCGGCGTCAGTAAATCGCCCGCGCAGGATCCGGCCTTGCGCTTCGAGCGCGAGCAGCGCGCGCTCGACGAGCGTCTCGTCGGCGAGATCGAGCGACGCGGCGAGAGCCTTCGCGGTGACCGGTCCGAGCACCTCCATGCGGCTTCTGACGATTTCCCGAACGGCATCCTCCGAAGACCAGGTCCGGCGCAGTCGTTCTGGAATGGTGGGCGCGGCCGACTGCGGGATCACCGCATTCAACTCCTCGAAGCGCTCCACCGCGACCCAGTATCCGTCCGCGTCGATCGCGCGTCCCGCGGCAACGAGCTGATCGAACAACGGTCGCCACGAAACCTGTGCCTCCTCCTCCCGGATGAAGCCGGCGAGAAGCAGCGCGTCCTGCAATTCGTCCGCCGTGTTCGCGACCGGCCAGGCCTCCGCGCGCACCTGTTCGATCGCGGCGGGGTCGAGCGCGCCCAGATCGTCGGCCGCGCGCGGTTCGCTCGCGCGGCGCGTATGGACGGCGCGGGTGCGCCGCTCCTCCAGCGGTGCATCGTCGAGGAAGGTGTACACCGCCGAGTTGAGCAGCTCATGGCAGAACACGGAAGGCTCGGGTGTGTCGCGCGCCACGCACTGGATCTCGCCGTCGTGGACGCGCTTCAGGATCTCCAGGAATCGCGGGAAATCCATCGCTTCCTCGAGCGCGTCGCGCAGCGCCTGACCGACCAGCGGATGGTCTGGAATCTCGCGCGCACCGGTGACGTTTTCGAGGCAGGCGGTCGCGTCGGGAAAAGCACCCTGCAGGAGCTCCTCGGCGTACATGCGCTGGAGTTGCGCCGGAACGCGGGCGCCGTTGCGCATGCGCGGCACCGCCAGCGCGAGCGTCGCCGCCCAGCGCCAACGCGTCTCGAAGATCGGCGAATCGAGCACCGCCTGCGTGAGCGTCTCGCGCACGGTATCGGGATGAAGATAGCGCAGCACTTCGCCGAGCGGGAACGAATGCACCGTGCCGAGCGACAGGATCACGCCTTCCTCGGTCGCGGCCGCCTGCAGCTCGAAGTTGAAGCGCTGGCAGAACTTCTTGCGCAGCGCGAGACCCCAGGCGCGGTTGACGCGGCTGCCGAAGGGCGCGTGGAGCACGAGCTGCATCGCGCCCGACTCGTCGAAGAAGCGCTCCAGTGCAATCGTCGACGTGGTCGGCACGATGCCGAGCGCGCGCCTGCCTTCGCCGAGATAGCGCGCGATCTGCTCCGCCGCCGGGCGCGCAAGGGCGTATTCAGTCGTGAGCCAGGCGATCGCTTTCTCGAGCTCATTTTCGGCGCGCGGTGCGTCGGGACCCGGGAGACGCGCATCCGCCCCCGACCGCAGCCGCGACACCGCGGTGCTGAGCTCGTTGCTGCGTGCCGGCGCCTCGCCGAGCCAGAACGGCATCGACGGCGGCTGACCTTGGGCATCGGCGACACGCACGACTCCACTTCCGATGCGCAGGATCCGCCACGACGCGTTGCCGAGCTGGAAGATGTCGCCCGGCAGCGATTCGATCGCGAAATCCTCGTTGAGGGTGCCGATGAAGAGCCCCTCGGGCTCGAGGATCACCCGGTAGTCGAAGACTTCGGGAATCGCGCCGCCCGACATGAGCGCCGTCATGCGCGAGCCCTTTCGCGCGCGCAGCTTGCGGTTGACCGCGTCGTGGTGAACGAGCGCCGCGCGACGCCCGCGCTGCGTGGTGAAGCCCTGAGCCACCATCGTCACGACGTCAGCGAACGCCTTGCGCTCGAGATTCCGATATGGCCAGGCGCGGCGCACGAACGCGTAGAGCGCATCCTCGTCCCACTCTTCCGCGGCGCATTCGGCGACGATCTGCTGCGCGAGCACGTCGAGCGGGCGCTCGGGGATGGCGACGCGGTCGAGCTCGCCGTCCCGAACGGCGCGGATCAGCGCCGCGCACTCGACGAGATCGTCGCGCGTCAGCGGGAAAAGCCGGCCCTTGGGCACGCCGCCCACCGTATGCCCGGAGCGCCCGACGCGTTGCAGCAGCGTCGCGATGCGATTCGGCGAGGAAATCTGGCACACGAGATCGACGTGCCCGATGTCGATCCCGAGCTCGAGCGAAGCGGTCGCGACCATCACCTTGAGCCGCCCGTCGCGCAGGCGCGCTTCCGCATCGAGCCGCGCTTCCTTGGAGAGGCTGCCGTGATGGGCGGCCACGCGATCGGCTCCCATACGCTCGCTCAGATGGAACGCCATGCGCTCGGCAAGGCGGCGCGTGTTCACCATGATGAGGGTGGTGCGATGCGACTCGATCAGTTCGACGAGCCGCCGGTAGATTTCGTCCCACACCTCCGCCGCCATCACCGCTTCGAGGGGCGATCCGGGGATCTCGATCGCGAGGTCGAGCGCGCGGCGGTGCCCGTGATCGACGATGACGCACTCGCGATCGGGCTCCACCCCGGTCAGGAAACGCGCGACCTCTTCGATCGGCTTCTGGGTCGCGGACAGCCCGATGCGCTGCAACCGCCTGCCGCAGACGTGATCCAGCCGCTCGAGCGAGAGCGCGAGATGCGCGCCGCGCCGTGACCCGAGCACCGCGTGGATTTCATCGACGATGACGACGCGCGCGGTGCGCAGCATCTCGCGCGAGCGCTCCGCGGTGAGCAGGAGATAAAGCGATTCCGGGGTGGTGACGAGGATATGCGGTGGCGTGCGCAGCATGGCGGCACGCTCGCCTTGCGGGGTGTCGCCGCTGCGCACCGCTGCCGTGATGCGCACCGGGGTCGCGCCTTGCTCTTCGGCCATCCGCCGGATCTCGCGTCGCGGCTCGGCGAGGTTCTTGTGGATGTCGGCGGAGAGCGCCTTGAGCGGCGAGACGTAAATCACCCGCACTTCGTCGGGCAGATCGCCGCAACGCGCGAGCCCCTCGCGCAGCAGCCCGTCGATCGCGGTCAGGAATGCGGCAAGCGTCTTTCCCGATCCCGTGGGCGCGGCGATGAGCGCCGGCGCCCCGCTGCGGATCGCGCGCCAGCCGTCGAGCTGTGCCGCCGTCGGCGGCAAGACGCGCGCAACACCGTCGGTGGTGCGCGAGAAATGCCGCTGCCACCAGTGCCGCAGAAGTGGATGAAAATCGTCAGGCAACATGGAAAGAAGCTCGCGCTGCCGCGCCGGACTCGGGTGCCCCCGAAATGGGAATTCTACCTTGGATCAGCCATGCGATTGCGGCGCCTGCGCCGGCACGCGCTCGCGCTTTGCCAGCATGCGACAGACGCAGTACAGAGCCGCGGCGGCGAGCAGATGCTTCAACGTGTGGCCGCTCAACGCCTCACCCGTCGCCTCGAAGATCGGGCGGTCGAGCGCTTCCGCGACCTTGGCCACGATGTAGCACGCAAGCCCGTAGGCAAGGTAGCGCCGATGCGTATAGCGGCCGCGATAGAAAGCGATGAGGAGCGACAGGATCACGAGCGGCATGAATTGCACCCACGCGTAGAAGCGCAGATCGTCGGCGTAGCGCCACCATGCAACGCTCGCGGCACCGACGATGAGCGCGGGCACGATGGCGATCCTTTCGAGCCGTTCGTCGATGTGCTCCGCGAGCAACGCGACGAACAGCCCCATGAAGCCGATCGTCATGGGCAGCCGGTCCCACACGAGCGATGCGTTGTCCGGCGCCCAGTGATAGTAGGCGGAGCCTGCCGCGACGAGCGTCGCACCGAGGAAGAGGACGGTCCACGCGATCGACGCGCCGCTTGCGCGCCGGCGCGCGCACAGCAGGAGGCCCGCCACGCCGACCGCCAGAAAGGCGAGGCTGGAGGCGACGTTCCAGAAATTCGGAATACCCCCTATGGCACGCCGGTCCGCAAACGCGTGATACGTGGAATCCTGCGGTATGGGCTCCACGGCCATGGCCGCCGCGAGCAGGGCGAGCGCCACGCCGACGAGGAGCCATTCCCGCGCATGCGGAACACGAGCGCCCTTTACCGTCTCATCCACGTCCGGCGATCCTCCCGTGACAGCCGATTCTAGCGCGCCGCTTGCCGAGAGACAGCGTGCGGCGTATGGTGGCGACGCATTTTCCATCCCGCAAGCGTGAACGGAGAACTCGATACGTGAGCGATCCCATACAAATCGTCATGGGCGGCTACGGGCCGGCCAGCACGACCTGCAGCCGCGGCATGAAAGCGATCGGCGATCGGCTCGCCGCCCGGTTCGGCCGGGACGTCGATATCAAGTACGTGTGGAACGTGATGGATTTCGGCTACAAGGGCGGCGACCTGCTCTGGATGACCGAGCGCGGCATCCTGACGCTCTGCTATCAATCCACGAGCTATCTCGCCGACCGCGTGCCGGAGCTCGATTTCGCCGATCTGCCGTTCCTGTTCTCGACCCTCGAAGAAGCGCGTGCCGCGATGGACGGCGCGTTCGGCGATTACCTGAGCCGCAGGATCGAAGCGCGTATCGGCTATCGCCTGCTCGGCTATTTCGAGAACGGCTACCGTCACATTTCGAACCGATTGCGCCCCATCCGCACGCTCGCCGATCTCAAGGGCATGCGGGTGCGGCTCATGCCCGGCCGGGTGCATCACCGCAGCTTCGAGCTGCTCGGCGCGGTGCCGTTCTCGCTCGATCTCAAGCCGGGCCTCGAAGCCGTCATGTCGGGCACGGTCGACGCCCAGGAGAATCCGCTCGCCAATACCGTGGACTACGGCGCGCACAGGGTACACCGCTATCACGCGCTGACGGGCCACTGCTATCTTTCGCGCGGCATCTATGTGAACCGCGCGGCGTACGACGCGTGGCCGGAGGAGTTCCGCCGCGCCGTCTCTGACGCGGCGCGCGAAGGCATTGTCGCGCAGCGCAAGCTGGCCGAGGAAGAAGAGCGCATCGCGCGCCGCGCGATCGAGGATGCCGGCGGTGAATTTACCGAGCTCACGCCCGAAGCGCGGGCGGAATTCGTGCGTGCGGTGCAGCCGCTGTACGACGAAGTCCGCGCGCGCTACGGCGAGGAGATGTTCGCGCTCGCGCTAGGCCGGTGAGCGTCAGCCGCGCCGGAAGCTCGCGCAGTATTCGGGCGAACCCTGCCACGTCTGCTCGGTCACGCGTCCGTCCCTGAATACCAGCGTGCGCTCGCAACGCGCGAGCTCGCCCCCGCCCGGCATGACGGTGACGCCGGTGCCCACGCCGACACCGCCGCTTCCGCCGAAAATGCCGATGGAAGGCCAGAGCGTGCCGCGCGATACCGAGCCTTCGGACACCCAGGTGTAGGCGTAACGCTCCCCGGAAAGCTGCGTGCTGCGCGCCGGCGCCCCCCAGCGCAGCACGACTTCGTCATAGGTCGCGCCGACCCAGGAAGATTTTGCCTCGGTCAGATCGCGCCCGAAATTCGCGCACCCGGCGAGGATGAAAGCCAATGTCAGCGCGATAACCCTCATGGTTGCCCTCCACGATGCCGGCATGTCAATGTTCCGTCACCTTCGGCTCCGAGACCGTGGTGAACCGCGAATCCGCGATATGGATGATGAGCACGCTCAGCGTGAGCATGAGAACGGCGCCGGTGATGATCAGCAGGTTGTCCACCGAAAGCTGCTCGATGTCGACCACCAGAAAACGCGTCATGGCGGTGATCGCGACGTACAGGAGAAACAGCACGGGCAGCCGGTCGGTCTTGAAGTACACCCCGATCATGGCGCCGAGCTCGAGATAGATGAAAAGCAGCAGGATATCGTCGAGCCGCGCCTGCCCGTCGCGGATCATGCCGATGTATTCATAGACGGCCGCCCACACGATCGTCCCGCCCAGCACAAAGAGGCCGGCGAGCTGAAAGCCGTCCACCAGGCGCTCGCCGATGCGATCGATACGGGTATTCGCTTGTTTCGCCACGCGCTGCGACCTCCAGACATCCATGATGGGGACCGCCGCGGGGCACCGTTAGTTCACATCGGTGGATGCGCCGCGCGGTTCAGGCTCGAAAGAGGCCGCCACCAGCATCGCGCACCCCGGCTGCCGGATGCGATGCGCCAGAGCCGCTGAAGCGTCCCGAATGCAGAATCAATGACGGCAGTATGCCCGGGACCTCAGTCGAATGGCTGCTCGCGCAGGTACACCGGCAGGTCGGTGACCGGCGGACGCGCCGGAACCTGGTAGAAAAGGTCCGCGACGAAACCGCGGTGGTACGTCGTATGGTTGACGACGTGCAGCAGGATCTCACCCCGCGTCATGACGCCGCGATTGCCGCCGATCAGCGTGAAATGGATTCTTTCTTCGAGCGCGGCGTCGGAAAGCCGGTCGCTCCACGCGATGTACCAGTCGTCGATCTCACGCTGCAGGCGCCAGAGTTCGGCGAGCGCCGGATGGTCGGGCGTGTTGCGCGCCGTGTAGCCATGGTCCCGGCCCTCGAGATGCGCCTGCCAGATGCGGTCGATCACGTAGTTGTGGTTGAGCGTGTGAACCATGTTCTTGAAGAGCGAGGCCCGCGGCCTGGTCGCCTCGTCTCCCGGAAGCGCGGCCACGGCCTCGAAGATCAACCGGTTGGCCCAGGCGTTGTAACGGGTCAGCATGCGCGCATTGCGAGTCGAAATCATCGCGAGACTCCGGCGGGATCGAAGCGCGATGTTAACGTGTTTTCTTTTGATGTTGCGCGGCTTATCATGGCCTCCCTTTCCAATATCCAGTACGAGGCCCCCATGGCAGCCGAGGCTACCCAGACGCTCGCGCAATTCGCCGCGACCGTGCGCTATGACGACATTCCCGAGCGGGTGCGCGAGTACTGCAAGGACATCCTGCTCGATACGCTCGCCTGCGCGGTGGCCGGCCACCAGGGCGAGGAAACGCACCAGGTGCACGCGCTGGCGGCAGGCCTCGCGCAGTCGGGCGAGGCGAGCGTCATCGGCGACGGACGGCTGTCGCTCGCGGGCGCTACGCTGCTCAACGGCTATCTCGTCACCGCGGTCACGATGTGCGACGTCCATCGCGCGACGCTCACGCACATCACGCCGGAAGTCGTGCCGCCCGCGCTCGCGATCGGAGAGCGCGACGGCGCGACAGGCCGCGATCTCCTGGTCGCGCTCGCTGCGGGCTTCGAGGTGGCCACGCGCGTCGGCATCGGTCTCAACTATCCGGCCTTCCGCGCGCGCGGCTGGCACGGTCCGGGCGTGATCGGCCCGTTCGGCGCGGCGGCCGCCGTAGGCCGGCTCCTGGGTTTCGATGCCGAGACCATGGCACGCGCCTTCGGGCTTGCGGGCAGCCAGGCGGCCGGGACGTTCGCCGCGTGGGGCACCCCGACCGTCAAGTTCCATCAGTGCCGGGCGGCGGTGTCGGGATTGATGGCAGCGTTGCTCGCCCAGCAGAAATTCGTCGCAACCCGCGAGTTTCTCACCGCGCAGGATGGCGGGCTCTATCGCACCTACTCCGACGGCGGGCGCCCCGAGGCGGTCACTGCTGAACTGGGACAACGCTGGGAGCTCGAGCAGATCGCGTTGCGACCGTGGCCCTCGGCGTCGACCATCCAGGGCATGATCACGGCGATGTTCGACCTCGTGGAGCGGAACCCTCTACCCGCTGCCCGTGTGAAGCGGCTCAAGGTGTCCGTCGGCAAGACCGCCTACGACATGCACGGCATCTTCCCGCGCTATCAAGGCAAGTTCGAAGCGCTGCTTTCCATCCACTACGCCGCTGCGGTGATCCTGCACGACCGGGCGCTCACGCTCGCACAGTTCGAGCCGGCGCGCTACAACGACCCGGCGCTGCGGCGCTTCGCCGCCGAGCAGGTCGAGGTGGTGTGCGACCCGGCCCTGAGCGGCGTGCAGTCGAAGGTGGAAGCGGAAATGGCGGACGGCGCATCCTGCGCCGCGCGCTGCGAGCATCCGCGCGGTGCGCCCGAGAACCGGCTCACGCGCGCGCAGATCGTGGACAAGTTCCGGACCTATGCGACGCCACGCTTCGCCGCCGCGCGCATCGAGGAAATCGTGGAGACGGTATCGCGGCTCGAAACGCTCGGCTCGGCGCGGACCCTCATGGAGCTTCTGCGCGCGGACGAAGCGGAGCCTCTGCGCAGAACCGCAACGGGCTGACGCGCCGCACGCCGGATCAAGGCGCGCGCCGCACCGCTTCCTACGGCATGACGCGATGGAACAGAGCGCTCCTGTTCGCGCTTCCGGCGGCGCTGCTGCTCTCCACGGCGCTGCGTTTCATCCATCACAGCGACCGGGAATATTCGTACTGGATCGACCTGCACCGCGAAGGCGTGGCCTGGCTCGAGGCGCGCTGCGCCGAGCTCCATACGCCCGGGGCCTGCGGCACCGCGCAGGAGCGGCGCGCGTTTCTCGATTCGCTGGAGGCTTACCGTGCGCGCGTGAATTTATGGCGTTGGCCGGTCGTCGTGCTCGCTGCAGTTGCATGGGCGGGTGTGATCGTTGCGCTCGCCGTTCTCCTGTGGCGGCTCCTCCAGCGGCGGGAATGAAGCGTCCCTGATAAAATGCACCGCGTCGAAACGGCAGCACGCTCATGGCACTCTCCTCCGACCAAGCGCTGATCGAGATTTCGGGACTCAAGTTCGCGTACGGCGATCGCGAGATCCTGAAAGGCATCGATCTGAGAATCCCCCGCGGCAAAGTGGTGGCGATCCTCGGCACGAGCGGCTCTGGGAAAACCACGCTGCTGCGCATGCTCGGCGGGCAATTGCGGCCGGACGCAGGCTATGTCAAGGTGGCAGGTCAGATCGTGCACGCGCTCGACGATGCCGAGCTCTACGCGCTGCGGCGGCAGATGGGCATGATGTTCCAGATGGGCGGCCTCTTCACCGACATGTCGGTATTCGACAACATCGCTTTCCCGATGCGCGAGCGCACCGACCTGCCGGAGTCGGTGATCCGCGATCTCGTGCTGATGAAGCTGCACGCGGTAGGCCTGGCCGGGGCGCACCACCTCATGCCGGGCGAGCTCTCGGGCGGCATGGCGCGGCGCGTGGCGCTCGCGCGCGCGATCGCGCTCGATCCGATGCTCATCATGTACGACGAGCCGTTCTCCGGGCTCGACCCGATCTCGCTCAACGTCATCGCGAATCTCATCCGGCGGCTGAACGACGCGCTCGGCGTCACCTCGATCGTCGTCACCTATGACGTGGTCGAGTCGCTGAAGATCGTCGATTACGTCTATTTCATCTCCGACGGCGTGGTGGCAGCGGAAGGCACGGTGGAGGAGATAATGGCTTCGAACGATCCCTTCGTGCGCCAGTTCGTGCACGCGCTGCCCGACGGGCCGGTCGCGTTCCACTACCCGCGCAATCCCTACCACATCGACCTGCGCCTCGGCTCCGCTCGCGCCTAGCGCGCGAGGTCGAGCTCGGGTTCGGGTTCGTCTCCCCGGTCGTAGATCAGGACCTCGCCTGCGACCCGTGCAAGCGGGCTCAACGCGTGCGGACGCGGCGCCGCCTCGGACACGATGTGAAAAACGGCGATCCCGCGCGCGACCAGCGTGTCCGAAATGAGATAGCGGTGGCAGCGCCACGGCAGGCGTTCGGCGCACATGATCGCGCTGGCGTGCTCGCGCCCGCCTGCGATGAGCCGATCGATGGCGGTCTGGCATGGCGGACGCATCATGTGGTCGGCATAGGCGCGGAAGCTCGCGCTGCGCAGCGCGGTGTGGGGCGAGTCGGGCAAGGGTCGGCGCCGGCCACCCAGCGCGCCGCCTTCCCAGATGTACGCCATACCGGCTTCCGGCAGCGTCTTCTCGAGGGCGGCGCGCGCGAAGTGAGGATGGCGGCGCGAAGCGGGAAAGGCGCGCACGTCCACCAGCCGCTCGACGCCGGCGCTCTTCAGGAGCGCGATCAACTCCTCGAGCGGTCGATTGCCGTGGCCGATGGTATGAATCGTCGTCACGCGAAAAGAGGATGTGCCGCCGAGAGCACGATCTAGCGCAGTACTACCGGGTCGCCGACGCGCAGTCCCAGCGCCGCGGCTGCGCTCGCCGCGTGCGCGGCCACCTCGATCAGCCCGATGCTGTTCTCGTACCAGAAGAGCTCGCCCGGGCCGACCTCCGAATAGACGCGCGCATACTCGAGCTCGCGACTTCCGATCGCGAGGCATCGCTCGCGCGCAACGCCTTGCGCCCTGAGACCCGTCATCGCGTTGCCGAAGTGGTCGATGTAGATGACTTGGGCGAGATCGGCTGCGCCGAACGCAACGTCGAGCCGTGGCTGCGGCGCCATCGCGTCGGGTCCGGGTGAGCCTGCGGCGAGCATGGCGGCGAAAGGCGCAAACAGATCGCGTCCATGAAATGACGCGGAGAGCGCTTCAGGACGCCAGCGTATGGTCCGGCATTCGGCCGTGGTTGCACGCGCCGCGACGACGGACACAAGACCATTGTCGGGCCCCACGAACCAGCGGCCGTCCGCCCGGAGCGCGATCGGGCGCCGCGCACCTCCGACGCCGGGATCGACTACCGCGACCACCACTGCGTCCTCGGGCAGGCGGGGCACGAGCGCTGCCAGGAGATGGGCGCTCGCCTCAACGTTGAACGGCGGCGCGTCATGGAGCAGATCGATCACCACGACACCGGGCGCACGCGCGTGCAGCGCCGCTTTCATCTGGCCGACGTAGACATCGGCCGAGCCGAAATCGGTGTAGAGGAAGATCGCCATCCGGATCCGCTACGCGCGCGCGGCGGGTGCGATTCCGTCCGGCGCGTCCACGTTGACGACGTAGCGCCGGTAGATGGCATCGATACGCGCGAGCAGAATCTCGCGTCCGAGCACGCTGCTCGTGGCCAACGCTTCAGCGAAGACTTCCGGCGTGAGAGACTCGAGCGCACGCAACGAGACCGGCGCGTAGGAGAGATGCCAGGGCTCGGGAAAGACCCCACCGCGGTAAGTGCGATACGGCCGGTAGAAGCCGTACCGGAACATGTGCCCGTCGAGCCAGCAGTGCAGCGGGTGAAACACGCCGCCGGGCTCGGTCTCCTGCGGGAGCAGCCGCACGCGATAGTCCTGCGGCACGGCGGCGCGGTCGATGACGTCGATCTCCGTGCCCCAGTGATGGCGGCTCGCGCCCGGGACGGCGCTCCAGCAGGCGATCGCCTCGACGAGCTCCGCAGGCCCGAGCTCGGCATGGTCGCGCACGTTGCCCTGCGCGTCGTAGAGCGGGCGCTCGCCGCGAAACTTCATGTCCCAGATCCGCTGCTGGGCGGCGAAGTCGCGAAAGGCGCTCACGATCTCGATGTCGAAGCCGGCGCGCGCGGCGTCGGCCTTCATCGCGAGGAACGCGGCGAGCGTATCCGGCTGCAGGGCGGCCTTGAGGTCGTCGCGCTGCACGACGTGGGTGCGCGCACGGCCGGTCAGTTCCAGCTCGTTCAGCATGCGGCGATTGTAAATCGCGCGGTGCGGGCGGCGCCAAGCACATGCGCAGCGATGCCGTCACGGCGGGCGACAAAAAAGCCGGCGCGCGGCCGGCTTTTCCTGGAGGGGCTGATGCCGCTACGCCGCCTGCGCCGCGGCCCTTTCCTTTTCGGTTTCCGGCTGCTCGCTCGGCTCGGGCCGGTCGAGAAGCTCGACGTACGCCATCGGCGCGTTGTCGCCCTTGCGGAATCCGAACTTGAGGATGCGGAGGTAACCGCCGTTGCGCTTGGCGTAGCGCGGTCCCAGCTCGTCGAAGAGCTTGACCACGTTTTCGCGATCGCGCAGGCGATCGAACGCGAGCCGGCGGTTGGCGAGAGACGGGTTCTTGCCGAGCGTGATGATCGGCTCGACCACGCGGCGCAGCTCCTTCGCCTTGGGCAGCGTCGTCTTGATGACTTCGTGCCGCAGCAGCGAGTTCGTCATGTTGCGCAGCATCGCGAGCCGGTGGCTGCTCGTGCGGTTGAGTTTGCGTAAGCCGTGACGGTGGCGCATGGCGCGTCCTTATACTTTTTCCAGTCCCGCCGGCGGCCAGTTCTCGAGCTTCATGCCGAGCGTGAGGCCGCGCGAGGCGAGCACTTCCTTGATCTCGTTGAGCGACTTGCGGCCGAGGTTCGGCGTCTTGAGCAGTTCCGTCTCGGTGCGCTGGATGAGGTCCCCTATGTAGTAGATGTTCTCGGCCTTGAGGCAGTTCGCCGAGCGCACGGTAAGCTCGAGATCGTCGACCGGGCGGAGCAGGATCGGATCGATCTGAGTCGCTTTCTTTTCCTCGATCTGGATGGGCATGCCCTTGAGATCGGCGAAGACGGAGAGCTGCTCGACCAGTATGCGCGCCGCGTAGCGCACCGCTTCCTCGGGGTCGATCGCGCCGTTGGTCTCGATGTCCATGATGAGCTTGTCGAGATCGGTGCGCTGCTCCACGCGCGCCGACTCCACCGAGTAGCTCACGCGCCGCACCGGGCTGAACGAGGCGTCGAGCAGGATCGAGCCGACGTTGCGGCCCTCCTCCTCGCTGCTGCGGCGGGTGGTGGCGGCGATGTAGCCGCGCCCCTGCTCGACCTTGATCTGCATGTCGAGCTTGCCGCCGGCGGCGAGATGCGCGATGACGTGGTCGGGATTGACGATCTCGACGTCGTGCGTCGACTCGATGTCTCCCGCGGTCACCACGCCCTCGCCCGACTTCTTGAGGTTGAGGATCGCCTCATCGCGATTGTGCAGCTTGAGCACGATGCCCTTCAGGTTGAGAAGGATGTCGACCACGTCTTCCTGCACGCCGTCGATCGTCGAGTACTCGTGCAGCACGCCGCTGATCTTCACTTCGGTCGGCGCGTAGCCCGGCATCGAAGAGAGCAGCGTGCGGCGCAGCGCGTTGCCGAGCGTGTGCCCGTAGCCGCGCTCGAACGGCTCCATCGTGAGCTTCGCGTGATACGGCGAGATATTCTGCACGTCGATGATGCGTGGCTTCAGAAACGCACTGCTTTGCATGGCTTGAATACCTCTTCCTGATTACTTCGAGTAGAGCTCGACCACCAGCGACTCATTGATCGTCGAGGGCAGCTCCGAGCGCTGCGGGCGCGCCTTGAAGGTGCCCTTGAGAGCCTTGGCGTCCACTTCGACCCACTCCGGATAGCCGCGCGACTCGGCGGCCTCGGCCGCGGCCTTGATGCGCAACTGCTCCTTCGCCTTCTGCGCGACCTCGATCACGTCCCCGGGACGGCACTGGAACGAGGGGATGTTCACCCGCTTGCCGTTCACCAGGATGCCGTCGTGGCGCACGATCTGGCGCGCTTCGGTGCGCGAGGCCCCGAAGCCCATGCGGTAGGCGACGCTGTCGAGCCGGCTCTCGAGGATCTGCAGCAGCGCCTCACCCGTCACTTCCTTCCGGCGCGAGGCCTCCGCATAGCTGCGGCGGAACTGCCGCTCGAGCAGCCCGTAGGTGCGGCGCACCTTCTGCTTCTCGCGCAGTTGCACGCCGTAGCCCGAAAGCCGCGTGTTCTTCTGCCCGTGCTGCCCCGGAGGATAGTTGCGCCGTTCGATCGCGCACTTGTCCGTGAAGCACTTCTCGCCCTTCAGGAAGAGCTTCTCGCCTTCGCGGCGGCACTGCCTGCACCTTGCGTCGAGATTTCTGGCCACGGTTCGTACCCTCTTCTAAATACGGCGCTTCTTCGGCGGCCGGCAGCCGTTGTGCGGCACCGGCGTCACGTCGGAAATGCTGGTGATCTTGAAGCCGACGGCGTTGAGCGCGCGCACCGCCGACTCGCGCCCCGGGCCGGGGCCCTTGATGCGCACTTCGAGATTCTTGACGCCGCTCTCCTGCGCGAGCCGGCCCGCGTGCTCCGCCGCCACCTGCGCGGCGAAGGGCGTCGACTTGCGCGAGCCCTTGAAGCCGTTGCTGCCGCAGGTCGCCCACGCGAGCGCGTTGCCCTGGCGGTCGGTGATGGTGACGATGGTGTTGTTGAAGGAGGCGTGGATATGGGCGATGCCCTCCGCCACGTTCTTCCTGACCTTCTTGCGCACCCGGGTGCTTGCTTTTGCCATGTCGGTATACCCTTAGACTGTCGTCGGCTTGATGATCTTCACCGCCGCCTTGCGCGGGCCCTTGCGGGTGCGTGCGTTGGTGCGGGTGCGCTGCCCGCGCACGGGGAGTCCCGCGCGGTGGCGCTTGCCGCGCCACGTGCCGAGATCGATCAGGCGCTTGATGTTCATCGAGACTTCGCGCCGCAGATCGCCTTCCACGGTGAATCTGGCGACCTGCTCGCGCAGCTTGTCCATTTCGGAATCGGACAGGTCCTTGACCTTGCTCGAGCCGTTCACGCCCGCCGCGGCACAGATCGCGCGCGCGCGGCTGCGGCCGATGCCGTAGATCGCGGTGAGCGCGATCTCCGCATGCTGTTGATTCGGTATGTTGACGCCACCTATGCGGGCCATGCCTACCCCCGAAACGGAAAACCGGAAATTTTAGCGCGCAAGACGCTCATTTTCAATTGAAAATCACCCCTGACGCTGCTTGTGGCGGGGGTCGGAGCAGATGACCCGCACGACACCCTTGCGCCGGATGATCTTGCACTTGCGGCACATTCTCTTTACCGATGCCATCACTTTCATGTCGCCCTCTCGCTTTGCCCTATTTCGCGCGGAATACGATGCGCCCGCGCGTGAGATCGTACGGCGTCAACTCCACCGTCACCTTGTCCCCCGGCAGGATGCGGATGTAGTGCATGCGCATCTTGCCGGAGATGTGCCCGAGCACGATATGGCCGTTTTCGAGCTTCACGCGGAACGTCGCGTTGGGCAACGTCTCCACGATCTCGCCCTGCATCTGTATCGTCTCTTCCTTCGCCATCTAGCGCGTCGGGAAGACCCCGCCCTTGAAATTCGCCTTCTTGAGCAGGCTCTCGTACTGGTGCGACATCACGTAGGCCTGCACCTGCGCCATGAAATCCATGGTGACGACCACGATGATGAGCAGCGACGTCCCGCCGAAATAGAACGGCACGTTCTTCCACACGATCAGGAATTCGGGCAACAGGCACACCAATGTCACGTAGATCGAGCCCGTCAGCGTGAGCCGCATCGTGATCTTCTCGATGTAGCGCGCGGTCTGGTCGCCCGGGCGGATGCCGGGGACGAAAGCGCCGCTCTTCTTGAGGTTCTCCGCCGTCTCCTTGGGGTTGAAGACAAGCGCGGTGTAGAAGAAGCAGAAGAACACGATCGCCGAAGCGTAAAGCATGGTGTAGATCGGCTGCCCGGGATGGAGCGTCGCCGCGATGCTCCTCAACCAACCCATCCCTTCACCCGATCCGAACCAGCCCACGAGCGTCGCGGGAAAGAGGATGATGCTCGAGGCGAAGATCGGCGGAATGACCCCCGACATGTTGAGCTTGAGCGGCAGGTGCGAGGTCTGGCCGCCGTAGATCTTGCGCCCGACCTGGCGCTTCGCGTAGTTCACCAGGATCTTGCGCTGGCCGCGCTCGACGAAGCACACGAATGCGGTCACCCCGGCCACCAACGCGCCGATCAGGAGCGCGATCGGGATTGAAAACGCGCCGGTACGCACCAGCTCGAGCGTGCCGCCCACCGCCTGCGGAAAGCCCGCCGCGATGCCGGCGAAGATGATGAGCGAAATGCCGTTGCCGATGCCGCGCTCGGTGATCTGCTCGCCAAGCCACATGAGGAACATGGTCCCGGTGACGAGCGTGATCATGGCGGTGACGCGGAACATGAGCCCGGGGTCGATGACGAGGCCCGGCTGCGATTCCAGCGCGATCGCGATGCCCATGCTCTGGAAGAGCGCGAGCCCCGCCGTGAAGTAGCGCGTGTACTGCGTGATCTTGCGCCGCCCCGCCTCGCCTTCCTTCTTGAGCGCCTCCAGCGTCGGCGAGACGACCGTCATCAACTGCATGATGATGGAGGCCGAGATGTAGGGCATGATGCCGAGCGCGAAGATCGAGAAGCGCTCGAGCGCGCCCCCCGAGAACATGTTGAACATGTCGAGGATGCCGCCGCGCTGCGAGCGGAACAGCTCCGCGAGCTGCATCTGGTCGATGCCCGGCACCGGGATGAACGAACCGATGCGGAAGACGATGAGGGCGCCGAGGAGAAACAGCAGGCGACGCTTGAGGTCGCCCATCTTCCCCGCTGCGAGTAACGATTCGCCGGTGGCCAAATTCCCTGGTCCTATGCCGCGGCTGCGCCGGCTGCGGCGCCGCCTTGTTCACGCTTCGGTTTCGCCTTCGGCCCGGCCTCCGCGGCGGGCGTCTCGATGGTGCCGCCCGCAGCTTCGATCGCCGCCCGCGCGCCCTTGGTCACCGCAATGCCCTTCAAGGCCACCTTGCGCTTCAATTCCCCGGAGAGGATCACCTTCGCGCGCAGGGCGAGCTGCGGCACGACACCCGCGCTCTTCAACGTCGCGAGATCGATCGTCGCTTCCTTCATCCTCTCGAGGTCGGACAGCCGCACTTCCGCGCAGTCGTCGCGCCCGAGCGAAACGAAGCCGCGCTTCGGAAGCCGGCGCTGCAGCGGCATCTGCCCGCCCTCGAAGCCGACCTTGTGGTAGCCGCCGGCGCGCGCCTTCTGGCCCTTGTGTCCGCGGCCCGCCGTCTTGCCGAGGCCGCAGCCGATGCCGCGCCCCACGCGCTTGCGGTCGCGCCGCGCGCCCGGAGCCGGTTTGATCGCATTCAGTCGCATCTAGCCCTCACATTTCAGCAGGTAGGCGACGCGGTTCAACATGCCGCGGATCGCCGGCGTGTCGGCCACTTCGACGGTGTGGTTGCGGTGCCTGAGCCCGAGCCCGCGCACGCAGGCGCGATGCTCGGGGCGCGTGCCGATCAGGCTCTTCACCAGCGTGACCCTGATTCTTTTCCCGTTCGCCATAAGCCTATCCCGTGATTTCCTCGACGGTCTTGCCGCGCTTCGCGGCGATCTCCGCCGGCGTGTTCATGGCCACGAGCCCGTCGATCGTGGCGCGCACGACGTTGTAGGGGTTGGTGGAGCCGAGGCACTTCGCGAGTATGTTGGTGACGCCCATCACCTCGAGCACGGCGCGCACCGGCCCGCCGGCGATGATGCCGGTCCCCTCGTGCGCCGGCTGCATGTAGACCCGCGAAGCGCCGTGCCGGCCGATCACGGAATGCTGCAGCGTGCCGTTCTTCAACTGCACCTTCACCATCTTGCGGCGCGCCTCTTCCATCGCCTTCTGCACCGCGACCGGCACCTCGCGCGCCTTGCCCTTGCCCATGCCGATGCCGCCGTCGCCGTCGCCGACGACCGCGAGCGCCGCGAAGCCGAGCACGCGTCCGCCCTTCACCACCTTGGTGACGCGGTTCACCGCGACCATCTTCTCACGCAGGCCGTCGCTGCGCTCTTCACCGGTCTGCATCTTGCCTGCCTGTATCTTCGCCATGATCTATTCCGTTTCGATCAGAACTTGAGGCCCGCGGCGCGCGCGGCATCCGCGAGCGCCTTCACCCGGCCGTGGTACTTGTAGCCGGCACGATCGAACGCGACCGCCTCGATGCCGAGCTTCCTCGCGCGCTCCGCGATGCGCTTGCCGATCTCGGCCGCCGCCTGGATGTTGCCGCCGTTCTTGAGCGTCGCGCGCACCTCGCGCTCGACGCTCGAGGCGGAGGCCAGCACTCTTGCGCCGTCGCGGTCGATGACTTGCGCGTAGATATGGCAATTGGAGCGGTGCACCGTGAGGCGCACGGCCCCCACTTCGGCGATCCGCGCCCGCGTCTGCCGCGCGCGGCGTATACGTGCTTCTCTCTTGCCGGTCATGATTCGCTCCGCCTACTTCTTCTTCGTTTCCTTGAGCACGATCTGCTCGTCGGCATAGCGCACGCCCTTGCCCTTGTAGGGCTCCGGGCTGCGGTAGTCGCGGATTTCCGCCGCGACCTGACCCACGAGCTGACGGTCGATGCCCTTGATCACGATCTCGGTCTGGGTCGGCGTCTCGGCCTTGACGCCCTTCGGCATCTGGTGCACGACCGGATGCGAGAAACCGACCGTGAGATTGAGCCTGTCGCCCTGCGCCTGTGCGCGGTAGCCGACACCAACCAGCGTCAGCTTCTTCTCGAAGCCCTTGGTGACGCCCTGGACCATGTTGGCGACAAGCGCGCGCAGCGTGCCCGACATCGCGTTCGCGTGATTGGAGTTGTTGGTGGGCTTGAACTCGATGCGGTTGTCCACCTTCTGCACCTTCACGTTCGGCGCGAGCCTCTGCGTGAGCGTGCCGAGCGGGCCCTTCACCGCGATCTCGGTCGCGCCCAGCGTCACTTCCACCTTCTCCGGCAGCACCACCGGCATGTTTGCGATTCTCGACATGGCGCGCCTCCGCTATGCGACGATGCAGAGCACTTCGCCGCCGACGCCGAGGCCGCGGGCCTTGCGGTCGGTCATGACGCCCTTCGACGTCGAGACGATCGCGATGCCGAGCCCGTTCATCACGCTCGGGATGTCGCGGCTCGGCTTGTAGATCCGAAGTCCCGGGCGGCTCACGCGCTCCATCTTCTCGATCACGGGCTTGCCGGCGTAGTACTTGAGGCTGATCTCGAGCAGCGGCTTGCCGCCGTTCTCGCGGACCGCGAAGTCCTCGATGTAGCCTTCGTCCTTCAGCACCTTCGCGATCGCCGACTTCAGCCTGCTCGCCGGCATCGCCACCGACTCTTTCTCGGACTGCTGCGCGTTGCGTATCCGCGTCAGCATGTCCGCGATGGGGTCACTCATGCTCATCGTTCGTCTCTCCCGCCTACCAGCTCGCCTTGATCACGCCCGGAATCTCACCCCGCATCGCGATCTCGCGCAGCTTGCCGCGCCCCAGGCCGAACTTGCGGAACACGCCGCGCGGCCGGCCGGTGAGCGCACAACGATTGCGCAGCCGCACCGGCGAGGCGTTGCGCGGCAGCTTCTGCAGCTTCATGCGCGCCTCGTAACGCTCTTCCGGGGAAAGCTTCACGTTGTTCGCGATGGCGAGCAGCTCGGCGCGCTTCGCAGCGAACTTCCTGACCGTCTGGCGGCGCTTCTGCTCGCGATTGATCAATGCCGTTTTTGCCATGGCTGTCCTTTTAGTTCCTGAAGGGAAACCTGAACGCCGTCAGCAGCGCCTTGGCTTCCTCGTCGGTCTTGGCGGTGGTGGAAATGGTGATGTTCATGCCGCGGATCGCGTCGATCTTGTCGTACTCGATCTCGGGAAAAATGATCTGTTCCCTGACGCCCATGTTGTAGTTGCCGCGCCCGTCGAATGCCCGCCCCGAGATGCCGCGGAAGTCGCGGATGCGCGGCATCGCGACGCTGACGAGGCGATCGAGGAACTCGTACATGCGCGCGCCGCGGAGCGTCACCTTGCAGCCCACCGGATAGCCGGTGCGGATCTTGAAATTCGCGATCGACTTGCGCGCCTTGGTGACGACCGGCTTCTGTCCCGCGATTTTCGTCATGTCGGCGACGGCGTTGTCCATCACCTTCTTGTCGGCCACCGCCTCGCCCACGCCCATGTTGAGCACGATCTTCTCGATGCGCGGCACTTCCATCACCGACTTGTAGCCGAACTGCCTGGTGAGGTCGCCCACGACTTTCTCGCGGTAATAGACGTGCAGCCGCGCCGGCCCCGCGGGCTTCGCCGGACGTGCCGGCTTCGACTCCGCCTGGGCGGCCTTCGCTTCCCGGCCCTCACGCGGCTCTTTCGCTTCCTTCGCGTCCTTGCCGGGTTTGGCCGCGGGCTTCCCGCCGCCCTTCGGCGCCTTCGCCGGCTTGGCGTCCTTTTCCTTCTCGCTCATACGTCAACCACTTCGCCGTTCGATTTGTAATAGCGCACGCGGCGGCCGTCCTCGAGGGTCTTCACCCCGACCCGGTCCGCCTTCCTGGTCGCAGGGTTGTAGAGACCGACGTTCGACACGTGCAGCGGCATCTCCTTGTCGATGATGCCGCCGGTCACGCCCTTCATCGGATTGGGGCGCTGGTGCTTCTTCACCCGGTTCGCGCCTTCCACCAGAACGTGTTCCGCGTCCACCACCTTGAGCACCGTGCCGCGCTTGCCCTTGTCGCGGCCCGCGAGCACCACGACGTCGTCGCCTTTCCTGATCTTGCGCATGACTCGGATCCTTTACAGCACTTCGGGTGCGAGCGAGACGATCTTCATGAACTGCTCGCTGCGCAGCTCGCGCGTCACCGGCCCGAAGATCCGCGTGCCGATCGGCTCGAGCTTGGGCGTAAGCAGCACCGCCGCGTTGCCGTCGAACTTGACGAGCGAGCCGTCGCTGCGGCGCACGCCCTTTGCGGTGCGCACCACCACCGCGTTGTAGATCTCGCCCTTCTTGACGCGTCCGCGCGGGGCCGCGTCCTTGACGCTCACCTTGATCACGTCCCCGATCCCGGCGTAACGGCGCTTCGAGCCGCCGAGCACCTTGATGCACATCACCGAGCGCGCGCCGGTGTTGTCCGCAACATCCAGAATGGACTGCATTTGAATCATTTTTCGACTTCCTTGATGTCTGCTTCTCCAACTTGGTCCGCCTTGAAGCGGCCAGTCTTGGAGCCCGTCCGGGTCGGATCGCCGCATGCGGGACCGGCCATGCGGCGAAGGCGCGGAATTATACGGTCAGCGCCCCGGCATTGCAATCGAAAACGCTAGACGCCGCGTGCTTTTTCGAGCAGCTTCACCACCCGCCACGACTTGCGCGCCGCGAGCGGGCGGCACTCCTCGATCACCACCGTATCGCCCTCGCGATACTCGTTCTTCTCGTCGTGCGCGTGGTATTTCTTCGAGCGCGTGATGACCTTGCCGTAGAGCGGGTGCTTGACGCGCCGCTCGACCAGCACCGTCACCGTTTTCTCCATCTTGTCGCTCACCACGCGGCCCGCGAGGGTGCGCCTGTTTGCCGTTTCGCTCATGTCCGGGTCGTCCCTGCCTGCTGCTGCATGATGGTGCGCACGCGCGCGATGTCGCGCCGCACCTTCCTCAACTGGCTCGTGTTCGAAAGCTGCTGTGTCGCCTTCTGCATGCGCAGGGAAAACTGAGCTTTCAGCAGCGACTGCAGCTCCTGCTTCAGCTCATCCGCCGACTTCGCTCTCAATTCGCTCGCTTTCACGTCACGCCCCCACCTGTCTCACCACGAACGACGTGCGGATCGGAAGCTTCGAGGCGGCGAGCCGGAACGCTTCCTTCGCCGACGCCTCGTCCACGCCGTCCATCTCGTAGAGCACCTTGCCCGGCTGGATCTCCGCGACCCAGAACTCGGGATTGCCCTTGCCGTTGCCCATGCGCACTTCCGCGGGCTTCTGTGACACCGGCTTGTCCGGGAAGATGCGGATCCAGATGCGCCCGCCGCGCTTGATGTGGCGCGTCATCGCGCGCCGCGCCGCTTCGATCTGGCGCGCCGTGAGACGCCCGCGGCCGGTCGCCTTCAGGCCGTACTCCCCGAAGCTCACCTTGTTGCCGCGCGTGGCAACACCCTTGTTGCGGCCCTTCTGTTCCTTGCGGTACTTACGTCTGGCTGGTTGTAGCACGTTTCGCTCCTGTCTTCGCTCCGGCACGCCGCGGCTTGCGCGCCGCCGGCTGCTCGGGCTCCGCCGCGGGCTGCTGCGCGGTGAGCGTCGCCGCGGTCGGCTGGTCGTTCTTGCCCATCACTTCGCCCTTGAACACCCATACCTTGATGCCGATGACGCCATAGGTCGTCTTCGCCTCGGCGAAGCCGTAGTCGATGTCGGCGCGCAGCGTGTGCAGCGGCACGCGGCCCTCGCGGTACCACTCGGTGCGGGCGATCTCGATGCCGTTCAGCCGCCCCGCGCTCATGATCTTGATGCCCTGGGCGCCGAGCCGCATGGCGTTGGTGATCGCGCGTTTCATCGCGCGGCGGAACATGATGCGCTTCTGCAGCTGCTGCGCGATCGAGTCGGCGATCAGCTGCGCGTCGAGCTCGGGCTTGCGCACTTCCTCGATGTTGACGTGCACCGGCACGCGCAGCATCTTCTGCAGCTCGCCCTTGAGCGACTCGATATCCTCGCCCTTCTTGCCGATCACCACGCCGGGACGCGCGCTGTAGACCGTGATGCGCGCGTTTTTCGCCGGACGCTCGATGACGACCCGCGACACCGCCGCGTGCGCGAGCTTCTGCTTGAGGTAATCGCGCACCTCGATGTCTTCCAGCAGCATGGGCGCGAAGCTCTTGCTGTTCGCGTACCAGCGCGAAGCCCAGTTGCGGTTGACCGCCAGCCGGAAGCCCGTCGGATGGATTTTCTGCCCCATGACTATTTCCTTTCGTCGCCGACCGTCACGTAGATGTGGCAGGTGGGCTTCAGTATCCGCACGCCGCGGCCCTTGGCGCGCGCGGCAAAGCGCTTCATCACCGGGCCCTTTTCGACGCAGATGCGGGTGACCTTGAGCTCGTCCACGTCCGCGCCGTCGTTGTGCTCGGCATTGGCGATCGCCGACTCCAGCACCTTGCGGATGATCGCCGCGCCCTTCTTCGGATTGAACTGCAGGATATTGAGTGCGTTCTCGACCGACTTGCCGCGGATGAGATCGGCGACGAGCCGCCCTTTCTGGGCAGAAAGCCGCACGCCGCGCAATTTTGCTGTCGTATTCATGTTGCTTTCCTAAGCCTTGGCGGCCGGCGTCGGGCTCGCCTTCTTGTCGGCGGCCGCCGCCGCTGCGGAGCCCGCCTTCGAGTGGCCCTTGAATATCCGCGTGTGCGAGAACTCGCCCAGCTTGTGGCCGACCATGTTCTCGGTGATGTAGACCGGGATGTGCTGCTTGCCGTTGTGGACGGCGATCGTGAGCCCCACGAAGTCGGGCAGGATGGTCGAGCGGCGCGACCAGGTCTTGATCGGACGCTTGTCGTTGGTCGCGCGCGCGGCCTCCACCTTCTTCATCAGATGGAGATCCACGAACGGGCCCTTCTTGATCGAACGTGCCATTGTCGCTGCCTCTTAACCGATGGTCTTGGCGTTGCGCCGGCGGACGATCATCACGTCCGTGCGCTTGTTCTTCCGCGTCTTGTAGCCCTTGGTGAGCACGCCCCACGGGCTCACCGGATCCTGAGCCGCCGCGGTCTTGCCCTCGCCGCCGCCGTGCGGGTGGTCGATCGGGTTCATCGCGACCCCGCGCACCGTGGGCCGCACGCCGCGCCAGCGCATGCGCCCGGCCTTGCCGACCGACTCCAGGGAATGCTCCTCGTTTCCGACCTCGCCGATCGTCGCGCGGCAATTGATGTGCACCCGGCGGATTTCCCCGGAGCGCAGCCGCAGTTGCGCGTAGTCGCCCTCGCGCGCGAGCAGCTGGACCGACGTGCCCGCCGCGCGCGCGAGCTGCGCGCCCTTGCCGGGCAGCATTTCCACGCAGTGAATCGTGGTGCCGACCGGAATGTTCTTGAGCGGAAGCGCGTTGCCGACCTTGATCGGCGCTTCCGCCCCGGAAAGGAGCTGCGCGCCCGCGCTCACGCCTTTCGCCGCGACGATGTAACGGCGCTCGCCGTCCGCGTAGCAGAGCAGCGCCAGATGCGCGCTGCGGTTCGGGTCGTACTCGATACGCTCGACGCGGGCCGGGATGCCGTCCTTGTCGCGCCTGAAATCGATCACGCGATAGTGACGCTTGTGGCCGCCGCCCTTGTGGCGCATGGTGAGGTGGCCGTGCGCGTTGCGCCCCGCCTTTTTCGACTTGCGCTCGGTAAGCTGCGCGTGCGGCTTGCCCTTGTGCAGGCCGGGCGTCACGACCTTGACGAGCTGGCGCCGCCCCGGGGAAGTCGGTTTGACCTTGACCAGCATTACTTGCTCTCCCCTTCAGCGAAATTGATTTCCTGACCGGGCTTGAGACACACGTAGGCCTTCTTCCAGTGGTCGCGGCGCCCGATGAAGCGCCCGAAGCGCTTTTCCTTGCCCTTGACGTTGGCAACTTTCACCGACTGCACCTCGACCTTGAACATGAGCTCGACCGCCGCCTTGATGTCGTGCTTGTTCGCATCCTTCGCGACCCGGAATACCACCTGGTCGCGCTTGTCGGCGACAAACGTGCTCTTCTCCGAGATTACCGGCGCGAGCAGCACCTGCATCAGCCGCGCCTCGCGCTGGACGTTGGGATTTGCGCTCATGCGTAGAGCTCCTCGAGTCTGGCGAGCGCGCCGCGCGTCATGAGCACGTGCGCATGGCGCACCAGGCTCACCGGATCGGCATGGCTCGCTTCCACGATGCTGACGCGCGGCAGATTGCGGGACGAAAGCCGCAAATTGTCGTCGATCGCGTCGGTGATGATGAGGACATCCCCGGCAAGCCCCATGCCTTTCAGCTTCTGCGCGAGGACCTTGGTCTTGGGCGCGTCCACGGTGAAGCCGTCGACCACCGCGAGCCGCCCCTCGCGCGCGATCTGCGAGAGGATCGCGCTCACGCCGGCGCGGTACATCTTGCGGTTGAGCTTCTGGCTGAAGTTCTCGTCGGGCGTGTTGGGAAAAATCCGGCCGCCGCCGCGCCACAGCGGGCTCGAGGTCATGCCGGCGCGGGCGCGACCCGTGCCCTTCTGCCGCCACGGCTTCTTGGTTGAATGCTTGACCGTGCCGCGGTCCTTCTGCGCGCGTGTCGCGGCGCGTGCGTTGGCGAGGTAGGCCGTGATGACCTGGTGCACCAGCGCTTCGTTGTACTCGCGCCCGAATGCCGCATCCGATGCGGTGACGGATTGCGCGCTCTGTCCCTGTTCGTTGATCAGTCTGAGTTCCATGCGAGCCCCTACTTCGCCGCCTTGGCGGTCTTCCCGGAGGCCGCGCGCTTGCCCGGCTTCACCGCCGGATAAACGGCGATGTCTTCGCCGTTCGCGCCCGGAATCGCGCCGCGGATGAGCAGCAACTGGCGCTCGGCGTCGATGCGCACGATTTCGAGGTTCTGGACGGTGCGATTCGCCGCGCCCAGATGCCCCGGCATCTTCTTTCCGGGAAACACGCGGCCCGGATCCTGCGCCATGCTGATCGAGCCGGGCTTGTTGTGCGAGATCGAGTTGCCGTGGCTCGCGCGGTTCGACGAGAAGTTGTGGCGCTTGATGACGCCGGCGAAGCCCTTGCCCTTCGACACCCCGGACACGTCCACTTTCTGACCGACCTGGAAGACGTCCACGCCGATCGTGCCGCCCACTTTCATCGCGGCAAGCTCCTCGGCGGTCACGCGGAATTCCTTCAGGACGTGCCCGGCTTCGACGCCCGCTTTCGCGAAATGTCCGGCCGCGGCCTTGTTGACGCGGCGCGCGCGGCGCTTGCCGAACGCGACCTGCACCGCGCAATAGCCGTCGTTGTCGGGCGACTTGATTTGCGTGACGCGATTGTTCGACACGTCCACCACCGTCACCGGAACGGTGTCGCCGTCATCAGTGAAAACGCGGGTCATGCCGACCTTGCGGCCTACCAGTCCCAAGCTCATATTTCTTTCCCTTTTGTTGCAAAAGGTGCCGACTGCAATTGGTCGGCGTTGCCAAAATAAAAGGATCGGCGATCTTACAGCTTGATCTCCACGTCCACGCCGGCGGGAAGATCGAGCTTCATCAGCGCGTCCACCGTCTTGTCCGTGGGATCGATGATGTCCATCAGGCGCAGATGCGTGCGAATCTCGAGCTGGTCGCGCGACGTCTTGTTGACGTGCGGCGAGCGCAGCACATCGAACCGCTCCTTGCGCGTCGGCAGCGGCACGGGACCCTTCACCACCGCGCCGGTGCGCTTCGCCGTGTCGACGATCTCGAGCGCCGACTGATCGATCAGCCGGTAGTCGAACGCCTTCAGGCGGATGCGTATCTTCTGACTCTTGACAGCCATGTTTCCCCTCGTGAGGCGTCAGGCATCAGGCGCGAGGCACTTCATGCCGCGCGCGCGACTCCCCACGCATTACTCGATAATCTTCGCCACGACGCCGGCGCCCACCGTGCGCCCGCCCTCGCGGATCGCAAAGCGCAGGCCCTCTTCCATCGCAATGGGCTGGATCAACTGCACCGTGATCGACACGTTGTCCCCGGGCATCACCATCTCGGTGCCCTGCGGCAGCTCGATCGAACCGGTCACGTCCGTGGTCCGGAAGTAAAACTGCGGCCGATACCCGTTGAAAAACGGCGTGTGCCGCCCGCCCTCTTCCTTCGAGAGCACGTAAATCTCAGCAGTAAACTTGGTGTGCGGGGTGATCGAACCGGGCTTCGCCAACACCTGCCCGCGCTCCACCTCCTCGCGCTTGGTGCCGCGCAGCAGTATCCCCACGTTGTCCCCCGCCTGCCCCTCGTCCAGGAGCTTCCTGAACATCTCCACCCCGGTGCACACCGTCTTCTGCGTCGGGCGCAGCCCCACGATCTCGATCTCCTCCCCCACCTTGATCACACCGCGCTCAACCCGCCCCGTCACCACCGTGCCACGCCCCGAAATCGAGAACACATCCTCCACCGGCATGAGGAATGTCCCCTCCACCGCGCGCTTGGGCGTGGGAATGTAGGCATCCAGCGCCTCCGCCAGCTTCAGTATCGCCCCTTCCCCCATCTCGCTCTTGTCGCCTTCCATCGCCTTCAGCGCCGAACCGATGATGATCGGAGTGGTGTCCCCGGGAAACTCATACTTCGAAAGCAGCTCCCGCACCTCCATCTCGACAAGCTCCAGAAGCTCCTTGTCGTCCACCATGTCCGCCTTGTTCATGAAAACCACGATATACGGCACCCCCACCTGCCGCGCCAGCAGAATGTGCTCGCGCGTCTGCGGCATCGGACCGTCGGCCGCCGAGACCACCAGTATCGCACCGTCCATCTGCGCCGCACCCGTGATCATGTTCTTGATGTAGTCAGCGTGCCCAGGACAGTCCACGTGCGCGTAGTGCCGCTTCTCCGTCTCATACTCCACGTGCGCCGTGTTGATCGTGATCCCGCGCGCCTTCTCCTCCGGCGCCGAATCAATCTGGTCGTAGCTCTTCGCCTCCCCACCATACTTCTTCGCCAGAATCATCGTCATCGCCGCCGTCAGCGTCGTCTTCCCATGATCCACGTGACCTATCGTGCCCACGTTCACGTGCGGCTTGGTGCGCTCAAATTTGCTCTTCGCCATGATTCGATTTCCTCTGTTGCGGCTTACTTCTTGTTGATGATCGCTTCCGCCACGTTCTTCGGCGCTTCGGCGTAATGCTTGAATTCCATGGTGTAGGTCGCGCGGCCCTGGGTAAGCGAGCGCAACGTCGTCGAATAGCCGAACATCTCCGCGAGCGGCACCTCGGCGCGGATTACCTTGCCGCCGCCCGGCATCTCTTCCATGCCCTGGATCGTGCCGCGCCGCGAGCTCAAGTCGCCCACGACGTTCCCCATGAAGTCCTCCGGCGTTTCGACCTCGACCGCCATGATCGGCTCGAGCAGCGTGGGACTGGCGCGCCGCAGGCCTTCCTTGAACGCGAACGCGGCCGCCATCTTGAATGCGTTCTCGTTCGAGTCCACCTCATGGTACGAGCCGTCGAAGAGCGTCACCTTGACGTCCACCACCGGGAATCCCGCGAGGACCCCGTTGGTGAGCGACTCGTTGATGCCCTTCTGCACCGCCGGGATGAACTCGCGCGGCACCGCGCCGCCCTTGATCGCGTCGACGAACTCGAAGCCGGTGTGCGGCTCGAGCTTGAGCCACACGTGGCCATACTGACCGCGGCCGCCGGTCTGCTTGACGAACTTGCCCTCGACCTTGTCGCACGCCTTCCTGATCGTCTCGCGATACGCGACTTGCGGTGCGCCGACGTTCGCCTCGACGCCGAACTCGCGCTTCATGCGGTCGACGATGATCTCGAGGTGCAGCTCGCCCATGCCCGAGATGATGGTCTGACCCGACTCTTCGTCGGTGCGAACGCGAAACGAAGGATCTTCCTGCGCGAGCCGGTTGAGCGCGATGCCCATCTTTTCCTGGTCGGCCTTGGTCTTGGGCTCGACCGCGACGTGGATTACCGGCTCGGGAAACTCCATGCGCTCGAGCGTGATGACCTTGTCCGGCGCGCACAGCGTGTCGCCGGTGGTCGCTTCCTTGAGCCCCACCGCCGCCGCGATGTCGCCCGCGCGCACTTCCTTCACTTCCTCGCGGGTGTTGGCGTGCATCTGCAGGATGCGGCCCACGCGCTCCTTGCGGCCCTTCACCGGGTTGTAGACGGTATCGCCCGAGCGCACCACGCCGGAGTAGACGCGGAAGAAGATGAGCTGGCCCACGAACGGGTCGGTCATGATCTTGAACGCGAGCCCCGAAAACGGCTCATTGTCGTCCGCGCGGCGCTCGTCCGGCTCGCCGTTTTCCTTGACGCCTTTCACCGGCGGGATGTCGGCGGGCGAGGGCAGATAGTCGATCACTGCGTCGAGCATCGCCTGCACGCCCTTGTTCTTGAACGCCGAGCCGCACAGCATCGGGAAGATCTCGTTGTTGATCGTGCGCAGCCGCAGCCCCTGCTTGATCTCGGCCTCGGTGAGCTCGCCGGTCTCGAGATACTTGTTCATGAGCTCCTCACTCGCCTCGGCGGCGGACTCCACCATCTTTTCGCGCCACTCCTTGCAGAGATCGAGCATGCTCGCGGGAATGTCGCGCGCCTCGAACTTCATGCCCTGGGTCGCCTCGTCCCAGTAGATCGCTTTCATCCTGACCAGGTCGATCACGCCTTCGAAGCGGTCTTCGGCGCCGATGGGAAGCTGGATGGGAACGGGGGCCGCCTTGAGCCGGGTCTTGATCTGGTCGTAGACCCGCATGAAGTCGGCGCCCGAGCGGTCCATCTTGTTCACGAAGAAGAGCCGCGGCACACGATACTTGTTGCCCTGACGCCACACCGTCTCGGTCTGGGGCTGGACCCCGCCCACCGCGCAGAGCACGGTGCAGGCGCCGTCGAGCACGCGCAGACTGCGCTCCACCTCGATCGTGAAGTCCACGTGGCCGGGCGTGTCGATGATGTTGATGCGGTGCTCGGGATAGTTGCTGTCCATCCCCTTCCAGAAGCAGGTGGTCGCCGCGGAGGTGATGGTGATGCCGCGCTCCTGCTCCTGCTCCATCCAGTCCATGATCGCGGTACCGTCGTGGACCTCGCCCAGCTTGTGCGAGACGCCGGTGTAGAACAGGATGCGCTCGGTGGTCGTGGTCTTGCCGGCATCGATGTGAGCCGTGATGCCGATGTTGCGGTAGCGCTCGATTGGAGTCTTGCGTGACATCAAGAACCTTTACTAGAACCTGTAATGGGAGAACGCCTTGTTGGCCTCCGCCATGCGGTGCACTTCCTCGCGCTTCTTCATCGCGCCGCCGCGGCCTTCCGCCGCCTCCGCGAGCTCGCTCGCGAGCCGCGCGTCCATCGACTTCTCGCTGCGGCCGCGCGCCGCATCGCGCAGCCAGCGCATCGCGAGCGCCACGCGCCGCACCGGCCGCACTTCGACCGGCACCTGGTAGTTCGCGCCGCCCACCCGGCGGCTTTTCACTTCCACCATCGGCTTCACGTTGGTGACCGCCTGGTTGAAGACTTCCAGCGGATCCTTGCCGCTTTTCTTCCTGATCTGCTCCAGCGCGCCATACAGAATGCGCTCGGCGACCGATTTCTTGCCGCGCGTCATCAGCACGTTGATGAACTTCGCGACATCCTGGCTCGTGTACTTCGGATCCGGCAGCACTTCACGTTTCGGAACTTCTCTGCGACGTGGCATGACGACTCAATCCTTGCGATGTTCTCTGGGCTCGCGCTATGCGGCCTTGGGCCGCTTCGCGCCGTATTTCGAACGGCCCTGCCTGCGATCCTTGACACCCGCGGTGTCGAGGCTGCCGCGCACCACGTGGTAGCGCACGCCCGGCAGATCCTTCACGCGACCGCCGCGGATCAGCACCACCGAGTGCTCCTGCAGGTTGTGGCCCTCGCCACCGATGTAGCCGATCACTTCGAAGCCGTTGGTAAGCCGCACCTTGGCGACCTTGCGCAGGGCCGAGTTCGGCTTTTTCGGCGTCGTGGTGTAGACCCGCGTGCACACTCCGCGCTTCTGCGGGCTGCCCGCGAGCGCCGGCACCTTGCTCTTGGTCGGCGGCGAGCGGCGGGCGCCCCGCACGAGTTGATTGATTGTTGGCATGTTTTCGCTGGTTCCTGTCCGGTTCGCGGCGGCCGTCCGTCCCCCGCTTGATCGCTGATTCCGCTGCCCAAAAAAGCGGGGACGGCGTCTCCACCGTCCCTGCCTGATCCCGTTCGTGGTTTCGCCGCCGCCCGGATCGAAGGGGTTAAGCGGCTAAAAAGACCGGGAATTCTATGAACTTAGCCCATCTCTGTCAAGCAACCTGCTCGTGGCTTTCCACTGGAATTTCGACTGCCGGCTCGATCGCTTCACCCATGTCCGTACCCGCGGCCTGCTTCTTGCGAATGCGGTGGTAGGCGAGCCCGGTTCCAGCCGGGATCAACCGGCCCACGATCACGTTTTCCTTGAGTCCGCGCAGCTCGTCGCGCTTGCCCATGATCGCCGCCTCGGTCAGCACGCGCGTCGTCTCCTGGAAGGAGGCCGCGGAGATGAACGAATCGGTCGAGAGCGAGGCCTTGGTGATGCCGAGCAGCATGTACTCGTAGACCGCCGGCTTCTTGCCCTCGGCGCTGACGCGCTCGTTCTCCTCCAGCACCTCCGCGCGCTCGAGCTGCTCGCCGGTGATGAAACGGGTGTCGCCCGGATCGACGATCTGCACCCGGCGCAGCATCTGGCGCACGATCACTTCGATGTGCTTGTCGTTGATCTTCACGCCCTGCAGCCGGTAGACGTCCTGCACTTCGTTGCAGATGTAGCGCGCGAGCTCCTCGACGCCGAGGAGCCGCAGGATGTCGTGCGGATCGGCCGGGCCGTCCACGATCATCTCGCCCTTGTTCACCACCTGCCCGTCGTGCGCCATCACGTGCTTGTCCTTCGGGATCAGGTACTCGTGCGCAACGCCATCGAGATCGGTGATCACGAGGCGCTGCTTGCCCTTCGTGTCCTTCCCGAACGAGACCGTCCCGGTCACTTCGGCGAGCATGCCGGCGTCCTTGGGCGAGCGGGCCTCGAAGAGCTCCGCCACGCGCGGGAGACCGCCGGTGATGTCGCGGGTCTTCGAGGTTTCCTGCGGAATGCGCGCGAGCACTTCGCCCACGCCCACCTCCTGGCCGTCGCGCACCGTGATGATCGAGCCGATCTGGAACGTGATGTTGACCGGCTGGTCGGTGCCGGCGATCCGGATCTCCTGGCCCTGGGCGTCAAGCAGCTTCACCTGCGGGCGCAGGCCCTTCGCCTGCACGCTGCCGCGGCGCTTGGGATCGACCACGACCAGCGTCGACAGCCCGGTCACCTCGTCCACCTGGCGGGCGACGGTGACGCCTTCCTCGACGTTCTCGAACTTGATGCGCCCGGCATACTCGGTGATGATCGGACGCGTGTGTGGATCCCAGGTGACCAGCACCTGGCCCGCCTTCACGCTCTCGCCGTCGCGCGCCATGAGCGTCGCCCCGTAGGGCACCTTGTGGCGCTCGCGCTCGCGGCCGTTCTCGTCCTGGATCAGCACCTCGCCGTTGCGCGAAATGGCGACGAGCTCGTCGCGCGAGTTCGTGACGTAGCGCATGCCGGCGCTGTAGCGCACGATGCCGTTCGACTTGCTCTCGACCTGGCTCACCACGGCGGTCCGCGACGCGGCCCCGCCGATGTGGAAGGTGCGCATGGTGAGCTGCGTGCCAGGCTCGCCGATCGACTGCGCGGCGATGACGCCCACCGCCTCGCCGACGTTGACCGGCGTGCCGCGCCCGAGATCGCGCCCGTAGCACTTGGCACACAGCCCGTAGCGCGTCTCGCACGTGAGCGGCGTCCTCACCTTCACTTCGTCGATGCCGGCCGCCTCGATCGCATCCACCGCGTCCTCATCCAGCAGCGTGTTGGCGGCGTAGAGCACCTGGCTCGTCTCCGGATTGATGATGTCGGTCGCGCACACGCGTCCGAGGATGCGCTCGCGCAACGACTCGACGACTTCGCCGCCTTCGATCAGCGCCTTCATGGAGACGCCCTGGCTCGTGCCGCAGTCGTCTTCGGTCACGACGAGATCCTGCGTCACGTCCACGAGACGGCGCGTGAGATAGCCGGAGTTCGCGGTCTTGAGCGCGGTATCGGCGAGACCCTTGCGCGCGCCGTGCGTGGAGATGAAGTACTGCAGCACGTTCAGCCCTTCGCGGAAGTTCGCGGTGATGGGCGTCTCGATGATCGAGCCGTCCGGCTTCGCCATCAGTCCGCGCATACCCGCGAGCTGGCGGATCTGCGCCGCGGAGCCCCGCGCCCCCGAGTCGGCCATCATGTAGATCGAGTTGAACGACTCCTGCATGACGGGCTTCCCGCTCTTGTCCCTGCGCTGGACGCGCTGCCCGGTCTTCGCGTTCCAGTCCTCGACCGGCTCGACGCCGAGCTGCTCCATCATCGCCTTGGCGACGAGATCGCCGGCGCGGCCCCAGATGTCCACCACCTTGTTGTAGCGCTCGCCCTGCGTGACGAGTCCCGAGGTGTACTGTTTCTCGATCTCCTGCACTTCCTTCTCGGCTTCCGCGATGATTTCGTTCTTCTGCGCCGGTACCAGCATGTCGTCCACCGCGATCGAAAGACCGGCGCGCGTCGCCATGGTGAAGCCCGCGTACATGAGCTTGTCGGCGAAGATCACCGTCTCGCGCAGCCCGCAGCGGCGGAAGGAGGCGTTGATGAGCCGCGAGATCTCCTTCTTCTTGAGCGGCTTGTTGATGAGCTCGTAGGGCAGCCCCGCCGGCAGGATCTCGGAGAGCAGCGCGCGTCCGACCGTGGTCTGGTAGCGCGTCACCTTCTCGCGCCGTTCGCCGACTTCGTCGATCTCGTATTCCCGGATGCGCACTTCGATGCGCGCGTTCACTTCCACCTGGCCGGTGTCGTAAGCGCGCGAGACCTCGGACACATTGACGAAGCGCGAGCCCTCGCCGCGCGCGCCCATCTTCTCGCGCGTGATGTAGTAGAGGCCGAGCACGATGTCCTGCGAGGGCACGATGATCGGCTCGCCGTTGGCGGGCGAGAGGATGTTGTTCGAGGACAGCATGAGCGTGCGCGCTTCCATCTGCGCTTCGAGCGAAAGCGGCACGTGCACCGCCATCTGGTCGCCGTCGAAGTCGGCGTTGAACGCCGCGCACACCAGCGGATGGAGCTGGATCGCCTTGCCCTCGATCAGAACCGGCTCGAAGGCCTGGATGCCGAGGCGGTGCAGCGTCGGCGCGCGGTTCAAGAGCACCGGATGCTCGCGGATCACTTCCTCGAGGATGTCCCACACGATCGGCTCTTCCGCCTCGACCATGCGCTTCGCGGCCTTGATGGTCGTGGCAAGCCCCATCACTTCCAGCTTGTTGAAGATGAACGGCTTGAAAAGCTCGAGCGCCATCTTCTTCGGCAGCCCGCACTGGTGGAGCTTGAGCTGCGGCCCCACCACGATCACCGAGCGGCCGGAATAGTCCACGCGCTTGCCCAGGAGGTTCTGGCGGAAGCGGCCGCCCTTGCCCTTGATCATGTCGGCGAGCGACTTGAGCGGGCGCTTGTTGGCGCCGGTCATCGCCTTGCCGCGGCGCCCGTTGTCGAGCAGCGAATCGACCGCTTCCTGCAGCATGCGCTTTTCATTGCGCACGATGATTTCCGGCGCCTTCAGCTCGAGCAGGCGCTTGAGCCTGTTGTTGCGGTTGATGACGCGCCGGTAGAGGTCGTTCAGGTCGGAAGTCGCGAAGCGTCCGCCGTCGAGCGGCACGAGCGGCCGCAGCTCCGGCGGCAGAACCGGCAGCACTTCCATGATCATCCAGTCGGGCTTGATGCCGGACTTGTTGAACGCTTCGAGCACCTTCAGGCGCTTGGCGATCTTCTTGATCTTGGCGTCCGAACTGGTGGCGGCGAGCTCGGTGCGCAGGCTGTCGATCTCGCCCCTGAGGTCGAGATTGCGCAGCAGCTCGCGGATCCCTTCCGCGCCCATCGCGGCGGAAAAGTCGTCACCGAACTCCTCCACCTTCGCGAGGTAGTCGTCCTCGGTCATCAGCTGGCAGCGCTTGAGCGGCGTCATGCCGGGGTCGATCACGACGTAGGCCTCGAAGTAGAGCACGCGCTCGATGTCGCGCAGCGTCATGTCGAGCACCATGCCCAGACGCGAGGGCAGCGACTTCAGGAACCAGATGTGCGCGACCGGGCTCGCGAGCTCGATGTGGCCCATGCGCTCGCGCCGCACCTTGGAGAGCGTCACTTCGACGCCGCACTTCTCGCAGATCACGCCGCGGTGCTTCAACCGCTTGTACTTGCCGCACAGGCACTCGTAGTCCTTCACCGGGCCGAAGATCTTCGCGCAAAAGAGCCCGTCCCGCTCCGGCTTGAAGGTGCGGTAGTTGATGGTCTCGGGTTTCTTCACCTCGCCGTAAGACCACGAGCGGATCTTCTCCGGCGATGCGAGCCCGATCTTGATGGCGTCGAATTCTTCTTCTTGCGTTACCTGTTTGAATAGATCAAGCAATGCTTTCATTTCAAACTCCTGGGTAGAACGCGAGGCACGATGAAGGCTGCTGGCTCAATGTCGCTTCATCCTGCATTTCAGTAACGGTTGCGGTCGAGATCGATGTCGATCGCAAGCGAGCGGATCTCCTTGACCAAAACGTTGAACGACTCGGGCATGCCGGCCTCGATGCGGTGGTCGCCCTTGACGATCGACTCGTACACCTTGCGGCGCCCTTCAGTATCGTCGGACTTGACCGTGAGCATCTCCTGCAGCGTGTAGGCAGCGCCGTAGGCCTCCAGCGCCCACACCTCCATCTCGCCGAAGCGCTGGCCGCCGAACTGCGCCTTGCCGCCGAGCGGCTGCTGCGTGACCAGGCTGTAGGGCCCGGTCGAGCGCGCGTGCATCTTGTCGTCCACGAGGTGGTGGAGCTTCAGCATGTGCATGTAACCCACCGTCACCGGGCGCTCGAACGCGTCGCCGGTGCGCCCGTCGTAGAGCGTGATCTGTCCGGAACGCGGCAGTCCCGCAAGCTCGAGCATGCGCTTGATCTCGTGTTCGGTCGCGCCGTCGAACACCGGTGTGGCGAACGGCACGCCCTGCTCCAGGTTGCGCGCGAGCTCGAGCGTTTCGGCGTCGCTCAGCGCATCGATATCTTCCTTGCGCCCGCTGTGGTTGTAGATTCCGTTCAGGAATTTCTTCACCTCCGCCACGGTCGCCTGCGCGCGCACCATCTCGCCGATCCTGCGCCCGAGGCCCTTCGCCGCCCAGCCCAGGTGGGTCTCCAGAATCTGGCCCACGTTCATCCGCGACGGCACTCCGAGCGGATTGAGCACGATATCGACCGTCGTGCCGTCGGCCATGTACGGCATGTCCTCGACGGGTACGATCTTCGAAATCACGCCCTTGTTCCCGTGGCGTCCCGCCATCTTGTCGCCCGGCTGCAGGCGCCGCTTCACGGCCAGATAAACCTTCACCATCTTCTGCACGCCCGGGGGCAGCTCGTCGCCCTGCGTGAGCTTCTTTTTCTTCTCTTCGTACATCCTGTCGAAGAGCGCCTTGGTCTGCGCCAGACTCTCCTTGAGGCTCTCCATCTGCGCGGCGACCGCGTCGTTCGCGAGCCGGATTTCGAACCAGTGGCTGCGGTGCTCGGCCTCGGCGAGGTGCGACTTCGTGATCTTCGCGCCCTTCGCGAGCCCCATCTTCTTCGGTCCGCCCGCCGCGGTCTTGCCGATCAGCAGCCGCTCGAGACGGTTGTAGGTGTCGTCCTCGACGATGCGCAACTGGTCCGCGAGGTCCTTCTTGTAGCGCTTCAGCTCGTCGTCGATGATCTGCTGCGCACGCTTGTCGCGCTCGATGCCTTCGCGGGTGAAGACCTGCACGTCGATCACGGTGCCCGACATGCCCGAGGGCACCCTCAAGCTCGTGTCCTTCACGTCGGATGCCTTCTCGCCGAAAATCGCGCGGAGCAGCTTCTCTTCCGGCGTCAACTGCGTCTCGCCCTTCGGCGTGACCTTGCCGACCAGGACATCGCCCGCCTCCACTTCGGCGCCGATGTAGATGATGCCGGACTCGTCGAGGCTCGCGAGCTGCGATTCCGAGAGGTTCGAGATGTCGCGCGTGATCTCCTCGGGCCCGAGCTTGGTGTCGCGCGCGACGACCGAAAGCTCCTCGATGTGGATCGAGGTGAAGCGCTCGTCCCCCACCACCCGCTCGGAGATCAGGATCGAGTCCTCGAAGTTGTAGCCGTTCCACGGCATGAACGCGACCAGCATGTTCTGGCCGAGCGCGAGCTCGCCGAGATCGGTGGAGGCGCCATCCGCGATCACATCGCCCCTCGCGATCGCGTCGCCCACCTTGACGAGCGGGCGCTGGTTGATGTTCGTGTTCTGGTTGGAGCGCTGGTACTTGACGAGGTTGTAGATGTCCACGCCGACCTCGCCCGCCGAGGTCTCGTCGTCGTTCACGCGCACCACGATGCGCCCCGCGTCGACGTAGTCCACCACGCCGCCGCGGCGCGCCTGCACCGCGGTGCCGGAGTCCACCGCCACCGTGCGCTCGAGACCGGTGCCGACGAGCGGCTTCTCGGCGCGCAGGCACGGCACCGCCTGGCGCTGCATGTTCGAGCCCATCAGCGCGCGGTTCGCGTCGTCGTGCTCGAGGAACGGGATGAGGGAGGCCGCCACCGACACCGCCTGCGCGGGCGCAACGTCCATGTAGTCGATGCGCTCGGGCGAGGACAGCGTGAATTCGTTGCGATGCCGGCACGAGACCAGCTCGTCGGTAAAGCGGCTGTTCGCGTCGAGCGCCGCGTTCGCCTGCGCGATCATGTACTGGCCTTCCTCGATCGCCGACAGGAAATGGATCTCGTTCGTGACCTGCCCGTTCGTCACCTTGCGGTACGGCGTCTCGAGGAACCCGTACTGGTTGGTGCGCGCATAGAGCGCCAGCGAATTGATGAGGCCGATGTTCGGGCCCTCCGGCGTCTCGATCGGGCACACCCGGCCGTAGTGCGTGGGATGCACGTCGCGCACCTCGAAGCCCGCGCGCTCACGCGTGAGGCCGCCGGGGCCGAGCGCCGAGACGCGGCGCTTGTGCGTGATCTCGGAGAGCGGGTTGGTCTGGTCCATGAACTGCGAGAGCTGGCTCGAGCCGAAGAACTCGCGGATCGCGGCCGAGACCGGCTTCGCGTTGATGAGATCGTGCGGCATCAAGTTCTCGGATTCCGCCTGCGAGAGCCGCTCCTTCACCGCGCGCTCGACGCGCACCAGTCCCGCGCGGAACTGGTTCTCCGCGAGCTCGCCCACCGAGCGCACGCGGCGGTTGCCGAGGTGATCGATGTCGTCGATCTCGCCCTTGCCGTTCCTCAGATCGACGAGGATCTTGATGACCGCGACGATGTCCTCGGGCGAGAGCGTTCCCGGGCCTTCCAGCTCGTCGCGGCCGACGCGGCGATTGAACTTCATGCGTCCGACCGCGGAGAGGTCGTAGCGATCCTCCGAGAAGAAGAGCCCGTTGAACAGCGTCTTCACCGCCTCTTCCGTCGGCGGCTCGCCCGGCCGCATCATGCGGTAGATCGCGACCTGCGCCGCCATCTGGTCCGCGGTTTCGTCGATCCTGAGCGTCTGCGAGATGTACGGCCCCTGATCGAGATCGTTGGTGTAGATCGTCTGGATCTGCTGCACGTTCGCCTGGCGCAGCTTCGCGAGCACCTGCTCGGTCACCTCGTCGTTGGCGTTCGCCACGATCTCGCCGGTTTCCTTGTCGATGACGTTGTGCGCGAGCGTGCGCCCGATCAGGAAATCCTCCGGCACGTTGATGCGGGAAAGCCCCGCCTGCTCCATCTCGCGCACGTGCTTGACGGTGATGCGCTTGTCCTTGGCGACGATCTGCTTGCCGCCCTTCGTCACGATGTCGAAGCGCGCGATCTCCCCGCGCATGCGCTCCGGAACGAGCTCGAACTCGACGCCTTCCGCGCTCAGGTGGAAGCTGTCGAAGGTGAAGAACTCCTTCAGGATCTGCTCGGGGGTGTAACCCAGAGCCTTCAGCAGGATGGTGACCGGCATCTTGCGGCGCCGGTCCACGCGGAAGTAGAGGTAGTCCTTCGGATCGTACTCGAAGTCGAGCCACGAGCCGCGGTAGGGAATGACGCGCGCCGAGAAGAGCAGCTTCCCGGAAGAATGCGTCTTGCCGCGATCGTGCTCGAAAAAGACGCCCGGCGAGCGATGGAGCTGGGAGACGATCACGCGCTCGGTGCCGTTGATTACGAACGAGCCGGTCGCGGTCATGAGCGGAATCTCGCCCATGTACACTTCCTGCTCCTTCACTTCCTTGATGGTCGGCTTGGACGCTTCCTTGTCCATGATGGTGAGCCGGACCTTCGCGCGCAGCGGCGCGGCATAGGTGAGCCCGCGCTGCTGGCACTCTTTCACGTCGAAGGGAGGGTCGCCCAGACCATAGCTCACGAACTCGAGCCGCGCGTTCTTCGAGTGGCTCTCGATCGGGAAGATGCTGCGGAACGCGGCCTGCAGGCCTTCGCTCCTGCGGTTCTCGGGCGAAACGTGCTCCTGCAGGAACGCCGCGTACGACTCGAGCTGGGTCGCCAGCAGGTACGGCACCGGCAGCACGCTGTCGCGCTTGGCAAAGCTCTTGCGGATACGCTTCTTCTCGGTGAAAGAGTACGCCATGTCAACTCCACGAAAGGATCCGGGAATCGGCGGTGACGGACGCGCACGCGCAACGCGGGGTTGCCGCGCTGCAGGCGCCTGTTCGTGACCGTCTCAAAGAAAATACGGGCCGGCGGTTGCCCGCCGGCCGGTGCTCCTTGTTGCGCTTACTTGACTTCGACCGTCGCGCCGGCTTCGGTCAACTGCTTGGCGATCGCGTCGGCGTCCGCCTTGGAGATGCCTTCCTTCACGGGCTTCGGCGCGCCGTCCACGAGGTCCTTCGCTTCCTTCAACCCCAGCCCCGTGATGGCGCGCACGACCTTGATCGTGTTCACCTTGTTGGCGCCGGCGTTGGTCAGCATCACGGTGAACTCGGTCTTCTCCTCGGCCGCTGCGGCGGCTGCGCCGCCCGCCACGGGCGCAGCCACCGAAACCGCTGCGGCAGCGGCGGACACGCCGAATTTTTCCTCCATGTCCTTGATGAGCTGCGAGAGCTCGAGCACGGTCATGTTGGCGATTGCATCGAGAATTTCTGCTCTGGCGAGTGCCATTCCTGACTCCTGTAAATCGTTGGTTTGAATGAAGCGGTATTCGTTCGCGAAGCCGCGTTACGCAGCCTTCTGTCTCTGGTCGTGCACGGCGGCCACCGTGCGCACGAACTTGCCCGGCACCTCGTTCAGGGTCCGCGCGAGTTTGGCGATCGGCGCCTGCATCGTACCCATGAGCTTCGCGAGCAGCTCCTGACGGCTGGGCATCCCGGCGAGCGCGGCCACCTCTTTCGGCGACATCACGACGTCGGGCATGGCACCGGCCCGGATCACGAACTTCTCGTTGCCCTTGGCATACTCGTGCAGCACCCTGGCTGCCGCCACCGGATCGGCCGATATCCCGTAGGCGAGCGGACCGACCATCTTGTCCACCAGCCCCTTGAACGGCGTATCGGCGACCGCGCGGCGCGCCAACGTGTTCTTCAGAACGCGCAGGTAAACGCCGGAGCTGCGCGCTTTCCTGCGCAGTTCCGTCATCTCGCTCACCTGCAGACTGCGGTACTCGGCCAGCACCACGGCCTGGGCCTTCGCCAGCTCGGCGCTGACTTCGGCCACCACCGCCTGTTTCTGCTCAAGATTTAGACCCAAGGTCTACCTCCATTTCAGCTTTTCAGGAACGCGCGTCGGAAGCGTGGCGGAACCTTGCTGCACATTGCATTCCCCATTCCCCGATTCGCATCCCCGTGATACGGCGACCTTAGTTCCAGGAGTACTGCCTGCACCAGCCTGTTTCCCGGGTACGCCGTCTGCGTAGGAATTCGATCTGGAACTCGAGCCGCGCGCCCCCGGCCCCGGAGAGCCTCAGACTCGCGACCTCGTGTTCCGTTCCCGAAAATTAAACCTCGCGGCTCCTACGGTCTTTGACAACCCGCGGGGCAAGGCGCCCCGCAGCCCAAAGCCTGTCCCGGATCGCTCCGGGGGAGATCCCGGAGTCACTCCGGGATCCAACCAAGTCCAATCAATGCGCCTGTTGCTGCGTGACACTCGCCTGATCGACGCGCACACCGACGCCCATCGTGCTCGAAACGCTCACCTTCTTGAGATACACGCCTTTCGCACCGGATGGGCGCGCGCGGTTCACCGCGTCCACCAGCGCCTTCAGGTTCTCCGCCAGCGCCTCCACGCTGAACGACGCGCGGCCGATCGTGCACTGGACGATACCGCCCTTGTCGCTGCGGTACTGCACCTGACCCGCCTTCGCGTTCCTGATCGCGGTGGCGACATCCTGTGTCACCGTGCCCACCTTCGGATTGGGCATGAGCCCGCGTGGCCCCAGGATCTGGCCGAGCCCGCCGACGACGCGCATCGCATCCGGCGTGGCGATGACGACGTCGAAGTCCATCTTCCCGCCCTTGATCTCGTTGGCGAGGTCCTCGAAGCCCACGATGTCGGCACCGGCATCCTTCGCCTGCTGTGCGCGCTCGCCCTGCGCGAACACCGCGACGCGCACCGTCTTACCGGTCCCCTGCGGCAGGACGATCGAGCCGCGCACCGCCTGATCCGACTTCTTGGCGTCGATTCCGAGATTGATCGATACGTCGATCGACTCGTTGAACTTCGCCGTCGCGTTGTCCTTGACGATCTTCAGCGCTTCCAGCGCGGGATAGCTCTTCAGGCGGTCCACTTTGGTGCGCAGCGCCTTGTAGCGTTTCGAAGTGTGCGCCATGTCAGAGGCCCTCCACTTCAACGCCCATGCTGCGGGCACTGCCGGCGACCGTGCGCACCGCCGCCTCGAGGTCCGCCGCGGTGAGATCCGGCATCTTGGTCTTCGCGATCTCCTCGGCCTGCGCGCGCGTGATCTTGCCCACCTTGTCGGTGTGCGGGCGCGGGCTGCCTTTCTCGATCTTCGCCGCCTTGCGGATCAGCACGGAGGCGGGCGGTGTCTTCAGCTTGAACGTGAAGCTCTTGTCCTGATATGCCGTGATTTCCACCGGAATCGGCAGGCCGGGCTCCATCTTCTGGGTCGCCGCGTTGAACGCCTTGCAGAATTCCATGATGTTGAGACCGCGCTGCCCCAGTGCGGGCCCGATGGGTGGCGAGGGATTCGCCTTCCCCGCCGGCACCTGCAGCTTGATCAAGCCGACTACCTTCTTTGCCATTGCCTGCTCTCCTGTCGGGTCCCAGCGGGCGCCTCGATGCGCCCTCCCCGTTTCAAATCAGTTAGGCCTTTTCCACCTGGCCGAAATCGAGCTCGACCGGCGTCGAACGGCCGAAGATCGTCACCGAAACGCGCAGCTTGTTCTTGTCGTAGTTCACGTCCTCCACGTTGCCGTGGAAGTCGGCGAAAGGCCCTTCCTTCACGCGCACCGCCTCGCCGACCTCGAACAGCACCTTGGGCCGCGGTTTCTCCACGCCCTCCTGGATCTGGTGCAGGATGTTCTGCACCTCCTTCTCGCTGATCGGCGTGGGCTTGGTCGCCGTGCCGCCGACGAACCCCGTCACCTTCGGCGTGTTCTTCACGAGATGCCAGGTGTCGTCGTTCATCTCCATTTCGACCAGCACGTAGCCGGGGAAGAACTTGCGCTCGCTGATGTTCTTCTGCCCGCTCTTCATTTCGACGACTTCCTCGACCGGCACGAGGATCTGGCCGAAGAGATCCTGCATGCCGGCGCGCTGGATGCGGTCCACCAGGGCGCGCTGCACGCTCTTCTCGAACCCCGAGTAGGCGTGGACGACATACCACCTTTTGCTCATCAGTCTTGCCCCATCAGCTTCTTGACCACCCACAGCAGGCTCGCGTCCACGATCCACAGGAAGAGCGCCATCACGACCACGAACAGAAACACGACGCCGGTGGTCTGCAGCGTTTCCTTGCGGGTCGGCCACACCACCTTCTTCGTTTCCGCGATCGACTCCTGCGCATAGACGTAGAAGCGCTTCCCGGGCTCGGTCATCGCGAAGACGCCTGCCCCGGCCGCGAGACCGACCAATATCCCCACGACGCGGACCACCGCCGGCGTCGCGCTGAAGTAGTAGAACGCCGCGATGCCGGCGAGTGCCAGCAGCACCGCCAGCGCAATCTTGATTTTGTCCGCCATCGTCTCTAGCGAGCCTTGGCAGGCCAGGAGGGTCTCGAACCCCCAACCTTCGGTTTTGGAGACCGACGCTCTGCCAATTGAGCTACTGGCCTAACGCTTACTCGATAATCTTCGCCACGACGCCGGCGCCCACCGTGCGCCCGCCCTCGCGGATCGCAAAGCGCAGGCCCTCTTCCATCGCAATGGGCTGGATCAACTGCACCGTGATCGACACGTTGTCCCCGGGCATCACCATCTCGGTGCCCTGCGGCAGCTCGATCGAACCGGTCACGTCCGTGGTCCGGAAGTAAAACTGCGGCCGATACCCGTTGAAAAACGGCGTGTGCCGCCCGCCCTCTTCCTTCGAGAGCACGTAAATCTCAGCAGTAAACTTGGTGTGCGGGGTGATCGAACCGGGCTTCGCCAACACCTGCCCGCGCTCCACCTCCTCGCGCTTGGTGCCGCGCAGCAGTATCCCCACGTTGTCCCCCGCCTGCCCCTCGTCCAGGAGCTTCCTGAACATCTCCACCCCGGTGCACACCGTCTTCTGCGTCGGGCGCAGCCCCACGATCTCGATCTCCTCCCCCACCTTGATCACACCGCGCTCAACCCGCCCCGTCACCACCGTGCCACGCCCCGAAATCGAGAACACATCCTCCACCGGCATGAGGAATGTCCCCTCCACCGCGCGCTTGGGCGTGGGAATGTAGGCATCCAGCGCCTCCGCCAGCTTCAGTATCGCCCCTTCCCCCATCTCGCTCTTGTCGCCTTCCATCGCCTTCAGCGCCGAACCGATGATGATCGGAGTGGTGTCCCCGGGAAACTCATACTTCGAAAGCAGCTCCCGCACCTCCATCTCGACAAGCTCCAGAAGCTCCTTGTCGTCCACCATGTCCGCCTTGTTCATGAAAACCACGATATACGGCACCCCCACCTGCCGCGCCAGCAGAATGTGCTCGCGCGTCTGCGGCATCGGACCGTCGGCCGCCGAGACCACCAGTATCGCACCGTCCATCTGCGCCGCACCCGTGATCATGTTCTTGATGTAGTCAGCGTGCCCAGGACAGTCCACGTGCGCGTAGTGCCGCTTCTCCGTCTCATACTCCACGTGCGCCGTGTTGATCGTGATCCCGCGCGCCTTCTCCTCCGGCGCCGAATCAATCTGGTCGTAGCTCTTCGCCTCCCCACCATACTTCTTCGCCAGAATCATCGTCATCGCCGCCGTCAGCGTCGTCTTCCCATGATCCACGTGACCTATCGTGCCCACGTTCACGTGCGGCTTGGTGCGCTCAAATTTGCTCTTCGCCATGATTCGATCCTTGCCTGCTACTGAAGATGTGAGATTGCCGTGTCCCGATGTGTGGTGCCCATGGCGCGGATTGAACGCGCGACCTCTCCCTTACCAAGGGAGTGCTCTACCACTGAGCTACATGGGCCTGACTCCCTGATGGCCCCCATCCCGCCGAGACGGGTTGGAGCGGGTGAAGGGAATCGAACCCTCGTCGTAAGCTTGGAAGGCTTCTGCTCTACCATTGAGCTACACCCGCTTAAAGCCTCGAAGAGAATCCGCGCCGCGTCAGCCGCAAAACTGGTGGAGGGGGAAGGATTCGAACCTTCGAAGGCTGAGCCAACAGATTTACAGTCTGCCCCCTTTGACCGCTCGGGAACCCCTCCGAACGAAACCCGGTATTATCGGAGGCTTTCCCCTTAGTGTCAAACAACTTACGCGAGAAAAAAGGGGGTCAGGCGCCGCCGGAGCCGCTCACGCTCGTGCCGCCGCACACGAAAAGCGTCTGCCCGGTGATGTAGCCGCTCTCCGGCGCGAGCAGGAACACCACGGCGCGCGCGATGTCGTCGGGCGTGCCTACCCGTTTCACCGGCACGCTGTCGATCACGATCTGCCGCTTCTCGCTGCCCGGGGGGTGGCCGCGGTCGAAGAGCTCGGTCGCGACGGGGCCCGGCGCCACGACGTTGACGGTGATGCCGTCCGGCCCAAGCTCGAGGCACAGGGTTCGCGCCATGCCGATCAGCCCGGCCTTGGCCGCGGAGTACACGGTGCGCTCGGTCTTGCCGAGCACGGCCCGCGAGGAAATGTTCACGATGCGCCCGAACTTCGCCTTGCGCATGCCGGGGCTGAACGCCTGGATCAGGATCATCGCCGCCCGCACGTTGAGCGCGAGCGCGTAGTCGAGGTCCTCGACGGTCGCTTTCTCGAGCGGACCCGGCCGGTTCACGCCGGCGTTGTTCACGAGGTAGCGCACCTCGTGCTTCTCCGCGATCGCATCGGCGGTGGCGCGGGCCGCCGCGGCATCCGCCAGATCGACCTCGCGGTAGCTCAGCCGCGGGTGCTGGAAGCGCGGCGGGCGGCGCTGCAGCGTGATCACCTCGCAACCCGCATCCAGCAGGCGCTTCGCGATCGCCTCTCCGATGCCGGAGCTTGCACCCGTGACGACGGCCGTGCCTTCCATCACTTCGACTCCATCAGGGGATACCCTGCATTATATGTACCGCGCCCGGCAGGAACGGATGCCGGCTTTCGCCGCCGCGACGGCTGCGATGCTCACGCCACCTTGCCGAGCTTCGCGCCGGGCGGCCAGGCGTGGGGCGCGCAGCGCTCGTACTGCGGCGGATAGCGCACGCTTCCTCCGAGCAGCACCGCGGCGTGCTGCGGCCAGCGCGGATTGAACAACATCGCGCGAGCGAGCGAGACGAAGTCCGCCTTCCCCGACGTGACGATCTCCTCCGCCTGCTGCGGATCGCTGATGAGCCCCACCGCGCCGGTCACGATGCCGGCCTCGCGCCGCACCCGTTCCGCGAACGGCACCTGGTAGCCCGGCCCGGGGGGAACCTTCTGATCGAGGACCACGCCGCCGCCCGAGACGGTCACGTAATCGCAGCCGAGCTTTTTCAACTCGCACGCATAGACCACCGCATCGTCCGGCGTCCAGCCCCCTGCCGCGAAATCGCTGCCGGAAATCTTCGCGCCCAGCGGCTTGTCCCACGCGGTGCGCACGGCACGCATGACTTCCAGCGGAAAACGCATGCGATTCTCGAGTGTCCCGCCGTACTCGTCTTCGCGGCGGTTGGCGAGCGGCGACAGAAACTCGGACAGGAGGTAGCCGTGCGTGGAATGCACTTCCACGAAGTCGAGCCCGAGGCGCGCGGCGCGGCGTGCCGCCGCCACGAACGCATCGCGCACCGCGTCCATTCCGGTGCGGTCGAGCGCGTGAGGCGTGGGCCAGCCCGGCCCGAGCGGAATCGGCGAAGGCGCGAGCGTCCGCCACGCTGCGGGATCGTCGATGCCGAGCGCGCCGCGTCCCTCCCACGGTCGCTGCGCCGAACCCTTGCGCCCGGCGTGCGCGAGCTGAATCCCGAGACGTATGGGAGAGATGCTGCGCACGAACTTCACGGCGCGCGCCATCGCCGCTTCGTTCGCATCGGAGTAGAGCCCCGTGCACTGCGGCGTGATGCGGCCCTCGGGTGTCACGCCGGTCGCCTCGATGACGAGCATCGATGCGCCGGACAGCGCGAGCGAGCCCAGGTGCATGAGGTGCCAGTCGGTCATTGAGCCGTCGATCGCGCTGTACTGGCACATCGGCGCGACGGTGATGCGGTTTTCGAGCTCCATCGCGCCGATCGCGAGCGGCGTGAACAGTTTGCTGGTCATCGTGGACTCCGTCGTTCTATCCAAAGTATCCGATCAGCCGCCACCACGCGTAGTCGAGCGGCAGCAGCACCGCAAAGCTCAGCAGCATGAGCGGCACGCTCAGCCGCAGAACGCTGCGCAACCTGATTCCGGCTACGTGTACGCCGACCATCACCGGCGGCACCTGGTACGGCAGGATGAGCGTCGTGAAGCCGAGCGCAGCCGTCATGAGCGCAGCCTTGAGCGGCCATCCCGCCGCTTGCGCGAAATGCTCGGCGAGCGGCGCCATGAGCGCCGGCTGCGCGGGGTTCGTCACGAGAACGCCCGCGAAGGTCGAAAGCAGCGTGAGGAGCGCGAAATTGAGCGCGTCCTGATCGGGCCGGATCTGCAACACCGACTGCGCGGCCTCGCCCAGCATGGCGCTCACGCCCGCCTCGGAAGTAAGACCGCCCACGCCGAGCACCGCGGCAATGTAGAAGAACGGGCCGAAGCTCACGTTGTGCGCGAACGCGGTCATCGGCATCGCGCCCACGCGCGGCAGCAGCGCGACGACACCCGCCGCGAGCCCGATCCAGCCGGCGTGGATGTGATGGATGAAGTCGGTCGCCCACAGCGCGAGCGCCACGAACAGAATGACGGTGAGCCGCCGCTCCTCCGCACTCATCGGCCCCTGAACGACCGGAGCCGAATCGCGCCGCGTCTCGTCGGGGAAGAGCCAGCAGATCAGCGCGACGATCAGGAGCGCCTTCAGCAATCCCAGCACCGGAAACTGAACCAGCAGATATTCGGCGTAGGTGAGCCGCACGCCATAGAGCGTCTCGGCCGCGCCCGCCAGCACGAGATTCGGCGCGTTGGACGGGAGAACCGCGGTGCCGACCTGATAGGAGGTCATCATCACGGCCAGCGCGACGCCGATGTAGCCGTGGCTCCCGCGCTGGAGCCCCACGCGCTCGGCAACCGCCGCCATGATCGGCAGCAATAAGAGCACGCGTCCGATGGTCGCGGGCATGACAAAGCACAGCGCGGAAGACACCACGACGACCGCGACGATCAAGCCGCGATAGGACAGCTCGACCCGTGTGACGAGGTAGCGCGCGAATCTTTCCCCGAGGCCCGTGCAGCGCACGGCTTCCGCGATCACAAGTCCGCCCAGCACGAGCCAGAGCGTGCCGGATGCGAACCCGGAGAACACGACTTCGGCAGGCGCGACCGCGAGCAGCGTCGCGAGCGCGAAGAACACGAGCGCCGCGATGTACTCGGGCACCGAGCCGAGCGCCCACAGCCCGATCACCAGCACGACGAGCGCCGCGGCGCGCATCGTATCCGCTTCGACACCGGCGGGCGGCGGCAGAAAATACACGGCGACCGCCGCTGCGACGACGATCGCCGTGAGGAACGGAATCGGCTTCGGCAATCGCGTCAGGTCTTGAACTTGGCGGAGAGCGCCTCGCTGCCGCGAACCAGCATGCCGACATCAGCGCCGACCGCGACGAAGCGAAAGCCCATGTCGAGGCAGCGCCTGCCGTCCGCCTCTCCGACCAGTATGCCGGGCGCCTTGCCGGCCTTGAGAATGCGCTTCGCCGCCTCTTCCATCACTTTCCAGACGTCCGGATGCTGCCAGTTGCCGAGGTGCCCGAGATCGGCCGCGAGATCGTTGGGGCCGATGAAGACGCCGTCCACCCCTTCCACCGCGGCGATCGCGTCGAGGTTCTTCACCGCGAGCCGCGTCTCGACCTGCACCAGCACGCACAGCTCATCGTGCACGCGCTTGAAGTAATCCTTGATGCGGCCGTAACCGGACGAACGCGTCGAGCCGGCGACGCCGCGCACGCCCTGCGGCGGATAGCGCGTATAGCGCACCGCGTTCGCCGCTTCCTCCGGTGTCTGCACATACGGAATGAGCAGCGTCTGCGCGCCGATATCGAGAAAGCGCTTGATGAGCACCATGTCGTTCCACGCCGGGCGCACGATCGGTGTCGCCGTGCCACCCACCATCGCCTGCAGCTGCGCCTGCACCATCGGCAGTTCGTTGGGTGAGTGCTCGGTGTCGAGCAGCACCCAGTCGAATCCTGCGTGCGCGAGCACCTCCGCCACGATGTGGCTCGAAAAGCTCGACCAGATGCCGATCTGCGGCTTGCCGGCGGCGAGCGCGTGCTTGAATTTGTTGACGGGGAGTTCCATCGTTTTCAGCCTCTCAGTGGATTTCAGGGTCGGGCGTGGCCGGCCCGTGATGCAGGAAATCGAAATCGCAGCCGCGGTTCGCCTGCGTGATATGGCGCGCGTAGAGCGCGCCGTAGCCGCGCGCATACGGAAGCGGCGGTTGCCTCCAAGCCGCGCGCCGGCGCGCGAGTTCCGCCTCGCTCACCTTGAGCTCGAGCTTGCGCGCGGCGACGTCGAGCTCGATCAGATCGCCGTCGCGCACGAAGGCGAGCGGCCCGCCGACGAAGGATTCGGGCGCGACGTGCAGCACGCACGTGCCGTACGAAGTTCCGCTCATGCGCGCGTCCGAGATGCGCACCATGTCGCGCACGCCTTTTCTCAAGAGCTTCCTGGGAATCGGCAATTGTCCCCATTCCGGCATGCCCGGACCGCCGAGCGGGCCGGCATTCTGCAGAACCAGCACGGAATTCTCGTCCACCTTGAGATTCTCGTCGTCGATGCGCGCCGCCATGTCGTTGTAGTCGCGGAAGACGACAGCGGGTCCCGTGTGCTTCAGGAGATGCGGCTCGGCTGCGGTCGGTTTGATGACCGCACCGTCCGGCGCGAGGTTGCCGCGCAGCACCGCGAGCCCGCCGGTCGCGGAGAGCGGATTCGTGCGGCGGCGGATCACATCATCGTTGTAGATCTGCGCGCCTTTGATGTTCTCGCCGAGCGTCTTCCCGTTGACCGTAGGACGATCGAGATGCAACTTGTCGCTCAGCTCGACGAGGAGCGCCCGCAGCCCCCCCGCGTAGTAGAAGTCCTCCATCAGGTATTTCGTACCCGCAGGACGGATGTTGGCGAGCACCGGCGTCGCTTGCGCGAGTTGATCGAAGCGATCGAGACCGATTTCGATACCGGCGCGGCCCGCCATCGCGATCAGATGGATGATGGCGTTGGTCGAGCCGGAGAGCGCGTGAATCACGGTGATCGCGTTATCGAAACTCTCGGCAGAGAGGATGTCGGAGGGCTTCAAATCCTCCCACACCATCTCGACGATGCACCGCCCGCTCGCGCTCGCCATGCGCGGATGATTCGCATCGGCGGCAGGAATGGAGGCCGCGCCCGGAAGCGTGAGACCCAGCGTTTCCGCCACCGAGGTCATGGTGGAGGCGGTGCCCATGGTCATGCAGTGACCGAACGAGCGCGCGATGCCTTCCTCCACTTCCTGCCACGCGCGCTCGTCGATCGTGCCGGCGCGCAGCTCCGCCCAGTACTTCCACGAGTCGCTGCCCGAGCCGAGCGGCTCGCCGTGCCAGTTGCCGCGCAGCATCGGCCCGGCCGGCACGAAAATCGCGGGAAGATTCATGCTGGTCGCACCCATGATGAGCGCCGGTGTGGTCTTGTCGCAGCCGCCCATCAGCACCGCGCCATCGACCGGATAGGAGCGCAGCAGCTCCTCGGTTTCCATCGCGAGCAGATTGCGATAGAGCATCGTGGACGGCTTCTGGAACGGCTCGGAGAGCGTGATCGCCGGCATCTCGAGCGGGAAGCCGCCCGCCTGCCACACGCCGCGCTTCACTTCCTCCACCCGCAGCTTGAAGTGCGCGTGGCACTGGTTGATGTCGCTCCAGGTGTTGATGATGCCGATTACCGGCTTGCCGGCGAAGTCCTCGCGCGCGTAGCCCATCTGCAGCGTGCGCGAGCGGTGGCCGAACGAGCGCAGATCATTCACCCCGAACCAGCGATGGCTGCGCAAGTTTTCGGGACGGCGCCGGGGGCGCGTCATGGTCGTCTCTCCTGGAGTAGATGTGGCGGGCGGCCGCGCGTTTTGCACTTATTCTAACCGACGGGACATCGTCCTTGCTGGCGGGAGCACCCAAAACTAGAATGGGACGCTTCGATTGCCGTCTCACGTTCCCTCGTCATGCCGGCGAAGACCGGCATCCAGTCCGGATTCCGGCTTTCGCGGGAATGACGGATGAGGACCATGAACGATACGTAACAGTCGTAATTTCGACGTCTGGTCTGTACGCAAGGAGAAGAATCATGTCCGCGGTCGTCGCTCCGAAAACCGCCCGAACCGCCGCCCGCCCGGTGAAAGGCGCCGAAATTCTGGTCGAATATCTGATCAAGGAAAAAGTGCCGTACATCTTCGGCGTGTGCGGGCACGGCAACGTCGGCTTCCTCGACGCGGCGCTCGCCGCGTCCGACCGCATCACGACCATCTCGACACATCACGAGCAGTCGGCGGGCTACATGGCCGACGCCTACTACAAGGTCCGGCACGAGCCGGCGGCGACCATCACGTCCTGCGGCCCCGGCTCGGTCAATCTCACGATCGCGCTCGCCAACGCGATGATGGATTCGTCGGCGTTCCTCGCCATCACGGGTAACGTGCCAACGACGCAGTTCAACCGCAACCCGTTCCAGGAAACCGGCCGCTATTACCAGGGCGACTTCCCCTCGGTGATCCGCAATTACGTGAAGCGCAGTTTCCAGCCGATGCGGGTGGAGATGCTGCCGCTCGCGGTGAAGCAGGCCTTCGGGCTCATGCGCAACGGCCGTCCGGGCCCTGTCAACATCGACGTGCCGCTCGATGTTTTCCAGGAAGAGGCGTCGGTCGAGATACCGGACCCGGATCCCGCGACGAAGCAACGGTATCCAGGGGAAGCGCACGCGCTGGAGCAGGCGGTGCAGCTCCTGATCGGTGCGCAACGCCCCGTGATCCTCGTCGGCCAGGGCGGCTTGCTCAGCGAAGCGACCGAGGCGCTGCTCGACTTTCTCAACGTGCTGCGCATTCCGGTGGTGACGAGTCCCAACGGCAAGGGCGTGATCGACGAGACGCACGAGCTCGCGCTCGGCCCCATCGGCCGCAACGGCCCGTATGCCGCGAACGAAGCGGCGCGCAACTCCGACGTCATGCTCGCGCTCGGCTGCAGCTTCGACGATCGCACGACGAGCGCCTGGCTGCACGGCTACACCATCACCATCCCGCCGACGAAACTCATCCAGATCGATATCGATCCGACCGAGATCGGCCGCAACTATCCGGCGCATCTCGGGATCCTCGGCGACATCCGCGCGTCGCTCGAAGCGATGACGCGGCTCGCGCGCGAGAAAACCGGCGGCGCAGGCAAGCGCTATCCGGACTGGAGCGCGCGGCTCGCGGAGAACAGGAGCCTGTGGGACGAGTACCAGGCGCGCTTTACCGGCAGCGATGCAACCCCCGTGCGCCCCGAGCGGCTGATGAGCGCCCTCTCGCGCGTGGTGCCGGAGAACGCGATCTTCGCGACCGATGTCGGCGTGCATCACAACTGGGTGGTGCAGCTCTGGAAGACGCGCCGCCCGCGTCACCTGCTGCAGTCGTGGGGATTCGCGGCGATGGGCTACGCGACCTCCGGCATCATCGGCGCGAAGCTCGCCAAACCCGATGTGCCCGCGGTTGCCGTCGTCGGCGACGGCTCGTTCCTCATGACGCCCCACGTGCTCGCCACCGCGATGGAGTACGACATCCCCGCGGTGTGGGTCGTCTGGAACAACTACGGCTACTGCTCGATCCGCGACATGCAGGTCGGAATGTTCCGCGGCGAGCTCGCGACGAGCTTCAGGAACGAGAAGTCCGGCAAGCTCGGCGGCACCGACTTCGTGATGCTCGCGCGCTCGTTCGGTGTCGAAGGAAAGAAAGTCGAGCGCGCGTCCGACATCGAAGGCGTGGTCGAGGAAGCGATCAAGGCGAACCGGCCGTATCTCGTGGAAGTGATCGTGGACCGCGAGATCCGCCCGGTCGGCACCGGCACGTGGGAACTGCCGCCCCTGCCCCACCCCGAGCCCAACTTCACCAAGCTCGCCCGCGGTTCATAGGCCTCTCGTCTTCCCGCCGAAAGCCGGGATCGAGAGAAATGGAAGCCCCCGACCGGAAGGCGTAAAGCCAGCATATTCGTACGCCAATACGTCAGGCATTCTGCGGCGGCCGCGAAAAGACATAAGCAAGCGCAATAAACATCGCGATCAGAACTTCCGTAACCAGCGGCGCGATAAAGAAGTACTTCCACGAAAGCGCGATAGCGGCCAGGAACGCCACGAGCAACGACACCATGAAGGGCCGTGACTTCATGGGATCGGATTGCGCAAGCGTTGCGAGTTGCCAGAGGAGCTGCATAGCCCCGCATCCGCAGGCTCGTCGCGCGCGGGCGTATCGCTCCGTCTACCAGTGTTCCACCGTGCCGGCATCGAAGACCATACCGGAACGCGCCTGTCGGTGATTGATGAAAATGTTTTTTCGGGAAATACCGGTGCGCCTGGCAAGACTCGACGCCAGGCACGAGAGCATGATTTCGATGGATTCGGCTCCATTGAGGTCGGGAGACAGCAAATCGACGAGAAGCGGATGCGAGGTTTTCGGTTGACGCCGGCGAGTCTTTCCAGCCACCGCATAATGGCCGGGTCTCAGGAATTCCCACGTGGCATGGATATGCTTGAGCTCAATACCCGTCTGTTTTGCGAAGTCACGGCTCAGCCCTTCGAGAACGGCCGCAACATCAGAGGACTTCGTAAACGGCAAGGACTTGATGTGAATGAATGGCACGTCTTTCTCCGACATCTGATTGAGAAGTCAAGGCCGCAGTCGTTCGCACAGCCCGCGCATTTGCCTCTCCACGGCGAGATCGTACGCCGTTTTCCCCGCGAACCCCGGCGGAGCGCTGCCTTTCAGCGTGCGATCCGCGCTCGACTGCAGCAGCGTGCCGATCGGTTTTTATATCACCTGACTTGGCGGCTCGTTCCCATCCAGCTTGCCTGTGAACACTCGAAGACCCGCGGCTTATTCCTGGTGAATATCAGCTTCGGGCATTGCTTTGCTGCTGTATCGGCATGCACAGCCGAAGAGCCGTCAATGGCACGTCGGTTGAAAGAGACAAGCAACTCGCCACCCGACCACAAACGAGGAACAGAAGGTAACCCAAGCTGTGGAACGACGGGCAGCGCTACGGCTGAACCACGACCTCGTATTCTTCGGGTGGCGGTGTGGTCCCGCTGACCACCTGCGAGCCCGCCGCGCGAAGCTGCTCGGACGCCTTCTCCGTCGCCCGCATGTTGTCCTCGGCGTCCCACAGCGTGATACCCACGACCTTTCCGTTCTTGCGGTTGACGAGCAGATAAGCCCCCTTGAACCCTGCCACGTCCTTATATGAGGCGACCACGTTCTCCCGAAAATGGCGTATCCCGTCGTCGATCTTTTCGGGCACCCCGCTCGTTATCCGGACTCGCGCAAACATGTTCTTCTCCTCATCGTCCCGCGGCATGAAGTTCCTCAATCGACCGTCGCGCCGGAGGCCTTCACCACTTTCGCCCACAGCGCCACCTCGTCGCGCACGTATTTCGCGAATTCCTCCGGCGACGTCGGGGCCGGCTCTGCACCCAGCTTGTCGAGCCGCTCTTTCATGTCCGCGTCGGCGAGTATCGCGGTGATGTCGGCGTTGATCTTTGCGACGATATTCTTCGGAATCGCTGCCGGGCCGAAGACGCCATACCAGGACGTGACATCGAATCCGGGAAGACCCGACTCGGCGACGGTCGGCACCTCGGGGAGCAGTGGCGCACGCCTGGTGCCGGTCACCGCGATCGGGCGCAGCCTTCCCGCACGGATGTAGCCCATCGATGGGGGCAAGCCGATCGACGCGAGCTGTACCTGCCCCGCGAGCAGCTCCGACACCATTTGCCCGGAGCCGCCCTTGTACGGCACGTGCAGCATCTTGGTGTCGCTCATCAGCATGAAGAGCTCGATCGCGAGCCGGTTGGGCGATCCGGGGCCCGCGGAGCCGAAGTTGAGCTCATTGGGCCGCTTCTTCGCGAGCGCGATCAACTCCTTCACCGTCTTCACCGGAAGCGACGGATGCACGACGATCGCGCTGGGATATTCCGCGATGCGGTTGATCGCGACGAGATCCTTCTGGAGATCGTACGAGAGCTTGCGATAGAGCGTCATGTTGATCGCGTGCGGCGCGCCGGCAACGATAAGGGTGTAGCCGTCCGGTGCTGCACGCGCGGCCAGTTCCGCGCCGATGTTGCCTCCGGCGCCGGGACGATTGTCAACGAACACCTGATGCTTCCAGCGCTCCGAAAGCTTCTGACTCACCGCCCGGGCGAGCGCGTCGGTGGCGCCACCGGGCGCGAAAGGCGCGATCATGCGCACGGCCTTGGTGGGAAATTCCTGCGGAAAGGCGATCGAAGCCAGACAGAAAAATCCAGCCAGTGCGGCGACCACATTAACGAAACGCATGCGTCTCCTCGTCTGTAGTTATCGTGTTGTTGTGAAAGTATAGACCACCCCGCCGACGCAGTCGGCACCCTCCTCGTCGGAGGAGGGGGAATGTCTTTCACCACCCCGTCCGCTGTCGCGTCCACCCCTCCTCGTCGGAGGAGGGGAATATTTTCTGTCGTGTAGAATGATCGCTCCACGAGAGGAACGCCCCCGGCCGCACCGCCCGCCAGGAGCCGCGCCGCATCGCCGAGGCAGCAACCACAGAACGAAAGGCACCGCCATGAACGCACCCAGTCAGACGCCCACGCTCGCCCACAACGTCACGCGCATCTCGCACCTCGATCTGCCGGGCGCGGGCCAGGTCTATGTCGATGGCAACTACGCCTACATCGGCCACATCACCAACAAGGAAGGGCTCGGCACGAGCATCCTCGACGTGTCCGATCCGCGCAAGCCGCGCGTCGTCTCGCAAATTCCGGTGGGCGACCCCAATTCGCACAGTCACAAGGCGCGCGTCGTCGGCGACATCATGATCGTGAACATGGAACAGAACATGACGGCGATCGGGCGCAAGGCCGACGAGCTGCCGAAGTTGCGCGCGCGGCTTACCACTGCGCTCGGACGCGCGCCCACGCATGCCGAGATCGCGGAAAAGCTCGGCGTGAAGGAATCCGACATCCCGGCGGTCGAAGCGGCGGAGAAGACGCCCTACCGCGAGGGCGGATTCAAGATCTACGACGTGTCGGACCGCACGAAACCGAAGCTCATCACGCACTACCGCACCTACGGCCGCGGCGTGCACCGTTTCGACATGGACGCGAACTACGCCTACATCTCCACCGAAATGGAGGGCTACGTCGGCAACATTCTCGTCAACTACGACATCCGCAATCCGGCGAAGCCCGAGGAGGTATCGCGCTGGTGGATGCCGGGACAGCATCTCGCGGGCGGCGAGAAGCCGACGTGGTCGGGACGCCAGCATCGGCTCCATCACGCGTTGCGCCAGGGCGATCGCCTCTGGGCGGGATGCTGGCACGCGGGCGTGCGCGTCATCGATGCCTCTGACATCCGCAATCCGCGCACCATCGGCGAGTACAACTATCATCCGCCGTTTCCCGAGCCCTCGCACACGTTCATGGGCATGCCGCCGATCGACGGGCGCCAGATCGCGATCGCGATCGACGAGGAAGACCACGCGCACAGCGCCGAGGAGATGGCGCGGCGCCGCGGCCGTCCGCACGGTTGCCTGTGGGTATTCGACGTGACGGACGTGAAGAAAATACAGCCGCTCGCGATCTACGAAGTGAGCGAGCTCGATTCACCGTGGAGCCGCGCGGCGCCCGGGCGCTTCGGCGCGCACCAGTTCCAGGAGCACTGGAAAGGCGGCGACACGCTCGTCTACTGTGCGTGGTTCGCCGGGGGATTGCGCATCGTCGATATCGCGGACCCGACCGCGCCGCAGGAGGTCGGCTTCTTCATTCCGGAGCCGGCGCCGGGGAAAGTCGCGCCGCAGACCAACGACGTGGACGTGGACGAGAAGGGGCTCGTCTATATCGTCGATCGCTACTCGGGGTTCGATATCCTCGAGTTCAGGCGGCCGTAGCGGCCCCCATCCCCACCTTCCCCCGCAAGCGCGGGAAGGAGACAGTTCGTCGTCCCGGCGTGATTCGTCGTCCCGGCGTGATCGTCATCCCGGCGTGATCGTCATCCCGGCGTGATCGTCATCCCGGCGTGATCGTCATCCCGGCGAAAGCCGGGATCCAGGGTTTTGCTGGATTCCGTTTTTCAACGGAATGACGATACATACCTTTTTCGCCGGAATGAAGAGTTTACGCACTGGATCCCGGCTTTCGCCGGGATGACGTGCTCTCCTTCGGACGCACGTCAGCTGATGCCGGTGGCGGCGAAGATCGCTTTCGCTTCGGATGAAGTAAGCGCGCGCGCAAGCGCACGTGCCGCGTCCTGCGCCGCGCTGCCGCTCGTCGCGGCCGCCTCGTAACTCGTCACGTTCTGGATTTCGTCGGGGAGCGGCGCGGCGAGCCTGACCGCGCATCCCTTGTCGATCAGCACCATCACTTCGGAAATCTGCGCGAGCCCCACCACGCCCGGCGCGTGGCCTCCGACGTATTCCATCACCGCGCCGCCCGTATCGACCACGACGGTTCTCGACTTGAGCTTTTCGGCGAGCCCGAGCTTCTCGAGAAGCTTCGCCGCGTACACGCCGCTCGACGCGCGGTTGTACACCACGGCGGTCGCCCCTTCGAGAATGCGCGTGAAGGTTGCGGTGTCGCGCACTTCCGTTGAAGGCGCCTCGGCGTGCACCACGATGCCCATCCGCGAGCGCCCGAGGAAAGCGCGCGTATCGGCAATGAGCTTGCCCTCCCGCGCGATGTCGTCCATCACCGCCGGCGGTGCGACGATCACGTCCGCCGCTTCCCCGCCCGCGACGCGCTTCCGGAGCTCCGGCGCCGTCGAGAACTGCACCGATACGCGCGTGCCCGTCGCACGCTCGAAGTCCGCGGCGATGCGCGACACCCCGCGCTTCACCGCACCCGCGCTCAGGATCCTGAGTTCCATGCCTGACATGCTGACTCCCAGTGACGGTCGATGGGCGTCAATCGACCTTCGCGCCCGATTCCCTGATGACCTTCGCCCATTTCGGAATCTCGGCGCGCACGTAGTCGGCGAGCGCCCGGGGCTCGCCCCCGATGATATCCGAGCCGAGCGTGTTGAGCCGCTCGCGTGTCTCCGGCTGCTGGAGGATGGCGTTGAATTCACGATTGAGCCGCGCGACGACGGCCTGCGGCGTCCGGGCCGGAACGACCACGCCGTGCCAGGTGATCGCGTCGAATCCCGGAACACCCGCCTCGGAAACCGTCGGCAGGTCGGGAAAATTCGGCGAGCGCTGCGCCGTGGTGACCGCGAGCGCCCGCACCCGCCCCGCCTTGATGTGCGGCTGCACCGATAGCGCGGTCGCGAAAGTGAATTGGGTCTGGCCCGCGAGCACGCTCGCCACCGACGGGCCGCCGCCCTTGAACGGCACGATCACCATGTCCACGCCCGCCATGCGCTTGAAGAGCTCCGCCGCGAGGTGTCCCGTTGTTCCGGCGCCGGGCGAGGCGTAATTGAGCTGACCCGGCTTCGCTTTCGCCAGCGCGACGAGCTCCTTCACCGACTTCGCGGCGACCGCGGGATGCACCGCAAGGATGTTGGGCTGCGAGGCGATGAGCACGACCGGCGCGAAATCCCTGAGCGGGTCGAATCCGATCTTCGGATAGAGGCTCACGTTGACCGCGAGGATGCCGTTGTTGCCGAGCAGCAGCGTGTAGCCGTCGGGTTGCGCGCGCGCGACGATCTCGGCGGCGATGTTCCCGCCCGCGCCCGGTCGATTGTCGATCACCACCGGCTGGCGCAGGTTTTCCGCGAGCCGCGCGCCGATCACGCGCACCATGGTGTCGCTCGCGCCCCCGGGCGCGAAGCCGATCACGAACCGGATCGGCCGCGAAGGATAGTCCGCCGCGTGGATCGGCGAAAACAGCACCGCACCCGCCGCCGCTGCCGCCATCGTGATCGTGCGCCGCATGATGCCGCCCCTCCTCCCGCTTGTCCGCCCGCATGGTGCGAGCGGCCGCTTAAAGCTTAGCACGGGCACAACCGCGCGGCGCCTTTCGTTCACGATTGCGTCGAACGAGATCGTCCGTTCGGCGTTTGGGAATCGTCACCGCGATGTGCTATTCTCAAAAGCGCCAATCTTCCCCGACCGCCGTCTCCGGCGGTTCACAAACCACACTCGTTGCGAGGAGGTGAACAGCATGAAGGAAGCGAAACGCATCAAGGGCGTGCTCGCACCGGTCGTCACGCCGTTCAATGCCGACTTGAGCCCCGATCCCGAGCGCTTCATCGCGCACTGCCGGTGGCTGCTCTCGCAGCACTGCGGCCTCGCGGCGTTCGGCACCAACAGCGAGGCGAATTCGCTCTCGGTGAACGAGCGCATCGCGCTGCTGGAGGCGCTCGCGGCGGCGGACGTGGACACTTCCCGCATGATGCCCGGCACCGGATGCTGCGCGCTCACCGACTCGGTGCGGCTCACCGAGCACGCGGTGAAGCTCGGCTGCGCGGGCGTGCTGATGCTGCCGCCGTTCTACTACAAGGGCGTGAGCGACGACGGGCTCTACCGCAATTTCGCGGAGGTGATCGAGCGTGTGGGGGACGCGCGGCTGCGCATCTACCTCTACCACATCCCGCCGGTCGCGGTGGTCGGCATCAGCCCGAAGCTCGTCGAGCGGCTGCTCAAGGCGTATCCCAACACCATCGCCGGCATGAAGGACAGCTCCGGCGACTGGAAGAACACCAAGTCCATGCTCGACAACTTCGCGAAATCGGGCTTCGACGTCTTCGTGGGAAGCGAAACGTTCCTTCTCGCCAACATGCGCAGCGGCGGCGCGGGCTGCATCTCCGCCACGGCGAACGTGAATCCCGCGGCGATCCACCGCCTGTGGGCCGAGTGGCAGGCGAGCAACGCGGACGAACAGCAGGCGGCGCTCAACGTCGTGCGCGATGCGTTCGGCAGGAAGTACACGATGATCCCGGCGCTCAAGCAGGCGATCGCACACTTTGGCGACGATCCGCAGTGGGCGATGGTGCGCCCGCCGCTCGACAATCTCACGCCGGAGCAGGCCGTGTCGCTCATCGCGGAACTGAAGCAGATCGACTTCACGATGCCGGGCCTGAAGGAGATGCGGGCTGACGCCGCGACCGTATAACAACAACAGAAAACGCGACAGAGGAATCATGGCCGAGACGCAGAGTGCAGGCGCACCGTCGTGCGCGCCACCCGATTTCAACCCGCGCAAGCCCCGGTTCAGGTTCCCCGCGCGCGCGTGTGACTGCCACGCGCACGTGCTCGGGCCCGCCGCGCGCTATCCCTATTCGCCCGCGCGCATCTACACGCCGCCCGACTGCGTGCTGCGTGACTACCGCCACATGCTCGATACGCTCGGCGTCGATCGCGCCGTACTGGTGCAGCCGAGCGCGTACGGCTTCGACAACACGGCGATGCTCGACGCGATGAAGTCGGATCCGCAGCGCCTGCGCGGCGTTGCCGTCGTGCCGGAAGACGTCCCGGAGGCGGAATTGAAGCGCCTGCACGAGGCGGGCGTGCGCGGCGTACGGGTCAATATCGTGGACGTGAAGGACCGCAAGCCCGGCACGCTGCCGCTCGATTCATTGACGAAGCTCGCGCGGCGCGTGAAGCCGTTCGGCTGGCACATGGAACTCCTGCTGCACGTGGACGAGTTTCCTGATTTCGACCGGCTCGTCGGCGACTTCCCGGTCGATGTCGTGCTGGGCCACCTCGGCTACATGCGCACCGACAAGGGACTCGACGCGCCCGGTTTCCAGGCCCTCCTTCGCCTGGTGAAAAGCGGTCGCTGCTGGGTGAAGCTCACGGGCCCGATGCGGATTTCGACGACCGCGCTGCCCCATGCGGACGTGACGCCGTTCGCGCACGCGCTCACGCGCGCAAACCCCGATCGCATCGTGTGGGGCACCGACTGGCCACACGTCATCATCAAGGGGCCGATGCCCAATGACGGCGACCTGGCGGACCTCATTCCGGAGTGGGTGCCGGACGCGGCGCTGCAGGAGCGCGTTCTGGTGAAGAATCCGGCGCGGCTCTACGGCTTTCCCGATTATTAGCCGCTCAGTGGAAAACATTTCGTCGCACCGGCGAAAGCCGGTGCCCAGAATGCCGGCGTCAACCAGAACAGCGCTGCAGTGGATGCAGGCTTTCGCCGGCATGACGAAGTCGATTCCGGCGAGTGCGGTGACGAGTCCGGCAGGCTTGGCTCTGATCGTCGCCCTGTGTGCGGCGCTCCTCCCCGCCGCCACGCAGAGCGCTCAGTCCGGCGCCACGACGCCAGAATATCCGACGCGACCCATCCGGCTCATCATCACCTACCCGCCGGGAGGCAACACCGATCTCGTCGGCCGCGCGCTCGCGCAGAGGCTGTCCGAGGCGTGGGGCCAGCAGGTCGTGGTCGATAACCGCGGCGGCGCGGGTGGCGTGCTCGGCACAGTCATCGCGAAACAGGCGGCGGCCGACGGCTACACGATATTGCTGGGTACCTCCGCCGGCATGGTGCTCAACCCGCTCCTGATGAGCAAGCTCCCGTACGATCCGGTAGCAGATTTCGCGCCGGTGAGCCTCGTCATCGTCAACCCGCAGGTGCTCGTCGTCCATCCTTCGCTTCCGGCCGCGAGCGTGCGCGATTTCGTGGCGCTCGCGAAAACGAAGCCGGGCCGGTTCAATTTCGGCTCGAGTGGGGTCGGCACGCCGAACCACCTCGGCGGCGAGATGCTGAAGGCGATGGCCGGCATCGACATCGTGCATGTGCCGTACAAGGGCGGCGCCGCGGCGATCGGCGATCTCATTTCGGGACAGGTGCACCTCGTGTTCAGCAGCGCGCCTTCGGTCGTCCCGCACGTGCGCAACGGTCGGCTGAAGGCGCTGGCGATCGGCAGCGCCAAGCGCTCGCCCGCGCTGCCCGACGTGCCGACGGTCGCGGAATCGGTCCCGGGCTATGAATACACCACGTGGTACGGCGTCTTCGCTCCGGCAAAAACGCCGCAGCCGATCGTCGCGAAGCTCAACGCCGAAATCGCACGTATCCTCGCCGCCCCGGAGATGAGCCAGCGCTTCCAGAGTCAGGGCGGCGACCCGGCCTCGAGCTCGCCTTCCGAGCTCGCGGCCTACATGCGCGAAGAGCGTGCGCGCTGGGAGCGCGTCATCAGGACGGCCAGCATCCGGATCGAATGATCGGGCGTGGTCCGCAGTTCAATGTCTTAAGCTTGCTCGAGGGATATCTTCACGCGCTTGCCGAGTGCCCCTGCCGCTCGGACGAGCGTGGCCAGCGTCGTCGAAGGATTGTCAGGGTTCAGCAAACGGTCGAGTTGAGCGCGCGTAGTGCCCATGCGTTTGGCCATCGCAGTCTTGGTCAGGCGCGCTTTCTTCATATCACGCTCGAGCTGAAAGGCCAGAGCGCGCTTCACGGCCACTGCCTGGGCTTCGTCATACAAGCCTTCCCCGCGAAGAAATTCGTCAAAATCCGATCCAACATGAACGTTTCGCTTCATGACGTGCTTCTTAATTTCTTCAACCGCCGGCGCGCAAGGTCGAGATCGGCCTTGGGCGTCTTGCGGTCCTTCTTGATGAACCCGTGCAGCAGTATCAATTCGCTTGCCTCGAGTGCGAAAAGTACACGGGCGATGCGCGTGGAAGGCGGCTCCTGACTTCCCAGATATCGCCATCTACGTGGCGCACCACGGGCATCCCGAGTGGCCACCCAAACTGCACCGTCTTGATGTCGGTGCCGATTTCCCGCTTCTCTTCAAGCGGCAGGGACTTCAACCATTCGCGCACCGGCTCCGAACCGGAAGCTTCACGGTAGAAGCGGACGGTCAGACGTGGCAGGCGCTCCACCTGCACGAGCGGAATTGTATCAATATTGATACAGACTTCGCAATACGCGGCATGGGCAGCGGCCAGAAGCAGGCGGCTTTATCGACCGCCGCTCAGCGTGACGCCGTTCGCCTCTTCCCAGTAGCGCACGATTTCGGTCTGGTCGAGATCGTAGCCGAGCTTCTCCACCGCGGCGCACCAGAGTTCCGACACGCGCTCGGCGAGCGGCGCGAATCCCCCGATCGCCTTTGCCGTATCGACGGCGATCTTCAGGTCCTTGCCGATGAACCCCATCGCTATGCCGGTCGCGAAGCGGCGCGTGAGGATGTGCGGCACGACCTTCTTCTCGATCGGGTGATTGCGTCCCGAGCACATCGCGATCAGTGCATCGGCCATCAACTTCGCGTCGAGCCCGAAACGCCTGCCGATTGACATCGCCTCCACCGCGTTGATGAGCGCGCAGGCGTTCACATAGTTCGCGAGCGCTTTCAGCGCGTGCGCCGTGCCACTTCGCCGCAGTGGATCACGGAGCGTCCCATCGCCGCGAAGAGCGGCCGGCAGCGCTCCAGCAGTGAGGCGTCCCCACCTGCCATGATGTCGAGCGTGCCATCCTTCGCGAACACCACCCCCCCCCATCACGGGAGCATCGATGACGGCGATGCCACGCGGTGCGAGCGCCTCCGCGAGCCCGCGCGTGCCGGTCGGGTCGGACGTGCTCATGTCGATCACGATGGCGCCCTTCGCCAGTCCCGCTGCGACGCAGTTCTCCGAGCCGTCCCCCAGCACGACCTGCCGCACCACCTTGTCGTTCGGCAGCATGGTGATCACCGCGTCCGCGCCGTCGGCGACGTCCGCGAGCGAACGCGCCGTGCGCCCGCCGTGCTGCGCGACGAACGCACGCGCGACTTCGGTGCGGATATCGAACACCGCGACATCGAAGCCCGCCTTCACGAGATGACCGGCCATGGGATTGCCCATGTTGCCAACGCCGATGAATCCGACTTTATGGATCTTCACTTTGCTTGCGCTCCAGGAAAGCGGCGACAAGCGCCGCGGGGACAGGAAAGTACGGTCGCTATAATACATCGGCGCTGCGATCGGGAATCGACGCGCTCGGTACAGGCAAGGAAAGGCACGGCACGCGGATGCGATTGCGCTTATTCGGCAGGACGCTCGAGCACGTCTCGGTGCGCGATCTCATCCTGGCGGCGCTCCCGCTTGCGCTCATCACGATCGCGGCCTTCTGGATCGCGTACCAGTTCGTGCGGCCGGCGCCGCCCAAAACGCTCACCATGACGACCGGCGCGGAAGGCGGCGCATATCGCGCCTATGGCGAGCGCTATCGCCAGATCCTCGCCCGCTACGACATCGATCTCCAGTTGCGCACGTCCTCGGGTTCCGTCGAGAGCCTGAAGCGTCTCCAGGACGAAAATTCCGGCGTCGACGTGGGATTGGTGCAGACCGGCATCCTCGGCGACGGCGCTGCCGGCGACCTCGTATCGCTCGGCAGCCTGTACTACGAGCCGCTCTGGGTGTTCTACCGCGGCAAGACCACGCTCGACAAGCTGAGCCAGCTCCAGGGCAGGCGCGTCTCCATCGGTCCCGAGGGCAGCGGCATCCGCAAGCTCGCGCTGCAGCTCCTTGCCGCAAACGACGCGACCGAGCAGCCGACCGTGCTGCTCGATCTCCCGACGACCGAGGCCGCCGAAGCGCTGCAGAAAGGCGCGATCGACGCGCTTTTCGTCATCGCCGGGCCGGATTCTCCAGCCGCGCAGAAGCTGCTGCGCGCGGATAGCGTGCGGCTCATGCACTTCAGCCAGGCGACCGCCTATACGCGGCTCTTTCCGTTTCTTTCGAGCGTGGTGCTGCCGCAAGGCGCGATCGATCTCGCGCGCAACATTCCCGATCGCGACACGACGCTGCTCGCCCCGACCGCCACGCTGGTCGCACGCGATACGCTCCATCCCGCGCTCGGGATGCTGCTGGTGCAGGCCGCGAGCGAGGTCCATGGTCACGTCGGGCTCTTTCAGCGCGCCGGCGAGTTTCCCGCGCCCAAGGTGTCCGACTTCCCGCTGAGCGAAGAGGCGCGACGCTACTATCAGTCGGGACCGTCGTTCCTGCAGCGCTACCTGCCGTTCTGGGTCGCCGTGTTCGTGCAGCGCATGATCGTGCTGATCGTGCCGCTCATCGCGGTACTCATTCCGCTCATGCGCATCCTGCCCTCGCTCTACAGCTGGCGCGTGATGCGGCCGATCCACCGCTATTACGGGGAGCTCAAGTTTCTCGAGCGCGACCTCGAGCGCGACCACGACCCGAGCCGCATCCCGGAGTATCTGAAGCGGCTCGACGAGATCGAGCGACGCGTCGCCAGAATAAAGGTGCCGGTCGCCTATTCAGGCCAGTTCTACACGCTGCGCGAGCACATCGAATTCGTACGCGGTCTCATTGCAAACGCCGTGCCGAAATAGCGCTACCAGCCGGCCCCGCGCGCGGTGATCGGCCACACCGCTTCGACGCGGTTTTCGCGCACGCACACGTAGTAGTCGTAGAGATTGACCGTGGGATCGCAGTGGCCGGGAATGAGCTTCAGTTTGTCGCCGACGGCATAACCGCGCGCGCCGTACAACTGCAGCACGCCGTGCTCGTCGGACGCCTTCAGGTATTCGACGCCATCGTTGGCAGCCACGCGCGGCATGCCCGAGTCCACGCTCGAAGCCTTGAGTCCGGCATCGACGACGGCGCGTTCCGCCGAGGGCCGGCTCATCACGGTGGTCCAGACGAAGAGGCTGTGCTCGAAGCGCGGGATGCCGCTCTCGGTCCAGTCGTTCTTTGCGTAATCGACGTCCATGAAGATGTACGAGCCGGGCTGGATCTCGTTGTAGACGCCGCTCGCCGCTTCGAAGAGATAGGTGCCGGTGCCGGCGCCGGTCACACGCTCGCACGGAATCCCGGCGTCCGCCAGGCCCGCCTGCGTCGCCTTGATCTTCGCGATGGCGGCTTCGATCGCCGCTCGCCGCTCTTCCACCTTGCGCAGGTGCTGCGCGGCGCCCTGATAAGCCTGCAGGCCCGCGAAATGGAGATTGGGCGCATCCGCAATCCGGCGCGCCAGCGCCACCGCCGGTGCACCCGCTTCGACGCCGCAGCGATTGGCGCCGACGTTCACTTCCACCAGCACGTCGAGCTTGACCCCGAAAGCGCGCGCCGCTTCATTGAGCGCGGCGACGTTGGCGGCATCATCTGCGCACACCGCGACGCGCGCCTGCCTCGCGAGGGCCGCGAGGCGCTTCAGCTTCGGCGCCCCGACGACCTCGTTTGCGATCAGCACGTCCGGCACGCCGCCCCGCACCATCGCTTCCGCTTCGCTCACTTTCTGGCAGCACACGCCGACTGCCCCGAGCGCGATCTGCCGGAGCGCGATCTGAGGGCACTTGTGGCTCTTCGCGTGCGGGCGCACCGCGACCTTGCGGCCGGCGAGCGAGTCGTTGAGCCGCTTGAGGTTGCGCTCGAAGGCGTCCAAGTCGAGGATGAGGGAAGGCGTATCGACTTCCTCGAGCGGCGTGCCGATGTGCGGAAGATAGAGGAGCGTCATGCGAGTTCCCGTCGTAAGAGGATAGGTTCAGCGGCCCGTGCGGATGACAGGCACCGCGTCGAAGTATAGGATGGGACGCCGCTGGAACAAAAGGAGGAGCACATGCGCTCAGCATTCATCATCCCGCTTGCGGGCATCGCGGTCGCGACGACGATCGCCCTTGCGGCGCCAGCGAACGCGCAACAATGGAAGCCCTCGAAAAACGTCGATATCGTCGTGGCTTCGGGCGCGGGCGGGTCGTCGGATCGCAGCGCGCGCGTGGTCCAGAAGCTGCTGCAGGCGAACCCGGCGTTTCCCAGCGTGAGCGTCACCAATCGTCCCGGCGGCGGCGGCACCGTCGCCTGGACGTTCCTGACCCAGCATCCGGGCGACGCGCACTATATCGCCACGTTCTCTCCGACCATGCTGACGAACCAGATCCTCGGCATCGGCAAGCTGGGCTACCAGGATTTCACGCCGCTCAGCATCCTGCTGCGCGAATACGTGATCGTGACGGTGAACGCGGACTCGCCGATGACTACCGCGAAGGATCTGGTGGAGCGGCTGCGCAAGGACCCGAACTCCGTCAGCTTCGCGTTCGCTTCTTCGCCGGGCAACCACAACCACGTGCTGATCGGCATGATCATGAAAGCGGCCGGCGCGGATCCGAAGAAGGCGAAGATCGTGATCCAGAAGTCCGGCGGCGCGGGCGCGACCGCCCTGCTCGGCGGACATATCGACGTCCTCGTCGGCGCGCCGGCGAACGTGCTGCCGCATATCGAGGCCGGGAAGTTGCGTGCGCTCGGATTGGGCGCGCCGAAGCGCCAAGGGAACCGCCTCGCTGCGATCCCGACCTTCCGCGAGCAGGGCATCGACGCGGTGTTTTTCAGTTGGCGCGGCTTCATCGGCCCGAAGGACCTCACGCCGGCGCAGATCGCGTTCTGGGATGACGCGTTCGCCAAGGCCGTGCAGGGCGAAGAATGGAAGAAGGATCTCGAAATGAACGCGTGGGCGGAGGACTTCATGGGCCACGCCGAGACACGCAAGCATCTCGAAGCCGAGCATCAGCTCATCACGCGCATGCTCTCCGAGCTCGGCGTGCTGGCCAAATAGCGATTGAGAGCGCCTGACCAAATGACCGTCCACCCTTCGACGAGGCTCTCAAGAAACAGCTTTTCTGGCGTAGTTAAATCAATTACTTGCACTACGGCCCGATGCTGGCAAAACAGCATAAACAAGCTTGTTTCTTCGCCACGCCTTGCCACGCGCACGGGGCTTGGTGGGCTCAGGGCGAACGGTCATTTGAAGAGCGGCGTACGCCGGGGTGACCAGCCGTTACGCCGGGGTGACGAATCGCGATTCGTCATGCCGGAGAAAGCCGGCATCCAGTCAGACTATTACTGGACCCCGGCGTACGCCGGGGTGACCAGCCGTTACGCCGGGGTGACGAGCCGTTACGCGGAGGCGTCGGCCTTGAGCCCCGCCTGCTCGATGCCGTAGGCGCAGCACGTTTCGTCTTCCTCCCCCGTCCCGCCGCTTCCGCCCGCGGCGCCGAGGATCTCGCCATCGGCCCCGCGAATCAGCACTGCGCCGGTCTGTGGCAGGAATTTCCCTTGCGCGGTCGCCGCGAGCGTCACGAAAAAGTTCGGGTTTTCCTTCGCGCGCTTCGCAAGCGCACGGCTCGATGCCCCCATCGCGACCGCCGCCCACGCCTTGCCGCGCGCGACGTCGAGCCGGAACATGCTCGCGCCGTCCTCGCGTTGCGCCGACACGATGTGGCCCGCCGCATCGAGCACCACCACCCCGAGGGGCTTCACTTTCATCTCGCGCGCCTTGGCGAACGCTTTCTCGATGATGGTATTGGCTTGCTGCAGAGTGAGTTGAGCCATGAGTGCTCCCGTCGTGTGCTGTGGAAAGTAAAGGAAGGCGGCGGCTGCCGCCCATGGGCGCGGCCGACTATACAAGCGCGCTTCGGTGAGTGTCAATCGTGTGGCTCGGGTATCATGCTTGCCTGCACACCGGAGCGGAGGGCGCATGCGGCTCAATTCGATCACCGCAATTACGTTCGGACTCCTGCACGCATCGGGCGCCGTCGCGGCGAGCGCGCCGGCGCCGGATTATCCCGCGCGACCGATACGCGTCATCGTGCCGAATGCACCGGGCAGCACGACGGATCTGCTCGGCCGCATCGTATTCACGCGCATGTCCGATCGTCTCGGCAAGCAGATGGTGGTGGACAACCGTCCGGGGGCGGGCGGCACGCTTGGCATGGAAATCGCGTCACGTGCCGTGCCGGACGGGTACACCGTGACCGGCGTCGCCGCGTCCATGCTCACCATCACACCGCACATCTATCGCAAGCTCGCCTACGATCCCCTGCGCGATTTCGTTCCCGTGGGTCTCTTCGTCACGGCACAGACCGCGCTGTGCGTGAATGCCAACCTGCCCGCGAAGTCGGTGCGCGACTTCATCGAGCTCGCGAAGGCGAAGCCCGCGCAGCTCAACATGGCCTCCGCGGGCATGGGCTCGACGAGCCACTTGGGCGGTCTCATGTTCGCCACCCTCGCCGGCATTCCGGCCAATCACGTGCCGTACAAAGGGGGCGGTCCCTCCGTCGGCGCGGTCGCGCAGGGTGAAGCGCAGTGGACGGTGCCGCCGTTGAGCGCCGCGATGCCGCACGTGCGCGCGGGGCGCATGCGCTGTCTCGCGACCGGCGGCGACCGGCGCTCGGCCGTCACGCCGGAGCTTCCCACCATCGCGGAAAGCGGGGTCGCCGGATTCCGTTATTACGGATGGAACGGCATCGTGGCGCCGCGCGGAACGCCGCGCGCCGCCATCGTGAAGCTCAACCAGGTGATGAACGAAGTGCTCACGAGCGCGGAAGTGCGCAAGCTCTACTTCGATCTGGGGGAAGAACCGGCGCACGGCTCGCCGGAGAATTTCGGAAAGCTCATCCGCGAGGACTACGAGCGCATGGGCAAGCTCGTGAAGCTCGCCGGCATCCAGCCCGAATGACGATCCGCGGCGCTAGGAAGGCGCAACGCCCGTGCCGAGAGCCTCTTCCGACCGGCGCGCCTCCGCCAGCAGACGCTTGACCTCCGGCACGCACGAGCCGCAGTTGGTGCCGCATTTCAGTCGGCGCTTCAGTGCAGGAAGCGTCGCGAGGCCGGTGGTTATCGCCGCGCGGATGTCGCTCTCGCTCACCTCGAAGCACGCGCAGACGGCGCGGGATCGCGCGTCGACCCGCTTTCCTTCCGGACCGAACAGCGCGTCCAGACGCCTCAGATCTTCGTTGCCCGGCACGCGGGCAGCCGCAAGCTCGAGGCGCAGTTCGTTTCCGACGAGCGACAGCGATGCGTACTCGAAACGCTGCATCAGTGGCGCGAGCGCGCGCCTCAGTTCCGCCGAAGCGGGTGCGCACAGGACGCCGCTCCCCCACGCCGGATCGAAGCGATCCACGCGCACAGCGGCGTGCTTCAGTTCCGGCTGGCGCGAATGGGGATCAGTCGCTGGAGTCGTGAGCACATTGACGCCCGGGCCGCTCATGAAGCGCGCGCCCCAGTGCATTGGAACGAACACCTCGCCCGGACGGACTTCTTCCGAGCCGCGCACCTTGAGGACGCAGGCGCCGCGCCGGCTCGCGAGTCGCGCCAGATCGCCGCTCTTCAACGCCGCGCGCCCGAGGTCCACGGGGTGGAGCACCGCTTCCGCCACCGGACTGTGGCCGAAGAGCCGCGACACCTGTCCCGTGCGCGTCATCGTGTGCCACTGGTCGCGCAGCCGCCCGGTCATGAGCAGCAGCGGGTAGTCGGCGTCCGGACGCTCGACCGGCGGCTCGTACCGTGCCACGACGAAGCGAGCCCGTCCCGACGGCGTCGGGAAGCGCCCATCCTCATAGAGGCGCCTGGTGCCCGTCTTCGCACCTTGGGGGAACGGCCATTGCTGCGGCCCCCGTTCTTCCAGCAGAGCATACGAAAGGCCGGTGATGTCGAGATCGCGGCCGCGGGTGGATTCGCGATGCTCGTTGAAGATGTCTTCCGGCTTCGAATACGCGAACAGCGCCTCTCCTCCCAGCCGGTGCGCGAAATCCACTGCGATCTGCCAGTCGGGCCGCGCCTCGCCCGGCGCCGGCAGGGCCGCACGGATCCGCGATATGCCTCGCTCAGAATTGGTCGCAGTGCCTTCCCGCTCGGCCCAGCTCGCCGCCGGAAGCAGCACGTCGGCGTAGTCGCAGATCTCGGCATCCACGAACGCATCCTGCACCACCACGAATTCGGCTCGCTCGAGCGCGCGGCGCGCCGCGTGAGCATCGGGCATCGAATGGACCGGGTTCGTGCACGCGATCCAGATCGCCTTGATCTCGCCCCGGTCGAGCGCGTCGAACATTTCGACGGCCGTTTTCCCGGGACGCGCGGGTACGCTCGGCACACCCCACAGTTTCGCGACTTCTTCGCGGTGCGCGGCACTCGCGAGATCGCGGTGCGCGGAGAGCAGGGTCGCCATGCCGCCCACCTCGCGACCGCCCATCGCGTTCGGCTGCCCGGTGAGCGAGAACGGGCCGGCGCCGGGGCGGCCGATCTGGCCGGTCGCGAGATGAAGGTTGATGAGCGCGCAGTTCTTCATGGTGCCGTTCGCGGACTGGTTCAGGCCCTGGCAATAGAGCGACAGCGTCGCCGCCGCGCGCGCGAACATGTGCGCCGCGCGCACGATGGCTTCCGCAGGCACATCGCACACCGCCGCGGCGGACTGCGGCGTCCATGCCCGTGGCAGCGCCTCGAAACCTTCGGTATGCGCGTCCACGAAGGGACGATTCATCATGCCCTCGCGCACGATGACGTCGAGCATGGCATCGAACAGCACCACGTCGGTCCCCGGTCGGATCGCGAGGTGCAGGTCGGCGCTGCGCGCCGTGAGCGTCTCGCGCGGATCGACGACGATGATTTTCAACCGGGGGTTCGCCGCGCGCGCGCGCTCGATGCGCTGGAACAGCACGGGATGCGCGTAGGCGGTATTCGATCCCGCGATGAGGATCACTTCAGCCGCGTCGATATCCTCGTAACAGCAGGGCGGCGCGTCCGCGCCGAGCGCGAGCTTGTATCCCGCCACCGCCGAGGACATGCAAAGACGCGAGTTCGTGTCGATATTGTTCGTGCCGATGAGCCCTTTCGCGAGTTTGTTGAAAACGTAGTAATCCTCGGTGAGCAACTGCCCCGAGACGTAGAACGCCACGCTGTCGGGGCCGTGCTTCGCGATGCACGCGGAGAATCGGTCGGCCGCGAGATCGAGCGCCTCGCTCCAGCTCGCGCGCTCGCGCGCTGCATCGCGCCTCGTTCGCAGCTCGGGATACAGAAGGCGCGCATCGCTCGCCATCGTGAGCGGCAGCGCCGCGCCCTTCGTGCAGAGCCGCCCATGGTTCGCGGGATGGTCGGGATCGCCCTTCACGGACAGAACGGCGCCTCCCGACGTCGTGACGATCAGGCCGCATCCCACCCCGCAATAGCAGCACGTGGAGCGCGCTTGCGCCGCTTCGATGCAGACGTGCCCCGCCTCGATTTCGATCCGATATACGGGAAGCTTGACCGCTGCATCCTCGAGGCAGACGCCCGACCGCAGACTGAAGTGCTGCTTGTACACCGGCGAGGCGACGACGACTTCCCCGTTGAGATCGCCCACGATGCCGCGCGATATCACGTTCGTGCCCGAGAACGGATCGCGGTTGCCGACGGCGTAGACGCGATCGTCATCGAGTCGGAACACCGCAACCTGCTCTCCGGCGACGAGCGCGGCCACACCGGTGTTGGCAACGATGTCGTCGAGCGCGCAGATCCTATGCAGGCTCACCTTCCCGCTCCCCGGCGCCCGCCGGCCGGATCTGCCCGCGCTCGGTCACGAACACGATGTCGCGATCGGGCTCGTCGCTGTTCACGAAGTGCCGGAACCGCTTGCGAATCTCGTGGTCGGTAACGGCGCGCTTCCATTCGCATTCGTAGCTCTCGACGTGGCTGCGCATGTCGGCTTCCAGTTCCGCACCGATGCCGAGCCCGTCCTCGCACACCACCTTGCGCAAATACTCGACGCCGCCCTGGAGGTTTTCGAGCCACACGCTGGTTCGCTGCAGGCGATCGGCCGTGCGGATATAGAACATGAGGAAGCGGTCGATGAACCGGATCAGCGTTTCATCGTCGAGATCGGTCGCAAGCAGTTCGGCGTGGCGCGGCTTCATGCCGCCATTGCCGCAGACATAGAGATTCCAGCCTCTTTCGGTCGCGATGACGCCGACATCCTTGCCCTGCGCCTCGGCGCACTCCCGCGTGCATCCCGACACCGCCATCTTGATCTTGTGCGGCGCGCGCAAGCCACGGTAGCGGTTCTCGATGCGGATCGCCATGGCAACCGAGTCCTGCACGCCGTAGCGGCACCACGTGCTGCCGACGCACGACTTCACGGTGCGCAGCGCCTTGCCGTAGGCGTGGCCCGACTCGAATCCCGCATCGATCAGCTCGGCCCAGACGAGCGGGAGCTGTTCCACGCGCGCGCCGAAGAGGTCGATGCGCTGCGCACCGGTGATCTTGGTGTAGAGACCGAACTTCTTCGCGACACGTCCCAGCGCTATCAGTTTGTCGGGCGTGATCTCGCCGCCCGGCACCCGCGGAACGATGGAATACGTGCCGTTCTTCTGCAGGTTGGCGAGGAAGTAATCGTTGGTGTCCTGCAGCGGCGCGTGCTCGCGCTTGAGGATCATCTCGTTCCAGCACGAGGCCAGGATCGAAGCGATCGCCGGCTTGCAGATATCGCAGCCCCTCCCCTTTCCGTGCTTCTCGCGCACCGCGTCGAAGGTCCTCAGGTTGCCCACGCGCACGAGATGGAAGAGTTCCTGGCGCGAGTAGGCGAAGTGCTCGCACAGCCGGTTCGTCACCGCCACGCCGCGCCGCCTGAGCTCGGCGTCGAGAATCTGCCTGGCGAGCGGGACACATCCTCCGCAGCCCGTCCCCGCCCGCGTAGCTTTCTTGAGCGCGCCCATCGATGCGCAGCCCTGCTCGACCGCGGCGCAGATCGCACCCTTGCTGACGCCGTTGCAGGAGCACACCAGCGCCGTGTCGGGCAGCAGATCCACGCCCAGGCCCGGCTTCGCCTCCGCCCGGCGCGGAAGGATGAAGTCCTCGGGATGCTCGGGCAGCGGCACGCCGTTCAGCACGAACTGCAGCAGCGGCCCGTAGTCTGAGGTGTCACCGACGAGAATCGCGCCGAGAAGCTGCTTGCGGTCGCCGGATACGACGAGCTTCCGGTATACAACGTCGTCGGTGTACACGTAATTCGCCGATCCGGGCGTCGCGCCGTGCGCATCGCCGATCGACGCGACGTCCACGCCCATGAGCTTCAGCTTGGTGCTCATGTCCGCGCCGAGGAACTGCACGTGCGACTCGCCGGCGAGATGGCGCGCGGCCACTTCTGCCATCTGGTAGCCCGGTGCAACCAGCCCGAAGATGCGACCCTGCCACAGTGCGCACTCGCCCACCGCGTACACGTCGGGATTGGAGGTGCGGCAGTGCGAATCGATCACGATGCCGCCGCGCTCGCCCACCGCCAGCCCCGCTGCGCGTGCGAGCTCGTCACGCGGGCGAATGCCCGCGGAAAACACGATGAGATCGGCTTCGAGATGCGTGCCGTCGGTGAAGACCAGGCGGTGCCTGCGTTCTTCGCCGTCTATGATTTCCTTCGTGTTGCGGGAAAGATGGATCCTCGCACCGAGCGCCTCGATGCTCGTGCGAAGCAGCCGGCCCGCGGAATCGTCGAGCTGCAGCGCCATCAGCCGCGAGGCGAACTCGACGATGTGCGTTTCGAGTCCCAGGTCCTTGAGCGCCTTCGCGGCTTCCAGGCCCAGAAGCCCGCCGCCGATCACGGCCCCGACCTTCGCGCGCGCTGCCCGCGCGGCGATTTCTTCCAGATCCTCGATGGTACGGTAGACGAAGCACTCGCGCCGCCGGCTCCCCGGCACGGGAGGCACGAACGGCAGCGAGCCGGTCGCGATTACCAGCTTGTCGTACGGCACGTCGCGGTAGCGCGCCGACTGCACCTTTTTGCGGGCGAGATCGATACCGATCACCCGATCGTTGAGCCGCAGCGTGATGCAGGCATCGGCGAAGAACTTCTTTTCTACGATGCTGAGATCCGCCGGCGTCTTCCCGGAAAAGAAACTGGTGAGCTGCACCCGGTCGTAGGCGGGGCGCGGCTCGTCGCAGAAGACCGTGATTTCGAACTCCCGGGTGCGCGCGACGAGCTGCTCGAGGAAGCGCTGTCCGACCATGCCGTTGCCGACCACGACGAGCCTCTTCATGCCGCCCTCGCCGGCGCGGACTGCTCCACGGCGCAGCCCAGGCGTACCACCTCACCGATCACGATGATGATCGGACCTGTGAGCGTTTCGGTCGAAAGATGCGCGAGCGTGGATACCACGTGGCGCTGCGTCGCGAGCGTGCCGTTCGCGATCGCGCATGCCGGCGTATCGGGCGCCATGCCGGCTCCGACGAGCCGCCGGCGGATCTCGCTCAGTCGGCGCGAGCCCATGTAAATGACGAGCGTCGTTCCGGACCGCACGAGCGCGTCCCAGTCGTGCTCCACGCCGTGGCCGGTCAGGAAGGTCACGCCGTGCGCGAGATCGCGATGCGTCACCGGGATGCCGAGCGCGGCGGGCACCGCGATGCCCGAGGTAAGCCCCGGCACGATCACGACATCGAAGCCCTGCGCGCGCAACCGTTCCGCTTCCTCGCCGCCGCGCCCGAAGACGAACGGGTCACCGCCCTTCAGTCGCGCGACGACCCGGCCTTGCCGCGCATGGAAAACGAGCAGCTTCTCGATATGCGCCTGCTGCGTTGCGTCCGAGCCCGCGCGTTTTCCCACCTTGATCACGCGCGCGTCGGGCCGCGCGTGCTCGAGGCACGCTGGATTCACGAGTGCGTCCACCAGGATCACGTCGGCGGCCCGCAGCGCGCGCACCGCCTTGAGCGTCATGAGTTCGGGATCGCCCGGTCCGGCGCCGATCAGATAGACCATCGCTACGCCGCCTCCCGCTGCTCGCCCTGCTTCGCGTAGAGGAATTCCAGCACCGCGGCCCGCAGCTCCATGAAGCGCGCGTCGTGCGCGAGCTCCAGGCGCTTGCGCGGGCGGGGAAGGCGCACTTCGAGCACTTCCCCGATGCGCGCCGCCGGCCCGTTAGTCATCATGATCACGCGATCCGAGAGCAGCACCGCCTCATCCACGTCGTGCGTCACCATGAGCACGGTGGTGCCGGTGCGCTCGACGATGCGCATCAGCTCGTCCTGTAGCGTCGCACGCGTGAGCGCGTCGAGCGCGCCGAACGGCTCGTCGAGGAGCAGCATCTTCGGCTCCATCGCGAGCGCGCGCGCGATGCCGACGCGCTGCTTCATGCCGCCGGAAATCTGGTGCGGATACTTGTGCTCGGCGTGCGCGAGACCGACGAGCTCGAGCGCCGCGCGCGTGCGCTCCTTCCGCCGGTCCCTGAAAACCCGTTCGACCGCGAGAAGCACGTTCTCGAAGCACGTGAGCCAGGGCAGCAGCGAGTGGTTCTGGAATACGACACCGCGGTCGGGACCCGGCCCGCCCACCTCGCGCCCGCCGAGGATGAGGGCGCCGCTCGTCGGGCGCAGCAGGCCCGCGACCAGGTTGAGCAGCGTGGACTTCCCGCAGCCCGAGTGGCCGATGAGCGTCACGAACTCGCCCTTGGCGATCGCGAGCTCGATCTGCGACAGCGCTTCGAAAGCGCCGAACTTCATGCCCACGCCTTCGATGCGCAGGAATTTCTCAGCTTCCATAGCTGAATCTCCGCGCGAAGAGGACGAGCGATTGCTCCAGCAGGAGCCCGACGAAGCCGATGGTGAATATCGCGATCATGATGTGCTCGACCTTGAGGTTGTTCCATTCGTCCCACACCCAGAAGCCGATCCCGACGCCTCCGGTGAGCATCTCCGCAGCGACGATGACGAGCCACGCAACGCCGATCGAGAGGCGCACGCCGGTGATCATGTACGGCAGTACCGCCGGAAAGAGAATCCGCGTGAATATCTTCCACTCAGAGAGGTTCAGCACGCGCGCGACGTTGAGGTAATCCTGCGGGATCTGGCGCACGCCGACCGCGGTGTTGACGATCATGGGCCACAGGCTGCAGATGAAGATCACGTAGATCGAGGCCGGATTCGCCGCCTTGAAGATCAGGAGCCCGATCGGGAGCCACGCGAGCGGCGACACGGGCTTGAGCAGCGCGATGATCGGCGCCGCCATGCCCGCGAGGAAGCGGAAGCGCCCGATCAGAAAGCCGAGCGGAATCCCGACGACAGCGGCCATGCCGAAGCCCATGCCGACGCGCTGCAGCGACATCAGCACGTTCCAGCCGATGCCCTGGTCGTTGGGTCCCTTGCTGTAGAACGGATCGGAGAAGATCCTGATCGCAGCGCTCATTACGACGTCGGGTCCGGGCAGGCGGCCGCCGTGCTTCGCCACGAGTGCCCACACCACGACGAACGCGGCGAGACCGATCACCGGCGCGAGCACCGCCGGCAGCCATGCCGGCGCGCGCGCGCGGCGGTAAGCGGTCTGCGGCATCTCCACGCGCGCAGGCGAGCGCGCCACGACCGTCCGCGCGACCGGGTGCGGCACGTTGGCGAGCGCCCGCGCCGGGCTCTCGTCCGCCGCTTTCTTCAGCATGGCCACGGCGCCCATGTCAGGCCGCCTTGATCCTGAACGCACCCGCGTACTTCTTCGCGTCCCTGCCGTCCCACACCACGCCGTCCATCAGCTTCGCGGTCCGGAACGATTCCTTCGGTAGCGGAGTCTTCGTCGCCGCGGCGGCCTGCCTGTAGAGGTCGATGCGATTCACCTTCTGCGCGATCGCGAGGTAATCGGGATCCTCCTTCAGGAGTCCCCATCGGCGATGCTGGCTCATGAACCACATGCCGTCGGAGAGGAAGGGGAAGGTGACATAGCCGTCGTTGTAGAACTTCATGTGGTCCCTGTCGTCCCACACCTTGCCGATGCCGTTGTCGTAGCGCCCGAGCATGCGCGCGACGATCACATCGCGGTCGGTGTTGACATAGGAGCGGTCCGCCACCACTTCGGCCGTCTTCTGGCGGTTCGAGAGCGAGGCGTCGATCCAGCGGCCGGCCTCGATGATCGCGGCGGTCATGGCGCGCGCGGTGTTCGGGTATTTCGCCGTGAATTCCGCGGTGCAGCCGAGCACCTTTTCCGGGTGGTCCTTCCATAGTTCCTGCGTGGTGTTCGCGGTGAAGCCGATCCTGTCCATGACCGCGCGAAAGTTCCACGGCTCGCCGACGCAGAAGCCGTCCATGTTGCCCACGCGCATGTTGGCCACCATCTGCGGCGGCGGTACGGTGATCGCCTTGGCGTCGTTGAAAGGATGGATGCCGTGCGCGGCGAGCCAGTAGTAGATCCACATCGCGTGCGTGCCGGTGGGAAAGGTCTGCGCGAAGGTGTACTCGCGCTTTTCCTTCTTCATGTGCGCGGCGAGATCGGCCGCGCTCCTCACGCCTTTCTCATGGAGCTTCTGCGAGAGCGTGAACGCCTGACCGTTGTGGTTGAGATTCATGAGGATGTTCATGTCCTTCTTCGGGCCGCCGATCCCCATCTGCACGCCGTAGATCAGCCCGTAGAGCACGTGCGCCGCGTCGAGCTCGCCGTTCACGAGCTTGTCGCGCACCGCGGCCCACGACGCCTCTTTCGACGGGACGATCCGGATGCCGTGCTTGCGGTCGAACTCCATCACCGCCGCCATCACCACCGAGGCGCAGTCGGTGAGCGGGATAAAACCGACCTTCACCTCTTTCTTCTCCGGCGCATCGCTGCCCTGAGCCCACGCCCCCACGCGCACGGTTTCGGGAACGAGGCTCGTCAGTCCCGCGGCCCCGGCCGTCTTGAGAAACTCCCGCCTCTTCATCGCGCTTCCTTCGTCGCATGTTGTGTCGCACACTGTTTAGCAACTAGCATGCCAACAGCAAATGCCTTGCAGATCAAGGAAGTGTGGGAGAAGCCTGGCCGACGGTACGCACTGTTGCAGTGCGCCACGCACTACGATGGGATGCAAGGACCCTGCAGCACTGAATCAGTGCATGCGCGAGAGCTTTTTGGAAACTAGCCGCGCCAGTTGTCCGCGGCACCTTTCTGCGAAATCTCGCGCTCGAGTCGTGGCGTCGATTGCACCGTCGCATAACGCGCGGATTCCTTGCCGGCCACTTTCAGGCGATACGCCGCGCCCCTGGGGACGTGCACGACGTCGCCGCGCTTCGCTCTATGCTTCTCGCGGCCGACTTTCGCGTCCAGCGCACCGCGCAACACGTACACGAATATTTCATGTTGGGCCGGTGACGCTTCCTCGACGTGCTGCGGCGGCGATTCGATGAAGCCGAAGCGGATGTAGGTGCCTTCGACCCAGCGCTCGCTGTGTCCGGAAGCGGGCGGCGCGTCGAGCGCATCGATCATCGGGTAATAGCAGTTGCCCAGCCCGTCCAGTATCGCGCTCGATGCGCCCTTCTCCTTTTTCTCGCCCGGATAACGCCCTTCGCTCACCGCTTTCGCGACCTGCGTCGCCGACAGCGCTTTGTCGGGCAGCGCCTCGTCGGCCGCCGCGCCGATCAGCGTCCACGTCCGGTCCTTGATGTAGAGATACCTGAGATCACCGTCCTCGCACGCCTTGAATCCGTGGCGCGCGTAGGGCGGAATGTGAACGAAGGTGCCGGGCATGACGATGCGCCGCTCGCGTCCGACCACGCAGTTGATCTTGCCTTCGAGCGGGAACGCCATCAGCTCGTTGGGGTGATAGTGGAGTTCGGAGCCGGTGCCGGCGCGCTTCGTCACCATGCGGAAATACATGTACTCGCCTTCGATCACCGGCCCCTCGGCGGTCGAGAGGTGCGGATTGAAGCGATGCGTCTGGAAGTCTTCGAAGCGGTGAAACGGCATGGCTCTCCCCGGGTGTTGGCGCCGCGATTTATTCGCTACACTCCAGTCTATAACAAGACCTCGTGCCCATGACGAACGAAATCCACTACCTGACCGTCGCGCAGGCGGCGGCGCTGATCCGCAAGCGCAAGCTCTCCCCGGTCGAATTGACGAAAGCGTACCTCGAACGTATCGAGGCGCTCGATCCGCAGTTGAACGCCTTCATCACCGTGACACCGGATCTGGCACTCAAGCAGGCGCGCCGCGCCGAGCGCGAAATCGCGCGCGGCGATTATCGCGGCCCGCTGCACGGCATTCCCTTCGGTCTCAAGGACATCTACAACACGAAAGGCATTCTCACCACCGGGCATTCGCGCGTCTGTATCGACCACGTTCCAGCGAGCGACGCGACGGCGACGCGCAGACTCTACGAGGCGGGCGGCGTCCTCCTCGGCAAACTAGCGACGCACGAATTCGCGCACGGCGGCCCGTCGTTCGACCTGCCGTGGCCGCCCGCGCGCAATCCGTGGAATCTCGCGCACTTCACCGGCGGATCGAGCAGCGGCTCGGGCGCCGCCATCGCCGCGGGGCTGGTCGCCTTCGCGCTCGGCTCGGACACCGGCGGCTCGATCCGCGGCCCCGCCTCGTTCTGCGGCCTCGCCGGCCTGATGCCCACCTACGGGCTCGTGAGCCGCGCGGGTGTGCTGCCGAACTCGTTCACCTTCGACCATTGCGGGCCGATGGCGTGGACGGTGGAAGACTGCGCGATCGTGCTGCAGGCGCTCGCCGGCTACGACCCGCTCGACGCGGGCAGTATCGAGACGCGCATCCCGAACTACCGCGCCGCGCTCAAAGGCAGCGTCAGGGGAATGAAGATCGGGGTGCTGCGCCACTACTGGGAAGAGGATCTGCCCGCGCACGAGGATCTGCGCAGCGCGATGGAGGAAGCGATCCGCGTCTTCCGCGGCCTCGGCGCCAAGGTGGAAGACTGTCGCACGCGCCCGATGATGGATTCGCTCGACGTCAAGATCGTGATCGCCGAGAGCGAGCTCTTCTCGATCCATCACAAGGATCTCGCGACGCGCCCTGAAGCCTTCGGCCGCGATTTCCTCGGTCGCGCGCTCCCAGCTTGCGTCTTCCAGGCGGCCGATTACGTGGCCGCCTCGCGCGAGCACCGGCGTATCATCCACGAGAACCGCGGCCTCTATGAAAAGTACGACGTGCTGTTGACCGCCGGCTTCGGTCCCGCGCCTCGGCTCGACGCCTACCGGACGGTCAACTTCTGGCAGCGCTCCAACGTCTTCACGCCGTCGAACGTCACCGCCGGCCCGGCGCTCGAACTCTGCAACGGCTTTTCAAGAAACGATCTGCCGCTCGGCATGCAGGTGATCGGGCGGCCCTTCGACGACGCGACGGTGCTGCGCGTGGGACACGCCTACGAGCAGGCGACGGCATGGCGGGCGCGCCGCCCGCGTCTCGTTCACGACACGCCGCAACCCGCGCTCAATACGAAGAGCAACGAGCCGGATGCGAGCCAGGTGGATGCGAAGACGCGGGCGCTCGTGCTCGACATGGCGGCGCGTGCGGGGCTCAAGCTCGACGAGCACCGGCAGGCGATCCTGCTGGAGACGGCACCATACGCGCTCGCGATGGCCGAGCGCGTGCGCCGCGACCGCGACCGCTTCGAGGAGCCGGCGCTCGTCTTCCGCTTCCCGAATCAGGCTTGAGCGGCTTTTCATCGGGTCGGTCCCTTGTAATAGAATGGGCTGCGGGTAGCCCCGACCGTTCCGCGCAAATAAGATACAAGCAGCACTCACTCAATGGAGGAGCATCACATGACGCGTCCGTTCCGCTCCGCGCCGACAATGTTCGCGGCGATGTTGCTCGCCGCAGCGCTCGTTTCAGCGGGCGATGTGCGATCCCAGCCGAAACAGAAGGTGCTCAAGTTCATCCCGCAGGCCGATCTGCGCATCCTCGACCCGATCTCGACGACGGCGTACATCACGCGCAACCACGGCTACATGATCTATGACACGCTGTTTGCGATCGACGCCAAGTTCCAGGTGAGGCCGCAGATGGTGGAGAAGTACGAGATCAGCAAGGACGGGCTCACCTACACCTTCACGCTGCGCGACGGCCTCAAGTTCCACGACGGGCAGCCGGTGCGCTCGGCGGACTGTATCGCCTCGATCGAGCGCTGGGCGAAGCGCGACGCGCTCGGGCAGAAGCTCGCCGAGGCGACAGCGTCGTGGACGGCCGTGAACGACAAGACCTTCACGCTCAAGCTCAAGAAGCCGTTTCCGCTGACGCTCGAGGCGCTCGGCAAGCCGTCCTCCAACGTGCCGTTCATCATGCCGGAGCGCATCGCGAAGACGGACGCCTTCCAGAACATCACCGAGACCATCGGCTCGGGCCCCTTCAAGTTCGTGAAGGAAGAATGGGTGCCGGGGAACAAGGTGGTGTACGTGAAGAACACCGACTACGTGCCGCGCAAGGAGCCGCCGTCCTGGGCTTCGGGCGGAAAAGTGGTGAAGGTCGATCGCGTCGAGTGGATCTACATTCCCGATTCCGCGACGGCAGCGGCGGCGTTGAACGCGGGTGAAGCGGACTGGTGGGAGCAGTTGCCGCCCGACCTCATTCCGGTGCTGCGCCGGAACAAGGACATCCGCGTCGAGAACATCGATCCGCTGGGTTCGATGGGCATGATCCGTTTCAACTTCCTGCACCCGCCGTTCAACAACCAGAAAATGCGCCAGGCGCTGCTCTACGTCGTCAATCAGCAGGACTACGTGCTCGGCATCGCCGGCGATCCCAAGAACGGCAAGCCGTGCTATTCGTATTTCACGTGCGGCACGCCGCTCGCGACCGAGGCGGGCGCCGAGCCGTTGAAAGGCAAGCGCGACTTCGAAAAAGCGCGGCAGCTCATCAAGGAGGCAGGCTACAAGGGCGAGCGCATCGTCATCATCGATGCGACCGACCAGCCCATCGTGCACTCGCAGTCGCTGCTCACGCTCGCGATCCTGAAGAAGCTCGGGCTCAACGCCGAAGTGCAGGCGGGCGACTGGGGCACGCTCATCACCCGCCGCGCGGTGAAGGAGCCGCTCGAGAAGGGCGGCTGGTCGATCTTCCACACCTGGCTCGTCGGCCCGGACATGGTGAATCCGGCGGTCAACTTCCCGCTGCGCGGCACGGGCGAGAAAGCGTGGTTCGGCTGGCCCACCGATCCGAAGATGGAGGAGCTGCGCGAAGCGTGGTTCAACGCCTCCGACCCGGCGGCCTCGAAGAAGGCGGCGGAGGCGGTGCAGCGGCACGCCTTCGAATTCGTGCCGATCATTCCGACCGGCCAGTTCATCCTGCCGACCGCGTACCGCTCCAACATTTCGGGCGTCATCATCGCGCCGATCAACCTGTTGTGGAACGTGGAGAAGAAGTAGCCGGTTAAGCGGCAGCGTTATCGGTGTTCGCGTATGTAATCCGACGGCTCGTCGCGACCACCGTCGTCATGGCGGTGGTCGCGTTCGTCGTCTTCCTGCTGCTCTATCTCACGCCCGGCGACCCGGCGGCCATCCTCGCCGGGGACGCCGCGACGAGCGAGGACATCCGGCGCATCCGTGAGAAGCTCGGGCTGGACGAGCCGTTCTTCGTGCGCTTCGGCGGATGGGTGTGGTCGCTGCTGCACGGCGACCTCGGCACCTCGATCTTCACCAATCTTCCCGTCACGCACCTGATCGCGCAGCGCATCGAGCCCACGCTCGCGCTGACGACCTGCACGCTCATCGTCGCGGTCATGGTCGCGGTGCCGCTCGGCGTGATCGCGGCGGCGCGCGCCGGAACCTGGGTCGATCGCACCGTGATGGCGTTTTCGGTGCTGGGGTTCTCGCTGCCGGTGTTCGTGCTCGCCTACATCCTGATCCTCGTCTTTTCGATCGAGCTCGACTGGCTGCCGGTGCAGGGCTATCGCAGCATCCAGGACGGGTTCTGGGAGTGGCTGCGGCACCTCATCCTCCCGAGCATTGCGCTCGGCACGGTGTACATCGCGCTCATCGCGCGCATCACGCGCGCCAGCATGCTCGACGTGCTCGCCCAGGACTACATCCGCACCGCGCAGGCGAAGGGGCTCGGCCCGCGCGGCGTCCTCGTCGGGCACGCGCTCAAGAACGCCGCGGTGCCGATCATGACCATCATCGGCATCGGCATCGCGCTCCTGATCGGCGGCGCGATCGTGACGGAGACGGTGTTCGCCATTCCCGGCATCGGCCGGCTCACGGTGGATGCGATCCTGCGCCGCGACTACCCGATCATCCAGGGTGTGATCCTGATCTTTTCCGCGGCCTACGTGCTGATCAACCTCGCGGTGGACCTCTCCTACATGCTGTTCGACCCGCGGATCCGCTACTGACATGAGCGCCGTCGTCCTCGAAGCGCCGAAGTCCGTTTCGCCGACGTGGCAGCGCTTCCGCGAGGCGTTTCGCCGCCATCCGACGGCGATCGTCGGCGGCGCGGTGCTGGTCGTGATGATTTTCATCGCGCTTTTCGCCCCGTGGCTCGGCACGGCCGATCCCCAGGCGGTGGCGCCGGTGAAGCGCCTGCGCCAGCCTTCCGCGGAATTCTGGTTCGGCACCGACATGCTGGGGCGCGACGTCTACAGCCGCGTCGTATACGGCACGCGCGTCTCGCTCACGGTCGGCCTCGCGGTGGCCTTCCTGAGCACGCTGATCGGGCTCACCATCGGGCTCGTCACGGGATTCGTGCGCTGGCTCGACGCGATCGTGATGCGGATCATGGACGGCCTCATGTCGATACCGCCGGTGCTGCTCGCGATCGCCTTGATGGCGCTCACCCGCGCCAGCATCGAGAACGTGATCGCGGCGATTACGCTCGCGGAAGTGCCGCGCGTCGTGCGGCTCGTGAGGAGCCTCGTGCTGTCGCTCCGCGAGGAGCCCTATGTCGAAGCCGCCATCGCCGCCGGCACGAGCCTGCCGCGCCTGCTCGTGCGCCATATCCTGCCGAACACCGTCGCGCCGCTGCTGGTGCAGGCGACCTACGTCTGTGCCTCCGCCATGATCACCGAGGCGATCCTGTCCTTCATCGGCGCCGGCACGCCGCCCAACATCCCGAGCTGGGGCAACATCATGGCGGAAGCCCGCAGCCTCTTCCAGATCGCGGGCTACCTCATCCTCTTTCCGGGCATCTGCCTCTCGCTCACCGTGCTCGCGGTGAACCTGCTCGGCGACGGCATGCGCGACGCGCTCGACCCGCGGCTCGCGCGGCGCATGTAGGAAAAGCCATGCCAGCCGCAAACGGACCGCTGCTCGACGTGCAGAACCTGAGGACGCACTTCTACACGCGTGACGGCATCGTGCGCGCGGTGGACGGCGTGTCGTTCTCCGTCGATCCCGGCGAGACGCTCGCCATCGTCGGCGAATCGGGTTGCGGCAAGAGCGTCACTTCGCTTTCGATCCTGCGCCTGATCGCCTCTCCGCCCGGGCGCATCGTCGAGGGCAGCATCCGCTTCGAGGGGCGGGAGCTCCTCGCGCTCTCCGAGGCGGAGATGCGCGACGTGCGCGGCAACCGCATCTCGATGGTGTTCCAGGAGCCGATGACTTCGCTCAATCCGGTGCTCACCATCGGCCACCAGATCGCGGAGACGCTCACGCTGCACCGCGGGCTCTCGCGGCGGGACGCGCTCGCACGCGCGGTGGACATGCTGCGGCTCGTGAACATCCCCGAGCCCGAGCGCCGCGTCGCGCAGTATCCGCACCAGCTCTCCGGCGGCATGCGCCAGCGGGTCATGATCGCCATGGCGCTCGCGTGCGACCCGCGGCTGCTGATCGCGGATGAGCCCACCACCGCGCTCGACGTGACGATCCAGGCGCAGATCCTCGATCTCATGCGCAGGCTCAAGGAGAAGACCGGCGCTGCGATCGTGCTCATCACCCACGATCTCGGCGTGGTCGCCGAGATGGCGCAGCGCGTGGTGGTGATGTACGCCGGACGCAAGGTCGAAGAGGCGCCGGTCGAGGCGCTGTTCGAAAAGCCGCGCCATCCCTATACGCGCGGACTGCTCAATTCCATCCCGCGGCTGGGAGAGGCGGAAGTGAAGGAGCGCAAGCGCCTCGCCGAGATTCCGGGCGTCGTGCCCTCGCTCCGCGAAGCGATCCCCGGATGCATCTTCGCGCCACGCTGCACCTATGCGACCGAGCGCTGCCGTCACGAGTATCCGCCGCTCGAGCACAAGGCGGACGGGCACGCCGTGGCGTGCTGGGAATCGGACCGCATCGTCGGACAGGCCGCATGACCGCAGCGTCGAGCCCATCGGCCGCGCGCAGGCAGCCGGAAACGCTGCTCGAAGTGGCGCACCTCACCAAGCATTACCCGGTGCGCAAGGGCGTCTTCTCCAAGGTTAGCGGGCAGGTGCACGCGGTGGACGACGTGAGCTTCTCCATCGCCGAAGGCGAGACGCTGGGACTGGTGGGTGAAAGCGGCTGCGGCAAGTCCACGACCGGCAAGGCGATCCTCAAGCTGATCGAGCCGACCTCGGGGGAGATCGTCTGGCGCAGGCAACGCATCGAGCGCCTCAGCAACCGCGAAATGCGCCCGTACCGGCGCGAGCTGCAGGCGGTGTTCCAGGATCCGTATTCCTCGCTCAACCCGCGCATGCGCGCAGCCGACATCGTCGCCGAGCCGGTGCGCAATTTCGAATCGACCTTGCCCGGCGAGCTGCGCGATCGCGTCGCCTCGCTGTTCGAGAAGGTGGGGCTGCGTCCCGACCAGATGGTGAAGTACCCCTACGAGTTTTCCGGCGGACAGCGCCAGCGGCTCGGCATCGCGCGGGCGCTCGCGCCGCGGCCGCGGCTCATCGTGTGCGACGAGCCGGTGTCCGCGCTCGACGTGTCGGTGCAGGCGCAGGTCATCAACCTCCTCATGGGCCTGCAGGACGAGCTCGGGCTGTCCTATCTCTTCGTCGCGCACGATCTCGCGGTCGTAGAGCACATCAGCCACCGCGTGGCGGTGATGTATCTCGGCAAGATCGTGGAGCTCACCGACAAGCGCACGCTCTTCACACGCCCGCTTCATCCCTACACCGAGGCACTGCTCTCCGCGGTGCCGGTTCCCGATCCGAAGGCGCGCAAGCGGCGCGTGATCCTCGCCGGTGATGTGCCGAGCCCCATCCAGCCGCCGTCCGGTTGCCGATTCCATACGCGCTGTCCGTACGCCGAGGCGCGCTGCCGCAGCGAGGAGCCGGCGATGCGCGAGGTCCGGCCGGGACACTTTGTCGCCTGCCACCTGCGTACGGCAGAATACGCGCCCTGAACACGAACCGAAGAAAAACCACTCCAGGAGTTGGAAATTGAGCGCTACCCGACTGCCCGTCTGGGCAAACGAGAAGGAAGGACGTTTCTTTACGCGCCTCGAAGTGACCACGATGCTGAACGGCGCGATGCTCGCGATCCCGCTCCACGTCGTGACCGGGCGCCATCCCGGCCCCGTGTTCGGCATCGTCACCAACACCCACGGCGACGAATTCCTGCCGACCATCGCCATCCGCCGCTACATCAACGCGCTCGATACGGCGAGCCTGCGCGGACGGCTCGTCATCGTGTCGGTGGCGAATCCCATGGCGACGGCGAACTTCGGGCGGCAAACGCCGGAGCAGCACGGCCGCACCGATCTCCACGAGGTGTATCCCGGCAACGCGCGCGGCAACACGACGCAGATGATCGCCGCCACGATCACCGAGCACGTGCTGAGTCACGTCGAGGCCGCGATCGATTTCCACTCCGGAGGCAGCGGCGGGCGGCTGCAGGCGCGCGTCGATTACAACGCGAAGACGCCGGAGGATCTCAAGCGGAAGAACCTCGCGCTCGCGCGTGCGTTCGGCGCGCCGTTCGTGCACGAGAACGAGTTCGCAGGCGCGGCGTCGCATTACCTCAACGGCCGCGGCATCCCCGCGGTCAATCCGGAAGTGGGCGGCTCGTATCTGGGTCCCGGGCATACGCGCCACTACATCGAGACCATGATGAACGGGCTTGCCGGCATGATGCGGCACCTCGGGATGATCGAAGGCGAGGCAACGCCGCCGCGACAGATCCACTTCGATCTCAAGGCGCGGCGGGAAATCCGCCCCCGGCACAGCGGCTATCTCGTCTCGCATTACCAGCAGCCGGGCGATCTGGGGCAACTCATCCAGGGCGGCACGGTACTGGGCGAAGTGATCGACCTCTACAGCTACGAAGTGCTGGAGACGCTCACCGCGCCGTTCGACGGGTATCTCTTCTTCTCGCGCTATTCCGGCGCCGTGGGCGCCGGCACGCAGGCTTTCGCGCTCGCGGAAGGCGCAGCCTCGAAGTGGCTCGACTAGCGTTGGCAGCGCGTTGAAAGTTGAACCGTCACACCGGCGAAGGCCGGTGTCCAGGTAACGGGCGTCAACCCGATCAACGACTCACTGGATGCCGGCCCCGGCTTGAAACATGCCGGGGCATGCCTTCGTCGGCGTGACGAAGAACCGATCATGGGACCAATCTTCAACAGACTGCTGGACGCGCGGGGCGCGGGCCATGCTCATCGTGGTCGGCAGGCTTCAGATCGCGGACTTTTGCGCACGCGGAGCGATGTAGCCTTCGCGCTCGAGCATCGGGTAGATGCCGCCCGCTTTGAGGAGCGCGAGAAGCCTGGGTGGAAGGCCGATCGCCGCAAGCGTCTTCCCCGTCGTCACGTTGCGCACGGTACACGCGTCGAAATCGATTTCGGCGACGTCACCCTCGGAGAAGGCGTCGAAGACGCCGCGGCATTCCATCGCGGGGAAGGCGAAATTGACGCAGTTGCGGAAGAAAAGCCCGTTGATCGAGTGCGCGACGAGGCAGCCCAGGCCCAGGTTCCTCAGCGAGCGCGCGGCGGGCCGGCTCGAGCCCATGCCGAAGTTCTTTCCGCCCACCAGGATGTCGCCGGGCTGCACGAGATCGACCCACCCCGGCCGGTTCGCGCGGAAGACGTAGCGCCTGCTCTTCCGGCGTCAGGTAAAACGCCTGGATCGGCAGGATGAGATCGGTGTTGATGTTGTCGCCGAACTTCCACACCCGTGCCGTGAACTTCATCTGCGCTCGCTTTCTCGCATCGCTCTAATTCAGGAACTCGCGCGGGTCGGTGATGACGCCGCGGATCGCGGAGGCTGCTACGGTGGCGGGCGAGCCCATGAAAATACGCGCGCTCGGGTCGCCCATGCGGCCCTTGAAGTTGCGCGTCGTCGCCGTGATGCACGTCTCGTCGGGCCCGAGCACGCCCATGTGCCCGCCGCCGCACGCCCCGCACGTGGCGGGCGTCACCACCGCGCCCGCATCGACGAGCGTGCCGAGGATGCCGCGGCGCGCCGCTTCGCGATACACGTTCTGCGAGGCCGGCGTCACGATGAAACGCACCTTGGGTGAGACGCGCCGCCCTTCGAGCACGGACGCGACGAGCTCCAGATCGTCGAGCGTGCCGTTGGCGCACGAGCCGACGAATGCCTGGTCGATCGGTGTGCCTGCCGCGGCAGCGACCGGCTGCGAATTTTCGATCACGCTGTCCGGGAAGGCGACGAGCGGCTCGAGCGCCGAGAGGTTCACGTGCCGAATTGCCGCATAGCGCGCGTCGGGATCGGGATAGAACGCTTCGAACGGCGCGGGATTGCGCGCGCGCACCCATTCGAGCATGACTTCATCAGGCTCGAAGGTGGCGAATTCCGCCGAAAGCTCCGCCGACATCGTGGTGAGCGTCTTGCGCGCGTTGATGCTCAAGTGCGCACCGCCCGGGCCGCCGTACTCGACGTTCATCGTCGCGTGGTCGCCGTGCCGGCCCGCGATCTGCAGAAAGGCGTCCTTCATGGTGACGGCGCGCGGGAGCCGGCCTTCCAGCTCGTAGCGCACCGTCTCGCCCACGCGAAACCACGTCTCGCCCTTGGTCGCGGCGAGCATCACGTCCGGCGCGCCGACGCCGCGCGCGATGCAGTTGAATACACCGGCGGTGCAGGTGTGCGAATCGCTGCAGAGGAGTACCGTCCCCGGCAATGCGTAACCGTGGTCGGCGACGAGCTGATGGCTGATGCCCTGGTTGTACCCGAGATCGTGGAAGCGCGGGATGCCGAACTTCGCGACGAACTCGCGCGCCGTGCGATGAGCCGCCGCGCTCGCTTGCGTCGCCGCCGGCACGCGGTGGTCGAGCACGACGATCACGCGCTTGGGATCCCTGAGCTTCAGGATGTCGCGCCACTGGCTCGGCATGAAGTTGTTATCGAAGAGAATCACGGTATCGACTTCGACCGTGACGAGGTCGCCGGGCCGAACGGTCGCCTGGCCGCTCTTCTTCGCCAGGATCTTCTCGGCGATGGTCATCCCCATCATGCCCGCTCCCATGCCAACTCGTCACTCCGGCGAAAGCCGGAGTCCAGGAAAGAGACGGACACGGTTTCGGATTTCATCTGGATACCGGCCCAGGCTTGAAACATGCCAGGGCATGCTTTCGCCGGTATGACGATTATTGTGGTTCGATACGCCACAACGGTCATGAGGCGAACTGCCGTTCGAGCGCTTCGAGGTCGTCGAGGCCCATCAGCTCGTTGAGCTCGCCGAACGAGACGAGGAGATCGGGACGATCGACGACGCTGCCCTTCTCCATCACTTCTTCCCTGAAGACCTGCATCGCGTTCATCATGCCCTTCAATGCGGCGGTGGAGAGGAGCCGCGGATAGCTCACCTGCGCCACCCCCATCTCCTCGAGCTGGCGCGGCGAAAGGAGCGGCGTCGTAGGGCGCGAGCGGATGCCGAGCCCCATGTTGACCGAGAGCGGCTTGGGGACGCTGCGCGCGACGCGCTCGATGTCCTTCGCGGACAGCAGCGCATCGGCGAAGAGGCAATCGGCGCCGGCCTCGGCATACATGTTGAGGCGGCGGATCGCCTCCTCGATCCCGAGCGGGCCGGCGGCGTCGGTGCGCGCCTTGATGACGAAATCGGGATCGCGGCGCGCCGCAACGGCGGCCTTGATCTTCTGCACCATTTCCTCCGCGGGTATCACCGCCTTCCCCGCCATGTGCCCGCAGCGCTTGGGCCACACCTGATCCTCGATCATGATCGCCGCGAGCCCGGCGTCCTCGAAGCCGCGCACGGTGAAGTAGACGTTGAGCGCGTTGCCGTATCCGGTGTCAGCATCGCCCTGCAGCAGCAGATCGCTGAAGGCCGCGATCCTGCGGCACGCTTCCACGTTTTCGCCGTAACCCATCACGCCGCGATCCGCCCAGCCGATCTTGCTCTCCGATACGCCCGCGCCCGAGATGCTGGCCGTCCTGAAGCCGAACTTCTGCACGAGCCGCGCGCTGTAGCCGTCGTAGACGCCAGGCGTCACCAGAATCTTCGGCGCGTGAATGAGATCCTTGAGCTGCTTGCCCTTGCTGATCATCGAACCTGTCCTCTGCTGTGTCGTCATCTCACGCCGCGCCGTCGGGCTTCAAGCCGAGCGTGCGGATCACCTTCGTCCATTTTTCCGATTCGCGGCGCAGATGCTCGCGAAACGCATCGGGTGTCCCGCCTGCCACTTCGCCACCCAAACCCGCAAGTCGCTTGCGCAGATCGTCCGTCTGCAGGGCCTTTGCGATCTCGGCGTTGAGCCGGCGCACGATTTCCACCGGGACCGCAGCCGGTGCGAGCAGTCCGAACCAGCCGCTCGCCTCGTACCCCGGCACGCCGGCTTCGGCGACGGTCGGCATGTCCGGCAGGAGCGAGGAGCGCTTCGCGCCGGTCACCGCGAGCGGACGCATCTTTCCGGCAGCGACGTGCGGCATGAGCGTGTTGAGATCGCCCGACAGCATCTGCACGCGCCCGCTCACGAGATCGGTCGCCGCCGGCGCGACGCCCTTGTACGGCACGTGCACGATATCGACGCGCGCCATCGCCTTGAAGAGCTCGGTGGCGAGATGTGTCGAGGAGCCGCTTCCCGGAGAGGCGTAATTGAGCTCGCCGGGCCGGGACTTCGCGAGCCCGACGAGTTCCTTCACCGAGCGCACAGGGAGTGAGGGATGCACCACCACGAGAAACGGCATGGTGGTGATGAGCGCGATCGGCGCGAAATCGCGGAGCGGTTCGTAGGCGAGCTTGGGATTGAGCGCGGGGTTGAGCGTCACGGGACCGCTGCTGCCCAATAGCAGCGTGTAGCCGTCGGGCGCGCTTTTCCCGACAAGCTCCGCGCCAATTGCGCCCGCGGCGCCCGCGCGATTCTCCACGATGAAGTTTTGCCCGAGGCTTTCAGTCAGCTTGGCGCCGACCGTGCGCGCGACGATATCGGTCCCGCCGCCGGGCGCGAAGGGCACGACGATCCGCACCGCCTTCGCCGGGTACGACTGGGCGAGCGCAGTTCCGGCACAGAGCAGCGCGAGCGCCGCGGCGCAGAATTTCATCATGTTGCGCATTAAATACCAAAAGGATTTGATTTGCATCACTACGGAGTCTCATCCACCGTGATAGCAACCCATCACGTCGGAAGAAGCGCCATGACCTTGGCTCGACCGAATGCAGCACGCGATTCAATGGGTATCCGCCCGGCGCCGCGTACGCATCGACTGATTCTCGCTACACTACAGATTCACACGGTTTTGGCTGCAGGTGACTGCTATGGCAAGAGACCCCTTCCAAAGACGCCTGCTGATTCGTTCCCGTCTGGCCGAGGGTTATGAGCTGTCCGAGGCCGGCCTGAAGGACCTGCAGCATGTGATGACAGACCTGTTTCCGCGAGCGGCCTATGCCGACCTCACCGCTGACGCCGTGAGCGTGGACGTACTGGTCCGCAAGGACTTTACCAGCGAGAAGGATGCTTTCAGCGCCTCATTCAGGAGGGCCGATGGGACGGTCATCAGGACTCGGGAATATTTCCAGGACATGCTGAGCCGCAAATCTTGCCCCGACTACAAATCCGTCTACGACGGCAAGAGAGACGGATTCGATCATCGCCTCGTGTTCTACTCGACGGAGTCCATGCCAGGAAAGGCGGGATCGATATAGGCGGCATGGAGTATCGCCTCCATGCCGCGCTCGATCTCCCGGTCTGCGGCGGTGAGGTCGGCTACCGCGACCCCGTTCGACTGATCGCCTCCCACAGCCTGGCCGGAGTGAGCGGCATCTCGAGACTCTTCACCCCAAGCGGCCGCAGCGCGTCGAGCACCGCGCCCACCAGCACCGGGATCGAGGCCGTGCAGCCGGATTCGCCGACACCCTTCACCCCGAGCGGGCTCACCTCGCTCGGCGTCGGGTGCTCCGCGCAGCGCAGCTCCGGGATCAGGCCCGCGCGTGGCATGTAGTAGTCCATGAAACTCCCCGTCAGCGGCTGCCCCGTCTGCGGGTCGTAGATCATCTTCTCGCCGAATACCTGCCCCGCGCCCTGGGCCACGCCGCCGTGGAGCTGCCCCTCGACGATCGCGTGGTTGATGACGGTGCCGATGTCGTCCACCGCGCAGTAGGACACGATTTCCGTCACACCGGTGTCGGGATCGACCTCGACCTCGGCGATATGGCAGCCGTTCGGCCACGTGTGCCCAAACTTGCCGTCCGCCTTGAAGATCAGGGTCCCCGCCTTCGCAAGATCCGCAAGCTTCACGACGCGATCGGACGCGCGGGTGGTGAATTCGCCGCGTCCGTAGGCGACCTGCGATGGCTCGACGCCGAGCTCGAGTGCGGCGAGGGCCTTCCCTTCGTCGATCAGCTTGAGCGCCGCCAGATGACAGACACTGCCGGCACCAACCGTGCTGCGCGATCCGCCGGTGCCATTGCCCTTCAGCTTGGTGCCGGGCGCGCATTCCACGATCTTCACCTGCTCGGGCGCGATCTCCAGCGCTGTTGCGACGATCTGCGCGTAGGTCGTCTCGTGGCTCTGGCCCTGCGACTTGGCGACCGTGAACGCGGTGACCGTGCCGTCCGCGTCGAGCTGTATCTCGACCTCGTCCACGGGCGCCGTGCCGAGTCCGGTGTTCTCGATGACGGTCGAGATGCCGATGCCCCTCAACTTCCCTGCCGCCTTCGATTTCGCGCGGCGGTCCGCGAAGCCCTTCCAGTCGGCGAGCTTCAGCGCCTTTTCCAGCATGCCGGGCAGGTCGGCTTTCTCGTAGACGCCGCCGTAGACGCCGGCGGTCGGCGACGAATACGGGAACGCGGACGGCGGAATGAAGTTGCGACGCCGCAGCTCGGCCGGGTCCATGCCGATCTCCACCGCGGCCTGGTTGACGAGGCTCTCTACGGCGTATGCGACGTCCGGACGGCCGGCCCCGCGGTAGGAGGCGAGCGGCGTCGTGTTGGTGAGCGGAATGCGGTAGGTCGCGTAGAGCGCCGGTATCAGATAGACGCCGGTCATGCAGTTGGTGGTGTTGCGCACGTGCCCCTGTGCGCCGGGCGAGAGATACGCGCCCAGATCGACGATCCAGTCAATGCGCATCGCCAGGAACTTCCCGTCGCGGTCGAGTGCGAGCTGCCCGTGGGCGATCATGTTGCGGCCGTGCGCGTCGCTCAGGAAGCCCTCGCTGCGTTTGCAGACCCACTTGACGGGCGCGCCCAGCGATCTTGCGGCGATCATGAGCGCGATGTATTCCGGGTAGGCGCCCGAGCGCTGGCCGAAGCCGCCGCCCACGTCGCGCACCTCGATGACGAGCTTGTCCTGCGGAACCTTCGTGTAGCTCGAGATCTGGTTGCGCAGCGTGGTGACGCCCTGCATCGGGCAGTGGATGCGATAGCTTTCCGTCGCCGCGTCGTAGGCGACCAGGCATGCCCGCGGCTCCATGGGATTCGGGGCGACGCGCGTCGACACGATCTTCGCGCGCGTCACGTGCGCGGCAGCGGCAAAGGCCGCCTCGACCGCCTGCCGGTCGCCGATCTCGGCTTCCCACGCGAGATTGCCCGGAATCTCGTCGGCGAGCAGCGGCGCGCCCTCGGCGAGCGCGGCTTCCGGATCGGTGACGCATTTCAGCTCGCGGTATTCGACCTCCACCAGCTCGGCAGCGTCCTCCGCGGCGCCGGCGCTGTCGGCAACGACGAGCGCGACGGCCTCTCCGACGAAACGGACCCGCCTGTGCGCGAGCACCGGGCGCTCCGGCGAGCGCGCCTTCATGCCGTTCTTGCCGACGAAGCCCATGGTGTGCGGGGCCTTGACGTAGCCGGCACGAACCGCGTCCTCGCCGGTGAAAACGGCCTTTACGCCGGGGAAGGAGACGGCCTTTTTCGTGTCGACCGAGACGATCTCCGCGTGCGCCCGGTCGCTGCGCACAAACGCGGCGTGAAGCTGCCCGGGCAGATTCCAGTCGGCGGCGTACCTCCCGGCGCCCGTGATGAGCCGCAGGTCCTCTACGCGGCGGCCATCGTGATGGTGATGGGGTTCGTTGCTCATGGCTGGTCCCGTTCCCGGTCGTTTTTCTGATTCCCGGCAGTCATAGCCACTTGTGCTAAGGATCGATTGCGGACGATAGGACAGCGCCTCGGCACCGCGCTCCCGCGTGAAATTCTATCGACCCTGATTCACCATGGGAACCCGCGGAGCGAAGCACATTCAGCGGCGCGCTGATCTCGGCGATCCGGGAGTTTCCTTGCAGATGGCGGCTACACCCGCCCGTCCACCAACACGTCCAACAGCACCGGGCCGTCGTGCGTGAGCGCGCGCGTCATGGCCGGCTCGAATTCCTCGGGCCGGGTGATGCGCTCGGCGCTCACCCCCATCGACCGCGCCATAGCAGCGTAGTCGATTTCCGGGCTCTCGATCTCGAAACCGTTGAAATTCCGGCTGCCGTGGTAAGCGAGCATCCGCTGCTTGATGATGCGATAGCCGCCGTTGTTGCAGATGACATAGGTGATCGGGAGCTTCAGGTTCGCCGCGGTCCACAATGCCTGGTACGAATACATGGCGCTGCCGTCGCCCACCATGGTGACCACGCGCCGGCCGGGCTGTGCGAGCAAAATCCCGATCGAGGCCGGGATGCTAAATCCGATGCCGCCGCTGGCAAGCCCGTGATAGGCATAGCGGTCGCGATAGGGGAAGAGATCGACGACATAGCGGCCGGTAGTGAGGCTTTCGGAGACCAGAATCGCGTCGCGCGGCAGCGCATCGATCATTCTGAGTGTCATCCAGTCCGGGTTGGTGGTCGAAGCCGTGCCCTCCGCAACCGGTCCCGCCGCCTCGATCTTCGCGACCAGCGCCGCACGCTTCGATGACCAATTCTTCTCGACAATCGCGCGCTTTCCCGCTTCCGCCCGCTTCTTCAAGCCCGCGCCGCCCCTGGCCTCGAGCACCGGTATCAGCGCGTTCAACGTCTCGCGCGGATCCGCCCTCACCGCCATCTTCGGCGCATAGTTCTTGCCCATCTCGCGGTCATCGAGCCCGATCTGCACGTGCGCGAGCGTCGGCGGCATCGGGTCGGCGGGCTCGTAGACCGCCATGCGCAGCACATCGGAGCCGAGGACGATCATGAGATCGTAGGCTTCGAGCGTCTGCCGCACCAACTGCTGCCGCCGCGGCAGAGTGCCCATGTAACAGGCGTGCTCGGAGAGGAAGTGCGCGCCGTACGAGCTCGACGACTGATAGGCCGGCGCGCCCAATACATCCGCGAGCCGCGCGGCCTCCGCGAGCGCATCGGAGCGCACCAGCTCATCGCCGCACACCAGCACCGGCCGCTCGGCAGCGAGGATGAGATCCGCGAGGTCGGCGACCACATCAGAAGCCGGAACGGTCCGTGTGAGAACGCGCGTCGACTCGCCGAGCTCGATCTCGTCCTCTTCGTTGAGGATGTCGCCGGGCAGCGAGATGAATACCGGGCCCGTGGGCGGCGTGGTCGCGATCTTGGCGGCGCGGCGGATGATGCGCGGCAGATCCTGCAAGCGGGTGACCTCGACCGCCCACTTCACCAGGGGCTCGGCCATCCGCACGAGCGGGCCGTAGAGGTTGGGCTGCATGAGTCCGAAACCCTGCTCCTGCTGGCCCGCAGTCAGAATCATCGGCGTCGAGGTGAAGGCCGCGTTGAAGAGCGACCCCATGGCGTTGCCGAGGCCCGGCGCCACGTGCACGTTGCACGCGACGAGCTTTCCCGAAGCACGCGAGTAGCCGTCCGCCATCGCGACGACGATGGATTCCTGCAATCCCAGCACGAACTTCATCTCCGGATGATCGGCAAGGGCGTGCATGATCGGCAATTCCGTCGTGCCGGGATTGCCGAAGAGATGCGTGATGCCCTCGTCCTTCATGAGAGTAATGAAGGCGGAGCGTCCGGTAATGCGTGTGGCCATGCGGCTCTCCTGCGGCAACCGTTTTTTTCTCCCGCATCAAGGCGGAGAGACCCAGTCAGACAGTATTGTTCGCACTTCGACTGCGCGCTCACGCGCTGCGCTCAGTGCGAACGGAGTATTTCAATGGCCTGTCAGGGCGCAGCGTCACCACGCGACCGAGCCGCCATCGACCGGGATGATGGCGCCGGTGATGAAATTGGCGGCGTCGGATGCGAGCAGCACGGCGATGCCCTTGAGATCGTCGGCGCCGCCGGTGCGATGGAGCGGGATGCCGCGCAGTATCGGCTCGCTGTTCTTCTCGAAGAGCTTCTGGTTGAGCGGCGTCACGAAGAAGCCGGGGCAGATGCAGTTCACCCGGATGTTGTGCTGCGCCCACTTCACGGCGAGGTCGCGCGTGAAGTTGACGAGCGCGCCCTTGCTGGTGCTGTAAACGATGGAGTTGTAAGCCCTCGGGTCGCGACCGACGAGGCCGGCGATCGAGGCGATGTTGATGATGCTGCCGCGGTGCGCCTTGATCATCTCGCGGCCGAAGATCTGCGAGCAGATGAACGGCGCGGTCGCATTGAGGTCCATGATCTGCTGCCAGCGCTCGAGCGGCATTTCTTCGGGCGGCGCGGCCCACGCGCGTCCGGCGTTGTTGATGAGGACATCGACGCGGCCGAATTTCTTGAGCACCGCCTCCTTCATCGCTTCCACTTGATCCGGCTTCGTCACGTCGCATCCGACCGCGAGCGCCTTGACGCCGATCTTCTCGATCTCGTGCGCGGCGGTTTCGCAGTTTTCGAGCTTGCGCGAGCAGATGACGACGTTCGAGCCGGCTTCCGCAAGGCCGGTCGCCATCTGCAAGCCGAGGCCGGTCGCCCCGCCGGTCACGATGCTCACGCGTCCCTCGAGATTCATCAGTTGCTTTACTGTAGCCACTGCCTTTCTCCCTAAAGTCCATTCGCCTCCGGCCCCAGGAGCCGCACAACCACCCCGTCACCTTCGGTGCCACCCCTCCTCATCGGAGGAGGGGATATACGCGTTGTTAGTCGTCCTTCAGGAGCTGGGCGGCGATGATGTTGCGCTGGATTTCGGACGTGCCTTCGTAGATGCGCACGATGCGCGCGTCGCGATAGACGGTCTCGATGCCGGTCTCGCGCATGTAGCCCATGCCGCCGTGGATCTGCACCGCGCAGTCCACGACCTTCGCCAGCGCCTCGGTGGAAAAGAGCTTCGCGCTGGACGCTTCCATCGTGCCGCGCTCGCCGCGCAGGATCGTATCGATTGCGCGCTCAGTGAGGAGCCGCGCCGCATCGCGCGCGACCGACATGTCGGCGAGCATCCACTGCAGGCCCTGGTATTCCGCGAGCTTGTGCCCGCCCTGCGTGCGGAGCTTCATGTACTCGACGCAGCGCTCGATCAGCTTGTCCATGATGCCCACACAACGCGCCGAGACCGTCACGCGGCCCGCAGTGAGCGTCTTCAGCGCCTGGATATAGCCCATGCCTTCCGCGCCGAGCAGATTCTCCGCCGGAACTTCGCAGTCGTTGAACGCGAGCGGGGCGGTGGTGCAGCCGTGCATGCCCATCTTGAGCTCGTTGCGCCCCACCGAGAAGCCGGGAAAATCGCGCTCCACGATGAATGCCGAGATGCCCCGGATGCCTTTCGAGCGGTCGGTGACCGCCATCACGGTGAAGACCTGCGCAATGCCGGCATTGGTGATGTAGATCTTCTCGCCGTTCAGGATGTAGCGGTCGCCCTTTCTTTCGGCGGTGGTGCGCAGGGCGGAAGGGTCGGATCCCGCCTGCGGCTCGGTCAGCGCGAAGCTTCCGATCCATTCGCCGCGCGCCATGCGCGGAAGAAACTTCACCTTCTGCGCGGCGTTCCCGACCGCGACGATGCCGGTGGTGCTGATGCCAGTGTGGTTGCCGATCACCGTGGCAAAGCCATAGTTGGTCTTGCCCATCTCCTCTTCGATCGCGCACTTGCCGGCGAGGTCGAGGCCGCTGCCGCCGTACTCCTCGGGGATGGTAAGTCCGAAGAGCCCCATGTCGCGGGCCTTCTGCATGAGATCCTCGGGGATGGTGTCGTTCTCCTCGATCCAGCGCGAGCGGGGATCGACTTCCTCGCGGATGAAGCGCCGCACCTCGTCGCACAAGAGCCTCACTTCCTGGGATAGCGGCATGGCGTTGTCCTCGATTCGAGGGAAACGATTCTACTTGAGGCGCGGCCGGATGAGCGCATCGGCGGCGACCACCCCGCGTCCCCTTTCGAGCACGATGAGCGGATTCACGTCGAGCTCGGCGAGCGAGTCTTCGAGGTCGAGCGCAAGCGCGGAGACCCGCACCAGCGCATCGGCGAGCGCGCCGATATCCGCCGCGGGCTTGCCCCGGAGGCCCTGGAGCACCGCGTATCCCCGCGTCTCGGCGATCATCTCGCGCGCGACCGAAGGCGAGACCGGCGCAAGCCGGAAAGCGACGTCCTTCAGCACCTCGGCGAAGATCCCGCCCAGCCCGAACATCACCGCGGGACCGAAGAGCGGGTCGTTGACGACGCCGACGATCGCTTCGACGCCCGCCTCCACCATCTCCTGCACCAGGACACCTTCGATGGCGGCGCCCGGCTTGTAGCTCCTGGCGTTGCGCAGCACCTCCTCGTACGCGCGCGCGAGCGCCGCGTCGTCGCCAATGCCGAGGCGCACCGCGCCCGCTTCGGTCTTGTGCGAGATGTCGGGCGACTGGACCTTGACAGCAACCGGGTAGCCGATGCGTTTCGCCGCGGCCACCGCCTCGGCCGGCGTCGTCGCCAATGCCTCGCGTGTGACGCGAATGCCATACTCCGTCAGCACGCGTTTCGCCTCGTGCTCGGCGATGTCGGCGCGCCGGCCGGCGAGCGTCGATCGTGCCGTCGCCGAATGGAGCACGAGCGGCGTCTCGGCGCGCTCGACTTCGAGCCGGCGCTTCGCTTCCGCGTACCACGAGAGCGCCGCCGCGGCACGTCCGCAGCGCACGGGCGACTTGTAGTGCGGGATGCGGGCGGCGTCGAGCTGCGCGTAGGCTTCCGGCGCGACTTCATCGCGCGCGCTCCACGCGAGGAGAATCGGCTTGTCGGTGCGGCCTGCCACCGCGACGATCTCGGCGGCGATGCGCGCCGCGATCTCGCCCTGGAGTGACGCGTTGATCATCGCGATGCAGTCGACGTTGGGGTCGTCCACGATCGCCTGCAGCGTGCGGTTGATCAGCGAGAGATCGTTGAAGATCGCCGCGGTGACATCGATCGGGTTGATGAGCGAGCCGAAGCTCGGGACGAACTCACGCAGCTTCGCGAGCGTTTCAGGCATAAGCGCAGCGAGCTCCATGCCGCGGGCGATGCACTCGTCCGTCATGAGAATGCCGGCCCCGCCGGAGATCGTGATGATGGCGAGCCGGGTGCCGCGCGGCAGCCGCCCACTCCGGAACGCCCGCCCGTAGTCGATCACGTCCTGGATGTCCTCGACCTGGAGGATGCCCGCCTGCCGGAACGCCGCGCGGTAGAGCGCCATCTCCCCACCCAGGTTGGCGGTGTGCGATGCGGCCGCGCGCTGCCCCTGCTCGGTGTTGCCGACCTTCCAGATGAGGACCGGCTTGCCCGCTTTGAGCGCCTTCCTGCCCACCGCGACGAGGCGGCGCGCGTCCTTGAGACCCTCGATGTAGGCGGCGATGATTACCGTCTGCGGATCGCGGATGAAGTATTCGATGAAGTCGAGCGTAGAGACCCCGATCTCGTTTCCCGTCGTGACCATCTGGCGGAACGCGAGCCCGCCGTCCTTCGACGAGAGGTTCATCACGGAGAAGCCGAACCCCCCGCTCTGCGAGACCATGCTCACCGTGCCCGGATCGTAGTCGGAGTTGAACACGGAGCCGAATCCCGCGTACACGCGATCCGCGATGTTGATCATGCCCTGGCAGTTCGGGCCGATGACGCCGATCGAGAATTCGCGCGCGATGGCGAGAAGCTCGCGCTGGAGCTCCACGCCCTTGCCGCCGGTTTCGGAAAAGCCGGAGCTGAAGATGATGACGTACGGCACGCCCTTCTCACCGCACTGCCTCAGCACGTCCGGGACGCGGGCTGCATTGACGAGGATGAGCGCGAGATCGGGCGTTTCCGGCAGGTCGGCGAGCCGCGCGTAGCACTTCTCCCCCACCACTTCTTCGTAGCGGGGATTGACCGGATAGAGCGCGCCCCGGTAGCCGTGCGACTTCAGGAACTTGAGCGGCTGCCCGCTGATGGTGTCGAGATCCTGCGACGCGCCGACGATGGCGATCGCGCGCGGATTGAAGAAGCGTTCGAGATCGGTGCGCATGTCCGTGAGAAGCGGCGCGGCCGCACGCGCAGCGTGCAGCGGAAAAGGCGACATGATATGCGCGTACCGCGCCCGCGCTCAACCGACCCGGAAGCTACGCGGCGGGCAGGATATAGTTCTTCTCGCGGAAGAGCTTGAGGCACGCATCGACCACGCGCGCGTCGTAGTGCGTGCCGCGGTTCATCACGATCTCGGAGAGCGCCGCATCGAGCGCGACGGCGGGGCGGTACGGCCGGTGCGACATCATCGCCTCGACCACGTCGGCGACCGTCAGGATGCGCGCCTCGAGCAGGATCTCCTCGCCCTTGAGTCCCTGCGGATAACCGGAGCCGTCGATCAGCTCGTGGTGCTGCAGCACGATGCGCGCGATGGGCCATGGAAAGTCGATGTTCTTGAGCACGTCGTGTCCCGCCTGGCAGTGCGTGCGCACCATGGCGACCTCCAGTGCCGAGAGGCGTGAAGGCTTGATCAGGATCTCGGCCGGGACGTGGATCGTTCCGATGTCGTGCACCACGCCGGCGAGATGCAGCCCGCGCACGCGCTCCTCCGCGAGGCCCAGCTCGCGCCCGATCGCGGCGGCGAGATCGGCCACGCGGCGCTCGTGGCCCGCGGTGTAGGGATCGCGCAGCTCGGCGGCAGCGGCGATGGCGACGATCGCGCCTTCCATGCTTTTCACTAGGCGATGCTCGGCGTGACGCCGTTCGGTCACGTCGTGGAGACTGACGATGCCGACTTTCTCACCGTCGAGTTCGAAGGCGCCGCTGCCGATGCCCTCGACGGTGCGCCAGCTCCCGTCCCTGCGCCGCATGCGGAATTCGATCGCGATCTGCTGTCCTTCGCCCTGCACGATGCGCTGATAGGCAGCGCGCACGCGCGCGGCGTCGTCGGAATGCACGAGCTCCAGGGCCGAGCGGCCGACGCGCTCCGCGGCGGGATAACCCAGCATGCGCTCGATGCCGCGGCTTTCGTACTTGATGACCGCCGCCGCGTCGATGACGGCGATGACGTCGCTGCAGTTCTCGATGAGCGCGCGGAAATAGGTCTCGCGCCGCTCCAGCCTCAGCTCCGCAAACTTGCGTTCGGTGATGTCCTCGAACACCCAGATCGCGCCGCCCGGCTCCTTCTCCCGGGCGAGCGCCCGCGCGACCACGTGGATCCAGATCGGCGCGCCGTCCTTGCGCTTCATCTGCACGTCGGCCTGATAGATGCGGTTCTGTCCGAAGTGCGTCTCCGCCTCGCGCACCGTGCGCTCGTACTCTTCCGTGCCGCCGTGTACGCGCTCGAGGCTCTCGCCGGCGAGTTCCTCCTTGCCGTAGCCGAAAAGCTCCGAGAAGCGGCGGTTGACGCGCTCGATCACGCGGTCGCGGATGAAGGCGATGCCGGTGACGGCATTCTCGAAGAGCAGCTCGAGCTCGGACGCCACTTCGCGCATCCTCGCCTCCGCGCGCTTGCGCTCGGTCACGTCGATGGAGGTGCCGAGTATGCCGAGCGCCTTGCCGTCCGCATCGCGCAGGATCGCGGCCGACATGAGGCTCGTGAACACTTCGCCGTTCTTGCGCCGGTTCTCGACTTCGCTCACCACACCCTGCCGCTCGAAGACGAGCCGGCGGATGGTCTCGCCGGACTCGGGGTCGGCGTAGAGCATGTTGGCGGGCTTGCCGATCACCTCGTTGCGCGCGTAACCGAAGGCGCGCTCGGCGGCGGCGTTGAACTCGATGATGCGCCGGTCGCGGTCCACCGCCACGATGGCGGCGAGCGACGAATCCACGATGCTCCGCGCGTAATGGCCCGAGGCGCGCACCGCGGCGACCGCCTTCTTGAGCTCGGTCACGTCCTGGAAGATGTAGAGCCGCCATCCCGGCGGCAGTCCCGCCGACGGGCCGGCGGATCGCACCAGAAAGACTTCGTCGTCCGAGACCGGCAGCTCGAACTCATGGGAGGCGTCGCCCGCCTCGGGAACGGGGAACGGCGCGTTTTGAACGGGGAAAAGCTTCCAGTAGACGCGCCCGATCAGGTTCTTCACCGGCACGCCCGCCCGCTCCGCGTAGGCGCGGTTGGCGCGCACGATGCAGCCCTTGTCGTCGTGCATGAAAATGGGCTGGGCGAGCGCATCGACGGTCTGCGCCCACGACTGGCGGGCTTCCTCGATGCGGCGCGAGCGCACCGCCTGCTCCTTGAGCAGCGCCTGCAGGCTTTCGACCTCGACGTGCGCGGCCGCCAATTCCGCCTTGAGCCGCGCGATCTGTGCGGCCTGGTCCTGGCCTTCCCTGACCGGTGCAACGCTCACGGCATCCTCCCACACATGCCCGAGCTTCACGGTAAATCACAAAGCCGCGAAACTCAAGCGCCTGACAGCGTGCCACGACCGAGGACTGCGGTGCGAGGGAAAACCGCACGAATCGGGATGGCACGACGATAGCGGACCGATGTACCGCTCCCGAAATTTCGCAGGCGGCGTCAGGAAGCGAACCCGCTGTCCGCATCGTGGACAACTTGGGACTGCGGGCCGGCGCGCGTCCGAGGCCCGATTGTCCATATGTTATGATCCCGCGCACCCGAATCCGTCGCCCGCCATGTCCACGCTTGCCGCTCCCGCCCGCCCGATGCGCCTCTCGCGCGACGTCTGGCTGATCTCGCTGGGACACGGCCTCACGCACTGGTACACCGCGACGTTCTACCTGCTGCTACCGTTGATCGGCCGCGAGCTCGGCCTCTCGTACACCGAGATCGGGCTCATCATGACGGTGCAGCACCTCGCCGGCGCAATCTCGAACATCCCCGGCGGCATTCTGGTCGATACCGTCGGCAAGAAGGGCTATCTCATGGCCGCCTCGCTGTTCTGGGTCGGCTTTCCCTATGCGCTCATGAGCCTCACGCACAACTTCTGGATGCTGATCGCGTGCGTGACGCTGGTCGGCGTCGGCAACAATCTGTGGCATCCCGCCGCCATCCCGACGCTTGCCCTGCGCTATCCCGAGCGCAAGGGGCTCGTGCTGTCGTTCCACGGCATGGGCGGCAATCTGGGCGAGGCGATCGCGCCCTTCGTGGTCGGCGCGCTGCTCGCGTGGCTGTCGTGGCGCGCGGTGGTGGTGGTGAACGTGGTGCCGGGCATCGTCATGGCGCTCCTCATCCTGATCCTGCTCGGCGCCTTCACGATGGAACGGAAGGACGATGCGATCAACGCCAAGGGGCAGTCGTTCAGCGCCCGCGACTACCTGCGCGACTTCGCGAGTCTCCTGCGCAACCGCGGCCTCATGCTGGTCTCCTGCAGCGCCGCATTCCGCTCCATGACGCAGGCCGGGCTCCTCACGTTTCTCCCGGTGTATCTCGCCTACGAGCTCGAGTACTCGCCGTTCATCGTCGGCATCTGCGTGACGCTGCTGCAGGTCGCGGGCTTCGTCGCCGGACCGTTCGCCGGTCACCTCTCCGACCGGATGGGGCGCAAGCGCGTCGTGATTTCGAGCATGCTGCTGACGGGCGTCATGATCATCGGCATGGCGCTCGCCGGGCGCAGCATCCTTTTCGTGTTCTTCATCGCGCTCGTCGGGTTCTTCCTCTACGCGATGCGCTCGGTGCTGCAGGCGTGGGCGGTGGAATGCACGCCCAAGCATCTCGCGGGCACCGGCGTCGGCGTGCAGTTCGGAATCACCGCGATCGGCGCGAGCGCCGCGCCCGCGCTCTTCGGCATCATCGCCGACGCGTGGGACATCTACGCCGCCTTCTACTTCCTCGCCGCGACCATCATCGCCGCCAACTTCCTCGTGTTCTTCGTGCCGAACGGCGAGGCGCCGAAGCCCGCGCCCGCCGCAGCTCGCTGATCAGTCGACCCGCGCGCCGGAATCCTTGACGGCCTTCGCCCACTTCGCGACATCGGCCTTGATGTAAGCCGCGTATTCCGCGGGCGTGTTGGTATAAGGCTCGGCGCCCTGCTCGCTCAGGAACTTCTGCATCGCGGGCTCCTTCACGATCCTCACCACCGCGGCATTGAGCTTTTCGACGACGGCGGGCGGCATGCCGGCCGGGCCGACCAAGCCGTTCGAGCCGCTCGCCTCGAAACCCGGCAAACCGGATTCATCGAGCGTCGGCACCTCCGGCAGCGCCGCGATGCGCTTCGCCGTGCTGACCGCGAGCGCGCGCAGCTTGCCGTTCTTCACCTGCGGCACCGCCGACGGCGAGGTGGCGAAGGACAGCGCCACGTGGCCGGCGAGGAGATCGTTCATCGCCGGCGGCGCGCCCTTGTACGGCACGTGCACGAGATCGATGCCGGTGCGCGACTTGAAGAGCTCGGCGGTGAGATGCGGCTGGCTGCCGTTTCCCGCCGAGCTATAGTGAATCTGCCCCGGCCGCTTCCTGGCGTAGGCGACGAGCTCTTTCACCGTCTTCACCGGCAGCGAAGGATGAACGACGAGCACCTGCGAGGTGAGCGCGATCAGCGTGATCGGACTGAAATCGCGCACCGGATCGTAGGCAAGCTTGCGGTAGAGGCTGGGATTGATGGTATGTATGGTGGAGGCGAGCAGCAGGGTGTAGCCGTCGGGCGGCGACTTCACCACGATTTCCGCGCCGATGTTCGCGCCGGCGCCAGGCCGGTTGTCCACGATGACCGGCTGCTTCCATTCCTCGGAAAGCTTCTGGCCCACCGCGCGCGCCAGGATATCCGAGGTGCCGCCCGCGGGAAACGGCACGACGATGCGGATCGCTTTCGACGGGTACACCTGCGCGACTGCCGGTGCCGCAACCGTCACTGCGGCGGCGCACGCGATCACGCGCTTCACCCAATTGCACGCTTTCCTCATCGGCTCCTCCGGATATGAGTGTCGGGCGCACTATGTCGCGCGCGCTCGCACCCGTCAAGGCGCACGCGACTCTGGTATCCTTCCGCCTCCCGAAGAATTGGAGGAGTGATCCCATGACAGGCAACTGGGAGCGCAAGCTCGGCCTCATCGTGCCCTCGTGGAACACGGTCATGGAGTACGAAGTCCAGCGCATGGCCGGGCCGACGATGTCGGCGCATTCGGTGCGCATTCCCCATACCGCCGACACCGAGGAGAACCTGCTCGGGCTTGCGACCCGCGCGCCGGAGGTTGCGAAGCTCCTCGCGCACGCCAAGGTGCACGTGATCGGTTATGGCTGCACGGCGGGTGGTTTTCTGAAAGGCCCCGAAGGCGATCGGAAAACCGGTGCGGAGATCGCAGAAGCGACCGGCATTCCCGCGGCGACCTCGGCCACGGCGATCGCGGATGCACTGCGCGCGGTGGGCGCGCGTCGCGTCGGCGTCGCCTCGCCCTACGCGGCGTGGCTCAACGAGCGCGTGCGCCGGTTTCTCGAGGCCGACGGCTTTGAAGTGGTCGCGATCCAGGGTCTCGGCACGGAAGCGCATGCCACTATCACGCTCGAACGCGTCGAGGCGCTCGCCGCCGAGGTCAATCGTCCCGAGGCGCAGGCGATCTTCATCAGCTGCTCGAATTTCCGCACGCTCGAGATCATCGAGTCGCTGGAGCGCCGCTTCGGCAAGCCCGTGGTCACGAGCAATGCCTCGACCATGTGGAAGATGCTGCGCGTGATCGGCGACAAGCGCGCGATTCCGGGCGCCGGGCGCCTCTTCCGCGAGGCTTAGCGCGCGGTGAACTTCGCAGCGCGCACGACCGGCTGGCGCCCGGAGCGCGCGGTCGAGATCGTCGCTGGCACGCCGCCCGGCGGCGGGCTCGATCGCACCGCCCGCGCGCTCGTCGCGGCGATCGAGGCGGAGCGATTGCTCGACGTGCCGGTGCGCGTCGTCAACATCCCCGGCGACGGCGCGCGCAAGGCGTGGGGCTACATCGAAGCGCACGCCGGTGACCCGCACGTGCTGGCGATCAGCTCGCCCAATCTCACCACCGATCGTCTGGTGGGGCTCGCGAGCTTCGACCACTCCGCGTTCACGCCGATCGCGATCCTCTACAACGAGTACCTGGCGTTCCTCGCGCGGAGCGATTCATCCTTGCGCGCGGCGCGTGATCTCCTTCAGATGCTCGCCACCCGGGCGGAGAGAGTCACCGTCGCGCTGTCCACCGCGCTCGGCAATCCGAATCACATCGCGCTCGCCAAAGTGATCCGCCACGCCGGAGGGGACGTCAGGGCGCCGCGGATCCGCGTTTTCGATTCCGCGCTCGACGCGCTGGCCGATGCCGAGGCCGGCAATGCCGACATCGCGGTCATCACGGCAGCAAGCGCGGTGAGCGCCCTCGAAGCGGGTTCCGTACGGCCTCTCGCCGTCTCTTCGCCCGCTCGCCTGGCCGGGCCGTATGCCGCGACGCCGACATGGGCGGAGCTCGGAGCGGACTGCATCATCGGCGCCTGGCGCGGGGTGAGCGCCCCGGCCGGGTTACGGCTGGAGGAAATCGCGTTCTGGGAACGCGTCCTGCGCGCCGCCGTCCAAGGAGCATCGTGGAAGGCGGTGCTCGGCCGGCAGCACTGGACCGCGATGTATCTCGACGGCGCCGGGCTGCGTGAGCACCTCGCGCGGGAGAACGCCGAGATGGCGACGATGCTGGCCGAGCTGGGCCTCATTCAGCGATGATCGAGCGGGCGCCGGAGCCGCCCGGTGTGCTATCCTAATCCTCCGTCGCCTCGCGGCGATTTCAGCCAGTCAAACTCGAACGGCCATGCGAATGGAAGTACACGTACACGGCAACGCGTTCCTGTGCAAAGGCGTGCGCCTGCCCCAGGTCGAGCAGGCGCTGCGCCCGTGGCTCGATTACCTCGACGTCGATACGATCGCCGAGGCCGCGAGCCTCGAGCGCGAGGAGCCGGGGATCGTGTTCGATACGCGCGAGCGCACGCTCAACGTCTGCTGGACGGGTGAGGTCGGCAGGAGCTTTCACAGCCGGCTCACCGAGGCGTTCCACAATCTCGGGCCGCTCACCGAGTACGCTTCCGAGATCGAAGTGACCTACTATCCGGAACACGGCGACGACGAGTTCTACCAGATGTTCGTCGGCCCCACGCCGGAAGCGATCCACGACTTCCGGCGCCAGTGCGTGGTGGAAGACGTGTCCGCGATGCTGTCCCGCCATCTCAACAAGCAGGAAGTCGACCAGGTCGCGGCGCTCATCAATCAGATGTTCGACAGCGCGCTTACCGCGAAGCGCGCGGGCGGGGAGCAGAGCGCGCCTTCAACCGTCATTCCGCTTCATCCGCGGAACAAGCACCTGCACTGACCACCCCGCCGACATTGTCGGCACCCCTCCTCGTCGGAGGAGGGGAAAATTTTCAGGGGCGTTTCTTCAGGGCGTCGGTGCGGAAGCTGATGACTGCATCGGGATCCACCTTGGCGTGGATCACCGCGGGCTTTCCCTCCTTCATCGCCTGACGCACCGCGTCCGCCGTCTCCCCGCGCTCCGTCACGTAGTAACCGACGCCGCCCGTCAACTTCATCACTTCGTCGAAGCGCGGGCTCAACACGTGCGCTCCGATGTAGCGGCGGTTGAAGAAGTCGCGCTGGTAGGCGATCTCCGAGCCCCACGCGCCGTTGTCCATCACGACCGCGATGGTCGGGATGTCGTGCATCACCGCGGTCGCCATCTCGCCCATCGTCATGCCGAAGCCGCCGTCGCCCATGAGCGAAATCACCGTGCGGTGCGGGGCCGCGACCTTCGCGCCCAGCCCCGCGGCATAGGAAAAGCCGATGCTGGCGCAGTCGAGCGGTGTCAGCAGCGCCGGCGTCACGTGATAGGGAAGCTGGTCGGTCGCCTGCAATCCCGTCGTGCCGGCGTCGAGCGTGAAGAGCGCGTCGCGTGGCGCGGCTTTGCGCAATTCGGCGTAGATCACGTCGGGATGCAACGGCGTGCCGCCGCGGCTGCCTGACTCCTCGCGGCGCGCGAGCAATTCCCGCCGCTCCGCGATGAACTTCTCGTTACGCGCGCGCCACGGCGCCTCGGCCGAAGACACCGCTCGAACCGTCTCGCACAGCGCCGCCGCGACCGCAGATGCGTCCGCCACAATGCCGAGTGTCACCGGGAAATAACGCCCTATCGCCACCGGATCGATGTCCACCTGAACGATGCGCGCGCCGGGTGCAAAGCTCTCCGGCTGATAGCGCGTCGTGTTGAAGCCGAGCCGCGTTCCGAGCGCGAGGATGAAATCGGCCTCGCGCATGAGCAGCGTCGCCACCGGATTGCCGCGCGCGCCCACCGTGCCGGCGTAGAGCGGGTGGTCGACCGGCGCCACGTCGCCGTGGCCGGCGGACGTCGTGATCGGCAGCTGCAGCTTCTCCGCGAGCGCGACCAGACCCGCCGTGCCGCGCCCCCACTTGATTCCCGCGCCGGCGTGGAGAAGCGGCCGCTTCGACGCCATGATCAGGTCGCGCACGCGCTCGAGCACCGCGCGATCGAGCATCCCGCCGGTCATTTCGGGAAGCGCGCGCGGAATTTCGACCTCGATATCGTGATTGAAGAGATCGCGCGGAATCATGACGACGACCGGCCCCCGCCGTCCGGAATTCGCGATGCGAAACGCCTCGACGATGAATTCCGGGATGCGTTCCGGACGCGGCACCGTCATCACACGCTTCGCGACCGGCAGGAAGGCGGTGTGCTGATCGATCTCCTGGAAAGCGTCGCGTCCGAGATGATCGGTCGCCGGCAACCCGGTGATCGCGACGAGCGGCGAATACGCCATCCTCGCCGCCGCGAGTCCCAGCATCATGTTGACCGCACCGGGGCCCGCCTGTCCGCAGATGAAAAGCCCCGGCGCCTGCGTGACGCGCGCATAGGCATCGGCCATGTGCGCGCCGCAGGTCTCGTTGCGCACGCCGACGTAGGCCATGTCCTTCGCGTCGTAGAGCGCGTCGTACATTTCGAGCGTGCTCGAGCCCATGAGCCCGAAGACTTTCGTCACACCGGCCGCGCGCAGCGCTTCCACCGCCGCGCGCCCACAGCTCATTTTCGCCATCGTCATTTCTTTCCGAGCGCCTCGGGATTCACGACGTTGATCGGCTTGCCGGCGGCGAACGCGAGGATCTGCTCGATCGCCGTGCCGAAGTACGACTCGTAGGTCGCCTCCTCGACGTAGCCGAGATGCGGCGTGCACACGACGTTGTCCATCGCGAGCAGCGGGTGCTTGCCGCCCAGCACCGGCTCCTCCTCGTAGACGTCCACCGCCGCGCGCCCGGGGCAGCCGCGTTTCAGCGCCGCCACCAGCGCCCCTTCGGCGATGATCGGCGCGCGGCTCGTGTTGACGATGAGCGCCGTCGGCTTCATGCGCGCGAGATCATCCGCCGTCACGATGCCGCGCGTCTCCTTGTTGAGCGGCAGATGGAGGGAGATCACGTCCGACTGCTCGAAGAACGCCGCGCGGCTCGCGGCCACTTCGAAGCCCGCCTCGCGCGCACGTCCCGTGGAGCCCTCGCGGCCCCAGCACACGACGCGCATGCCGAACGCACGCCCCACCTTGGCGACGATGCTGCCGATGCGGCCGTAGGCGTACACGCCGAGCGTCTTCCCCTCGACGCCGACCCCGACACTCCCCTGCCACTGGCCTTCCTTCATGCGCTGCACTTCCTGCGGAATGCGGCGCAGCGCAGCCAGAATGAGGCCCCACGTGAGTTCCGCGGTAGGACTCGGATTGCCCGCGCCACCCGCGCACACGACGATGCCGTGCTCGGTACACGCCGCGACGTCGATGTGGTTCGCGTTGCGTCCGGTCTGGCTGATGAGCTTCAGCTTCGGCACGCGTGCGGCGAGCAAGCGCGGAAATGGCGAGCGCTGCTGCGTGAGGATCAGCGCTTCCGCGTCCTTGATGCGCTCGGCGAGCCGCGCCGGATCCTTCTCCGTGTCGTGATAGACATCGACCTGATGCTCCCTGAGCCGGTCATAGCACTTGAGCTTGCGAAACGCGTCCTGGTAGTCGTCGATCACGGCTATTCTCATGTCCGTTCTCCCGGTGGTTGCCGCATTTTACTTGCGATCGGCACGCCCGATCAGGACACTACCGCTGCCGAGGATCAGTGCATTCGCGATGAAGACCGGCGCGATGCCGAGCATCGAGCCGATGGTGCCGAAGAAGAGCGGGACCACGATGTGCATGAAATTGTTGATGGTGACGCGCAGCCCCAGCGCCTCTCCGGATCGTCCCTCGGGCGCGCGGCTGTAGATGAGCGACATCGTGAGCGGCTGCCCGCACCCCATGCCGAGCCCCAAGGCAAATGCGATCGCCGCGAGCAGCACCGCGTTCTGGAAGAGCGGAAAGAGGAGGTAGGTGGCGCACCCTGCATAGAGCGACCACAGCAGCACGCGCTCGGCACCCCAGCGCTTGACCAGCGCCGGCATGACAAGCCGCACGACAAAGGACGCCGCAGCGAACATGCTGAGGATGAGACCGATGGTGGTCGCGGAAAGCCCGATCGCATTGCCGTAGATCGGCATGTAGAACTGGAAGAGATCGATGCCGGTCAGGATCGCGGCGCCGGTGATGAGCGTGCGGCGCAACGGCGCGTTGGCGAGGAGGTTCTTCGCCTGCACCGCCTGCTCCGCCTCCGTGGTTGCCTTCGTCCCCATCCGCCCGAGCTTCCGCGCGAAAAGCAGGATCAGCACCGGGATGAGCGGGCCGCCTGCGAGGATGAGATAGCCCGCCGCATGGCCGAAATGGTCGATCGAGAAACCGGCGAGGAGCGGGCCCACGAACCCGCCCGCGGCCATGACGAGCCCGTAATTCGTGAAATTGCGCGTGCGATCCGCGGCATCGCTCAGCGCGCCGACCAGGTTCTGCACCGAGACGTTGTAGAACACGTGCGAGGCGCCGATCAGCGCGGCCGAGGCGTAGAGCGCCGGCAATCCCGGCGCGAGAAACGGGAGCGAGAGCCCGAGCGCGAGACCGGTCGAGCCGGCGATCATCGGCAGCCGCACGCCGAGCCGGTCCGAGAGCTTGCCGGCATAGAGCGCGAGCATCATCGGGAACAGCGAATAGAGCGCGATCAGGATGCCGATGTAGAACTGCGGCGCGCCCAGCTCGATCGCGAAGAGCGACACCAGCACCTTGCTGCCGCGAAAGACCGTCATGTTGCAGAGGACGATCAGGAAGACGACGTAGATCCACATGCTAAGAGAGGGGCGCGGGGGACCACGATGCGGAATGGGCTCACGGGGCTTTTTCGTGTCGTGCGCCGCGGGCCGGATGCGGCGCGCGGCATCGAGTGCCGCCCGATTCTACCGGACGGACGTGCGTCTCGCGCGCCGAAATTCCGCATCGCGGACGTTACAATCACGGTTTCGAATCGCGCACCCACCGCATGCTGCGCACGACCCTGCGGGCGCTCCGTCACCGCAACTTCCGTCTCTTCATCGCCGGCCAGATGTGCTCGCTCATCGGCTACTGGATGCAGCACATCGCGCAGAGCTGGCTGCTCTACCGCCTGACCGAGTCCACCACGCTGCTCGGCGTGCTCGCATTCGCGGGCAGCGTGCCGATCCTGCTGCTCGCGCCGTTCGCGGGACTGTGGTCGGACCGCGCCAATCTTCATCGCCTGATGTTCACCATTCAGGTGCTCGAGATGTTTCAGGCCATCGCGCTCGCCGCTCTCGCGGTCTCGGGGATCATCGCGCCGTGGCACATCGTGACGCTCTCCATGCTGCTCGGCGTGCTGGTCGCGATCGAGCTTCCCGTGCGGCACGCCTATCTGCTGGAGCTCGTCGGCGACAAGGCGGATCTCCCCAATGCAGTTGCCGTCACGTCGATGATGGCGAACAGCGGGCGGCTCATCGGACCCGCGGTCGCCGGCATCGCGATCGGATGGATCGGCGAAGGCGGCTGCTTCGTTCTGAACGCGCTTTCCTACGTCGCCGTCGTGATCACGTTTCTCATGATCCGCGTCGCGCCGCGCAGGCGCTCCGAGGTGCATCCGTCGATGATGAAGGGCCTCACCGAGGGGCTGCGCTATGCGTGGGATTCGATTCCGATCCGCATGCTGCTGCTCATGCTGGCGCTGACGAGCTTTCTCGCGACGCCTTACGCCGCGCTCATGCCGGCGCTCACGCGCGACGTGCTGCACGGCGGATCGGAGCACATGGGCTTTCTCGTCGGCGCTGCGGGGTTGGGCGGCCTGGCGGGAACCGTCTACCTCGCCTCGCGCCGCAGCGTGCGCGGGCTCGTCACAGTCATCATGTACGCGATGCTGAGCGCGGGAACCGCGCTCGCCCTGCTCTCCTGGACGAAGAGCCTCGCGCTCGCGCTGCCACTGCTCGTCGTGATCGGATTCTCGATTCTCGTCACGTCGGTGTCGGTCAACATGATCCTCCAGACCATCGTCGATGACGACAAGCGGGGGCGGGTGATGAGTCTCTACACCGCGGCGTTTCTCGGGATTTCACCCTTCGGCGCGCTCGCCGCCGGCGCGGTGGCCGATGGCATCGGGGTCTCCGCCACGCTCACGGTGAGCGGCGCGTGCTGCGCGGCGGGCGGGATTTTTCTTGCGACGCGCCGCCCGCAGATCCGGGCGCACATGCGCCCGATCTACGCGCGGCTCGGCATCACGCGGAACTGACGCGCACGTGGCCGCGCGTAAGCTCGGCCACTGCATTGCACCCGAGAAGCGCGAGCGTCCGATCGACCTCGATCCGGAGCAGATCGAGCGCGCGCCGGACACCGGCCTCGCCGGCGGCCGCCGCACCGTAGAGCGCGCCGCGCCCGAAGAAGACCATGTCGGCCCCGAGCGCGAGCGCCTTCACGACGTCGGTGCCGCGCCGGAAACCGCTGTCCACCATGATCGTGAGCCGGCGCCCCACCGCATCGGCGATCGGCGGCAGCGCTTCGATCGACGCCGGCGCGCCGTCGAGCTGGCGTCCGCCGTGGTTCGAAACCCACACGCCGTCGGCGCCGTAGGCCTCCGCGAGACGCGCGTCCTCGACCGTCAGCACCCCCTTCACCACGAGCTTGCGCGGCCAGACGCGGCGCAGCCACCCGAGATCGCTCCACGTCCCGCGGTCGTGCGGCACGGTCCATTCGATCAGGCGGCGTCCGCGCAGGGTCCGGCAGTAGACATCGAAGAGCCAGCGCGGATGGCGCAGGCCGTCGAGCACCGTGCGGCGGGTGATGCGCACGGGAATGCTGAAGCCGTTGCGGTAGTTGTACTCGCGGTTGCCGCCGGTCGCCGCGTCCACCGTCAGCACCAGCACCTCGCAACCCGCGTCGCGCGCTTCGCACACCAGCGTCTCGGTGTCGGTGCGCCGAGGCTGAATGTACATCTGGAACCACGGCGCGGCCCCTGCTTCGCGGCACACCGTCGCGAGCGGCACGAACGAATGCGTCGAGAGCACGAACGGCACGTTGGCGTCGCGGGCCCCGCGCGCGAGCGCGATTTCCGCGCCACGGCAGTAGATTCCCGCGGCACCCGTCGGCGCGATGCCGAAGGGACTCGCCCAGTGCCGACCGAACACCGTCACGTCCTGCGAGCGGCGCGAGACATCCACCAGCGTGCGCGGCACGAATCGGATGCGATCGAGCGCCTGCCGGTTGGCGTTGTAGGTGAGATGGTCCTCCGCGCCGCCCTCCAGATAGCCGAAGGCGACGCGCGGCAGTCGTCGCAGCGCCGCGTCCCGCAGTTCGTGCAGATTAAGAGCGTGCGCTGGATTCAACGGGTGTCTCTCGCGCGGGTGCCGTCTCCGCTCGCCTGCGGCGCTTCGATGCGGACCGAACCACGCGGTGTGCGATCTGGTGCAGCGCCGGCAGCGGATCGCGCCAGTCGAGGATGAGGTCGTAACTGCGCAGCGCCGCCCACGGTGCGGTCAATGGCCAGGCGAGCACGTGCCGCAGCGGCTGACGATGGCGTTCGGCGAGCCAGACGTTGAGCGCGCCGTAGAGATAGTAATAGCGTTTGCCGACGGCATAGCTCTCGGGAACGTGCGGCGCTGCTCTGTCGGCGATCCTGAGCGCGATCAGCGGAAAATCGACGCCCAGGCGATAGGGCAGCACGGCGGTGCTGTCCATGCGTGCGTTCAACTCGAGAAAATTGACGGCGCCGCTCCGCTCGTCGACCAGGAACTGGACGCAGCCGATGCCGGTATAGTCGAGATGCCCGAGGAGGCGCTCGCAATACTCGCGCAATTGCGGCGTGGGCGCGACCGACACGCCTTCGATGCCGATGCCGGTTCCATCCGGCTTGTCGGTGCGCAGCACTTTCTGCTGGAAGTAGGCGACGATGCGGCCGCGGTCCGCCGCGAAGTGGCAGTTGTGCCGTTGACCGGGCGCGTGCTTCTGCAGCATGAGGGAGGCGGGATCCGGGTCGTGCTGGACTTCGGCCGTGAACAGCGCCAGCTCGCGCGGCGAGCGCAGGATGACCGCGTTGTTGCCGAGGAGCATTGCGGAAGAGTCCTTGCGCTTGACGACGACCGGGAATCCGAGTTCCTCCACGTCCCGCCCGAGCGCCTCGGGCCCGCTGTAGGGCCGCCAGCCGCATACCGGTATGCCGAGCGTGGCGGCAAGGTGATACATCGCGCGCTTGTCGAAGCAGCGCAGCACCGTGTGCGGCTCGGGCATGACCCACTTCGACAGCCCCGCAAGCGGATGCCGGCCATCGTGGAGCAGACGGCGCAGTTCCGACTCTCCGACCGGAAAGACGAAATCAGGTCCCGTCTCGCGGATGCACTCCTTCAGGCTTTCGCGATAGCGATCGGGCGCGGCGGCACCGATCAGCCGCGTCGCCGCGACGTAACGCGAGAGGGCGGTGGAGCCGTGCGGGCGGTCGCTGACGAGAACGACCCTGAATCCGGCGCGCCCCAGCGACCGGACGACCGTGACGGTCTGCCGGTAGTCGCCGAGCACCAGGACTTTTTTTTTGGCATATGCCGCGATCATCGTGCGGCACTATTGCCGGCACGTTACGCACGATGAAAAGGCGACACGCCGTACGGACTAACGCGCCGTACGGGCTATTGGCTGTGGGAAGCGAAGCACCCGCGGGCCCGAGCTGAACTCAGCGCTTCCGGATGCCGCTGTAGTCGTTGCGCCAGCGCTCCCAGGCGAGACGCTGGTCTTCGCGGATCGATTCGTCTTCCAGCATCCCGCGGATGAGCGCGGTCACGTCGGACTCGTAGCCGTCCCCGCGCTTCTTGAACGCCCACTTGTGGCCCGGCGGGAATTCAGGGGACTTCGGGAAATTGGTGAATTTCATGGGAAACAAATTACTCGCTGGGGACGGGGCCGGTCAACTCCGCGGGCGGAACGTAGCCGTAGCAGGAGCAGGTATGCGCGATCGGCCGGTTCGGATCGAGCGTCGCGCCCCGGGCGACCGTCCCCGGCACGAGCGCCTGCACCACGTCCGCGACGACCAACCCCAGCACCAGAACGCCCGCTGCGCCGCGCGACAGGCTCACCCGCGCACCGGGCGCACCCGCCGGCGGCGGCGTCCCGAAGGACGCGCCCACCCCTGCATTGCCGCCGAGTCTCAAGTGGCCTTGAGTGGCCGCCGCGGTCGTGCTGCTTCCCGAGGTCTGCGCACCAGTGACCGCGACCGAACAGCCGCACAGCGCCGCACTCAGGAGCAGCGCCAGCGCGCGCGCGGAAGCAAGACGTGCCGGCGGCGGGACTATTTCCTCTCCTTGCGCGCCGTCATGTCGGCGCGATCCTTGAGCAGCGCCTCCACCGCGGACTTCTGCACCACGTAGGTCCATTTTGACAGAGCCTTTTCGGCGGCGATGCGCTCTTCCAGCCGCTTCAGCGACTCGGCGAAATCCTTGTCGCGCCGCTCGCGCTCCTGCGGCTTCTCGTCCTTCTCCGGCGCGCGCTTCCTGGGCGGCTCGCCCGAGATATCGAAGTTGAGATAGTACTCGTCCGCGCCCTTCCTGCGCGCGAGCATGACGCGATAGGTGAGATTGTCGAAGGTCTCCGCCACTGCGACGGTGGGCTTCTCGCTTTCCTCGCGCTTTACCGCCACGTCGGCGAAAGAGATGTTTGCGAGCGCGTTCACCGCGCTCACCGCCGCGCTCGCGTTTACGTCCCCTCCGCCCGCGAGCTTCCACTGCCCCCACTCGACGTCGCGCGCGATTTTCCATCCCGGCGCACCTTCGGGCCCCACCGTAAGCGTCTTCACGCGCTCGACCTTGAAGAAATCCTTGGCGAGCCATCTCCCCGGCTTCGCCTCGGCCGCGTTGAGCGGATCGGAAACCACGACGACGCGATCCTCGCTGCCCGAGATGCGGATGTAGCGCCCCGCCGGCACGCCGTCCCGCGCGCTCGGCAGCGGATTGAGCGGGTCTTTCTTGAGCACTTTCTTTCCGAGGATCAGGCTGGCGAGCGTCTTCCCGTTCTTGTCCTTGAATTCCAGCAGCGTGCCGACACCTTCCTTCGCTTCGGACTTGCCGGGCTCGACCAGCTCGACGCGCGGAAACAGGCCGGCGCCGACCGTTTCGGCCTGCGTCACCTTGAGCTCGATCAGCTTCACCATGAGGCCGCTCACCTCCTGGAAGTTGGCGGGGTAGCCGCCGCGCTCCTGCACCACCCAGCGGTCGCCCTTGTTGACGAGCGTGACCTCATCCTGTGCATCCTTGAGCCGCATCTCCGTCACCTCCGCGATGCGGAAGTCGGGCAGCAGCTTGGCCCCGATGCGCGCGCCGCTCGCGCGATATGCGGCGATATCCTGCCAGAAGAGCGCGAGCCCGGCGCTGCCCAGCACGACGAGCGCGATGACGAGAATCAGGAATTGCTTGCGATTCATGCCGGCGCATCCATCATGAGGGTCGTGCTCTCACGCGCCGGCGATGGGCGAGGCCCAGCGCCAGCCCCGCGATGGCGACGAGCAGCGGAATCAACCCGATGTTCGCGACCTTGGTCCAGAACTGCAGCCGCTCGACATCCTCGCGCAGGTTCCGCCGCACCTCCTTGAGATCGCGCCGCGTCTCGGCCGCCGCCTTGCGGAAGTTCTCGATCTCCGCCTGCTGTTCGGGCGTGAGTATAGTCGCCTGCCCGGTGCCACGGCCGCGCTGCAGCTCCTGCAGCTTCTCCTGCGTCTTGTTGAGGCTGTCCTCGAGCGACTTGATCTTGCCGAGATAGGTCTGCTGCGCGCGCGCTTCCATGTCGCGGATGACGGTGAGCGGCCGGGTGAATGCGGCACGGCTCCTGAGGCTGATCAAGTTCTGATCGCCGGCGAGCTGCTCGACCAGGCTCAGCGCGAAGTTGAGGTTGCCGTTGCGCGGCACGACGAGCCGCTGGCCGAACACGTCCTGCACTTCGACGGCGGCGTTGTCGGTCAGCATGTCGATGTCGGCGACGAGCACGACGGAATTCTCCCGGGCCGACTCCTTCAGCTGCGGCGGCTCGGGCTTGGCCGGCTCCTTCTTCTCGGCCTTCTTTTCATCCCGCGGCGCGAAGGGTTTCGGCTTGCCTTCCGGGAACGCGGTCCTGAACTTGCCCTCGAGGCGGATCGCGATGGGATACTCCTTGCCCGAAGGCTCGAAGCCGCGGGTCGAAGGCTCGCCGGAGAGGGTCGCGATGATGAGATCGACGAGCATCGAGTTCTTCGAGGTGCGCGCGAGCACGGTCTGCGAGAGGCCTTCGGCGAGCTTGCCTTCGAAGGCGCCGCTGAAGGGCACCAGCAGCGTGCCGACCTGGCTCGTCACCACGTCTTCCTGGTTGAGCGCCTCCTGGTTGAGCGAAAGCAGCGTCGGAAGCAGCCGTGGGCCCTCTCCGCTCGCGTAGGTGAGATCCGCGACCACCTTGCCCATGTTGACCTCGATGCCCCACGCCTTGAAGAGGTTGTAGAACATCGACTGGCCCGCCTGCTGCCCGCCGAACGGATTCTGGAGATCGGGTTGCTGGTCGAAATAGGCGTAGGGATCGAAAAAGGCGATCAGTTTGCCGCCGCGCAGCACGAACTGGTCGATCGCATACTCGGTCGTCTCGGTAAGGTTGCGCGGGTGGACGACGAGCAGCACATTGACCTCGTCGGGAATGCGCTCGGCATCCATCTTGATTTCGCGCACGTCGAATACGCGCTTCAACTCGGAAGCGAGCACCCATGGCTCGGTCGGCTGCTGCTTGAGCACCGGGTTGAGCGGACGGCCCAGGACCGGCAGCGCGCTCATCACGCCGATGACCGGCTTCTTGACGGCGGATACCTGGGAGATGGCGCGCGTGATGTCGTACTCGAGCAGCCGCTCGCGGTCGGGCGAGAGCACCGGGATCGCCGCCTTCTGGTCGAGGAACGAAACGGAGAGCCCCAGATAGAACTTCTCCCCGGTATTCGTCATCTGCGCGTCCACGCCGTCGAGGGTCGCCGAGTCCTCCGCATCCGAGTCGGGCTCGGGATTGAACTTCTCGATCACGACCTTGCCGCCCGAAGCGGCGCGGTACTCGGAGAGCAGATCCTCGACGCGGCCCGCAAAGGTCTTGAGCCCCACCGGCACGGCGGCGCTGCCCTGCGAATAGTAGTAGCGGATTTTCACCGGCGCTTCGAGCTTGGAGAGGATCGCCTTGGTGCCCGGCGAGAGCGTATAGACGTTGCCGTCGGTCAAATCGATGCGTGCGTTGAACGCGCCGACGAGGAAGTTCGCCGCGATCAGGATGACGGCGAGCGCCAGCACGCCGCCGGCCGAATAGAGCAGAGTTTCGAGGCCCCGTTTCTGCATGCTAGCCGGCCCTCTGGTTGCGGATGATCACGCCGGTCGTGAAAAGGGCGAAGCCCATCACCGAGGCGAAGAAGACGAGATCGCGCGTGTCCACCACGCCGCGCTGGAACCCCTCGAAGTGCGTCATGACGGAGAAGGCCGCGATGATCTGCACGATCACCGGATTCGCCCAGCGCGTGAGCAGATCGGTGACCGGCGGGTAGCCGGCGAGGATGAGAAAGAGCGCGATCACCACCGAGACGATGAAGCTGATCACCTGGTTGCGCGTGAGCGCGGAGGTCATGCAGCTGATCGCGAGGTAGGTTCCCGCGAGCAGCAGGCTGCCGACGTAGCCCGCCACGATGACGCCGTTGTCCGGGTCGCCGAGGTAGTTCACGGTGATCACGACCGGGAAGGTGAGCGCGAGCGCGAGCGCGAGGAAGAGCCACGACGCCAGAAACTTTCCGATGATCGCCTGCCACGTCGTGATCGGCATGGTGAGGAGAAGCTCCATCGTGCCGAGGCGCCGCTCCTCGGCCCACAGCCGCATGCCGACCGCGGGGACGAGAAAGAGGTAGAGCCACGGGTGCCACGTGAAGAACGACACGAGAGACGCTTCGCCGCGCTCGAAGAAGCTGCCCACGGTGAACGTGAAGAAGCCGGTGAGGAGCAGGAAGATCACGAGAAAGACGTAGGCGATGGGGGAGGTGAAGTAGCCGCCCAGCTCGCGCTTCATGATCGCCCTGATGTTGTGCCACGCGTTCATTCCTGTGCTTCCCCTCTCATGCCGCCGCCTTCACCGTATCCGGTAGCGTGATGGCACGGAACACTTCGTCGAGGCGGCCCTCTTCGGTGTGGATCTCGGCCACCTGCCAGCGCCGCTCGGCCGCGAGTGCCGCGACATCGCGCGTCAGGCTCCCGCGCGCGCCGGAACCGTCGGGATAGACGCGAAGCTCCACCGTTCCGTCGCGCTCGGCGAGAATCTCGGAGCGCGCCGCGCCCTTCACCTGCTTCAGGCCTTCCTGCAGCTCCGCCGCCGGCACGCCCGTGACGCGCAGGTGCACCGCGCCGGCCATCTCCGAGCGCGCCTTGAGCTCCTCGGGCGTGCCGTTCGCGACGATGCGGCCGCGGTCGATGATGATGACGCGCGAGCACACCGCCTCCACTTCCTCGAGGATGTGCGTCGAGAAGATGATCGCCTTGTCCCGGCCCATGCGCTTGATGAGGTTGCGCACCTCGTGTTTCTGGTTGGGATCGAGCCCGTCGGTCGGCTCGTCCATGATGAGGATCGGCGGATCGTGGATCAGGGACTGGGCGAGACAGGTGCGGTGCTTGTAGCCTTTCGACAGCGTGTCGATCGACTGGTAGACGACGTTCTCGAGAAAGCACAGCTCGATCGCGCGCTCCACCGCGCGCTTGCGCGCTTCCCCGTGCAGCCCGCGCAGCTCGGCGGCGAAGTTGAGGAAACCGATCACGGTCATGTCGGCGTATCCCGGCGCGTTCTCCGGGAGGTAGCCGATCATGCGCTTGGCCGGAAGGGGATTCTCGAGCGCGTCGTATCCGCCGACCGTGATCCGGCCCGAGGTGGGCGGGATGAAGCCGGTCACCATGCGCATCGTGGTCGACTTGCCGGCGCCGTTCGGTCCCAGAAAGCCCAGCACCTCCCCGCGCTCGACGGTGAACGAGACGTCGTTGACCGCGAGCTTGGGCCCGAACGCCTTCGTCAGATGCTCGACACTGATCACTGTGAATCCCTCCGTTGCGTCGCGCCGGGAGGCGACGGGCGCGCCGCTATTCTGCTGTTCGCATCGAACAGGCCGTTCCAGCCACTAAATAGGTGTGGCGGTCGCGATTTCAAGCCCGAACGCGGGGCGTGCTGCGCTCTTTGACCGCCCTCGACAAACAAGTTCCGGCATGCGGCGACACGCCCGCCCCTTTCCGCATCGGAAAGGTGCGGCGCCCCGCTCGACCGCCGACGGGATGGTGCCGACAGTCTGACTCGAACAGACGACCTACCGCTTACAAGGCGGTTGCTCTACCAGCTGAGCTATGCCGGCTCGGGCGCTCATTATACCCGCAATGCACGCCGGCCCCTCGAGCGTCAGAGAGCGCGGCGCGCGCATCCGCGCGCCGCTCGGCCGTCAGGCGACCGGCTTGTGGACGTAGCCGTAATAGAGATTGCTGCGATCGCCGCCGTGCCGCTCGTACGTCTCCTTGATCTGCGCGATGCGGTCGGTCAGCACCTCCGCCTGCATCTGCGGCTTGAAGTTGTAGAGCCGCGCGTTGTTGCCGCCGAAGATCGCGTTCTTGACCGGCCCGTCGGCGGGACGGAATCTCCGCGAGATCGGTCACCCACTCGATGCGCCCCGTTTTCTCGAAATGCTCCCACGCCGCCTTCGGTGCGTTGGGCCCGGTCCAGCGCCAGCCCGAGTGATAGATGATGAAGTTGAGCTGCGGCCAGTCGCGTGCGGCCTTGCCCACGTCGCGCACGTCCGAGTACTCGAGCAGATGCGGAAACTTCTTCTCGATCTCCGGCGGGAAGAGCCCCTTGTGGATGCACACGTTGATCACCGTCGGGCTCGACTTGCTCCACTTCACGAGCTTCTCGTAGAACGGATACGTGACCTTCTCGTCATCGAGCCGCCACGGCCACTTCGAGAGGTGCTTGTTGGTGTTGTCGCCGATGGTGTAGCCCTTCCACGAGTCGGGCCTGAGCTTCGCCTGCTCCTCCTCGACCTTGTCGAGCCACCCGTCGCGACCGGGCGTCACGATGGCGTGCGAGAACATGCGCCGGGTGCCCGCCTCCCGGTTCACCTTCTCGCGCGCGTCGAATTTCATCTCGTTGGTGAGGAACGAGTACTTCTCATCGACCGAGTAGGAGCCGCTGATGCACGCGACCTTGGTGTCGCTGTCGAGAAAGATTTCCTTGAAGTAATTGGCGAACTTGAGATCCTCGATCGTCTGCTCTTTCTCGCCGAGCCTGGGATTCCAGCCGAGCTTGCCGACCGTCGCGCGCTGCGCGATGAAGGTCTTGATCGGCGTGTCATCGCGCAGGAAATGCGTGTGCATGTCCATGATGAACTGGCCCTTCAGCTTCTTCGCGCGCTCGTCGGCCATCTCGGGGGTCGCGGCTTCCGCGCGCGACACCGCGAAAAGCGGCCCGTAGGTCTCGTTCATCGCGACGAAAGCGGCAGCCATGCCGGCCGCGCTCTTGAAGAACTGCCTGCGGGTCAGACCCTGCCTGCGCGCGAGCTCACCGCCGTACTCGTGAAGCCGCGCGGCGAACTCGCGCTGCTTCTCGGTCTGCGGGCAGGGCATGTACTCGTCGCTCGAAACGCACTGCGTGGGAATGGGCGTGGGATACAGCGTCGTCTCGGCGGGTAACGTCTGATCGAGCTCTTCCTGGGAAAGCATACCGTCCTCCGTTGATGTACGCGCTGAGCTGCGCCAGCGTGCGCGGCAGCGGATCGCGCGCAGGGATTTATTCGTGGTATGCGCTGGAGCGGCGCTATTCTGCGGTGATCGCCCGGGGCTGTAAAGCGCCGGCCGGGGGAATGGCTACGCGGCGACGCGCGCCTTACTTGACGACCTGGAGCCGGGGCTTGCCGCCGTTCGGCGTCCCCGGCGGGTCTCCGGAACCGCCCGCGGAAGACGACGACTCGGCCTCGGCACTGCCATTCTCTCCGGCGAAGTAGAGGCCCTGCCCGTTTTCGCGCGCGAAGATGGCGATCACGGCATCGATGGGGATCGAACACTCGCGCGACACGCCGTTGAAGCGGGCCGTGAACTGGATGAGATCGTTGCCGATGGTGAGCCGGTGCGTCGCATCGTAGCTCACGTTGAGGACGATCTCGCCGTTCTTCACGTACTGCGCCGGCACGCGCGTGGCGGCATCCACCCGCACCGAGATGTACGGCGTGAGACTGCTGTCCGAGCACCACTCGTGGATCGCCCGGATGAGATAGGGTTTGGTCGAACGCTCTGCCATGTTTGGGGGTGCGTGAGGCAGCAATTCTACACGCCGGACCGAGTGTGTGGCAGGCCGCTCATTTCCGCATCACTTTCTCGGAGGCCGTCAGCGCGTCGATGTAGGCGGGGCGGCTGAAGAGCCGCTCGGCGTACTTCATGAGCGGCGCGCACTGCTTCGGAAGCTGGATGCCGTAGTAATCGAGCCGCCAGAGCAGCGGCGCGATCGCCACGTCGAGCATGGAGAATTCGTCGCCGAGCATGTATTTCTGCTTCGTGAATACCGGCGCGATCTGCGTCAGGTTGTCGCGGATGATGGTGCGGCCCTTCTCCGCCTGCTTCTGCGTGCCCTTCTCGATCGACTCGATGTGGCTGAACATCTCCTGCTCGAAGCGGAACAGGAAGAGCCGGGCCCGCGCGCGCATCACCGGATCGGCCGGCATCAGCTGCGGGTGCGGAAAGCGGTCATCGATGTACTCGTTGATGATGTTCGACTCGTAGAGGATGAGATCGCGCTCGACCAGCACCGGCACCTGGTTGTAGGGATTCATCACCGCCAGGTCTTCCGGCTTGTTGTAGAGGTCGACGTCGACGATCTGGAAGTCCATGCCCTTTTCGTAGAGCACGATGCGGCAACGCTGGCTGAATGGGCAGCTCGTGCCCGAGTAGAGAGTCATCATGTTGGATCACCCGATAGCAGATGTCCGGGAACCGCGGGACATCACATCACGCCGCGGCGGCCATGCTCGCCGCCGGGCGCGTTCAATGCACGTCCTTCCAGAATTCTTTCTTGAGCGCGTAGGCGAGCACCCAGAACAGGCCGAGGAATATCAGCACGTAGATGCCCACGGTCATGCGCGTGGTCGCCGCGGGCTCGGCCATGTAGTTCATGTAGTTCACGAGATCGGCGACGAGCCGATCATACTCGACCGGCGTGAGACGGCCCTTGCCTTCGAGCGCGAGCCGGTGCTCGTCCTCGGGGTAGCCTTCCGGGCGCATCACGCGTTCGGTCTTCAGCACCTGCTCGCCCTGCAGGTCGTAGAGCACGTGCGGCATGGCGACGTTGGGGTACACCACGTTGTTCCAGCCGGTCGGCCGGCTCGGATCGCGATAGAAGCTGCGCATGTAGGTGTAGAGCCAGTCGGCGCCGGAGCCCGCGTGTGACGAGCGCGAGCGTGCGATCACCGTGAGATCCGGCGGCGCCGTGCCGAACCAGTCCTTGCCGTCCTTCGGCGCAAGCGCGGTCTTCATGAGATCGCCCACCTTGACGCCGGTGAAGATGAGATTGTCGCGAATCTGCTGATCGTTCAACCCGAGATCGCGCAGACGGTTGTAGCGCATGTAGTTCGCGCTGTGGCAGCCGAGGCAATAATTGACGAAAGTGTGGGCGCCGCGCTGCAACGACACCTTGTCGGTGCTGTCGATCGGGGCCCGGTCGAGCCTCACACTCTCCGCGCCGTGGGCGGCGACGGGAAGGAAGAGCGCGATCAGCAGCAGGATTCCTGTCATTCTCATGAGTGACCGCTCCCTACCCCGTGACCCGGTCCGGCACCGGTCGCGTCCGGTCCATGCGCGAATACCACGGCATCAAGGCGAAGAAGGCGAAATAGATGACCGTTCCGATCTGGGCCAGCACCGTGCGGACGTCGGACACCGTCTGGGTCCCGAGGTAGCCCAGAAGCAGGAACGCGACGACGAAGGTCGCCAGCGCGCTCTTGTAGAGCGCGCCCTTGTAGCGGATCGACTTCACGGGACTGCGGTCGACCCACGGCAGCAGGAAGAAGATCAGCACCGAAACGCCCATCAGCACCACACCCCAGACCTTCGCGTCGATGGTGAAGAAACCCACGAGCAGGATAAGCGTCACGGCGAAGACGCCGACCCAGGCGCGGAACGTGCGCAGCGTGAGGCCGATCAGCGCGCCCAGGCCGATCACCGCGACGGCGAGCACCCACATGAAGTTCTCCGTGGTCGCGCGCAGGATCGAATAGTAGGGCGTGAAATACCACACCGGGGCGATGTGGGCCGGAGTCTTCAGCGGATCGGCCGGAATGAAGTTGTTGTACTCGAGGAAGTAGCCGCCGAACTCCGGCATGAAGAACATCACCACCGCGAACACGATGAGGAAGAAGGCGACTCCCAGCGTGTCCTTGACGGTGTAATAGGGATGGAACGGGATGCCATCGAGCGGCCGCCCGGTCGCCGGATCCTTGCGCTCCTTGATCTCGACGCCGTCCGGATTGTTCGAACCCACTTCGTGGAGCGCCATGATATGCGCCGCGACGAGCGCGAGCAGCACCAGCGGAATGGCGATCACGTGGAAAGAGAAGAAGCGGTTGAGCGTCGCATCCGAAACCACGAAGTCGCCGCGGATCCACAGCGCGAGATCCGGCCCGATCAGGGGAATCGCGTCGAACAGGTTCACGATCACCTGAGCGCCCCAGTACGACATCTGTCCCCACGGCAGCAGGTAGCCGAAGAACGCCTCCGCCATGAGCGAGAGATAGATCAGCATGCCGATGATCCACACCAGCTCGCGCGGCTTGCGGTACGAGCCGTAGAGAAGCCCCCGGAACATGTGCAGGTAGACCACGATGAAGAAGGCGGAGGCGCCGGTCGAGTGCATGTAGCGGATGAACCAGCCACCCGGCACGTCGCGCATGATGTATTCCACCGACGCGAAGGCCTGGCCGGCATCCGGCTTGTAGTGCATGACGAGGAAGATGCCGGTTACGATCTGGATCGCCAGCACGAGCATCGCGAGCGAGCCGAAGTAGTACCAGAAGTTGAAGTTCTTGGGCGCGTAGTACTCGGCGAGGTGCTCGCGCCACAGCTGCATCATCGGAAAGCGCGCATCGATCCAGGTGAGCACGCCGTTGAACGGCCCGGCTCCGGTGACCGGAGTCTTTTCGGTCGCGGCCATCAGCCTATCCCTTGTTGCTGTCTTCGCCGATCAGGATCTTGGCGTCGCCGGCGAACTTGTAGGGGGGCACCGGCAGGTTGTCCGGCGCAGGCTTGTTCTTGTACACGCGTCCCGCGAGATCGAAGAGCGAGCCGTGGCACGGGCAGTAGAAGCCGCCTTTCCAGTCCGAATCGAACGGCTCGGGTTGCGCCTGGAAGCGACCCACCGGCGAGCAGCCCAGGTGCGTGCAGATGCCGACCACGACCAGATACTCGGGCTTGATCGAGCGGAACTCGTTTTCCGCGTAGTCCGGCTGCTCGCTGCGCTTGCTCGCCGGATCGGCGACTTTCTCGTCGCTCGACTTGATCGCGGCCAGCATTTCCTTCGAGCGGCGCACGATCCACACCGGCTTGCCGCGCCACTCGACCACCATCATCTGTCCCGGCTCGAGACCGCTCACGTCGGCCTCGACCGGCGCCCCGGCCGCTTTCGCGCGCTCGGAGGGCAGCATGCTCGCCACGAAAGGCACCGCGGCTGCCGCAGTCGCGACCCCGCCTGCCACGCTGGTTGCAGCGACCAGGAACCGTCGCTTGCCTTTATCCAAGTCCTGATCCGCCATTTCCTTAAGCGCTCCGCCCGGGCCAGAAAAAAAGGCGTATTGTACACAAAGCGTCATTGAAAATTAACTGAATCGGCAAAAAACGACGCGGGATCATGCGCTTGGCTGGGCGTCGCCGCGGCGCGGCCGCACCCGGCAACGGAGCGGGATTTTTGCGCCGTGCCATCCCTCTGTCATAATGGGCGGAGCAAACATCGACCGAACAGCGCGAGCGTCGGAGGTTGCGCCATCGCGAGCGAGCCCGGCCCGCGTGCAAACCGCCGCCCCCTTGAATACGCTATGCGCAAGCTCTGGCTGATCTTCGCCCAGTCGTCCACCGTCTGCCTCGCCGTGCTGTTCGTGATCACGACGCTGCGGCCCGATCTCCTGGGTCAGCCCGTTCGCGAGCCGGCGGCGGTCAGCGTCGCGGAGCAGCCGCCGACAACACCCGCGTCGCGTATCGCCTCCTTCAGCGAGGCCGCGCAGAAAGCGATGCCCGCTGTCGTCAATATTTCCACCTCGAAGGACGTCAAGCTCTCGCGCCACCCGCTGATGGAAGACCCGGTATTCCGCTATTTTTTCCGCGACCAGTTGGGGGGGCAAACGCAGAAGAGCACGAATCTGGGCTCTGGCGTCATCGTCAGCGAAAAAGGCTACATCCTCACCAACAGCCACGTCGTCGAAGCCGCCGACGAAATCGAGGTGATGCTGGCCGACGCCCGCAAGGCCCGCGCGCGCGTCGTGGGCTCCGATCCTGAAACCGACCTCGCGGTGCTCAAGGTGGACCTGCCCGCGCTGCCTGCGATCACCTTCGGGCGCCCCGAACAGGCCCGGGTGGGCGACGTCGTGCTCGCGATCGGCAACCCGTATGGATTCGGCTCGACCGTGACGCTCGGCATCGTGAGCGCGCTGGGGCGCTCCAACCTTCCGATCAACGTTCCGTTCCAGAACTACATCCAGACCGATGCGGCGGTCAATCCGGGGAACTCGGGCGGGGCGCTGGTCGACGTCAGCGGGAATCTCATCGGCATCAATTCGTCGATCTATTCGAGCACCGGCGCAAGCGTGGGCATCGGCTTCGCGATTCCGGCCAGCGTCGCGAAAAACGTGCTCGAGCAGATCGTGCTGAAGGGCAGCGTGACGCGCGGCTGGATCGGCGTCGCGGCCTACGACATGACGGGCGAGATCGCCGCGTCGCTCAAGCTCCCCGATACCCGGGGTGCCCTCATCTCCGAAGTCGTGAACGGCAGTCCGGCAGACAAGGCGGGGGTGCGTCCGGGCGATATCCTGGTCGCGGTGGACGACCGGCCGGTGCGCGGCTCGAACGCCATGCTCGAGATCATCGCAGGCCTCCAGCCCGGGCAAAACGCGCGTCTCAAGCTGGTGCGCGACCGCAAGGAAACAGAAATCCCGGTGACCGTCGGTCGCCGCCCGCGTCCGCCGGGAGTGAAGTAGTGGCAACGTCGCGTCAGCGGCCTTTCTGATCCGTTTCGAACTTGTCGAGATCGCCCGTCACGCCCGCGACGTACGGGTCGGCTTCATCGCTCTCCCGCGACCGCACGAAGCCGGCCGCGAAAATGCCGAGCTGATACAGCACGCACATCGGGATCGCGAGCAGCAGCTGGGAGAGCACGTCGGGCGGCGTGACGACGGCCGCGACGACGAATGCACCGACGATCACGTATCCGCGCACGTCCTTCAACTTCTCGACGCTCACGGCGCCGGTGCGCACCAGCACGAGCTGCACCAGTGGGATCTCGAACGTGATGCCGAAGGCGAGGAACATGGTGATCACGAAGCTCAGGTAGGCTTCGATGTCCGGCGCCGGCGTGATCGCCGAGGGCGCGAACGACTGGATCGCGTGGAAGACGAGGCCGAAGACCACGAAGTAGCAATAGGCGATGCCGAGGAAGAACAGCACCGTGCTCATCACGACGAGCGGCAGCGCGACGCGTTTCTCGTGCGCGTAGAGCCCGGGCGCGACGAAGGCCCACGCCTGGTAGAGAACGTACGGCAGCGCGATGAGGAACGCCGCGAGCACCGTCACCTTGAGCGGGACGAACACCGGTGACACCACGCCGGTCGCGATCATGCGGGCGCCCTCGGGCAGCGCCTGCGTCATGGGGCGCGCGAGCAGATCGTAGACACCGCCGATGCCCGGCCAGATCGAGAGCACGATCGTCACCGCGCCGATCGCGAGGAGAGCCCGGATCACGCGGTCGCGCAGCTCGACGAGATGGGAGATGAAGGTGTCTTCGCTCATGCCGGGCTGGCCGCCGTGCTCAGGCGGGCTTGCGGTCCGCCGCTGCCTCGCCCTCGAGCTTGAGCTCGAGCTGATCGGAGCCCGCAGCCGGGCGCGGCGCTTCCGCGGAGGGGGGCGGCGCGGCCGCAGTCTCCGTTTCCGTGAGCTTCGTGAATTCCTTCTCGGTCTCGTTCACTTCCTTCGTGACCGAGCTTTCGAAGGCGCGCGCGGCATCCTGCATCGAGGCCTGCAGGCGGCGCAGCTCCTCGAGCTCCATCTCGCGGCTGATGTCGGCCTTCACGTCGTTGACGTAGCGCTGCATGCGGCCGAAGAGGTGGCCGAGCGTGCGCGCCGCCCTGGGCAGGCGCTCGGGGCCGATCACCACGAGCGCCACCACGGCGATCACGAGCAGCTCGGAGAAGCCGATATCGAACATGCCGGTAGAAAACGCGCGGCTCGGGAAGCGGCGAGCGCCGCCGGCCGTCGTCAGACCCTCGGGGTCTCTTTCCTCGCCTCGCCCTCGATGGTCTGGCCGGTGGTCGGCGGGATTTCGGCTTTCGCCTGCGCCGATTTGTCCTCTTCCGACTTCATGCCCTCGCGAAATCCGCGCACGGCGCTCCCGAGGTCGCTCCCCAGGTTGCGCAGTTTCTTGGTGCCGAACACGAGAACCACCACCAGCAGGACGATCAGCCAGTGCCAGATGCTGAATGAACCCATATAGATTGCTCCTTGCCGCCGTAAGAGGCGTTGCGCCGTGGCGGGGCCGCCTGCCTGCCTCTACCGGTTAGGCTTAACTGCAGCGCACCCGTTCCCGCCCGCCGGCGTAACCTGCATTCAGGTGCGCGCTTTCTTTTCGTCGATCCCGGATATCCCTTCCCGGCGCCGCAGTTCGGCGAGCACGTCGTCCGGGCCGAGCCCGTGCCACGCCAGCAGGATCAGGCTGTGGAACCACAGGTCGGCCGTTTCCCGGACGATATGCAGTTTATCACCGTCCTTGGCTGCAAGCAGGGCCTCGGCCGCCTCCTCCGCCAGCTTCTTGAGCACGGCGTCGTGGCCCTTGGCGACGAGGCTCGCCACATACGAGCTCGAGGGGTCCGCGTCCTTGCGGGCTGCGATCACCTCCCCGAGCCGCTGCAGTATGCGGGCGTCGATCATGTGCGATAGATGTCCTTGGGGTCCTTCAGCACCGGGTCGGCCTCCACCCACTGCCCGTCCTCCAGGCGGTGAAAAAAGCAACTGTGCCGCCCGGTGTGGCAGGCGATGCCGCCCGCCTGCTCGACTTCGATGAGGATCGCGTCCTGGTCGCAGTCGAGCCGGATCGCCTTCACTTTCTGCACGTGCCCCGACTCTTCCCCCTTGTGCCAGAGCTTGCGGCGCGATCGCGACCAGTAGTGCACCTCTCCGGTCTCGACCGTTTTCCTGAGCGCCTCGCGATTCATCCACGCCATCGTCAGCACCCGGCCCGAGCCGGTCTCCTGCGCGATCGCGGGAACGAGCCCGTCCTGCGCCCAGTTCACCTTGTTGAGCCACCCGTCTTTCGCCACCGTCAAGCCGTCACCTCCCTCGCGGGCAGTCTAGCAGAGTCGGCGTGCCGGGCCGAAACGGCGGCGCGCCTGCTTGTGTCTCGCGCGGCAAGTCGAAGTCACATCCGCACCTCGATTCCATTGCGCGCCATGTGCTCCTTCGCCTGCCGCACCGTGAATTCGCCGTAATGGAAGACGCTGGCGGCCAGCACGGCGTCCGCGTGCCCCTGCAGTATGCCCTCGACCAGGTGGTCCAGGCTGCCGACGCCGCCGCTCGCGATGATCGGAATGTCGAGCGCCTCCGAAAACGCGCGCGTCAGCTCGAGATCGAAGCCGATGCGCGTGCCGTCGCGATCCATGCTGGTGAGCAGGATCTCACCGGCGCCGAGCGCTTGCACCTCGCGGCCCCATTCGACGGCATCCCGTCCGGTCGGGCGGCGGCCTCCGCGCGTGTAGACCTCCCAGCGCACCGGCTCGCGCACGGCACCCGCGTCGTCGCGCACGCGCCGCGCGTCGATCGCGACGACGATGCACTGCGCGCCATAACGCCCGGCGGCCTCGGCCACGAGCCGCGGGTTCTCCACGGCGGCCGTATTGATGCTCACCTTGTCGGCGCCGGCGTTGAGCAGCCGCCGCACGTCCTCGACGCTGCGCACCCCGCCCCCCACGGTAAGCGGGATGAAGACCTGCGCCGCGACGCGCTCGATGATCGGCAGAATGACATCGCGCTCGTCGCTGCTCGCGGTGATGTCGAGGAATGCGAGCTCATCGGCGCCCTGCTCGTCGTAGCGGCGCGCGATCTCCACCGGGTCGCCCGCATCGCGCAGGCCGACGAAATTCACGCCTTTGACCACCCGTCCCGCCGTGACGTCGAGACAGGGGATGATGCGCTTGGCAAGCCCCATTACGCCTCGATCCTGCCGGAGAGCTGGTCTGCGAGCTTCTGCGCCTCGGTGAAACTCAACGTTCCCTGGTACACCGCGCGGCCGGTGATCGCGCCGACGATGCCCTCGGACTGGACCGCGCAGAGCGCCTTCACGTCGTCGAGATTGGTGATGCCGCCGCTCGCGATCACCGGCACGCTGAGATGGCGGGCGAGCGCCACCGTCGCCTCGATGTTGACGCCGGTCAGCATGCCGTCGCGGCCAATGTCGGTGTAGATTACCGCCTCCACGCCGTAGTCCTGGAACTTCTTCGCGAGATCGACCACGTCGTGGCGCGTCATCTTCGACCAGCCATCGACCGCCACCTTTCCATCCTTCGCGTCGAGCGCGACCATGACGTGCCCGGTGAACGCACTGCAGGCGTCATGAAGAAAGCCGGGTGTTTTCACCGCGGCCGTGCCGATGATCACGTAACTCACGCCGGCATCGAGATACCTCTCGATCGTGTCGAGATCGCGGATGCCGCCGCCCAGCTGGATCGGCAACTTGTCGCCGACCGCCGCAGTGATCGCCTTGATCGCCTGCTCGTTCTTCGGGCGGCCGGCCGCGGCGCCGTTCAGGTCGATCACGTGCAGCCGGCGCGCACCCTGTGCGAGCCAGTGCTCGGCCATGGCCGCCGGATCGTCGGAAAAAATGGTGGCGTCCTGCATGACGCCCTGTTTCAGCCGCACGCACTTGCCGTCCTTGAGATCGATGGCCGGAATGATCAGCATGGGGGGAAGCGCGGCTTGCAGCGGCAAACGGGTATGCGCATTTCAGGTCACGCAATCATACACAACGTCGCCGCCGCGATCATCATAGTACTGCGGACCGGCGGGCGGTCGCCCGGCCGTAGCGCTGCGGCTGCCACGCCACGAAATTCGCGAGCAGCCGCAGCCCGGCGCTCTGGCTTTTTTCGGGATGGAACTGCACGGCGAAGATGTTATCGCGCGCGACCGCGCAGGCGAACCGCACCGCGTAGCGACTGCAGCCGGCGACGAGCTGCGGGTCCGCCGGCTCCACGAAATAGCTGTGCACGAAATAGAAGCGGCTCGGGTCGGCAATGCCGTCCCACATCGGGTGCCGCACCGTCTGATGCACTTCGTTCCATCCCATGTGCGGGACCTTGAGCTTCACGCCGTCCGCATCGCGCAGGGGATCGGCAAAGCGCCGTACCCGGCCGGGCATGAGGCCGAGCCCCGCGATATCGCCTTCTTCGCTGCGCTCGAACAGCATCTGCAGCCCGATGCAGATGCCGAGGAACGGCTTGCCGAGCGCGGCGGCCACGATCGCATCTCTCAGCCCGCGGCTTTCCATCTCGCGCATGCAGTCCGGCATCGCGCCCTGGCCCGGAAACACCACCCGCGCCGCGCGCTCCACTGCACCGGCATCGCTGGTGACGCTTACCGTATGGCCGGGAGCCACCTGCTCGAGTGCCTTGGCCACCGAGCGCAGGTTGCCCATGCCATAGTCGATGACGACGATGTCGCTCATGGATCGGCGCGGCGCGATATCGGCATGCACGCGGGAAATACGGGTGGTCTCGTTCAGGCGCGGAGAAGAAAGGGTCTAGCAGCCTGTCGGACTTAGCTGACCGAAATGATCGGAGTAAGCGGAACGATACGATGATGATGTTGTCATTAGTGTGTCCCGTTTGATGATGCCGAGAGTGTAGCCATGGCGAATTTTCGTCCG